>Ga0081539_10004358_pt1 | contig 15778 bp, 10 predicted proteins | sample TabmetS4T2R2_FD_71023 | JGI IMG/M metagenome (GOLD analysis project Ga0081539, IMG submission 71023) | Tabebuia heterophylla rhizosphere microbial communities from the University of Puerto Rico - S4T2R2 | ecosystem: Host-associated > Plants > Roots > Rhizosphere ...
ACTCGATGACGGCGAGGCGTGCGCCGCTCAGCATGACGCCGCGGCGGAAGTTCCCGCTGTCGTTCCCGTGCAGATACGAGCGATCGATGACGATGTCGGCGGACTCCGGGCGCAGATCGATCAGATTCGCGAGCTGACTGACGGCCGGATCCGCGCCGATGTCGAGGCCGACCAGGCGATAGCCGCGCGCGCCACTCTCGGTCACGAATGCCGGCGAGTTGTTCGAGGTCGCCCGGATCTGCGGCATCTCCGACACGTTGGCCTTCGTCACGCGTGTGTTCGGCGGCACCGAGCCATTGGCGTCGAACGCGGGGCTCGCCGAGCGGATGACAATCCACTGATTGGCTGGAATCGAGCGATTGCGCAGAACGAAGCTGCCGTCATTGGCGCCGGGGCGGAACGTCGCTCCCGGCGTCAAGGCGATCACGTCGCCGGCCGAGGCCGTGTCGAGGGCCCGCTGGAGATCCGCGCCGTTCGAGACTGCGACGCGCCGGCCGATCGTGACCGGGTAGGGCGTACACAATGTCGCGACGTGATACGGATCCTTCGGCACCGCGACACCTGGCTGAAGCGACGCGGCCGCGGCCGCGAACACGATCACGGTTCGACTGAGCATCGGGATAACCTCGGGAGTCCAAGCGACGTCCGGCGCGTCAGCTCGCTGACGTAGAGCTGCTCGAACGACGCCACCATCCGCTCGAAGGAGTAGCGATGCCGCACGGCGTCTCGCGCGCGCGCGGCCATGCGGCGGGCGCCGCTCTCGTCCGCCATCACGTCGCACAGCGCGCGCGCCAGGGCGTCGGGGTCACGCGGCGCCACCAACCTGACGTCGGCCGTGATTTCGCGAATCGCGGGCAGGTCGCTGGCGACCACCGGCAGTCCGGCGGCCATCGCTTCGAGGACGGCGTTGGGAAAGCCTTCCGACTCCGACGGCAGCACGAAGATGTCCGATCGCGCGAGGCGCGCCGGTACGTCCGGCTCGTGGCCGGTCATCTCGAAGGCGTGCGAGACGCCGCGCGCGCCAATCAGCGCCTCGAGCCGCCCGCGCTCGGGACCGTCGCCGACCAGATGGAACCTCGCGTCCGGGAACGCCGCGAGGATTCGCGGCGCGGCGTCGACGAGGACGTCGTGGCGCTTCTCGGCGCGGAGGTTGGCGACGACGACGACGGTTCGCGGCGGCCGGCGCGGCGGCTCGCCGAAGGCGTCGGTCTCGAGGCCATTGGCGATGACGCGGATCCGGTGGGCCGGCAGCCATTCGCGCCGCAGGCGCGCCGCGGCGGCGTTCGAGTTCGCCACGACGGCGGTCGCGCACGCATAGGCCGCGCGCTGGGCTGCGATCGCCGGCGCCGTGCGGTTGGCGTTGATCTCGCGGCGCGCGCCGATGCGCACCGGCACTCCGGCCGCGAAAGCCGCCGGGAGGCCGAACAGATTCGTCGGCATACCGGTCGTCTGGACGAGAGCGATGCGCCGCGCACGGCACCAGCGTCCGAACGCGCGCAGCTGCGTCAGTGCGCCCGCGCCTTTGAAGCTCCTGACCGGAAATTCGACGATCGAGGCCGCCCGCTCCTCGGCGCGTGTTCGCCACGCGCCGTGTGCCGCGAAGCAGGCGACGTGAACCTGCCAGCGCGAGGGGTCCAGGCGGCGGACGAGCTCGACCATCTGCCGTTCGGTGCCGCCCGGCTCGAAGGTTCTCAACAGGATTGCGATCGGGACCGGCCCTGGCAGCGTCATCGTCGTCATCACGCGGCCACCGCGGGCAGTGCGGCGGCGTGCTGGCGATGCCAGCACTCGAAGACGAGCAGCTGCCACAGGCGCAGCCCGTGGTCGCGCCGGCCCGACACGTGCTCGTCGACCAGCCGGCGAACGAACCGCGCCTGGAAATATCCACGCTGCAAGGCAGTTGGCGACAGCAGCGTCTCGGAGAAGATCTCCGGGAGCCGGCCGCGGAACCAGGCGGCGAGCGGGACCGCGAAGCCCTGCTTCGGCCGATCGACGATGTGGCGCGGCAGGATGGTCGCGGCGGCTTCCTTCAGGATGTGCTTGCGTCGTCCGTCGCGAATCTTCATGCGCGCGGGCAGCGTGGACGCGAAATCGATCACGGCGTTGTCGAGCAGCGGCACCCGCGACTCGATTGAGTGCGCCATGCTCATGCGATCCACCTTGGTCAACACGTCCTCTGGCAGATACGTTTCGGTATCGAACCGCATCATCTGCGCCGGCCAGGGCAGCGCGGCGTAGCGATCGAAGCGCGACGCCATCCGCGACTCGGGATCGACAGGATCGAGCTGCTGAACGATGTCGCGCTCGAGGAGCGCCGCTTTCTCGTCGGCACTGAAGTAGCGGACGGCGTCGAGATACCGCCCGCGCTCGTCGCGGCTGACGTGGCGGAGGAAGTTCTTGCCGCGCGCGCCGTGCGGCAGACGCGCCGCCGCCAGCGCCGCGACCCCGCGCAGCGCGCGCGGGCTGTAGCGATCGAACTGCGCGACCCGCGGGTGGGGAAGATAGCGGTCGTAGCCGCCGAACATTTCGTCGCCGCCGTCACCGGAGAGCACGACCGTCACGTGCCGGCGCGCCATCTCCGACACGTACCACGTCGGGATGGCGGATGCATCGGCGAACGGCTCGTCGAAGTGCGCGATCAGCCGGTCGAGGATCGAGAGCGCGTCCGGCTCGACCACCAGCTCGTGGTGCTCGGTGCCGAAGTGGCTCGCCACGGCGCGCGCGTGCTGGAGCTCGTCGTAGGCGGGCTCGTCGAAACCGATCGAGAACGTCTTGACGCGATGACCCGAGGCTTCCGCCATGAGGCCGACGACGAGGCTCGAATCGAGGCCGCCGGAGAGAAACGCGCCGAGCGGCACATCGCTGACGAGATGTGAGCGGACCGCGTCGGACAGCACCGTGCGCAACTCGGTCGCCGCCTCCGTCTCGGTGCCTCGATAGGACTCTCGCGCCGGCTGCTGCCAGTAGCGCTCGACGGTCAGCCGCCCGTCGTGCCACGTCAGCAGATGACCCGGCGGCAGCTTGCGCACGCTTCGAAAAATCGCCCGGTCCGGCGGTGTGTAGAGAAAGGACAGGTAGTGGTCCAGCGCGTCGAGATCGAGGTCGCGCTGGACCTCGGTCGAGGCCAGCAGCGATTTGATCTCCGATCCGAAGTAGAGGCGCCCGCCGGCGAGCGCGTAGTGCAGCGGCTTGATGCCGACGCGATCGCGCGCCAGCAGGAGCGTGCGCGTCCGCGCATCCCAGAGCGCGATGCCGAACATCCCGCGCAGCCGCGCGATCGCGCCGGTGCCCCACTGCTCGTAGGCGTGGACGATCGTTTCGGTGTCGCTCGCGGTGCGGAAGCGATGACCGTGCGCCTCGAGCTCGCGCCGCAGCTCGCGATAGTTGTAGATCTCGCCGTTGAACACGACCCAGACGGTCTGGTCCTCGTTGGGGATCGGCTGGTGGCCGGTGGAGAGATCGATGATGCTGAGACGCCGCATGCCGAGCGCGGCCGCCGCGTCGACGAAGACGCCTTCGTCGTCGGGGCCGCGGTGGCGGATGACGTCGCACATCCGGTGCGCGAGGGCGGTGCGTTGATTGGCGCTGTCCTCGCCGAACGGCAGCGTGACCTCCGGCGCGTCTACGAACCCGGCGATGCCGCACATAGCGGAGAGCTCCTCAGGCTTGATTCGTCGATGTGAAGAACAGGAACGGTCCGGCCGAGCGAGACGCGCAGCCCGCCGCGGCTGCCGGCGACGTGATGGACGAACGATCCGTCGGCGAGGCCGACGCGCGTGACGGTGCCGGCATTTCCGCCGGCTCCGCTCCGCGCCACGCGCACGAAGAGCATGACGGCGTCGGTCTCGAGCTCGCCGATGCGCCAGGCCGCGCCCCGTCCGGCCGACGGCTCGGCGAACAGCAGGTAGTCGGCGGCGTCGGTTCGCGTCAGGCGCAGCGCCGTGCCGTGGAGCAGCGAGCCGGCGGCGCTCCAGATCGGCAGCCAGTCGATGGCGGCGATCGGATCGGCGTGATTGAGATCGAACACGGTCATCATCCAGAACGGCGCCGCCGCCCGCTCGGTGATCCGCAGCGTGGTGGCCGGCTCGTAGCGGCCGTAGACCGGCGACGACCAGCCGAGACCGCGCGCGTGATCGGCGGAAAAGGTCTCGATGTGACCCTGCGGCACGAACATCGTGACGCGGTCGGTCGCCGATCGGAGGATTGCCGAGTCGAGCCGGCTCTCGACCATCCAGTTGCCGCCGACGTGCCAGTGGAGGACGGCGGCGTGCTCGCCGGTGCCGCCGACGAAATCCGCGACCGCCAGCAGTTCGTCGTGAATCGCGAGGACGCGGCGCCGATGCTGGTTCGGCGCGTAGCCGTCGTGCGCGCCGTCGAAGTAGTCGAGGCCGGCGGCGCTGCGCCAGCGGTGGACGCCGGTCTGCGCGACCCGCGTCCACTGGAATGGTCCGGCCGGGATTGACTGCGGTCGGCCGTCGAGCTCCAACGTGTTGTGGCTCGCCGTCGTGCGAAATCGATCGCGAAGACCGCGGTCGATGGTGTAACAGCCCGTGCCTGGATCGATGAGGAGCGGCACGCCGCGCCGCGAGAACGTCAACGACAGGGCGTCGGCGTGCGCATGGCCGCCGTTCTTGAATCCATGCGGACCGCCGTCGATGAGGATGTGGTCGCCGGCGTCCGATCGGGAAACGTAGTAGCCGGTTTCGGCGAGCGCCGCCGAGCGAACGCCTGGCTGGCGGCCCTGCGGACTCTGTGCACCCTGAGGACGCTGGGTCGTAGGCGCAAGCGGCCGCGGCAAACCGGGATGTGAGAGCATCCAGATCGACTCTTCCGCCGGCCCGCCGATCTGGAAGTCGGGCCGATCCACGAGCGCCGCGGCCATCGACAGCGAGTCGCGGATATCGTCCGGCTGACGATCCGTCATCCGCAGCAGCATCCCGCCATCGTCATCGCCGATGTGCGGCAGCCGGCCGCTGTCGTCGGCCATCAGCCGGGCGGCGGAGGCGAGCCGTGTGACCGTGCCGGCAAAGGCCGCCGCGATGGGATCGCGGGTGATGCGTGCGATGGCCAGCGCGAGCAGATAGAAATCGAGCGCGTAGCGGTGATAGTGCGTCGAGCGCTCGGCGTGTCCGCCGTCGGCGGCAATCTGGCGCGCCGATTCGGCGACCAGGATACGGCGGCCCGTCGCCTCGCGCCGTGCTGACGCGGCAAGCTCGGGCAGGGCGCGGCCGGCGACGTAGAGGGCCAGCGCTTCGCCGAGCAGATGCGTGTTCGGGCTGAAGTAATACGACAGGTTCCGCTCGATCTGCGCCAGCTGGCGATCGAGACCCAGGAGGAGATCGACGAGCCAGGGCGTGCCGTCCTCGGCCTGCGGATCGTTGAACAGCTCGATCGTCCACAGCCACGACAGCGATCGAAAGGCGAGCTCGAGCATGCTCGCCCAGTTGATGCCGACGAGCGGTGGATTGGCGTCCATCCACGAAGCCAGTTCCGCGAGGACGCGCAACCGGTAGACGGGCTCGCCGGTGAGCCAGAACGCGCGGCCGAGCGCGAGCCAGTGCTGGTGGCGATTCAGCTCCCAGATGATCTTGTGATCGCCGCAGGCCGGATCGAGATAGGGAATCGTCGACCAGAAGTCGCGGGGCGCGCGCCGCGCGTTGACCGGATCGAAGTGCCAGTCGATGGCATCAGGGGTCCCAGGGTTCCCAGGGTTCCCAGGAGCGCCGAAGTGCAGACCGTCGTAGCCGAGCAGGGCGTGCTCGCCGCGCCGCAGACGATCGCCGCGCTCGGCCGCCCCGCGCGGCGCATCGGGAAAGTCCGAGGCAATGCGTTGGACGATGCCGTGACGGGCCGATGCCGCGAGCACGAACCGCGGCGGCCGGGAATGAACGTGCCGCGCCAGCAGCCGCTGCGCGTCGTCCCACCGTCCAGCGGTCAGCGCGTCGCGCACGCCGGCCAGGCGCGCTTCATCGGCAAGCGCCGCGGCGAGCGATCGGCGATCCCATGACGATCCGGCGGCGATGTAGCGGGCGCGCTCTGCGGCGGTTCGCGCGGCGGTGAAGGCGCGCCAGCCGACCTCGCACGGCGGCATCCGTGCTGCGCGGGCAAGCTGCGCGATCACGGCGCCGAACCGCTCATCGCCGCGTGCCGCACGGCCGGTGCCGTCAGCACGCTTCGATACAGATCGAGCCATTGTTGCCGGACCACACGCCACTCGTATTGGCCGCACGCCCCGCGCGCCGCCGCTGCGAGGCGCCCCGCCAGGCCGGGCTCTTCGAGAAGCCGCCGCACGTGCGCCGCCAATTGCACGGCGTCGTCAGCTGGAGCGAGCAGCGCCTGTGAGCCGTGCCGGAGGAGAACGGGAATGCCGCCCACATCCGTCGAGACGATTGGCAGTCCGCTGGCGCACGCCTCGAGAACCGACAGCGGCATGTTGTCGATATCCGGGCTCTGCAGATAGATGTCGTGCGTTGCGTAGTAGCGATGAATCGCGCCGGGATCGACGCGGCCGGCGAACGTGACATGTTTCAGATCGAGGGCAGCGGCCAGCGCGCGAAGCGCGGGCTCGTCGGGTCCGCCGCCGACGATCGTCAGGCTGGCGTCGGGGAATCGATCCTGCACGAGCCGGAAGGTCCGGAGTGTGGCGGCGACGTTGTACGGGTAGGTGAGGTTCCGCGTCGACAACAGACGTGGCCGCGGCGTCTTCCGCTCGGAGAATGCGAAGACGGCGGTGTCGACCGTGTTCGGAACCACCGCGGCGTCGAGGCCGTGCCGGGCGAACACCTCCGCGAGGAACGCAGACGGAACCGCCAGCCGATCGGCCGAGCGCAGCACGCCGCGAGCGACGAACGATCGCCGGAGATGGTCGGGCGCCTCGCCGCTGTGATAGTTGACGACGACCGGACGCCCCAGCGCTCGCGCGATCAGCACTGCCGGAACCACCGTCAGCACGAATGAGAAGTACGACGCGGAAAAGACGTGGACGACGTCGGCATCGCGAAGTTCCCGCACCAGGCTGGGCAGGTAGACCGCCATATTGATCAGGGTGCGGACGTACTTGATCCGCGACGTCCACCGCAGGCCGCGAGGCGGCAGCGGGTTGATCGGCACGAGCCGGGCGGACACCTCGGGGTCGCGCTGCCAGCCGTGCAGCATGCGATCCGCCTGCACCGAGTGGCCGCCGAGAATGCGCAGTGACGGCGCGACGATCGCGACGCGAATGCTCGTCGTCATGCCTGGACGGCGCGCTTGATCTGATACATCGCCGACAACACCCGGCCGGCCCGGCCGGCGAGGGCCGCCGCGATGGCGTGGCGAAGGGACGGCCGGCGCGCCTGCAGGGAGCGGAGGGCGCGCGCCGCTTCCCCGGCGTTGCCGGTGCGCAGCGCGTGGCGCGCCTGCGCGGCGTCGAGCTCCGCGGCGTAGTATTCGATCTTCCGCTCGAGCACCTCGCGCTCGGGCCGATCCGCGCAGGCGGGGCGCGTGCGGCGGCACACCGTCAGCGCGCCGGTCAGCATCGTGATCGAGTCGGTCGAGAGACTGTGGTCGCGCCGCCGATACCAGGACAACGGCTCGTCATTGCGGGCGAAGCGGAAACCGGCGAGCGCGGCTCTCAGCCAGAACTCGAAGTCCTCGCTGCCGCGCAGCGTTTCGTCGAACCCGCCGATCGTGTCGTAGACGCGGCGGCGGAACACCGTCATCACGTAGACCGCCTCTTCGTCCGCGATGATGGTTTCGAGCGACACCGGCGGCCGCCGATCGGGATAGGGGCGAACCGGCTGACCGTGGCGCAGCGAGCCCAGATAGCGCCCGTTGCCCGTGACGAGATCCACGTCGGGACGCGCGGCGAGGATGGCCATCTGCCGCTCGAGAAACTCACGCTCCCAGATGTCGTCGCTGTCGACGAGGGCCAGGAACTCGCCGCGTGCCGCCGCGATGGCCGCGTTGCGAGCCGCCGAGGGTCCGCCGTTCGGGCGCGCAAGGACCTGGACACGATCCGGATCGCTGCGCGCAATGGCCCGCGCCACCGCCAGCGTGGCGTCGGTCGAGCCGTCGTCCGCGACGACGATCTCGAGATCGGAGTAGGACTGGTGCAGGACCGACCACATCGTGTCGGCGATGTAGCGCTCGACGTTGTACGCCGGCGTGATGACGCTGACCCTGGGCATTGCTGTCGCGAACGTCATTCGCGAACGAACACGAATTCATTGCAGCCGAGGCCGACGCCGCGGCACTTCAGCGTCACCAGCCGCAGGCCGCGCGCCTGGTAGAAATCGAAGATGTCCTCGGGTGCGGCTGCTTCGTACGGATAGCCGCCGACCCAGTCGACGATGTCGCGCCAGCGGCTCATTCCGCGATCGCCGACCGTGGTCCAGGCGCGGAAGTAGTCGACGGGACGGCCTTTGAGCGACGCGTGGACGAAGGCCTTGGCCTCGTTCGGGGTGGCCGCCGCGACGGCGAACGCCGGCTGCAGCGCGCGCGGCAGACGGTTGTAGGTGCGCTTGATCGCCCGCCACCGCGCCGTGCGGCTGCCAAGATCGTTGTAAATCGCGATGAACAGCTTGCCGCCCGGCCCCAGCGGCACGATCGCGTTGTCGAGCGCGTCGTCGAGCCGGCCGGTGTGGTGCAGCACGCCCCACGAGTAGACGATGTCGAACCGTCCGAGCGATTCGAGATACGCGCGATCGAGCGCCGAGCCACGTTCGATGCGCCAGTCGATCCTGCCGGGGTCGCTGCCAAAAAAGCGCCGCCGGAGCTCGACCGCGCAGGCGACCGCGTCGGGGTCGTAGTCGAACGAGTGGACGATGGCGCCAAGCCGCCGGGCCGCCAGGCTGAACAGTCCGGACCCGCTGCCGATGTCCAGAAAGCGCAGGCCGCGCAAGGAATCCGTTTTGAGCATCGTCAGCAGCGACGCCTCGGCTCTGACGATGCGCTCGTCGTTGAGCACGTCGAGAAAGCGGCGCCAGTTCTTCCCGAACGCGAAGCGATCCGCTGCGGCGATCTGCTGGTCGAAGGACGAGATGGCGGCTGGAACCGGAGGAAACACAGTGCTCATATGCGGCAATCGATCGCCCACGACGCTAACGGGCGTGAGAGAAAATGGCGGGAGAATTCCACGACAGCCTCAGCTAAGCAGGAAGCATTCCGAACAACGGCGCTCGATCAGGGGAATGGCAATTGCAGAGTAGTCACGCGACTAGCGCAGCCGTGCCACGCTCCGAGACGCCTCTTCAAAGCCTGACGGCCGGCACTTCGTGGCTCGTCGCCGGAAAGACCATCGCCTTCGCGTTCACGATTGCGATTCCGATGTTGCTGGTACGACGGATGCCGCAGCACGAGTTCGGCCTGTACAAGCAGATCTTCCTGGTGATCAACAGCGCGGTCACGCTCGTGCCGCTCGGCTTCGGCATGACGGCCTTCTATTTTCTGCCGCGCGACGAGGCGCGGCGCGCCCACGTCGTCTTCAACATCGTGCTGTTCATGACGGTCGTGAGTGCGACGTTCGCTTCGGCGATCGTCGTATGGCCGCACGTGCTGGTGGTGCTGTTCAAGGAACCGGCGGCGGCGGCCTTTGCGCCGTGGATAGCGGCGGTGATCGTCCTGTTGGTCGTCGGCTCGTTCCTCGAGATCGTGATCGTCGCCAACCGGGAAGTCCGGCTGGCCACGATGACGATTCTCGCCGTGCAGATTATCCGCGCCGCGATCCTTCTCGCGGCGCTGACCATCAGCCCGACGATTCAGTCGATTCTCGTTGCCTCTGTCATGCTCGGCCTGCTGCAGGTCGGCGTTCTGCACACATACCTGTCGAGCCGATTTCCGCAGTACTGGCGGGCGTTCGACTGGAGGTTCCTGCGGCAGCAGGTCGCGTACGCGCTGCCGTTCAGCGCCGCCGGCGTGTTGTTCTCCCTGCAGCGCGATCTTCACAGCTACTTCGTGTCGAACCGCTTCGGGCCGGCGGCCTACGCGGTCTACTCGATCGGCTGCTTTCAGCTGCCGCTGTTCGGCATTCTGGCGGAGTCGGTCGGCTCGATGATGATCCTGCGCTTCAGCGCGCTGCAGCGCGACGGCCAGACGCGTGAAATGATCCTGCTCGGCGCGCGCGCGATGCGCAAGCTGGCGATGGTCTACTTCCCGGCCTACGCGTTCCTGATGGTGATGCGCCGCGATTTCATCACCGCCCTCTTTACCGATCGCTACCTCGCGAGCGTGCCGATCTTTGCCTGGAACCTGACGCTCATCCCGATCGGGATCTTCGTCCTCGATCCGCTGTTCCGCGCCTTCTCGGCGCATCGCTACTTCCCGATGAAACTGCACGGGGCGCTGCTCGTCTGCTTCGCGGTCGGCCTGCCGGTCGCGGTCGGCCGTTTCGGACTGCTCGGCGCCATCGGCATCGTCGTCGTGCTGACGTTGGCGGCGCTCGTCGCAAGCGTGACGAAGGCCGCGGCAATTCTCGACGTCAGGATGTCCGATGTGGCGCTGTTGTCGGACGTCGGGAAGATCGCAGCGGCAGCGGCGATGGCGGGGATCGGCACCGAACTGCTGCGCGGCTGGATCGTTCCGCTGAAGCCCGCCGCCGCGCTCGCGGCCGCCGGTCCTTGGTTCGTGGCCGTCTACACCCTGGCGACGATCCTGCTCGGGATCTTCACGGCGGACGAGCGCGCGTTCGCGGTCAGCAGCGTGCGCGTTGTCGCCGCCAGGGCCGCCAGGCTACGGCCGCGCAAACCGCGGGCGCTCGTCACGCTTCAGGATTGAAGCGGAGCAGGCCGGCCATGTATCCCGCCAGCTCCCAGACGGCGAGCTCGCGTGCGAAGACACCCGGCGTGTTCCAACGGCGGCGCAATGGGGCGACCAGGAGCGACGGCACGGCTCGCGCGGCCGATCCGACGCGATATCGCGGAACGCCCATCAGGTGCGGCACCGGCTGTCGACGACCCTGCTCGACACGCGCTTGCGACATGGCGCGATGAAAGCACCAGTGACGGTGATAACGTTTCGTCAAGCGCTGCGCTGGGATGTAGTGATGGATCACGAGGTCGGGGATGTAGAGCCCGCGTTTGCCCGCGAGCAATAACCGTTCGAAGAAATCGACGTCTTCACAACCGCCGGCCGACGCTCCTCGACGGCCGAGCTCGACGTTGAACCAGCCGACCGCCGCTCCCGCCGCCGCCCGGACGACGGCGTTGCCGCCGAAGCCGACTCCGGCGGTTCCACTTCCGTACTCCAGCACGCGGTCGCCCGCGCCCATCCATCCGATAACGCCCCGGTACTCGGGCGGCAGCCAGGCCGGCGGGGACGCCCCCCATTTCGGTAGACACGGTCCGGAGATGAAATCGATGGACGGATCGCCAAGGACACGGTTCGCGACGGTGAACCAGCCCGGATCGATTTCTTCGTCGTCGTCCACCAGGCCGATCAGATCGGCGTCTGCGATCGAGAGTCCATGGTGCAGCGCATGCACCTTTCCCTGCTTCGGCTCGAATCGATACTCGACCGCGCCGCGGTGCTGCCGCGTCGCGGAGGCGACGACGGCCGCCGTGTCATCGCTCGAGTTGTTGTCGACGACGATCGTGCGAATCTCGAGGCCTGCCGGGCGCTCGGCCGCGCCAACGCTCTCCAGCAGTCGCGCGAGCAATTCGGCGCGGTTGTACGTCGCGACGAGCAGGTCGATTCTCACGCGGGCCTGACCCGAAGACGTTGCAGCCGGTGCCACATCGGCATCGCCACGTTGCGCGCCGCCATCGCACCGAGGTCACGAATCGTCGCCAGACGGATGAGCGCTTTCTTGAGGGTGGAGAAGTCGTGCGGCAGACAGACAATGGCGCTGAGCCGCTCGTTCAGAACAGTGGCGCGATCGATGCGACGGCGCAGCGTCTCGTCGTAGACGACGGGGTAGATATCGAAGAGGACGTCCAACAGGCCCTCGATCTCGTCCGCGGTGAGATGCATCCAGTGCAGCGACAGGTACAACGACGGCCGACGGCGTTCGAGGAAAGAGGCAATCGCCGGGATGACGATCTTCTCGCCGCCCTCGATGTCGACCTTCATGAAGTTGCAGCCTTCGAGCATCCAGCGTCGCTCGAGCTCGTCCATCGTGACCATGGTGACGATCGTTTGCGCCGCCGTCGAGCTCGCGGATCCGTCGGGTGTGTTGCCCCGCAACAGGATGGTCGATTCGCTGTTGCCCAGTTGGCGGCTGCCGAGCGGCGTGCTGCCGGATCTGTCGCTGAGCGCGGCCTGCGCGACGGTGATCCGGTCGCGATGAGGATGGACGCCGATGTTGGCGCTCAACACGCGGAACGCCTCGGGATCGGGCTCGAGGCAGTAGACGTGGCGTGCTTTGGCCGCCGCGTACAGCACGGTTGGACCGATCCAGCCGCCGACGTCGATGTAACTGTGGTTCGACTCGAGGAGCGCATCGAAGATGCGAAAGGTGTGCGGCTCCCACGTGCGGTAGGTGTATTCCCACCACTGGGTGTACCAGTCTGGCGGACAGTCCTTCATCGAGCACGCCGCCTCGGCGTCGACGGCGAAGGTCACGCCGCGTTTTCGGATCAATTTCGGTGTGGCCATGGGTGCGCATCGAAACGGCCGAGCAAACGACGTACCGTCCCGTTGGCGCTGCGACTTATCGGACTCGCCATTGCTTGACGAGCGACACCCGTTTGAGAACTGAGGAAATCCAAATGAACAGCAAGGCGTTCGGCGTTGCGGCGGCCATCACGGTGCTCACTCTCGGTATGAGTGTTCCAACCTTTGCGCAGTCGACGGTCACTTGGACGAACCTCGTCAATGCCACCGCCACCGGTGGCGCACTTCAGAAGAGCGGCGGCTGCGACGGTTGTTCAGATGCCGGCGCGGTGAGCCAGCAGCAGATTGCCACCGGAACCGGATACATGGAGTTCACACCGGCCGTGACGACGGCGAGGTTTCAAGTCGGACTCGGAAACGGCGTGGGAACCCCGCCGGCCATCAATCAATTCAGCTATTCGTTCAGCCTCTGGCCGGGCGGAGGTCTGACGATTCTGGAGTCAGGCTCCTATCACGAAGGGACGCAGGCGACCTTCATGGCGGGGGATGTCCTGCGCATCGCGATCGAGGCGGGCCCGGTGGTCAAGTACTACAAGAACGGCACGTCGATCTATACCAGCACGGTGGCTCCGTCCACCTACCCCTACGCGATGGGCGCGACGCTGCTGGGCGCGGCGTCGCATCTGTCGAGCGCGACGATCAGCAGCGGCTCGTCGACCTTCACCTGGACGAACGTCGTCAACGCCACCGCCACCGGCAGCGCGCTCCAGAAGAGCGGCGGCTGCAGCGGCTGTCAGGACGCCGGCGCCATCAGCCAGCAGCAGATCGCTGGCGGAACCGCGTTCGTCGACATCGTGCCCGGCACGACGACGCGGTACGAAGCAGGCCTCGGCAATTCGTTCGGCACGCCGCCGATCATCGATCAGTACAAGTACGCCATCGAGTTCTGGCCGAGTGGCGGCGTCTCGATTCGGGAATCGACCGTCTACCACGATGGGACAACCTACGTGCCCGGTGACACGTTTCGGATCGCGATCGAGGCGGGACCGGTCGTCAAGTACTACAAGAACGGCACTCCGTTCTATGACAGCACTGCGCCGCCGAACAACTATCCCTACGTGCTGGGCGCGACGCTGCTGGACAGCGGGTCGCGGATATCGAGTGTAACCATGACGTCGGGAACCTCAGGTGGAGGTGATTTCTATCAGTCAATTAGTGATCGCGTGGTCCGACCCAAACCTATACTCCCGACACTCGGCGCGGCGGGCACGACCATTACGGATCCGACATTCAACAACCGGATCCTCCGCGTGACAGACGCCAGCCTCGCCAGCAACGGATCGTGGTCCTCGCTCGGCGGGAACGGCAACACGCAGGCGTGGAACCTGGCGGGCACACGCTTTGTCATCGCGGCGGCCTCCGGGGGTGCGCGCACCTACGATTTCAATCGATCGACGTTCGCGATCAGTTCGCCCGCTGATCTGACGTTTCTCGCCTCGGCTGGCATGACGTTCTCGTGTCTCACCGAAGATACGCTCATCGGGATCAGCTCGTCGCATGCGGAGCCAACCCTGAAGAAATACGTCGTCGGGGCGGGCTACACCACCATCGTCGGCGTCAATACGCTCGTGCCCGGGGCTGACCCCGGCGATCCGAATCGTACCTATGCCAGCGCGGTCACGACGGCAGACGTTGCCGGGACCGAGTATTTCGCCTTTCAATTCGGCGGGGTCGATCAAGACCACAGTCACTACGTCGTCCGCGCGCCGCTCAACAATCCAACTGGCGGCAAAGTTCTGGACACGGTCGCGTCGACGATCAATGGCAATGCGTTGCCGGGCGGCTACACGCTCGGCCTCTACATCCATTCCACTTCGATGGATCGGACGGGGCGTTACGTCATGCTCGGGCCGACGCAGGCCGTCGACGGGCCCCGAGGCCCTGCCACCAGCAACCCCGCGAACATCGTTTGGGACACACAGACCGACACCTTCATCGAGGCCCGCGCCGGTGTGCCCGGTGAGTGGGGAGGTCATGGCGCGCTTGGCTACGGCGTCGCCATCAATATGCCCGACAACGCGGGCGACGCCCGGGACACGCGCTATCGCGTTCTGAGCGATCCGCTGACGACGTTCCAGTTAATCGATCCGTTTCCCACGCCGCACGACATCGAGCAGGACATGCACTCGTCGTGGTCGAACTCGATCGCCGGCACATTGAAGCCGATCATTGGGGCGCCCTTCCGGCGGGATGTTCCGTTTGGCAACGGGACGCCCAGCGGCGTCGCTTGGCGGGAATGGGACGATGAGATCATTGCGATTCGCACCGATCCGCAGTTGCCGACCAAGGTGTGGCGGTTTGCGCACCACCGAAGCGATTTGGTGACGCACAGCGGGTACTACTGGTTCGGGTCCACCCCACGCCCAAACGTCGACAGCCAAGGGCGCTTCGCGGTCTTCACGTCGAACTGGGAGTTGAGTTTGGGGAACGAACCGGATGGACTGAAACGCACCGATGTCTTCCTCGTCGAACTGAGATAGCGGCTGGTGGGCCTCGGGCCGGTGCCGAGGCCCACCAAATCCTGCTACCGGAGCTTGACGAGAAAGACGTCCTGGCGCTTGTTCAGCTCGCGTGTGTCGTCGCCGAGCGTTTTCTCCCAGTTGGAGGTGAAGATCGCCCATTGGCCGTTGGGCGAGATGTTCGGCCGCGGCGTGTACCAGAACGCATTGCTGTCGCCCGAGCCGTTGTGGTTGTAGTCGCTGCGGTGGTGCGCGAACCGCCACACGCGGCTCTCGGCGCCGTCGGTGCGGATCGCGATGATCTCTTCATCCCATTCGCGCCACGGTCCGGTGTTGTTGCCGTAGCGGAACATCGCCGCCAGAATCGGCGTCAGGCGATCGGGCTGGGCATTCGACCAGCTCGCATGGCTCGAGACGCTGAAATCGCGCGGCGTCGGGAACGGTGAGATGAGCCAGCGAAGCGTGTCGACCGCGCCCAGGTCGCGGATGACGAAGTCCATCGAGTCGCTGTCGTCGGGATTGTTGACGTTGATGCCGAATCCGATCGCGCCGTGGCCGCCGGCCGAACTCCGAATCGCCGTGAAGATGTCGGTGAGCGTATCCCACACGTAGAGCGGCGCCTTGCCGGCCGCGATGTCGACGCCCGTGCTGCCGAGGATCACGTACCGGCCCGACTGGTCGTTCGCCACGGCATGCGCGTAGAAACCGAGCGGGATATTGGTCGGCCGGCC
>Ga0081539_10004359_pt1 | contig 15776 bp, 27 predicted proteins | sample TabmetS4T2R2_FD_71023 | JGI IMG/M metagenome (GOLD analysis project Ga0081539, IMG submission 71023) | Tabebuia heterophylla rhizosphere microbial communities from the University of Puerto Rico - S4T2R2 | ecosystem: Host-associated > Plants > Roots > Rhizosphere ...
TGATCACGCCGATCGCGATGGAGAAGGGGCTGCGCTTTGCGATCCGCGAGGGCGGGCGCACGGTGGGCGCGGGCACCATCTCGGAGATCGTTGAATAAGAGGACCGGGTTTTAGCCATTAATTTGGGCGACTCGGGGCTCGAAACCAATTGAAGAGATTATGTTGAACGACAAAATCAGAATTCGACTGAAAGCTTACGATTATCGGGTGCTGGATCAATCCACGGCTGAGATCGTCGAGACTGCGAAGCGCACCGGCGCACGCGTCGCTGGGCCGATTCCTCTGCCCACAGTCAAGAATAAATGGACGGTTCTCAAATCGCCGCACGTCGATAAGAAATCGCGTGAGCAGTTCGAGATTCGAACCCATAAGCGTTTGATGGATATTCTCGATCCGACGCCGCAGACGATGGATGCACTGATGAAGCTGGATCTGCCCGCCGGTGTGGACGCCGAGATCAAAGCTTTCGGTCGCGATCGAAGATAAACGCTAGGAAGTGGTCAATGGCTGGTGGTCATTGGGCAGTTGTCGGCGAGTATTTACTGCCCGCTGCCCACTGACTGCTGCCTACTGCGGAGTGCAAATAAATGGTGAACGGAATTATTGGTAAAAAGCTGGGGATGACACAAATCTTCGCTCCCGACGGAACGGTCACTCCGGTCACGGTGATCAAGGCCGGTCCGTGCGTGGTGGTACAGCGAAAGACGGTCTCGACCGATGGCTATGAGGCCGTCCAGTTGGGGTTCGTTGAAGAGAAGGCTCCGAGGCGAATCAACAAACCGATGAAGGGACATTTTGAGAAGGCCGGCATCCCCCCAACGCGCATTCTGCGTGAATTTCGTATTGAGGATCTCGGGGAGGGCATTGTGGTCGGCGACAAGGTCCTGGTCGATCAGTTCTCTGAAAACGACATCGTCGATGTGATCGGCACCAGCAAAGGACGCGGATTTGCCGGGTTCGTCAAACGCCACGGCTTCGGCGGCGGACGCGCGACGCACGGCTCGATGTTTCACCGCGCCCCCGGTTCAATCGGCGCTTCCGCCTATCCGTCACGCGTGATCAAGGGAACCCGCATGGCCGGTCATATGGGCGTCGAACGCAATACAATCAAGAATCTGAGAGTCATGAGAGTCAACACGGAAGAGAATCTGTTGTTGATCAGAGGATCGGTTCCAGGGCCGAACGGCGCTTATGTCCTGATCAAGAAGAAGAATATCGATTGATCTGGCGGCACGGCGAATCGTTGTGCCGCCTCATTTCAAGAGGGCAGTGATGCCAACCATAGAAATCAAAAATTTGAAGAACGAAAGAATCGGCGAACTGGAGCTCAAAGAGGATGTCTTCGGCGTGCCGCTCAATGAAACACTGATCTATGACGCGGTCAAAAACTACTTGACTAACCAGCGTCAGGGAACGGTCAAGACCAAAACACGCGGCAACACGTCGGGGAGCGGCAAGAAGCTCTGGCGGCAGAAAGGGACCGGCCGCGCACGCGTCGCCAGCTTGCGGTCTCCCTTGTGGAAAGGCGGCGGTAATGTCCACGGCCCACAGCCGCGCGACTGGACGAGCGAGATGCCGAAGAAGATGAAACGCGGCGCCCTGAGATCGGCCCTCTCCGAACGGCTGCGCGAGGGCAATCTCGTCGTGGTTGACGAATTCAAGCTCGATAATCATAAGACCAAAACCTTCACGGCGATTGCGAAGCTCTTCGGCTGGGACAAAAAGACGTTGATCGTCGAGAACGACCCGCAGTCGAATCTGATCCTTTCGTCGCGCAATGTCCCGGGAGTAAAGGTGGCTCCGGGAATCAATGTCAATATCTATGACGTGCTCTATCACGAAAAGATCGTCTTCACCAAAGAGGCGATCAATGCTCTGCAAGAGATATTGGCCAAGTAAATTTTGAAGGCGTTATAGCGAGGAAAGAGTCATGGCAAAAACGATCTGGGATGTGCTCAAAGCGCCGGTCATCACGGAGAAAGCTCTTCAACAGAAAGAAGAGAGCACGAGAGACATCCGCGACAGTAAGAATAAGAAGACCATCCAGCGGAGCCGCCAAGTGCTGGCTTTCCGCGTCGCGGACGATGCCAGCAAGCATGCGATCAAGGCGGCGGTCGAGACGATCTTCAAGGTCAAAGTCGATCAAGTACGCGTGGTCAATTATCGCGGCAAACAGGTTCGCCGCGGCCGGACCGTCGGACGTAAGTCGGATTGGAAGAAGGCGTATGTGACGCTCAAGCCCGGCCAGAATATCGATTATGCGGATTCTATTTAGTTCGGTTTTGAGTTTTCAGCCTCAAGCTATCGATTCACTTTTGAGCTGGACCGGAGACTCGAAATTCGCAACTCGAAACTGAAGATGAGGAAGAGATGGGAATCAAGAAATTATCACCGACCAGTCCCGCGCGGCGTTACCAGACTTATCTGACGAACGATGATCTGACGACGGACCAACCGCATAAGCCCTTGCTCGTGAGTAAGAAACGCACGAGCGGCCGCAATAACCTGGGCAAGGTGACCGTCCGGCATCGCGGCGCAGGTCACAAGCGCCACTATCGCATCATTGACTTTAAACGCGATAAATTCGGAATTCCAGGCAAGGTCGCGACCATCGAATATGATCCGAATCGCTCGGCACGCATTGCGTTGATTAACTATGCCGATGGCGAGAAGCGTTATATCATCGCGCCAGTCGGCCTGCAGGTCGGCCAAACGATAGTTTCCGGACCCGAATCTGATATTCTCACGGGCAATGCCCTTCCGATTAAAAATATCCCGCTCGGAACGCAAATTCACAATATCGAATTGAAGCCTGGCAAAGGCGGGCAAATGGCGCGGAGCGCCGGCAGCTTCGCGCAGCTGGTCGCGAAAGATAGTGGGATGGCGCAGTTGCGCTTGCCGTCGGGCGAAATTCGTCTCGTCTCAGTCGACTGCATGGCGACCATCGGTCAGGTCGGCAATGTGGAGCACGAGAACGTTTCAATCGGTAAAGCCGGCCGTTCGCGCTGGAAAGGCATCCGTCCGACCGTGCGCGGCGTTGCGATGAACCCGGTCGATCATCCGCACGGTGGCGGCGAGGGTAAGACCTCCGGCGGACGTAACCCGGTGACACCCTGGGGACAGCCAACCCGGGGATACAAAACGCGCAACAACAAGCGGACCGATAAGTTCATTGTTAAACGAAGGACGAAGTAAGAGAGGTTGCTGGTCTCCGGCGGAGCCTTGAGCCGCTGGAGGCGAGAGACCGGAAACTGGAAAACTATGGCACGTTCAGTCAAGAAAGGCCCGTTCATTGACAATCATCTGATGAAAGTGATCGATCGGATGAACGAGGCGAATGAGAAAAAAGTGCACAAGACCTGGTCGCGTCGCTCGACGATCACTCCTGAGATGGTCGGACATACGATCGCCGTTCATAACGGCAAGAAATTCATCCCGGTCTATATCACTGAGAACATGGTCGGACACAAACTAGGTGAGTTTGCGCCGACGCGCACCTTCAAAGGTCACGCGGATAAAGCGGAGAAGGTTGCGACAGCGAAGAAATAGCCGAGCGGGTGGGAAGCCGAACGCAGAGCGGGAGAGATCATCCCTCCGCTGCCGTCTTTCCGCTCTCCCGCTCCCATAGTGAGGTCTCCAAAATGGAAGCAATTGCGAAGGCAAAGAACGTTAAGATTTCGTCGCAGAAGGCCAAGCTCGTGATGGATTTGATTCGCGGCCTGATGTACAGCGATGCGCGCGACCTTCTCCGGTTCACCAATAAACGGGCCGCGGGATTGATCTATAAAGTGCTTGAATCGGCTCGCGCCAACGCCGAGCAACGGGCCCAATCGGACAACGTCATGGTCGACGTTGACGAATTGTGGGTCAAAGAATGTTATGCCGACACCGGCACGACCAAGTATCGCCGCCGTGTTCGTCCGGCGCCGATGGGTCGGGCCTATCGCGAGCGCCGTCATTACAGTCATTTGACGGTCATCGTCTCCAGTGAAAAGCGTGGCGCGGACGCTCTTCCTGAGACTGATCGCAAACAGAGAAGGCCTGCTGCGGCTGATGCGGCCGAATAGAGTTAGAAGATTTCGATAACGGAGAGATTATGGGTCAGAAAGTACATCCTTACGGTTTCAGGCTTGGATACAACCGCACCTGGCATTCGCGTTGGTTCTCCAAACGTGACTTTGGCAAGCTGCTGTTGGAGGACCTCAAACTGAAGAGGGAGTTGAAGGGGCGGTTTGCGAGCGCCGGCGTTTCGCAAATCGAAATCGATCGCGCGGCCAATCGCCTGCGCATCATCATTTATACCTCGCGTCCCGGCATCATCATCGGCCGGAAAGGCGCTGAGATCGATAAACTCAAACAGGAGATCAGTCGCCGCACAGGGCGCGAGATCCTGATTGATATCCGCGAGATTCACAAGCCCGAACTCAACGCCCAGCTGCAGGCTGAAAAGATCGCTCAGCAGTTGGAGAAACGCATTGCTTTCCGCCGCGCCATGCGCAAGGCGGTCGATGAGGCGCAACGGTTCGGGGCTCTGGGCATCAAGGTGCGGGTCTCGGGCCGGTTGAACGGCGCCGAAATCGCCCGCTCCGAATGGACTTTGCAAGGTCGATTGCCGCTCCACACGCTCCGCGCCGACATCGATTACGGTTTTGCCGAAGCCAATACAACATTCGGTGTCATCGGAATCAAAGTCTGGATTTATCGCGGGGACATTATGAATCCGCGTGAAGCAATCATGAAGAGATAACCCGATTGCGGATGGTAGCTCAATCCGCAATCCGTAATCTGTAAGCAAAAAATGGCTGAATATAAAATACCCAAGAAGGTCAAATATCGTCGGCAGCAACGAGGGCGCCGTGCCGGAGCGGCCAAGCGCGGAACCAACATCGCTTTTGGCGAATATGCTTTGAAGGCAGTCGAAGCCGCGTGGGTCACCGGCAAACAGATCGAGGCCGGACGTGTGGCGATCACCCGTTATGTCAAGCGCGGCGGCAAGCTCTGGATTCGCATCTTCCCCGATAAGCCGATTACTAAGAAACCTGCTGAAACGCGTATGGGTAAAGGCAAGGGAGCGCCGGAAGGCTGGGTCGCCGTCGTCAAGCCGGGCCGCATCCTTTTCGAGATGGAAGGCGTCGATCTCGCGACCGCACAACGCGCGATGGAGTTGGCGGCGGCGAAACTGCCGATTAAGACGAAATTCGTCACGCGTCATGATCAGGAAGGAGGCGCACTGTGAAGCACAAACTCGACAAAGTTCGTGAGCAGTCAAGCGAGGATTTGATTAAGCGACTCGCCGAGGTCAAACAGTCTCTCTTCCGGCTCAATTTCAAAAAAGCTCTGGGCGACGTCGATACGGTCAAGACCATCCGCAAGGAGAGAAAAGAGCTCGCACGGCTCAAGACCATTCTGCGCGGACGTGCGCTCGGCATTGAGAAATAAGACCGGGAATTGGACACTCGGGCCAAAAACGTGAAGTTGATTAAGGACATCCGGAGACGGAATAGATCGATAGACTGACGGAACAGATTATGGAAGAGACAAAGGAAACTGTAGAAGCGACGACTACCGGAGCCGAATCGACATCCGGATCCGGGGCGCAGCCTCGTCGCGGTCGTCGCACGGAAAAGGTCGGCATTGTGACAAGCGATAAGATGCAAAAGACCGTGGTGGTCAGAGTCGATCGCCTGGTGAAGCATCCGGTTTACAAACGCTATGTGCGCCGGCGAACGAAGTTTATGGCGCACAATGAGATTGACGGCCTCTCGATCGGGGACCAGGTGAGAATCGTTGAAACCAGGCCTCTTTCGGCGCGCAAGCGGTGGCGTGTGGTTGAGGTGCTGCGAAAGGCGAGTAAATAGTTTCCGGCTTCTAGCCTTTGGTTTCTAGTTTTAGGGAGCAGTGATGGGCAAAACTAGAGACTCGAAATTAGAGACTCGAAACTAGGAACTAATGAGGAGACAGTTATGGTTCAAATGCGTTCAATTCTGGAGGTTGCCGATAACTCCGGAGCGAAAAAAATTGCGATGATTCTGCCTCTCGGCGGCAATGTTGGGTCGCGTGCCAGTCTTGGTGATGTTATTACCGCTTCCGTTAAGGAAGCCAGTCCGGACGGCACCGTGAAGAAAAAACAGGTGGTCAAGGCCGTCATCGTCCGCACGCGAAAGGAAGTTCGCCGTAAGGACGGTACATACATCCGCTTCGATCAGAACGCGGCGGTCTTGATCAAGGCGGACGGTGAGCCGATCGGCACGCGCGTCTTTGGACCTGTCGCCCGTGAACTGCGTGAGCGCGGCTTCATGAAGATTGTCAGCCTCGCTCCTGAAGTCATCTGATTGCGGCCGAAAGGGCCTCCTTAAGTTTGGAAGAGGGCAAGTTATGGCACTGAGAATGAAGGTCAGAAAGAACGATCAAGTGGTTATCCTCTCGGGACGGGATAAAGGCAAGCGCGGGCGCGTCATTGAGGTCTTGACCAAAAAAGGCAAGGTGATCGTCGAAGGCGTTAATATCCTGAAACATCACGAGCGTCCGAATCGCCAGCGGGGCATTCCCGGCGGAATCGTCGAACGCGAGTCTCCAATCGACGTCTCGAATGTGATGGTGATCGAAGGCGGCAAGCCCACACGCGTGGGCTACCAGATTTTGCAGGACGGTCGCAAGGTGCGCGTCTCAAAGCGAACAGGCGCCGTGATCGAATAGGTTGCCAATAGTTGCCAATAATTGAATGATCAATTTTGGACTCCGGGTCGAGAGTCGCCGGTTGTTGATCCGCTCAAGATCCGAATTCTGAAATCTAAAACCCGAAATTATCAGAGTATGGCTACAAGATTGAAAGAAAAATATGTCAAGGAGATCGCTCCAGCGCTCACCAAAGAGTTCGGCTACAAGAACCCGATGAGCCTTCCGAAACTGGAGAAGATCGTTATCAACATGGGATTGGGCGAAGCGATCCAGAACGGGAAGATCCTCGATGCGGCGGTCAACGACCTTTCGACCATTGCCGGTCAAAAACCGGTGATCACCAAAGCGAAGAAATCGATCGCCGCCTTTAAACTCCGCGAGGGAATGAGCATCGGTGCGATGGTCACCTTGCGCGGCGATCGGATGTACGAGTTCCTCGATCGTTTCGTCAATATCGCGCTCCCGCGCGTCCGCGATTTCCGCGGAGTATCGCCGAAAGCATTCGATGGCCGCGGCAACTACACGATCGGTCTGCGCGACCAATTGATCTTCCCCGAGATCGATTTCGGCAAGATCGACAAGGCTCGCGGAATGAATGTTTGCATTGTGACGACGGCGAAGACTGATGAAGAAGCTCGGGCATTGCTTCGTCATTTGGGAATGCCGTTCAGGCAATAGATAGCTCCGGTTTCGGCCAACTTCGGGTTGGGAGGAGACTGGAAGCTCAAAACGGAAATTTAGTAACTAAAAACCTATGGCAAAGACTTCAAAGAGGGTTCAGGCAAGCCGCAGAGCGAAATTCAAAGTACGGTCGTACAACCGTTGCAAACGATGCGGCCGCCCGCGCGGTTACTTGCGGAAGTTCAGCATCTGCCGGATCTGCTTCCGCCAATTGGCACTCGAAGGACAGATCCCGGGTGTGACCAAATCGAGCTGGTAGGTCCGCCGGTCCAGGATCCTTAACTAGAGACTAGAAACTCGAAACTACTGTAACGCTATGACTGATCCGATTGCAGATATGCTGACGCGCATGCGCAATGCGATTGCCGCGCGCCATACCAAGGTTGATGTGCCGGCCTCGCGCCTCAAGATCGAGATTGCGCGCATTTTCAAAGAGGAAGGCTACATCACCAACTATAGCATCAAGACGACCGAAGGCAGCAACGCACGAACGCTGAGAATCTTCCTCCGCTATGGCCCGAAAGGCGAGAGCGTTATTTCACACCTCGAGCGTGTTTCACGGCCGAGCCGCCGCGTCTACGTTCCAAGCCGAGAGATCCAAAAGGTCCTTGGAGGTTTGGGGGTCAATATCTTGACCACTTCGCAAGGGGTGATGACCGGCAAATCGGCGCGCAAAGCAAAGATCGGTGGCGAAATTCTGTGCAGTGTCTATTAACCACTAATAGTTGATAATTGACGGTTGGATAGCGGGTGGATGAGAACGGCGATCAACTATCAATTCTCGACTATTAATTCTCAACTAAAAAGAGTTATGTCACGAGTTGGAAAAAAGGTCATTGAGATACCGAAGGACGTCAAAGTCACAATTACAGAGTCCGTGGTTGAGATTCAGGGTCCCAAGGGCAAGTTGACGACGCCCATTCCGAGTGGCGTCAAATTCAAACTTGAAGAGGACAAGCTGAGCGCTGAACGCGAGAGCGATAAGTACACGGCGTTGCACGGGACGGCTCGCGCTCTGGTGGCCAATGCCGTCACCGGCGTCTCGAAGGGGTTTACCCAGGAGATGGATGTCGTCGGGGTCGGATATAAGGCCGATCTGAGGGGACGCAACATCGTCTTTGCGCTCGGTTACTCGCATCTGATCGAATTTCCCTTGCCGGAAGGAATTACGGCCAAGGTCGAGAAGGTCCAACGGACGATCAGCCAGTATCAAACAACCATTACTCTGTCGGGGATTGACAAAGAGTTGCTGGGGCAGGTTGCGGCGAATATGTTTCGCCTGCGCAAGCCCGATGCGTATAAGGGCAAAGGGGTACGTTATGCCGACCGCCCAATGAAACTCAAACCGGGCAAGACCGGTAAGTAAACCTGTCGCGAGCGGCAGGTCGATGGGGACAAGTCGACAGCTTGACAGTAAGCATGAGCGGCTTTCAACTGTCGATCAGCAATGACGAACAATGAACTATGGCAAATAGATCTAAACAGGATGTGCGGCGCGCGGTTCACGCGCGTATTCGCAGAAGAGTTAAAGGCACGGCGGTGCGCCCGCGCTTGGCGGTCTTCCGTAGTCTTAACCATATTTACGCGCAAGTGATTGACGATGAACAGGGCGTGACCCTCTGCTCGGCTTCGACGGTTGAAAAGAGCGCCAATGTCGGCAACGGCGGAGGCGTCGATGCGGCAAAAACGATTGGCCGTTTGATTGCCGAGAGAGCCAAAGATAAGGGGATCACCGCCGTTGTCTTCGATCGTGGTGGTTACATCTATCACGGACGCGTGAAATCACTGGCTGAAGCGGCACGCGAAGCCGGGTTACAATTCTGATTGCCGTTTGCGGACCCGTTCAATAAATGTCTTCTGTCAATCCGCAATCGGATAGGGGAAATCGTTTTATGGATAGGATTAACTCTGACGGGCTTGAGTTGAAGGATCAGGTGATCTCAATCAACCGCGTCACTAAGGTGGTCAAGGGCGGTAAGAACCTTTCCTTTGCCGCGCTCGTTGTTGTTGGTGATCAGCACGGAATTGTCGGGTTCGGCACCGGGAAGGCGAAAGAGGTGCCGCAAGCGATCCGGAAGGCGATCGAATCAGCGAAACGTAACCTGATGCGCGTTCCATTGGCGGGCTCGACGCTGCCTCATCCAATAGTTGGCAGGTTCGGAGCCGGCAAGGTGATGCTGAAACCGGCTGTCGAAGGAACCGGAGTGATCGCCGGGGGGGCGGTCCGAGCGGTCATGAACGCCGTCGGTGTGAGCAATATTCTGACCAAGTGTATCGGCTCGAACAATCCGCATAACGTGATCCGCGCGACCTTCGACGCGTTGGCCAATATGAAGAGCCCTGAAGAGGTCGCCCGCCTACGCGGCCGGACCGTAGAGGAGTTATAATCAAATGGCAAATGCGACCAAGACGGTAAAGATTCAGTGGTATCGCAGCATCATTGCCACGCCGGAGAAGCATAAGGTCATTGTCAGAAGTCTGGGCTTTACCAAACTCAATCAGATCGTCGAGCGTCCGGACAATGATGCGATTCGCGGAATGGTGGCAAAGGTTCCGCACCTCTTGCGAATTATTGAATAGAAATCGGCCCTGGAGTGTCGAGTCCCGAACGCAGATCGGGACCGCTCATGCGGGATTGAGCACTGAGGACTAAACTTATGGCAATCGGTTTAAACAATCTAAAAGCGCCTCCGGGCGGAACGCACAAGAAGAAACGGGTTGGACGCGGACCGGGGTCCGGGCTCGGTAAGACCTCAGGACGGGGTTACAAGGGGCAAAAGTCTCGTTCCGGTTATTCGGGAAAGCGTGGATTCGAGGGCGGTCAGATGCCTCTCCACCGGCGCCTGCCGAAACGGGGTTTCACCAATATCTTCAAACGTAAATGGGCGGAAGTTAACCTCGCCGATCTCGAAAGGTTCTTTGAGGTGGGCGCAGCTGTCACGCCTGAATCGCTCGTTGAGGCTGGGCTGGTCCGGAAATCACGAAAGGATGCCATCGTCATCCTTGGTCAGGGAGAGCTGAAGAAGTCGCTGACCGTTAATGCCCATCGTTTTAGCGCGGCGGCGAAAGAGAAGATCGAAGCAGCCGGCGGCAAGACGCAAATCGTTGAGGCCGGTCAACAGCCGGCAGCCAGTTGATAGTCAACGGTTGATAATTGATAGTTGATAGTTAATAGTGATAATTGTTAAATCACCATTAACTATTGGAGTGGTTATGATCGAGTCATTTATCAATGCAATCCGCAATCTCTTCAATATTCCTGAGCTGCGGAAGCGTGTGCTGTTCACCTTGGGAATGCTCGCGGTCTATCGCGCGGGCATCCACGTCCCGGTTCCGGGAATAGATCAGGAAGCGCTCAGGAATCTTTGGAGTCAGGCGGCAGGTAATCTGTTCGGCGTCTTGGATCTCTTCTCCGGAGGCAACCTGCGGAGGATCTCGGTCTTTGCGCTCGGAATCATGCCTTATATCACGGCCTCGATCATTCTTCAGTTGATGACATCGGTCTATCCATCATTGAAGAAGATTCAGGAAGAGGGCGAACTGGGCCGCCGCAAGATCACGCAGTATACGCGATATCTAACGGTTGTTTTGTGTCTTGTTCAGGGAATCGGGATCTCGTTCTGGCTGGAGCGCCAGCCTGGGCTGGTCATTGGTGGTGGCGGCATGGGGTTCGTTCTGCTCGCGACTTTGACGATGATGACGGGCACGATCTTCATTATGTGGATCGGTGAACAGATCACCGAGCGCGGGGTTGGTAATGGAATCAGCTTGTTGATCTTCGCCGGAATTGTGGTCGGCATGCCGCGCGCCATTGAACAGTTATATGAAAAGATTCAGGATCCGCAATCTGCCCTCTTTGTGCTCGTGTTGATCCTGGTCATGCTGATGGTGACGGCTGGAATCGTCTTCTTCGAACGCGGGACGCGAAAGATTCCGACAAACCACACCCGGCGCATGGTCGGTCGCCAAATGGTTGCGACTCAATCATCTCACCTGCCGCTCAAGGTCAATATCGCCGGCGTGATTCCGGTGATCTTCGCTTCGTCGGTCCTGGCGATTCCACAAACTCTTTCGACGTTCGGCAGTTGGAGCTGGCTGCAAAGGGTCAATCAGTGGTTGAGCGGGGGCCATCCGGTGTATGAGCTGCTGTTTGTCGCCGGTATTGTCCTCTTCGCTTTCTTCTATGTCTCAATTGTTTTCAACGCGGACGAAGTCGCAGAAAATCTGCGGAAGCAGGGCGCATTCGTCCCCGGGATTCGTCCGGGGAAACGGACGGCCGATTATCTCAACTCGATATTGGTGCGGCTGACGACGGTTGGGGCGCTCTATCTGGTCGTCGTTTGTTTGATTCCACAGCTGATGATCAGCGGGTTCAAGGTTCAATATCTGCCCTTTATCGGTGAAACGCTCTATCGGTTGATTGAGGGAGTGCCGGGACTGAGCTGGATTCTGACCGGGTTGGGTGTTTCATTCTATTTCGGCGGCACCAGTTTGTTGATCGTCGTCGGCGTTGCGATGGATACGATCAGCCAAGTTGAGGCGCAGTTGGTCATGCGCCATTACGATGGTTTCCTTGGGCCGCGTGGTGGAAGACTTCGTGGACGCCGAGCCGCAGCGTAATTTTGGTCGCGCGCGCCGGTGACGCATCAATTTGACAATGAGACAGGCTATCATGGTGTCAAAGATCATAGTCATGATTGGGTCGCCGGGCGCTGGCAAAGGCACGCAAGCGCGTTTGCTCTCTGAAAAATATGGATATCCGCAAATCTCGACCGGAGATATTTTGCGAGAGATGGCACGGGCCGATACCCCGCTCGGACGCGAACTGAAAGAGACCCTCGCCTCCGGAAAATTGGTCAGTGACGAGATCCTCGCTCAGGTGATTTTGACGAAAACTTCGGGGAGGGATTGCGAGACCGGGTATATTCTGGATGGTTATCCGCGAACGCTCAATCAGGCGCATCAGCTTGAAGAGTTGGCGCAACGCCAGAGGAGTAAGATTCTGCTCGTGTGGGTTGTGGTCCCGGAAGAGTCGTTGTTCAAACGCATGACGGGACGGCGGATCTGCACAAAATGCGGCGAAATATACAATATCTACTTTCGCCCGCCCCAGCGAGAAGGATTCTGTGATCTGGATGGTGCTCCACTCATTCAACGCAGCGACGATACGCCTGAAACTGTCAGCCGCAGATTTGAAGAGTATAAAGCTTTAACTGCGCCTCTCATTGATTATTACCGTCAAAGCGGGCGTCTGGTCGAAGTCAATGGCGATCGCTCGGTCGACGAGGTTTTTGAACAACTGAGGTTGGTGATTGAGAGCCTTGATGACAATCAGCAGCCGGTAATTTTAAACGGAAGCTCCGCACGTGAAGAAATAGATGGTTATTCGTAAATCACGCATTGAAATTGAAAAGATGCGACGGGCTGGATTGATTGTTGCGGAGACGCTGCACGATCTTCGGAAAATGGTCGAACCGGGAATCTCTACCCGAGACCTTGATGTCTATGCCGAGAAGAAAATTCGCTCGGCCGGCGCCTACCCGACGTTCAAAGGCTACAAAGGTTTTCCGGCTTCGATCTGTACCTCGGTCAATGACGAGGTGGTCCACGGTATCCCCTCCGATCGCAAACTGCGCGAAGGTGACATCATCAAGATCGATTGCGGCGCGACGCTGGACGGGTACGTCGGCGATGCCGCAATCAGTGTCGGTGTGGGCGCCGTTTTGCCGGAACTTGAAGAGTTGATCCAGGCGACACGGGAATCTCTCTTTCGCGCCGTCGAAAAGATGGTTCCGGGCAATCGCCTCTACGATGTTTCTTATGCCGTGCAGGAATATGTCGAAGAACGCGGCTATTCCGTTGTCCGCGAGTTTTGCGGCCATGGCATCGGTCAGCGCATGCACGAAGACCCGCAGGTCCCAAATTACGGTCGTCCGGGCACCGGACCGAAATTGAAAGAGGGCTGGGTGCTCGCCGTCGAGCCGATGGTCAATGCCGGAACTCACGAGGTGAAGATTCTGGCTGATGGCTGGACGGTCAAGACAAAGGACGGCAAGGCTTCATCACACTTCGAACATACGATCGCAGTTGCTGAAGAAGGACCGATCGTGCTCACTGCATTAGAAGATGGAACTTTGCAATTATAACGCTCTGAGTGGTATGCGACTTGCAAAATATCGATTACCGGTTATAATACAAGTTTCTAAATTTGGCAGCTACAGCTGTTATTTACATTATAGGGTATGTCTAAAGAAGATGCCATAGAGGTGCAGGCAACAGTGCTGGAAACGTTGCCCAATGCGATGTTCAAGGTCGAGTTGGATAACAAACACCAGGTCTTAGCTCACATCTCAGGCCGCATGCGAAAGAACTTCATCAAGATTTTGCCGGGCGATAAAGTCCTGGTCGAGCTTTCGCCTTATGATCTGACACGCGGCCGGATTGTTTATCGCTACAAGTAATGCCTCATCACTTCGGCGTCATTTTGGCCGGCGTCATTTTGGCCGGCGTCATTTTGATCGGACAACCCTCGCAACAGAGCAAGAGATCTGAGAGAAGAGAGAGTAAGTCATGAAAGTCAGAGCATCAGTCAAAAAAATCTGCGACAAATGCAAGATCATACATCGCCACGGCGTCGTGCGCGTCATCTGTGTGAACCCCAAGCATAAGCAGAGACAAGGATAATATTCAACGGCAGATTGCGGATTTGAGAGCCAGGTTGTTGAGGTCGGTCTGTGATCCGCGATCGTTTGACGGAGGAAGTAAATGGCTCGTGTAGCAGGTGTAGATCTACCGCCACAAAAGCGCGCGCAAATCGGGTTAACATACATCTATGGCATCGGCCGGTCACGCGCGACCAGCATTCTCACCGAAGCGAAAGTCGATATTCACAAAAAGATCCGTGATCTGAGCGAAGACGAACTTAATCGCATCCGGACGATTGTCGACCAACAAGGCAATATCGAAGGCGATCTGCGCAAGCAGATCCAGTTGGACATCAAGCGTCTGATGGACATCGCCTGTTATCGGGGGTTGCGTCATCGCCGGGGGCTGCCGGTTCGCGGACAGCGAACCCATACCAACGCGCGCACTCGGAAAGGTCCGCGCCGCGCGACTATCGCCAAGAAGAAAGCGCCCGGCAAGAAGTAGGTCAGTCTTCAGTTTTTAGCTGTCAGTCGGAGCCGTCGCCGATCTTTGGCGGACAGATGACTTGAAACTAAAAGCTGAGACTGAGAACCAAAAACCGAAAACTAAAGGCTGAACATGGCAAAGCAGCAAACGACCGCAGGAAAAAAGAAGGTTTTCAAAAAGAAAGAGAAGAAAGTCGTGCCGCAAGGCATTGTCCATATTCAAGCGACTTTCAACAACACGCTGGTGAGTATTACCGACCTGGAGGGCAATCTGGTTGCGCAATCGTCCGCGGGTGCGATGGGATTCCGCGGCTCGCGCAAGGGCACGCCGTTCGCGGCTCAGCAAGCTGCAAATAAAGCCGCGAATATCGCCCGTGATAGCGGCATGCGCTCCTGTGAGGTGCGTGTCAAAGGTCCGGGATCCGGACGTGAATCGGCGATCCGCGCGATTCAATCGGCCGGCATCGATGTCCGGTTGATTCGTGATGTGACGCCCATTCCGCATAACGGATGCCGCCCGCCAAAGCGTCGCAGAGTTTAGTGGTTGCGAATGGCGGGCTCCGGATGAGCGGTGGAGCGAACTTCCACCACTGCAATCCGCTGAGCGCCATTCGTAATCAAATGTCAATGGAGGAAAGAGATTGGCAAGAGATAGAGGTAAACAGTGTCGCTTGTGCCGGCGCGAAGGGATGAAGCTCTTTCTCAAAGGTGAGAAATGCTATAAACCTTCGTGTCCGATTGAGAAGCGTGGGACCAACCCGCCAGGCCAGCACGGCCCGAACGCCAAGCGCAAACCGATCGGCTACGGTGAGCAGTTGCGCGAAAAACAACGCGTCAAGCGCATCTATAACCTGCTTGAGACGCAGTTCCGCAACTATTTCGAGAAGGCTTCCAGTCAGAAAGGCGTGACCGGTGAAAACCTGCTCTCATTGTTGGAGCGACGTCTGGACAATGTGATCTTCAGACTTGGTTTTGCAATGTCTCGCCGCCAAGCCCGTCAGTTTGTTCGTCATGGCCATGTCAGCGTCAACGGCAGGAAGGTTGATATTCCATCCTTCCAGGTCAAGATTGGGGATGAGGTCGCGGTCCGCGAAAAGAGCGTGAACAACGCTCATATTCAGGGGGCGTTTCAGACCTCAGGTGGGCGTGGTCGCCCAACCTGGCTTGAAATCCTCAATCCCGAGAAGCTGGTGGGACGGGTGACGGCGATGCCACGCCGCGAAGACGTCGATCAGAATATCAATGAGCAGCTGATCGTCGAGTTGTATAGCAAGTAGTCGTGCCCAC
>Ga0081539_10004360_pt1 | contig 15771 bp, 11 predicted proteins | sample TabmetS4T2R2_FD_71023 | JGI IMG/M metagenome (GOLD analysis project Ga0081539, IMG submission 71023) | Tabebuia heterophylla rhizosphere microbial communities from the University of Puerto Rico - S4T2R2 | ecosystem: Host-associated > Plants > Roots > Rhizosphere ...
GGGCCTGGTCTCGTATGCCGCATCCCTGGCCGCGCCGGTCTTTGATACGTTTGTCCCGGTGTTGCTCCAGGCGGGCCATCCGCTGTGGCACAATACCACCGGCCTGCAGGCCCCGCCTATCGGGTTTGCGCTCGCGCCGAGTCTAGCCTTTTTTATCATGACCTGGGATAACGTGATCAATCTCTTTGTCCATCCGTGGGCGGGGGCCCGGAGCGACCATACCTGGACGCGCTGGGGACGGCGTACACCGTGGATTCTCGTCGGGGTCCCGCTCGCAGTGACCGGGTTGCTCGCGATCCCGTTGGCGCCCACCCTCGCCGGTGTGCTCCTGGCCATCCTCGTGACGAATCTCGGTCGTGCCCTCTTCGTGCCGCCGATGATCGCCTGGTTGGGCGATCTCTTTCCGGCCCCGCAGCGCAGTCAGGCGAATGCGGCCTTTAGCCTGGTCTCCGGCGTCGCAGCCATCGGCGTGCTGGTCGCGCGTGGGGTGCTCTTTGAGCGCGTGGGCCGCGCCGTTCCTGCTCGCGGCCCCCGGAACCCTGCTCCTGGCCGGGCTGGGGGTGCTCTCGGTGCGCGAACCACCACCGGCGATGCCCTCTGACCCCGACCTCACGCGTGTCTGGGATACACTGCGCCGGATGGTCACCGCTCGCCCTCGGCAGTGGCGATGGCTGCTGGTTGCCCTCTTCCTGAGTGCGGGTGCGACGAGTGCCGTCGAAACGGGCAGTTCGTCCTTTGCGGTGTTTACGCTTGGGATGCGCCTGGGCGAGGCCGCGGCGTTGCGCGTGGTGGGGGTCGTGGCCTTTCTGCTCGGGGCCGTCCCCAGCGCCAAGCTGGCGACCCGCATTGGTCGTCGCCAGACGGTGGCCCTGGGGCTCCTCCTAGTCATGCTCACCTATGGAGTCACCGCCGCCTGGGTGGCGACGCCTGCGGCGTATGCCCTGGTCCTCGGCGTGGCCGGCATCGGCGGCGCCTTGGTCCTGGTCAACATCCTGCCGCTGGTGTTCGACCTGGGCGAGGACACGCAGTTTGGCGCCTGTACAGGTCTGGTGGCGATGCCCGTGCAGGCAGCCGCGGTGCTGGGGCCCAGTGTGGCGGTCCTCGTCGTGGAAGCCACGGGCAGTCAGCGTGCGCTCTTTGTCGTAGCCGGGGGCTCGCCTTCATGGGTTGTGCTCCTCGATGGCGTGGGCAAAGCTTTGTGCGGCACGGAGGACGCGCTCCGCGACCCGGGCACTGACGGCTGCGGGGGTGTAGTCCGCTTTCTCACGCACCTCAATGGTATCGCAGAGGCTCCGCCGCAGCGTCACAGGACAGCGCTTGCGGCGTCCGATCAACAAGCCATTGAACTGGCTTTGGAGGAACTCATGGCTCCACTCCCACCGGGGATTCGCCGGACGGAGTCCCTCGGCGAGGGGCGCGGCGACTGCTGCCTGAAAACAGGCGTAATAGGCCCGATTGGCGCAGGAATTATGCCGGGCCGCCGCATAGTCCACCTCTGCCGACGTCAGACTTTCACGGGCTTTGGTCAGATAGGCCCGTCTTTCCTCCACGGCCATGGCTCTCCTGAGTCTGCGATGGGACGCTCGGCGGGCATGGCCAGTGGCGGTGCCCCATGTCCACCGTGGAGAAACCCTGTTCCCGCTCGTGCGCTCGTCCTTCCACCGCGTACTATACCATAAGGCGGCGTCGCTGACATGCCGGTCCGTGAGGCCGCGCCGCGCCCCTCCGACGTCCGGTGAGGGTTCATGCCCTAAAACGAGGCTCTTGTTGGATTCCAGGGTCGTGGATGTGCCGATGTCGTCCAACCCAATTGTTGTCACCCTTTCCTCCTTGAAGCCCTTCCTTTTTCAATGGCCTTCAATAAGGAGGTGCGCTTCTCGTACCATGGTGGAACATAAGACCCCGGAATCCGATAAGAGCGAGAGATTTTTACTGAGCTTCCACGGAGCAGCTCTCACCTCCCTATGGGAGGTCGTCGAGAGTCACGCGTACCCCAGAGCGAGGATAAGCGGCGCACGCCTCGAACCGCGGGGGACCGCCGTACCGGGTTTCCCGGCGCGACCTCGCACGCTCCCTGGTGCCGCTCACACCACTTCAGGTGGCCAAGGCAAACAGCTCCACGGCGTCTTCGCGCCCTCTAATGGGCACGTGCCCCAGCGACGCCGCATGCGGCCACTGCTCCCGCACCGCTTGCCAGACAGTCTCTGAAATCAAGAGCTGCGTATTGAACTCTTTGTTCAATTGTTCAATGCGCGACGCCAGGTTCACCACATCCCCCGTGACTTTGTATTCCTTGTGCACCACAGAGCCCACCGGGCCGGCCAGCACTTCCCCCGCATGTAACCCAATACCAATGCGAGTGGGCGGAATCGCCTGGGCCGCGACTTCCCGCTGCACGCGCGCGACGATCTCTAGCGCGGCGTGCACCACGTTGGCGGCATCATTGCCGAACGACAGCGGAGCGCCAAAGATGGCCATCAAGCCGTCGCCAAGCAGTTGATGCACGATGCCGTGGTGGCTGGTCACACTCTCTATCATGAACTCAAACAGGGTATTCAGATACGCCACGGTCTCTTCGGGGGCGCGCTTTTCGGCGAACTGCGTAAAGCCGCGAATGTCCACGAACATCACGCATACCTCTTTACGGGTCGTGGGTGTCTCCGCCGAGTGGTGCAACAGTTCCTCCACGACCGCGGGCGCGACGTGTTGGCCAAACAACTGCACGACGGCGTTCCGCTCTTCAACGGTCTCCAGGGCGCGGACAATCCGCTGCTTGACTTGGACCGCGACAAACCCCGCCGCCAAGCCCGCCAGGAGCAGCAGGAGCCCCTTCACGCCATAGTAGGCAGGGGTGCGCAGCATGGGATGGAGCGCTGTGCCGGATGCCTGGGCGAGGAAGTACCAGGCGAGGGCGACATATTCGACGGCGGCGAGGCCACCCGTGAAGACGCAGAGCCAAAACTCGAGGCGGAGGGTCGCCAGCACGATGCCTAGGAAATAGGCGTAGGAGGCCACGGAAACCAGCGCATAGATGGGCTCCACGTGCTGCGCCAAGAGGAAGATCGCCAGCGTGGGCAGGGTCGTTTCGAGCCCGGCATTCACATACCGCAAGGGGCGGGGAGCATGCCGGTGGCTGTGGAGGAGCCGGCCCAGCAGATGGCGCAGCCCCAGCTCATAGAGGACCACGCCCGCCACCAGCCCCAGTAGGAGGGCATCAGCCTTCGTCTGGCGCAGCGACGTGAGGAACTCGGAGGTCTCCAGACGCGCCAGGAGGAACAGCGTCAGTCCGAGGACCGCCGCTCCACTGGCGAGGAGGGTGGCGCGTACGCGTTCACTCCGTATGGTCTCGCGCATGAGCTGGACCTCAAAGAGGGTGGAACGCGTGCCCGCGTTGTGCGCGTGGCCGCGCGGGCGCGCGCCAGGCGCACCGGCACGCCTGGCGGTGGTCCATCGGTGCAGAGCGGCCACAATCCAACACAGAGACGAGGGTCGTGAGAACCAGGTCATGCGCTGCCCCCAGTGGCCTCGTAGGCCTCCTATGGCTAGACAAGGGGTGACACCATGTCCCGGGCCACCCCACCGTGTGTGTCGCACGCCCCGGCCCGCCGTGGCGGGGCCAGATCCGGAGGCGGTGCCTCGGACCACGGCGGCAGGCGGGGGACTGCGCTCACAGTCCCTTCAGGATTGTAGCATAGACCTACTGTATGTCTCTACGTAACTTCCTTGGTGGCAAGCAGTTGCGGGTATGATGATGGTAAAAACAGGCCAACTCGTTGCGCATTAATTGGCGCTGCACTTGGTAGTGCACTCCATGTAATGCTGGGCTATGGTTGACCCAAAACGCGATACCCATCCAGTGGAGGTCAACAGCAAGCATGGTCGTCCGAAATGTATGTCCAAGGTGTCAGTCCCCCCAGTTTAAGAAAAATGGGCACATTCACAACGGCAAACAAAACCATCATTGCCACGACTGTGGCTGTCCACCAGGCCCTCAGGTGTGTGCCCCCGGCGCTTGATGTGGCACATCGTCAGGACGTGTAAGGGCTGACATGACGGGCGGTGACAAGCCTCAGCCACCGGTGGCACCGCCAGGGGAAGCGTGCCGAGGCCCGAGACCTCTTGGCACCAATCGACGGCTGGTTCACGGAGGTGTTTGACACGGCCGACCTCCAGGAGGCCCAGGCGCTGCTGGAGGAACTGGGGGCATAAACCAGGCGTGCACCACCCTCTGCTGATCCACTTCGCCCAATTTTGGTACTAGCTATGCTCTCACCACCATGTCTTTGTAATCCCTGCACGTGCGGTGTGCTGACCCGGTGCGGCATGGGGTATCGAGCACCGCAGGTGGTGTGAAACCATGGCACGCCTCGCTTGCCTCCCCTGTCTGGAGCCCTCTCTGGTATTCTGGTATGATAAGCAGCACGGGAGGCGTCCTGTGGAGTGACCCCACACGCGGAGGAGCCGCTGTGACGTGCAATGCGGGGTATATGCGGAATGCGTGTTTAGGGCCGTAACGGCATACGTAGGTCCTCCGAATATACCCCACAGGGGTTGTCAGAGAGCGTGGGAGGTGAGGTATGGCCGAGATTAAACTGGATAAGAGCAAGACAGCGCTGCTCATGGCGGATTTCTCAGCCGGGAACATGGCGCAGAACCCCATCGTGCACGAGCGGCAGACCTTCGAGCGGGCCGGTGAGGTCCTGGCAGCAGCCAGACAGGCTGGGATTTTCATCACCTATTGCATTTCCCATTTCAGGCCCGGTTATCCCGAGATTCCTGCCCAAAACAACCCGCGGAGCCCCATGCGGGCCGCGGGAGCAGTGCTGCCGGCGGACCCCGCCCTGCTGATCCACCCCTCGGTCCAGCCCAGGGAGGGGGAGCCCGTCATCGCCAAACACCGCACCAGTGCGTTCTCTGGCAGCTCGTTTGAAACCATCCTGCGGTCCCAGGGCATTGATACCATCATCCTCATGGGCCACGCCACCAGCGGGGTCATCTTGTCCACCGTGCGGCTGGCCGCCGACCTGGACTACCGCTTGATCGTGGTGGAGGATGGGTGCGCCGACCGAGACCCTGAAGTCCACAAGCTGCTGATGGAGAAGGTGTTCCCGCGTCAAGCCACGGTAGTCAGTGCCGCGGAGCTAGTGGCGGCGCTGGCGGCGTGACAGGCGCCAACTGCTCGCCGCCAGCGGAAGTGACATGCCACTCACCCGTTAGAGGGACACCACCGTGTACTCCATGGGGAGATATACCGCTCGTGAAGCTCACAACACCCTATGTTTCCCGAGGCAAGAGCGCTGCATGACGCTCTGCTTTCCACGCGCAGAACATGACCGTCTAGAGGAGGAATGGATGTGACGACCTATGCTGTGGTGGGCACACCGGTGACCCGAGAAGATGGCCCCGAGAAGGTCTCGGGCAAGACCTGCTACGCCGGGGATCTCAGGCTGCCGGGCATGCTGTGGGGGAAGGTGCTGCGCAGCCCGTTCCCCCACGCCCGCATTGTCCGCATCGATACCTCAGGCGCGCTGCAGCTACCTGGCGTCCATGCCGTGCTCACCGGCCACGACGTGGCCGGCAGGTTGGTGGGCCGGACGTTGCGCGATGTGCCCTTGCTGGCTCAGGAGAAGGTGCGGTTCGTGGGGGAGAAAGTGGCCGCCGTCGCCGCGGACGATGTGGACACGGCCGCAGAGGCCCTCACCCGCATCGAGGTGGAGTATGCGGAGCTGCCGGCCGTCTTTGACCCGGTGGAGGCGATGCAGCCGGGGGCGCCGGTCGTCCATGATGGCGCCCCCGCCTACGAGGGGCCCGCAGGGCTGGTCCACCCCCACGGCAATATCAGCCACCAGACCACCTGGGCCGGCAGCGATGTCGAGCAAGGCTTCCGCGAATCGGACCTGCTCTTTGAACACACCTTCACCACCCCCTGGGTGCACCAGGGCTACATGGAGCCCTATGCCTGCATGGTGGCCATCGACGAGGCGGGCCGGATCCAGGTCTGGGCGAATAACAAGCAGCCGTTCCGCCTGCGGTGGCAACTGGCCAGTGCGCTGGGGCTACCCGAGGACCGCATACGGGTCCACCCCTGTGCCATCGGGGGCGACTTTGGTGGCAAAGCCGGCGCCATGGATGTGCCGCTCGCCTATGCGCTGGCCCAGCGGACAGGCCGACCCGTGAAGATGATGATGGACTACGTCGAGGAACTCATGGCGGGGAACCCCAGGCATCCCGCGGTCATCACCATCAAGAGCGGGGTGAAACACGATGGCCGGCTGTGGGCTCGGCACACCCGGGTGGTCTACAACGGCGGGGCCTACGGGGGGTTCAGAGGCGCGCTGACGCTGAGCGGTGGCCGCCAGGCAGGTGGCGGGCCCTATCGCATTCCCCACTTTCGGATCGAGACCTACATGATGTACACCAACACCGTGCCCTGCGGTTCCTATCGGGCGCCGGGCGAGCCCCAAGCGGTGTTTGCCGTGGAGTCGCACACGGATATGATTGCCCGGGCCATGGGGATCGATCCGTATGCCTTCCGTCTGCAGAACGTCGTGCAGGAGGGGGACGTCTCGGGCACCGGCCAGGTGTTTCGCCACGTGCGGGGTGCGGAGACGTTGCGGCGCGCGGCTGAGGCGGCGAACTGGGAGGCCCCCAAGCCTAGGCCGTATTGTGGTCGGGGCATCGCCTTAGGACAACGGCCGCAAGGCCGGGCCGTCTCCATGGCCCGGGTCACGGTGGACGCCCAGGGCCGCGTCACCCTCGGCTCGTCCGTGCCCGACACCGGGGTGGGCTTCTATTCCGTGGGGCGCCAAGTGGTCGCCGAGGATCTGGGCCTCGCCGCGCAGGACGTGGGCATGATCCGTCTGGACACGGATGCGGTCCTCTTTGAAACGGGGGCGGGCGCCGGCACCAGTGTGGGGGCGGCCCATGCCGCGCTCGGCGCGGCCCAAGACGTGCGGCGCCAACTCACCCACCTGGCGGCGGAGTGCTATGTCTGGCCGCAGGAACGCATCGTGTTTCGGCACGGGCGCGTGTTCGTGGACGACGCCCCGGAGCGTGGTGTCGCCTTCCACGAGTTGGCGGCACGCGCCGTCGCGGCGCTCGGCCATCCCGTCGTCGGGGAGATGACTACCACAGCGGAGGAGCCGGAGGTGACGGCCTATTGTGCGCAGGTGGCCGAGGTGGAGGTCGACCCGGACACCGGGCAGGTCACGGTGCACCGGCTGGTCACGGCCCATGACGTGGGCACCATCATCAATCCGCTGGACCATCAGGGGCAGATCGACGGCGCGGTCATGCAGGGCTTGGGGTATGCCCTGATGGAAGGGCTGCACGCGGACGAGGGGCGCATCACCACGCTCAGTCTGGGGGAGGCGAAGATCCCGACGATGCAGGACATCCCCGCCCTGGTCACGGTGCTGGTGGAGTCCCCAGGAGGCGAGGGCCCCTACCAGGGCAAAGCCATCGGCGAAAACCCCATTTCCCCGGTAGCCCCGGCTATTGCCAACGCCGTCTATGACGCCGTGGGGGTGCGCATCCAGGATTTGCCTATCACGGCAGAAAAGGTCCGCTTCGCGAGCCATCCCTAGCGTACGGCACGCGCGCACCGGGCACCTCCTCGAGCCACCGGGCGTGGCGCACGACCCAGGTGCTGCCTCCCACCCACTGCACCCACCAGGGCCATGGCACTGGCGGCGTGCCGTCAGTGCAACAGCGCCCCCACTGCGCCCATGTCCATGCAGGTTTCGAGGCGCGTCAGGAGGCTGAGGGCCCGCTGAGCCTTGCCGGGGTCAATACGCGCCTGGGCTGCGCAATCCATGAATTTGGCCGCGATGTCGTCCCAGGTGAGTTCTCGGGACGGATGGCCCGGCGCTTGGTCCACGCGCACAGTCTTACGCCGCCCATCCTTGAGCACGGCCTCGACCTCCACGAAGCCGCGGCTGCCGGAACTGCGCGTCTCGAGCAGGGGATCGTTGTCGGCACAGTGGGGATCCTCGCTGACGTGTATCCGCGCTAGTAGGTCGCGGCTCTGGGGACGATGCACCGCCTCGTCCGTGAACGACCAGAGAGTGTACGTGCCGTCGAGCACGCCAGCGGCCAGGGCATACTGCAGGCTGAACTTGCTCTCGAGCCCGGTCTGCGGCTGCGGGTAGATCAGGACCCGCATGCCCCCCGGCGGCATGCGGCACGTGAGGCGCTCCAGGTTCTCGGTGTTGAGCCCGAGCTCTTGCCTGAGTTGGAGCACACCGTCCATGCCGCGATGCGCGGCATAACAGCAGGGGAAGCGTTTTAACGCCAGGCCCGGATCGACGATCACCCAGGGGTTGCCAAGCCGGTTGATGGCCGCTTCCGGACAGGACGCCTCGACTCCATAGGCGGCAAAGAACCCGCCTGGCGCTTCCAGGACGTCTGGCGCTGCGGTGAAGCCGCTCCGAGCGAGGTGCACGGCAGCGAGCGCACTGCGCGCGGCCCAGCCCGTGTGCAGGGGCTTGGTCATCGTGCCGAAGTTGCGCTGCAACCCACTGGCCATGGAGGCGGCGATACCAAACGCGGTCTGCGTGGTCGCAACGTCAAAGCAGTACCGTTTGGCGAGCGCGCTCAGCGCTGCGAAGATGGCGAGCGTGCCGGTGCCGTGGAAGCCTCGGTGGTAGTGACCGATCGTGATCGCGGCCCCGATTTGGCCACCGACTTCAACGCCGATCACATACGCCTCGATGAGGGCGCTGCCGGCCAGCCGGCCAGCCCGTGGATCGGCGCAGAGCGCTGGGACAATGACCGCACTCGGATGCGCCGGCATCATCGACAGCACATCGTCGAAGTCGAGGGCGTGACCGAACGTCCCATTGACCAGTGCCGCCATCTCTGGCGACGTTGTTCTCCCACTACCCAGGATGGGGCTCATACCGCTCTCGCCAATCTGCTCAACATAGCGCAACAGCGGCGGCGCGACCTCGCTGCCGGCGCCAGCGAGCATGACCGCGAACGTGTCAGCGATCGCCTTCTTCGCCTTGTCGAGGGCCTCAGGCGGCACGTCGTCTAACGTCTTCACGTGGATGAATTCAGCCAGGGCAGCGGTCAGTCCAGTCATAGTAGCTCCCGTGCAATCTCTTGGAGCTCCATGTGAGGTCAGAGGCAGAGGAGATTGCAAGTGCTCTGCAGTCAGCGACAGAGCCCGTTGTACCAAATCGCCAGGCTTGGTGCAACAGCACCACCAGAGATTCCCCTAGGCACTTGACACAGTAGGACGCTCTGTGGGGGTAGAGTTCCCGCATGTGATTCGTGTGACCCTTGGCGAATGTCAGCACCTGGGCCTGCCCTTGAAGGCTGCGTTCCAGGCACCTATGGCGGCGTGGCAGCTCGGCAACCACACGACCAGCGGAGACCTTGCCTTCTCCGTGTGCCTCTGGCACAATGGGTGCCATGCTGATGGTGCTGATGGACAACGAGCGTACATCCGCCTAGGACCATTTACAACACTCGTAACCGATTGTGTGGTATAGTGCGCTCCGTGAGGACACGCGCACACGAGGTCAGGGGGCGCTTCGGTTTCAGGGACGCCTTCCCACCCACGGGCAGACCCACCACAGGCACCCTCGCCCACACGGGGGAAACCCATACCGAGAAAGGCCAGTCGCCGTCCTCTGCGTTCATAGGCGCGCACACGTGCGAGGGAGGAGAACATGGCATCATTAGATGACCGATACCGCCAGATGTTCACCAAATCCGCCCAGGCTTATGAAGAGGCCAAAGGGCTCTTCCCTGGGGGCATCACCCATCAGAATCGCTATGCCAGCCCCTTTCCTGTCTACTTTACGCATGCCGCTGGGGGCCTGAAGTGGGACCTCGATGGCCACGAGATCATCGATTACGTCATGGGCAACGGCGCGCTCCTGCTGGGCCATGCGCATCCCCAGATCGTGGCGGCCGTCACGGCGCAAATGGCCCAGGGAACCCACCTCGGCGGCAACACCCAATTCGAAATGGAGTGGGCCCGGGCGATCAAACGATTAGTGCCAGCAGCAGAGACGGTCCGCTTCACCAACTCCGGGACCGAGTCAACCTATCTGGCCCTCCGGCTGGCACGCGCTGCCACCGGTAAGTCCAAGATCATCAAGTTCGCCGAGCACTTCCACGGCTGGCATGAGTATGCCCTGCCCGACCAGGGCAATTCGCCCGCCGCGGCTGTCCCGCAGGCGGTGCTGGACCTAGTGATCGTCCTGCCGCCAGACCTCAGCGCGGTGGAAGAGGTGCTCGCCTCCGAGCCAGAGATCGCGGCGGTCATTCTGGAGCCCACCGGTGCCCACTATGGCTGCTTCTCGCTCCGCTGTGACACCTTTCTCCCCGCCCTCCGACAACTGACCGAAAAGTACGGCGCGCTGTTAATTTTTGACGAAGTGATCACCGGCTTCCGTGTGTCGCCTGGGGGCGCGCAGGTCCGCTACGGGGTCACCCCCGACCTCACGACCTTTGGCAAGATCGTGGCTGGGGGAATGCCCGGCGCCGCCGTGGCGGGCAAGGCGGAGATTATGGACATGATGGCCTTCCGGGGTGACCCCGCCTGGGATAATCACCGGCGCATCGGGCAGGGCGGCACCTTCAACGCCAACCCCCCCACTGCAGTGGCGGGCATCACGGCCTTGCACCTCATCGCCACGGAGCCCATGAACCAGCGGGCCGATGCCCTCGCCGAGCGGCTGAAAGCTGGCCTCAACACCGCCTTCCAGCGCACCGGCATCCCTGGCCATGCGTATGGGGTCGCCTCGATGGTCAACCCTGTGCTGGGGGTCGATGATCACTGTGACCGGCAGTATTGTGACTTAACCTATGACGGCCGCCGCCAGGCCATGACCCCGCCGCGGTGCGGTGCGTTGACCAAAGCCCTGCTGACCTATGGAGTGCATGTGATGGGGGGGCAGGTGTTCATGGTCTCGGCCGTGCATACAGAGGCGCAGATCGACCGGACCATTGACGCCTTTGAGCAGGCCCTGCGCGACCTACGGGCTGAGGGCATGGTGTAGGACGGCGTATGGCCTCTGGCCACAGTGGCTCTGTGGGAAGACCGCTCCATCCTTGTTCACAGGTGTCGGGTCGTCAGCGTCGCGGTCTGCAGAGGAGACGAATGATGCGCTTGACCCCGAGCGAACTGGATCGCTTAACGCTCTTCACGGCCGCCGAACTGGCGCGGCGGCGCGCGAAAGGCTGGAAACTCACCTATCCGGAAGCGCTGGCGCTCATCTGCGCCGAGATGCACGAAGCGGCCCGTGGGGGCGCCGCGTATGACGACGTGCTGCACGTGGGCCAGAGCACGCTCGGCGCGGACGACGTGCTGGAGGGCGTCGCGGCCCTGATAGGGACGATCAAGCTTGAATGTCTCTTTGGCGATGGCATGCGCGTACTGCACGTGGAGCACCCGCTTGGCCCTGGCGCAGGGGGTGCCGCATGACACCTGGCGAGTGCCGGTGAATGGCCCCGCGCAGCGGCGTACACGGGCTCCTGGTCGTACATGCCACCCCGATGAAGCGAGCGATGACGCGGTCGACTTGGGACAACAGCGCAGGCACTTGCGACGGGGCTTGCGCAGAGCTTGCCGTCACCGCGGACGCGACAATCTGACCCTGGGCAGCCACCCCAATGTGCAGTTGCTGCCAGCGTTTGGGCTTCTTCTCACCGTGCTAAGGCGCTATGTTCTATCAGTAAGCGTTCGATGAGATCATGCTTTCCCTTCGCGATGCGGTCATGCTCGCAGCACTGGACACACTGGCGTCCACAGGCCTGGCAGTGATGATGTGGTTTGCCGTTATGCATGCGCCCGTTTGTCCTACACCGGGGGACTGGCACCGTGGACAGACATCTCGGACGATCATGGTGTGCTGTGGACCTCCACTGGATGGGGACATAGGTTTCGTCAACAGGAGCACAGCATCGCCACCCCAGCATGACATGCAGGGCACGCCCCTGAGGAGGGCGTTGCCACGGGCGGCGCCCCTTGCTATACTGCCCGCCGCGCAAGGAGGTGCACAGTTATGGCCAAGAGACATTTCTAATCCGGGGAGGGAAGGCAATGGTGCGCTTGACGATCAACGGTAGTTCCATCGACGTCAACGTCGATCCCAGCACGCCTCTGCTGTGGGCTATCCGAGAGCAGGTCGGCCTCACCGGCACCAAGTACGGCTGCGGCATGGCGCTGTGCGGCGCGTGCACGGTGCACGTCGACGGCAAGGCGGTCCGCTCCTGCATGCTGCCTGTCAGCGCGGGCGAAGGCAAGCAAATCACTACCATCGAAGGCCTGGCGGCCGGCGGTGTCCTGCACAAGGTACAGCAGGCCTGGCTCGACCATGACGTGCCGCAGTGCGGCTATTGCCAGGCGGGCATGATCATGGCGGTGGCGGCACTCCTGAAGGACAAGCCGACGCCGACCGACGCCGATATCGATGCGACGATCACCAACATCTGCCGCTGCGGCACGTTCCAGCAGGTGCGTGAGGCCATCCATGCTGCGGCCAGGGCATAAGGAGTAGAAGCCATGATCAGCGACACTCTGAAGATCAGCCGGCGCTCCTTCGTCATCGGCACCGCCGCGGTCGGCGGCGGGATCGCACTGGGCCTGCATATCCCGTTCGGCGGTCGGGTCGTCCGCGCCCAGGACGGCGCGCCCGAGATCAACGCCTGGGTGGTCATCCGCCCGGACGACACGGTCGTGATCCGGATCGCGCGCTCCGAGATGGGGCAGGGCTCACTCACCGGTCTCGCCCAGCTGGTGGCCGAGGAGCTGGAGTGCGACTGGGCGAAGGTGACCACCGAGTATCCAACCCCCGGGGCGAGCGTCAAGCGCCAGCGCGCCTGGGGCGATTTCTCCACGGGCGGTAGCCGCGGCATCCGCAGCTCGCACGAGTACGTCCGCAAGGGCGGCGCCACAGCGCGCACGATGCTGATCCAGGCCGCCGCCAACGCCTGGGGGGTACCGGCCTCCGAGTGCAGTGCCGCCAACAGCGTGATTACGCACGGGCCCTCAGGCCGCACGACCACATTCGGCAAGGTGGCGGAAGCCGCGGCGAAGCTCACCCCGCCGACCGACGTGGCGCTCAAGGACCCGAAGGACTGGAAGCTCATCGGGAAGTCGGTGAAGCGCCTCGACACCATGAAAAAGCTCACCGGTACCCAGGTCTACGGGGCCGACCTGAAGCTCCCTGGGATGCTCAATGCCGCGATCAAGGACTGCCCGGTATTCGGTGGCACGGTGAAGAGCTTCGAGGCCGCCAAGGTCCGGGGCATGCCCGGCGTCCGACACGTGGTGCAGGTTGGCGATTCCGGAGTCGCGGTGGTGGCCGATACGTGGTGGCAGGCCAAGACCGCGCTTGACGCGTTGCCGATCGTGTGGGACGAGGGCCCCAATGCCGTGGTGTCGAGCGCCACGATCGCCGACATGCTGCAGGCTGGCCTCGGCGCGGACCAGGCCTTCGTTGCCAACGAGAACGGCGATGTCAAGGCCGCCATCGCCGGCGCGGCGAAGACGGTTGAGGCGGTCTACGCCTATCCGTTCCTGAACCACGCGCCGATGGAGCCGATGAACGCGACGGCACTCTATACCACGGACCGCTGTGAGGTCTGGGTGCCGACGCAGAACGGCGAGGCTGCGTTTGCGGCCGCGCTGGAGGCCTCTGGCCTCCCGGCTGACCAGTGCGAGGTCTACAAGATCCATCTCGGCGGCGGGTTCGGACGGCGCGGGGCCTTCCACGACTACGTGACCCAGGCCGTCCTGATCGCCAAGCAGATCCCCGGCACCCCGGTGAAGCTGCTGTGGTCGCGCGAGGAGGACATGACGCACGGCCGCTATCACCCGGTTACGCAGTGCAAGTTGGTCGGCGCGTTCGATGCCAACAACAATCTCATCGGGCTGCACATGCGTATTTCGGGGCAATCGATCCTCGCCGCAGTGCGGCCGGAGGCCCTGCAGCAGGGCCGCGACCCGCTGGTGTTCCAGGGCCTCAACCCGAGCGGGGAAATGGCCATCGGCTATAGCGTGCCCAACTTATTGATCGACCACGCCATGCGCAACACGCATGTTCCGCCTGGGTTCTGGCGTGGCGTGAACATCAACCAGAACGCCGTCTACCTCGAGTGCTTCATAGACGAGCTCGCCCATGCCGCCGGCCAAGACGCGCTCGAGTTCCGGCGCAAGCTGATGAGCAAGCACCCCAAGCACCTCGCGGTGCTGGAAGCAGTGGCCGAGCGGGCGGGATGGGGCACGCCGGCGCCCCAGGGGGTGTATCGCGGGTTGGCGCAGATGATGGCGTTCAACAGCTACGTGGCGGCATGCGCAGAAATCTCCGTCACCGACGGGAACAAAGTGAAGGTGCATCGCATCATCGGTGCGACCGATCCCGGGTACGCCGTCAACCCGGCCCAGATCGAACGGCAGATCTCCGGGTCGTTTGTCTACGGATTGTCCGCGCTGTTCTTGGAGGAGTGCACGGTCAAGGACGGGCGCATCGTGCAGGAGAACTTCCATACCTTCGACTCGATGCGGATCGCGCAGATGCCCAAGGTGGAGTCGATCATCATGCCCTCCGGCGGGTTCTGGGGCGGGATCGGCGAGCCGACGATCTGCGTGGCCGCGCCGGCGGTGCTGAACGCGTTCTTCAACGCGACCGGGCGGCGCATCCGCTCGGTCCCATTGAAGAACCACGGCATCCAGCTGGTGTAGGCAAGGCGGAGAGCCCTGGCCGCGGCGTCCTGAGCTCGATCGGACCGCGGTCGTCAGGGTACGTAGAGGGCAAAGAAAGCCCATGCGAGAACTGCAGCGACCGTAGTTACTGCAGACGCCAGCACACCACGCACCAGGATCATGATCGCGGCCTGAGAGATGGTTCGAGCCTAGGCGTGCGCGTACTCACAGCACGTCTGGGCGCGGACCGGCGTCTCTACCGGGCACCAGGATTGCCTGTCACAATAGTCACGATCTGCTCGAGCATCGTCTGGGCTCGGGAGTGGAGCTGCTCGCGGGTCAACTGGCTGATGGGGTGCTGGGTGAAAATGATCGGATAGTCCTGGGCGCCCCACATACTGGCCATCGCCCGTGAGGTTTCGACGAAAATATCCGTACAGATGGTGACGGCCGGAATGCCAGCCTGTTCAACATGAATGCCATCGTGCACACTGCACGCGCTGCACGAGCCTCAACTGCCAATGGCCACGAGAACATAGTCACACGTCTGCGCCAGCTCCTGAATCACCTCCGGCGCCGCGGGTTTGGAGGCTGACGGTTTCCGATGATACACGACATTGGCGATACCAAAGCGCTGACGGAGCACTGCCGTCAGTTCTTCGAGCAGCTCCTGGGCATTCTCCTTACTATCATCGATAAGCCCAAGACGCTTGTTGGTCAAATCATGCAGGCGGGGCGCCGCATGAAACATGGTGTCCAGGGGCTGGGTCGTGGGGTCTACGAGCAGATACTGCTGGCGCGTCGCAAGAGCCATAGATGCTTTCCTCAGGTCAAGAGATTCAGGAGATGGTAATAGCTTTGGTGACGGCCGCAGAGGCCACTTTGGGCAATTCACTCAGAATCACAGCACACCGGTAGCCGGTACCTTCAGGACCGCCGGCATAGACGATCAAGATATCGTCTGGCTCGGGCACAAACAGCACACGGTGCTGCGCGTCGTCTGGCGTGATGGCTCCGCTCAGTACCTTGACGCGCTTTAGGTCGGCCACTGAACGCCCGATACGTGGATGCAGATAGGTCCGCACGTCTTGCTTACGCCAATCACGCCA
>Ga0081539_10004361_pt1 | contig 15768 bp, 10 predicted proteins | sample TabmetS4T2R2_FD_71023 | JGI IMG/M metagenome (GOLD analysis project Ga0081539, IMG submission 71023) | Tabebuia heterophylla rhizosphere microbial communities from the University of Puerto Rico - S4T2R2 | ecosystem: Host-associated > Plants > Roots > Rhizosphere ...
GGAACTGCGATCGCGGATCCACGATTTGCGACCAGCGCACGCCCACACGAGCATTTGGCTTTGGCTTCCAGACTTGGCGCCATTGAACGAATCATGATCAGGCTGGCCTCTGGGGAATTCTGTTCGGACATGCGATGCCTGACGACTACCTCAAGGGTCTCAACGCCGAGCAGCGTAGTGCGGTCGAGCACGGCGTTGTGAACTATGGCGCCAATGTCGCCGGACCGCTGCTGGTCATCGCCGGCGCCGGCTCGGGCAAGACCAACACCCTTGCCCACCGCGTCGCGCATCTCATCGTCCATGGCGTCGACCCCGGCCGCATCCTATTGCTGACGTTCTCGCGCCGCGCTGCGGCCGAGACCATCAACGGAGACCTCAAACAGCTGTCTGACGAGGAGAAAGATCAGACGATCAATGAAATTGCGGCATCCCTCAGGATCAGGATTCCAGAGACGCCGCCCGCCCAGTTCGACGCGATCAATTGGGATCAGGCGCGCGAGATGGCCGACGCGGGCATCGAGATCGGATCGCACACGGTGACCCATCCGATCTTGACCAATATCAGCGACGAACATTTACAGCTTGAACTGAGCCAGTCTCGCGCACAGATCGAGGCTCAGTTAAAGCGGAGAATTGACCATTTTTGCTATCCGAACGGAGATTTTGACTCGAGAGTGAGAGAGGCGGCTGCCAGGGCCGGATACGGCAGTGCCGTGACCTGCCTGAGAGGCATGAACTTGTCGGGCGCCGATCCGCTCACTCTGCGTCGGGTTCATACCGAATCAGATCTGACACATTTCGAGCAAAGTACGAGCGGGTTTGAAGATTTAAAGCTCAAAGTGAGGACGATTTTTGAGCAATAACAGATTCACCAGGTGCATGTCGAAGACAATCGGTGATGGATGGATCAGGTATGAAATTCGAACGCACCTTTCAAATATGGATGACTGAAGGGGCGTTCGATTTCAATGGAGGTGAACAGTAATGGGATTGCAATTTATCACTCAGCAAATGATTGCTCAAATAATATTCATCGCGGCGGTCACCATGATCATGCTGATCTATGTCGGCTATCCGCTCTTGATGTTCGTCCTGAGCCGCATCTTTTCGCAGCCGATCCGCAAGATCGCGATTACTCCCAAGGTTTCAGTCATCATCGCCGCTCATAACGAAGAGCAGTCGATTGCCGAGAAGATCGAAAACACACTGGAACTCGATTATCCGCGCGACCGAATCGAAGTCATCGTAGCTTCGGACTGTTCGAGCGACCGGACCGACCAGATCGTACGAAGCTTTGATGATCGGGGGGTGATTCTTCACCGGGAGAATGAGCACCACGGAAAGACCTATGCGCAGAATCGAGCGGTCGGGATGTCGTCCGGAGAGATCCTGATCTTCTCGGATGCGACGACCATGTACGAACGTGACGTCTTGAAGAAGATCGTGCGGAACTTCGCCGATCCTTCCGTCGGATGCGTCGCCGGCCAGTTGATCTATGTCAATGACCGCTCTTCGACGGTCGGCGCCGGTTGCCGCTCATATTGGGGTTACGAAAAGACTCTCAAGAATTTCGAGAGCCGCCTGGGCTCGCTCATCGGCGTCAGCGGCTGTTTGTATGCTGTCCGCCGCAGCTGTCACGCCCGCCTGGCGAGCGATATGATCGACGATTTTGCCATTGCCAGTCTGATTCACCTCCAGGGATTGCGGACCGTCTATGAGCCGGAAGCTATTTCAAAGGAAGAGACGAACCATCGCAGCAAAGACGAATTCAGAATGCGGGTGCGAGTGATCGAACAAACGATGAGGGTCTTGTATCGCTATCGCAAACTGCTCAACCCGCTCAAACACGGGATGTTCGCCGTCCAACTCCTTTGCCACAAGGTGCTCCGTTACACGGTTCCGGTCTGGTTGCTGATCGCATTCATTGCCAACCTCTTCATTATCGATGCCAGGGATCTTTATCAATACATTTATTTAGGGCAGTTGCTCTTTGTGATCGCGGCTTCATTCGGATGGATTGGCGAGAGATTCAAAGTGAGTCTCGGCCCATTGTCAATGCCTTACTACTTCACGCTCGTCAATTTGGCGACGCTCGTAGCTTTTACGAAATTTATGCGCGGTGAAACGCACGTCGTGTGGGAACCAGTCCGCGAGGTGCCGAAATCGAGAGAGGTTGTGGTCAACCGTTAAAGGGGATCGCAGAATCGATTATCACGAACTCTTGATCGTTCCGCATTGATCGCCTGAGCGATTCCAGACTCAATCTTGAAATCCGGGATGACTGCAGTGAATAACGAGAAAAAAAGCACCAGTTTCACCGAACGCGCAGCATGGCTGACAGCGGCGAACTTCATCGGGTTCGCCATGATGTCGATCACGCCATTTGTGATCGTTCGCTTGCTCGATCCGATGCAATTCGGGATCTACAAGCAGCTCTTTTTGATTCTGACCACCACGCTCTCTGTGCTCAATCTTCAGGTCGCGTCGAGCGCCTACTATTTCATGCCGCGGGCAGAGGGCAAACAACTTCAGGTCGCACTTAATATCATTCTCTTTTATGCCGGCGCCGGAATGGTCGTCGCCATCATCTTTTTACTCTTTCCGGGTTGGGCGGGATACATTTTCAATAATCAGGAAGTTGTTCATTACATCCCGCAGCTCGGTCTGGCCATTCTGTTGTGGGCCGTCTCGGCCAATCTCGAGGTCATTCCGCTGTCACTCGGCGACGTCAGAGTTTCGTCTACTTTCATTGTGCTCGCGCAGGTCATGAAATGTTGCCTGCTCGTCACCGCTGCCGTCATGTTCCGCAGCGTGAGGGCGATCCTCTGGGCTTCGATCATCGAAGGCGCCATGCAGAGCTTATTTATGATGCTCTACATTCGCCGGAAATTCGGGGCGTTATGGCGGCCGATCGACTGGCAGCTCTTTAAACAACAGATCGGCAACGCTCTTCCTTTCGGAACCGGCAGCACCATCCAGGGTGTCCAGAGCGATCTGCATAATTATTTCGTCTCTTACTATTTTTCGCCGATCGTTTATGCCACCTATGTGAACGGTTGTTTCCAGCTGCCGCTCCTCTCTTTACTGCAGTATTCATTTGCGGGGGTGCTCATTCCGGAAGTGGCCCAGATGGCGGCCACGGGAAATTTCCGAGGCATCGTCGAGGCGTGGCTCAATGCCATGCGCAAACTGGCCATGCTGATCCTCCCGATCTGTGCGTTGATGTTCGTCTTGAGATACGAGATCATCACCACACTGTTCACTAAAGCCTACGCCAACTCGGTTCCGATCTTCAGCATCTACCTGGTCAACCTGGCGCTCTTGACGATCTTGACCGGGTCGATTTTACGGGCGTTCGACGAGTTCAGATTCTACCGTCTGAAATTGCACCTCGTCCTGATTCCCGTCTCGTGGCTGTCGTTGTATACCGGAATTAAATGGGCGGGGCTGATCGGAGCCGTCACGGCGACCGTCCTCGTTCAAACGATCGACGTCTCGATCAGCTTATTGATGGCCGCGCGAAAAGTCGAATTGAAGGTGCAGGACCTCAAACATCTGGCGCCGTTGGTGAAGACCTTGCTGGCGATCGGCGCCGCCGCAATTTTGACCTATACCGTCAAACTGGCGCTCGGTTCATTGCATCCATTCGTCGTCATCATCGCGTGTGGTATGACGTTTGTATTGATCTATCTCGGAATCACCTTCGCAGCAGGGGGATTGACTGAGAGCGAGAAGCTGGAGTTGCGCGAAGCAGTGCAGAAATTACTGCAAAAGCTCGGGCTTTCTCGGATCGCGGAGGCTACTGAATAGCCAGACTCGGACGGCAGGTTCGAGCAGGATCGATTCTAATGATGAGAAAGCAGTCCAATAATCAGACCGGCAGACCAAAGGGAGTCCTCTTCCAACGCAAGTCGCAAAGTTCGGCCGGCGAGGTTCGACATGAGATCCGGCATGAACCCGAAACCGCGTCCGTGAACATGCGGGGCGCTGGGAACGTTGGGGGTGCCATGGGCGCCGGCGTCAAAGGGCTTCTCAAAGTTGGTGGAGCGATCGTCAGTGATCCGTATAATGCGGCCTTTACGTCTCTATATCTCTTCACCTTGCTCTTATATGCGCGTCCGAATGATCTGATTCCGGCCCTTGGGACCTTTCCGCTGGTCAAAATCGTCGCTTTAGTTGCGCCGGTGGCCTATATCTCGGCCCAAATGAGCCTGGGCAAGCCGATCATCAGGTGGACGCTCGAAGTGAAGATGATTGCCGTGATTCTCATGCTCGGCATTCTCTTTATGCCGGTCGCCGTATCATGGAAAGATAGCTACGACCTTTTGATGGATACTTACATCAAAACCGTGATCGTCTTTATCGTCATGATCACAGTCGTCAACAGCCGTGAGCGGCTCCGTTCGTTATTCAAGCTGGTCGTCACGTGCGGGACGATGTTGGCAATCTTCGCGATCAAGAGCTACTTCAACGGAGAGTTCACCGATAAGGGACTGCGCATCAAAGGTCTGGTCGGCGGCATGTTCGAGAACGCGAACGATCTGGCGACGGCGCTCGATATGTTATTGCCGCTGGCGATCGTTCTCGTTCTGACGAGCGTTGGCAAGTCCAGACTGTTCTATCTGATCTGTACGGCGATCATGGCATTCGCCGTCCTCGTGACATTCTCGCGCGGCGGGTTTCTCGGCTTGATCACGATCAGCGTCGTCATGGTCTGGAAGTTCGGACGGGGACGCAGAGTCGCGGCGATTACATCCGCACTGCTCGTCGGAATGATCTTATTGGCGGCCACGCCCGGCGGGTATGGCAATCGCATCAATACCGTCTTTGATATCCAAAAGGACAGCACCGGTTCCGCGCAGGAACGGCGTGAGCTGCTGATCCACACGTTTTGGGTTGCCGTCAATCACCCGCTGGTTGGCGTCGGCATGGGCAACTACCATATCCATTCGATCAAAGAGAAGGTCGCGCATAACTCATATCTCGAAACCGCCGCCGAACTGGGAGTGGGCGGGTTTCTCGCATATCTGGTCATTCTCTTCGCGCCAATGCGCGGCCTGCGCCGGATCGAGCGCGAGACGAATGACTTGAAGACCGCCGAGGGCCGGGAGATGCGTTACATCAGTATCGCGCTCCAGGCAGTCTTCTCGGCCTACTATATCTGTAGCTTCTTTGCCTCTATTCAGTACCTCTGGTTTCTTTACTATGCGGCTGCTTATGCGGTCGCTTTGAGGCAGATCTATACAGAGGAACAGGCATCTGAATTTGCCGGTCATCCTGAGGCTGCGCTCGTCCCGGCCTCGCACAATTTGCCGGTTCTGCGGCCGGGTCGGTTGAATCCGCAGGCGCAAACGCCTGCTAAACCGGGAGGACATCTCTGGTCGAATGGACGTTTTCGCAAGAAGGGGGCTTTATCGGCGATGCCCCCATCGAAAGGTAGATTTTAGAGATGCAGTAAAAAGTGACGGGCGATTCCCGTTACCGAGTGATGCATTTTAAGCAATCTGTCTTAGTTCTTTATTTGATCTCATATTATTTTTGCTATGTGTGGAATTACCGGAATAGTTGGTTCATCTGTGAGTGACAAGGGAGAGCCGCGTGAGCTGATTACGCGCATGTGCGACGTGATCACTCACCGTGGGCCGGATGATTGGGGCTGCCACGTCGAAACGAACGCTAATTTCGGGGCGGCGATCGGCATGCGGCGTCTCTCGATTATCGATGTCGCCAGAGGCCATCAACCGATCTCGAACGAAGACGGTTCGGTCTGGATCGTCTTTAACGGAGAGATCTATAACTATCGGGAGTTACGGGAGTGGCTCCTCGCGCGGGGCCACCAGATGCGCACCCAGACCGATACCGAGACCATCGTCCATCTTTATGAAGAAGAAGGGGAACGTTGCGTCGAACGTTTGCGCGGCATGTTCGCTTTCGCGATCTGGGATAGCCGCCAACGATCCTTGCTGTTGGCGCGCGATCGGATCGGCAAGAAACCTCTTCATTACGCGCAGGTCGGCGACACGCTTGTCTTCGGTTCGGAGATCAAATCGCTCCTGCAATATTCGAAGCTCAAACGAGAGGTCAATCTCGAGGCGATCTCGGATTTTCTCTCATTCGGTTATGTGCCCGATCCGGCGACCGCCTTCCGCGGCATTCACAAGCTGCCTCCCGGTCATACCCTCACCTTCAAAGATGGCCGGATCAAGATTCGCGGCTACTGGGATTTCAGCTACACCCGCGAGACAGAGGCTGCCGCGGTGCACGACGAGAACGCATACATCGAGCGGTTGCGCGAGCTTCTGGCGGAATCGGTGCGCATTCGGCTCGAGAGCGAGGTGCCGCTCGGCGCCTTCCTTTCAGGCGGGATCGATTCGAGCACGGTGGTGGCGCTCATGGCGCGCGAGATGGGACAACCGGTCAAGACCTTCTCGATCGGTTTCGATGAGGCAAGTTTTGACGAATTGAAATACGCCCGCGTGACGGCGCAACGCTTCGGGACCGAACATCACGAGTTTGTCGTCACGCCCGATATCTGCCGGATTGTCGGAGAGATCGTCTGGCATCACGACGAGCCGTTTGCCGATATCTCGAGCATTCCGACCTATGTCGTCTCAAAGATGGCGCGCGAGTATGTGACGGTCGTGCTCTCCGGAGACGGCGGTGATGAAGTCTTCGGCGGTTACGAGCGTTATCTTGTCGAAAAACAGCGTGCGCGATATGAACGTATTCCGGCCTTTGTCCGCCATCATCTCATGCGTCCATTGAGCCGCGCCTTGCCGCCGGGCGCATACGGCAAACGTTTCCTGGGCAATATCTCGCTCGACGCGGGACCACGTTATGTCGATAACGAATCTTATTTCAACGAGGAGGCCAAGCGATCATTACTCTCGGCCGAGATTTTGCGCGCGCTCAACGGATACAGCTCCGCCGCCGCCTTTGAGCGGATCTATAATCTGCCGACATCGAGCGCCCATCTCGATCACTTGATGTATCTGGATAGTAAGGCCTATCTGCCCGGCGACGTCATGGTCAAGGTCGATCGGATGAGCATGGCGACTTCGCTCGAGACGCGCGCGCCGTTGCTCGATCACAAGCTGATCGAATTCGTGCAGACGATCCCGGCCTCGCTCAAACTGCGGAACCTCGAAACCAAATATATATTGAAACGTGCGATGGCCGGGATGATTCCGGACGAGATTATTCAGCGGCCGAAAAAAGGATTCGATGTCCCGATCAAACACTGGTTCAATCACGAGTTGCGCGGCGTGCTCGATGATACGCTCAACGACCGGCGCACGCGTGAACGCGGTTATTTCAACCATTCCGCCGTCTTAGGAATTTTGGATGAGCATCGCCGCGGTCGCCGCGACAATGCTCGACAACTGTGGGAACTACTAATGCTTGAATTGTGGCACCGGGCCTTCATCGATGGTGAAGGTCTCAAATCCTGGATACAACCTAATACCACTGAAGTTGTGACGATGTCGGCAGCTGCTGGTGACTAGAAAGTAATAAAGGAAGTACTATGTCTGGTATCGCTGGATTAGTTGGAGAGAGCAATACGAGCCTGGCAGAAGATGCAGTGAACAAGATGGTCAATGCGTTGGTTCGTCGTGGGCCGGATGCCGAGGGTGTTGAGGTCTGGTCGGTCGCGGTCTTGGGCCACCGCCAGCTCTCAATCTACGATCTGGGCGATTCTGGCCGCCAACCTCTGCTTTCGCCGGACGGCGATGTCGGAGTTGTTTTCGACGGCGCAATCTACAATTTTCAAGATCTGCGCCGAGATCTGATTTCACGTGGATATGAGTTTAAAACCAACGCCCATCCCGAGGTGCTCATCCACGGCTACCTCGAATGGGGACTCGACCGGCTGGTCGCCAGGTTGAAGGGCATGTTCTCATTCGCGCTCTGGGATAATTGCGCTCGCCGCCTCTTCCTGGTGCGTGACCGGCTCGGCGTCAAGCCTCTGCTCTATTCCTACCACAAAGGGAAACTGGCCTTTGCCTCGACCATTCGGGCGCTCCGAGCCGGAGGATTCGCTCAAGAGATCGATGAACAGGCGTTGACGGAATATCTGGAGTTCGGCTTCGTCACCGACGAGCGGACGATCTATCAAGGGATCGCCAAGGTCCCGGCGGCGACCATCGTCGAGTGGTCGAACGGTTCGATTCGCAGACGCGAATATTGGAGCACACCGGCGGTTTCGACTTCGGGATTTCCGGCTTTTGAAGAGGCGGTCGATGAGACGGAACGCCTTCTCCTCAATGCCGTCGAGAGATGTCTGCAAGCCGATGTCGCGATCGGCGCCTTGTTGAGAGGCGGGATTGATGCGAGCCTCGTCTGTTGGGCGATCTCTAAACTTGGCGGCGACGTCAAGGCCTTGACCGTCGGAACTGCTGACGATCCCGGCGGCGAAACGGCCGTCGCGCGTGCGGTCGCCGAGGCCCTCAAGGTCGATCAGCGGGTGATTCAGCTCGCGGCGGATGAGATGCCCGATGTCTCTGAGCTGGTCAAGGCCTACGGCGAGCCTTTCGCCTGCGCTTCATCGCTCGGGATGCTGATGGTGGCGAAGGCCGTCAAGGAATCGACGACCATTTTGTTGATCGGCGACGGCAGCGACGACGTTTTTCTCGGTTATCCCGAGCATCTCAATTTCTGGCGCGCTGAAAGACTGGCGCGCACCTTGCCGGCGAGCGCCGCCACCTTGTGGGCGTCGGTTCGCAGCATGTTCCCGGATTCCGGGCTCTTGCGCCGGGTGAGGTCTTTTGCCGATTACACCACCGGGGGATTGGGCGCAGCGGCTTGCGTCCGCGACGGCTTGCCGATGTACTCGAAGAACGGCTTGCTCGGTGATCGGTTGGCGCGGACCAGAGTGACGCAAAGGGCGATGCCCTGGTCGATCGAATCCGCACGGCAGTTACTGAGCGATTTTCTGGTCTATGACCGGCGGATGCGTTTCGTCGGCGAATACATGACGAAGGTCGATGGGGCCACCATGTATCACGCCGTGGAGGCCCGATCGCCGTTTCTCGATCAGGACCTCTGGTGGTTCGCCTCCACGCTCCCCTTTGATGTCAGACTGAAGGGGGGCCAATTGAAGGCCGTGCTCAAAGAGATCGTGCGCCGCCGCATCGGCGAACAGTTTATCAATGAGCAAGAGTCGGGATTTGACATCCCGGTCAATCGCTGGATCGTCGATAAATGGCGCGATCGAGTGAGAGAGACATTCAATGAATCCTATCTGGCCGGCGAAGGGTGGATCAACTCGAACGCCGTGCTCGGGATCTTGGACCTCTCCATCCAGCGAGGGGAAGCGCCGACTCAACTCTGGTATCTCTTCGTCTTGGAGTTGTGGCTCAGGTCGGAGCGCGATGAAACTACTTCAAATGTGCAGAGATACAAACAGAAATACAAAATGGCCTCGAAAGAGAGAGAGATCAGACGAGCAGTCAGCAGATGATCTCGTCGGGCTTGATTAATATTTGGAATTAAGACGTCCGAAATGGGCGATTAAAGAATTATGACCGCATTGCCGATAAATTCGAACGTGGGGCAGACTAAGACGCTGAGGCAAGCGAAAGTCGATGGTCGCCTGCGTGTGCTTCATTTGATCACTAGTTTCGACATTGGAGGAACGGAACGTCAGGCCATCGAGCTGCTCAATCGGATCGATGAGTCCCGGTTCGACGTCCGGGTGGGTGTCCTGCATCGTCGAGGAGCCTTGCTTGAACGACTTTCGCCTCGTTTCTCTGCGCTCTCGGAGTTTCCGTTGACGAGTTTTTACAACGCGAACGCGGTCCGTCAGCTCAGGCGGCTGAGGGACCAGTTGATCCACGATCGGATCGCGATTCTGCATACCCACGATTTTTATGCGGGCATGCTGGGCGTGACGGCGGCGAGGTTGGCGAAGGTCAAGGTCATCGCGGCGCAGCGCCATCTTCGATTATCCGAACGACTGATTCATGAATGGGGGACGCGGTATATTCAAAAACTCGCGCACCGTGTCCTCGTCAATTCCGAGGCGATTCGGGACCACATTATGGCCGCCGATAGCGTTCCGGAGAGCAAGGTCGTCGTGATCAGAAACGGGGTCTTTGCCGAAGCCCTCAGCTCTCGCATCCGCGATGAATATCGAACCTTGCTGTGTCGCAAGCTCAGCCTGCCGCTCTCTACCAAACTCATCGGCATTGTGGCGCGTCTGGAGCCGGTCAAAGGACATCGTTATCTGATCGAAGCCGCCGCACAGGTGATCAAAAGCGAACCCCACGCTCACTTTGTGCTGATCGGCGACGGCACGTTGCGCGAAGAGATCGAACAGCAAACTGCTCAATTGGGCATCACTCATCACGTCCATTTACTCGGAGATCGTAACGATGCGGCGAAACTGGCCGCGGCCTTTGACGTCTCGGTGCTGGCGTCGCTGCATGAGGGGTTGCCCAATGCCGTCATGGAGGCGATGGCTGTCGCCGTGCCGGTCGTCGCGACTGCGGTCGGCGGAGTCAAAGAGATGATCAAGGACGGTGAAACAGGATTCCTGGTGCCGCCGGCCAACTCGGAATTGATGGCCAGGCGCATTCTCGATGCCCTCAGGCAACGCGAGATCAGCGAATTGATTGCCTTGCGCGGACGCCAATACCTGCTCAACTACTTCAGTATGCAGCGGATGGTCGAATCGACCGAGAATCTTTATCGGGAAATGTTGGTCAAGGCAAGGTGAGTACTTCATCGAGCGCCAATGGTAAAAGCAAAGGTCAGGCAAATGGAGATCGGTGAGCAAGACGATAGGGAGAGAAATCGAGTGTCTGATCCGAAGATGGCAAATTTAAGCGTGAAGCGATCAGGACCTCGTGTCGGAGGCGGACGGACCTCTCACGATCAGCACATCGAATCGCCCAAGGATCTCCGCATCTGCGTCGTCGCGCCCTCGATGCGTCTCTATGGCGGACAATCGATTCAGGCGGATCGGCTGATTACGGCGCTCAACTGCGAGCCCGGCGTCTCTGCCGAATTGTTGCCGATCGACCCGCGCTTGCCGGGCATTCTCGGATTGTTGCAACGCGTCAAATACGTCAGAACGATCTTGACCGAATTGACCTATCTGATCTTGCTGTTGACCCGGCTCCGGCACTTTGACGTTATTCACATCTTCTCGGCCTCCTATTTTTCATTCATCCTGGCTCCGACTCCGGCGGTGTTGATCGCCAGGTTCTTCAAGAAACCCACGGTGTTGAATTACCACAGTGGCGAGGCCGCTGATCATTTGGAGAATTGGCCACGCACTGCCTTGCCGATCATCAAGAAGGCCGACCGGCTGATCGTTCCGTCGCAATATCTGGTCGATGTCTTCGCGCGCTTCGGCTGCAAATCGGAAGCCATCAGCAATACGGTCGAACTTGACCGGTTCACTTTTCGCGAGAGATATCCTTTGCGCCCGATCCTGCTCTCGAACCGCAATTTCGAAAAACACTACAATGTGGCCGGGACGTTGCGCGCGTTCGCCTTGATTGAAAAAGAGATTCCCGAGGCGCGATTGATCGTGGCGGGCGATGGGAGCGAAAACGAAGCGTTGCGCGCGTTGGCCGGAGAGCTGGGCTTGAAGCGGGTCGAATTTTGTGGGTCCGTTCCGCCGTCGCGGATGCCCGAACTCTACGATGCGGCGGATATCTTTATCAATTCTTCGGTCGTCGACAATATGCCCTTGTCGATTATCGAAGCTTTTGCCTGTGGCCTGGCGATCGTCTCGAGCGGCGCGGGCGGAATTCCATACATCATTAATCACCAACGAAACGGCATTCTGGTGATCCCTGAGGATCATCATGCCATGGCCCGCGCCGTCATCTCGTTATTGCAGGATCAAGGCGCGGCGCATCGGATGATTGCCAATGCCCAGGCCGATAGCGAACTTTACACGTGGCCGGCGGTCAAGCCGATGTGGATTGCAGTTTATGAAGAGCTGGTCGAACTGGCGAAAGTCGCCGGTTAGTCTTTCCACTGGCGTTCGAGCTGCGCAACGAGCTCACGCCTTTGCCGTCCAGCGCTTGAATATCAGAGTTCGAATGTTTGGTTGAGGAAGAGCATGCCATTTGGTTTGGCACAACTGAAGAGACTCCAGGGACGCAGCGCGAATGAGCTTCGCGTGCGGATGAAACAGGAGTTGAGCAAATTCAGCGAGCGTCTGCTCAGCAGCCGGAGCGCGCCGATGAGCGATGATGTGCTCCGCCGCGAATTTGTTCCTTCAGCCCGCAACGGCTCCGGCATCGGCACGGCAGCCCTCATCCTGGATCGATTGCGGAACTCGGCCGCCGCGGCCGCCGATCCATCGGCATGGCCGCACTGGTTTCCGGCATTTGCCCGGCGCCGGGAGATGGTCGCGATCATGGAGTCACGTTTCCCCGCCGAGCGCCGGAAGATCATCGAGCTTGCCGGGCGCGCGCGCCGCGGTCGTTTTGACCTGCTCGGTTTGAGCGATCTCAATTTCGGCGATCCGATCGATTGGCATTTAGAACCGATCTCGGGCAGGCGGACGCCGCTCGTTCATTGGAGCGAACTCGATTATCTCGATCCCCTGGCCGGCGGCGATCAGAAGGTTTTGTGGGAACTGAATCGCCACGGGCATTTCGTCACTTTCGGGCAGGCGTATTGGCTGACCGGTGATGAACGTTTCGTGACCGGATTGATCGAACAAGCCTCCTCTTGGATGGATGCCAATCCGCCCACCCTGGGGATCAATTGGGCGAGCAGCCTCGAAGTGGCGTTCCGTGCCATCGCCTGGTTATGGGCCTTACATTTCTGCGCGCATTCGCCGCAATTGTGCGCGTCGTTCATCGCGCGACTCATCAAGTATCTGATCGCACACGGCCGTCACCTGGAATCGTATCTCTCTTACTATTACAGCCCGAATACCCATTTAACCGGTGAGGCGCTGGGATTGTTCTATCTCGGCACGGCCTTGCCCGAGTTGCGGCGCGCGAGTGTCTGGCGCAAGACCGGGCTGCAAATTCTGCTCGATCAACTGCCGGTGCAAGTTCGAAACGACGGCGTCTATTTCGAACAGACCTCTTACTATCACCGTTACACCGCCGATTTCTATACGCACTTGATGGTGCTCGGACGCGGGCGCGACCGGAATTTAGAGCGGCAAATCAGAGAGCGGCTCGCGCTTTTATTCGATCATCTCATGTGGATTACCAGACCGGACGGCAGCTCGCCCCTTTTCGGCGACGATGATGGCGGCCGATTGATCAAGCTCGGTCTGCGAGCGCCCCATGATTTTCGCGGCACGCTCGCAACCGGCGCCGCACTTTTTGAACGCAGTGATTGGAAATGGGTCGCGGGAGTAGGGAACGACGCTGCGGTTGAGACCCTCTGGTTGCTCGGCCCGCAGGGGTTGGCGGATTATGACCGACTTCGCGCCGAGCCCTCGCCGGAGCATTCCCGCGCTTTCAGCGAGAGCGGTTATTTCGTCGTTCGCGATGGATGGTCACCTGATTCCAGCTATCTCTTGATCGATTGCGGTCCTCACGGCGCATCGATCGGATGCGGGCACGCGCACGCCGACGCGCTGACCATCGAATTTTCCACCGGCAGCCAGACCTGGTTGGTCGATCCGGGGACGTTCGTCTACGATGCCGATCTGCAAGCGCGAGACGACTTTCGATCAACCGCCGCGCACAATACCGTCACGGTCGATGGACAATCGCAATCGGCTCCGTCCGGACCGTTTTCCTGGAATCACATTGCCCAGTGCCGGCTCTGCGAGTTCAAAGTTACTGAGCGAGGAAGTTATTTTGAGGGATGGCACGATGGATACCGGCGACTGGACGATCCGGTCCTCCATACGCGCTCGGTCCTCTTTGTCAAAGCCGATCCTGATCAAAATCTGCCGGCCTATCTCATCGCGCACGATTCATTCACGGCAAAGTCTGATCATCGCTATGCGATCAATTATCATTTCGCGCCCGATTGTCAAACCGTCGCCCTCGGGAATCGCGTGCAAGCCGCCGGTCCGGGCGGAGCGCTGACGATCATCGTTCTGGGAAGTTCTCAGGCTCAGGCGAAAGTCAATGACGGTTGGGTCTCGAAATGCTATGCGCAACGCGCGCACGCGCCGGTCGTCGTCTTTGAGGCCGCAGGATCGGGATCGCAAGATTTCGTCACATTGATCTATCCGGGCGCGCCCGAGCGAGTCGCCAAGATCGAGCGGCTTTTGCTTGAGCATTTAACGGCGCGCACCTTGAAACAGTTTTTTCAATCATTGCTCTCCGGCAAGGGACAGTTCGGATGAAGCAGCACAGGAGCAGGACTGTGGTGAAAATCCTTAACGTAGTGGGCGCACGCCCGAACTTCATGAAGATGGCGCCGATCATCTCGGCAATCGGCCGGCGCGGCGACGAAGCGTCGCAAGTATTGGTGCATACCGGCCAACATTACGATGACGCCATGTCGGCATCGTTCTTTCGCGACCTGGGGATGCCGGCTCCCGACATCAACCTCGAAATCGGATCGGGCACTCATACTGAACAGACGGCGCGCGTCATGCTTGCTTTCGAGAAAGTGGTCATCGCCGAACAACCGGATTGGGTGGTGGTGGTCGGTGACGTCAACTCGACGATCGCTTGCGGGTTGGTGGCGGCCAAGCTCTGCGTCCCGGTGGCGCATGTCGAGGCGGGATTGCGCAGTTTTGACCGGACAATGCCGGAAGAGATCAATCGCCTGCTGACGGATCAATTGGCCGACCTCTTGCTCACGCCGAGCCCGGACGCTGATGCGAACCTGCTGCGCGAAGGGATCAGCCCGCAGCGGATCGTCCGCGTCGGCAACGTCATGATCGACACGCTCTTTCAGCAACTGGAGAAAGCGCAGGGCTCGGGCATTCTGGCCGATCTTGCGTTGACGCCGCGCGAATTCGCGGTTTTGACTCTGCATCGGCCATCAAATGTCGATGACCCTCAATCACTGACGGCTCTTTTCAAGGCACTGGGCGAGATTGCGCGCTCTCTGCCGATCATCTTTCCCGTGCATCCGCGCACCCGCGCGCGGATCGAGGAGTTCGGGATCGAGACCCCTCACGGGGTTCGTCTGATCTCGCCGCTCGGATATCTCGACTTCCTCCGATTGTGGAGTCAATCGCGGCTGGTCATGACCGATTCCGGCGGTTTGCAGGAAGAGACGACCGCACTCGGCATTCCGTGTCTGACCTTGCGTGAGAATACCGAGCGCCCGATCACCATCGAACAGGGAACCAATCGCCTGGTTGGCCGCGCACCGGAAAAGATTGTCGCGGCCGCCAATGAAATCTTGAGCGGCGCCGCCGCCGGGCCGGCCGGGAAACCGGAGCTATGGGACGGCCAGACCGCCGAGCGGATTGTCGAAACATTGATTACGCGCGCCAACTCCGGTTGGCACCATCGAACAGAAGAGGACGAAAGACGAGGGGCGCATGAGAGCAGCGAAGGTCAATCCGGAAAATTTTCGCGCATGTCGCTTCCTTAATGTCTGTCGCGTGCCCTGGTTTTTGATCCTTATCAACCGTAGGAAATGAATTATGTGTGGTATTTGTGGTATCGCCATTCCAAGACAACTGAACTCGAGCATTAATGTCGATCAACTCGTTCACATGCGCGACGTGCTCACGCATCGCGGGCCTGACGGCGAGGGCATCTATCATCGTGATGGCGTTGGTCTGGGGCATCGTCGACTGTCGATCGTCGATGTCGGCGGCGGTCATCAACCGATGGCCAATGAAGATAATACGGTCTGGATCGCTTT
>Ga0081539_10004362_pt1 | contig 15767 bp, 18 predicted proteins | sample TabmetS4T2R2_FD_71023 | JGI IMG/M metagenome (GOLD analysis project Ga0081539, IMG submission 71023) | Tabebuia heterophylla rhizosphere microbial communities from the University of Puerto Rico - S4T2R2 | ecosystem: Host-associated > Plants > Roots > Rhizosphere ...
CAAGAGTTGCTCTATATTCTTAATCAATTAAGTTTGGAAAAACGTTTACCGGATATTCCCGTTTTTGTTGACAGTCCTTTAAGTAAAGCTGCAACGGCAATTGTAAAACATTATCCCAGCTACTTTAACGATTATCTTCAAAAGGTTTTGGAAACAGATGATGACCCATTTGACTTTCCGGGTTTGCACTTTACAGAAAAAGTTTATCAAAGTATTTTGTTGAAGAGAAAAGTGAAGCCTTGCATTATTATTTCCGCGAGTGGCATGGCAAGCGCCGGACGTGTGCGATACCACATTGCTAACAATATTGAAGACGAAAAGAACACAATTTTAATTGTGGGTTATTGTGATCCTCAAACATTGGGCGGTCAGTTGATGAACAATGCTAAACAGGTAAGCATACTTGGAAGGGAGTATAATGTAAACGCAGAGATTGTTGTATTGCGCAGCATGAGCGCACATGGAGATTATGATGATCTTTGCCGGTTTCTTTCATGTCAAAATGCAGAACTAATAAAACGGATATTTCTTGTTCATGGTGAATACAGCGTTCAGGCAGAGTTTATGAAACGCTTACTGACAAAAGGTTTTAAAGATGTGCATATACCTGATATGCATGAGGTGTGCGGATTTGCTTCAACAGAACCGGCGGAGAAAGAAGTTGCGTGATATTTTTTATGAATCTGGTATTTTGTTTTTATAGCGTTACGCTCTTATACGTTAAGCACGTTGCTCAATCAAAAAATGGAATTCACTTAAACACTCGGTACATTTTTCTTTTTGTTGTCCGTGTTCAATACAAATATTATTTATCTGTGCAATTAAATTATTATATGTTAAAGGAAACATTGTTTCCATAGGAGAATCACTTATCCATCTCTGCCCTGTGTTTATTAAGAAGATTACTTCGCTTATAGTTTCTACCGGCGTTCGCAGTTTAACCATCAGGATATTTGTATTATGAAGATTAAAAGTGACTACAGCAGTTAAAGGTTGATCTTCATGCAAAAATTCTATCGTCATAAATTGTTTTAAGAGTAAAGGGTTGAAAACAATGGGAGTATATACTTTAGTTGTACACATAAATTTTAAGATAAAAATTTATGCATTGAAAAAATACGTTCGCTAAACGTCTGAATATTCAGTGTCTTGTTAATGCAGGTAATGATATTATTAAATGTCGTTGGAAACCTTTTCTTAACCGGTGATGAAGTTTTCCAGCGATCATTTTCTCTTACCAAAAGAATATCGTCTTTAAACTCTTCTTTATGGTCTGTTGGAATTATCAATACAGTGTTCGACAATTGGCTAAAATTATACACTACTTCTGCATGAACGATTTGTCCTTTATGGTTGAATTCGATAGTTGTTAGAGGCATGCGAATTGGTTTTTTTGAATATTGGATTTCAAAAATAAGAAAGCCTTTTACATAAGTTGAGTCTTCAACAAACAGCCACCGATTTTAAATTCATTTTAATGGTTTTCAATGTTTAAGGCATTTTTTTTCAGGTGTTTTTGAAATTATTCTTTACAAAGAACTTTAATATAGAAAGGAGAGAAAGATTTTAGCGGTAATTGATATTATTTGTGAATTATAAACATGAGGAGAGAATAAAAAATAGCCCCAAACTTTTGTGAGGCTATTTTATTCGTGATCCGGATTGGATTCAAACCAATGACCCTCCCGATTAGAATCGGGATGCTCTATTCAGCTGAGTTAACCAAAGCTTCAATAAATTTTCTGCTTTTCATTTTCTTAATACACAGCTCTCTTTTTCTCGCGTCTTTCAACTCATTAAACTCTTCACTGTAAACTAATTTCCATGGTATACCTGTCTTAGTAAATTTTTCTTTTCCTCTGTTATGTTCCTCAATTCTCCTTTGTAAATTGGAAGTAGAGCCAATATAATATTTGTTCAGTCTTTCACTATAGATAATATAACAATAACACACAGACATAAATAAAAAAATCCTCTAATTTATCAGAGGACTTAAAGTGATCCGGATTGGATTCAAACCAATGACCCACAGCTTAGAAGGCTGTTGCTCTATTCAGCTGAGCTACCGGACCATCCATTTTCAATGCGGCAGCAAAAATAATTTTTAATTAGTTTGCACCCAAACCGATTTCCAAAATCATGGATGTAAAAATAGAAACAAGCTGGAAAGAAGTGCTCAATAATGAATTTTCAAAATCATATTTTCAACAAATAGTTGCTTTTTTAAAAACAGAAAAAGCGCAAGACAAAATAATCTATCCGCCCGGTTCTCTTATTTTCAATGCTTTTAATACTACCCCATTTGATAAAGTGAAAGTAGTATTGTTAGGGCAAGATCCCTATCATGGTCAAGGGCAAGCTCATGGTCTTTGTTTTTCTGTACAAAATGGTGTTGCGCTGCCGCCTTCGCTTCAAAATATTTATAAAGAATTGCACGATGATATAGGAATTCCTGTTCCTAAAACAGGTGATCTAACACCTTGGGCAGAACAGGGAGTTTTTTTATTGAATGCTTCTCTAACAGTAAGAGCAGGTGATCCCATGAGCCATTCAAGAATCGGTTGGGCAACCTTTACTGATGCAGTTATAAAAACAATTTCCTCACACAAAAACAACGTAGTGTTTTTATTATGGGGCAAATTTGCGCAGGATAAGCAAGTGCTGATTGACGAAACTAAACATCATGTTTTAAAAGCAGCACATCCGTCTCCACTTAGTGCTTCAAATGGTTTTTTTGGTTGCAGGCACTTTAGTAAAACAAATAATTTTTTAATAAAAGATGGAATAGAACCTATAGATTGGAAACTGTAAATTCTTATCAGCGATGAAAATTTTCAAAGAAATATTTGCAAGGATCTGGGCTGTATGGGGTTTTATTTTTTTTGTTATCACTATTCTTATTGCTTTCATTTTTTATAGCCCTTGCTTTTTTATGAAGGAACCTGCAGCAGGGAACTATCATCGGATAATTTCGCGTGGATGGATGACTGTTTATTTAAATCTTATTGGCTGTCCTTTCAGAGTAAAAGGGAGTGAACACTTCGAGCGTGGAAAAAATTATGTGGTAACATGCAACCACAATAGTTTGTTTGACATTCTTATCACTACGCCGTTTATGCCTTCTGCTAATAAAACAATAGCAAAATCAAGTCTTGCAACTATTCCCGTGTTTGGTTGGATTTATGCTGCAGGCAGTGTGTTGGTAGATAGAAAAGATGAAAAAAGCCGGAGAAAAAGTTTTCTCAAAATGAAGCATGCTCTTGACATGGGTTTTCATATGGTAATTTATCCGGAGGGTACACGAAACAGAAGCGGTGAACCGTTGAAATCCTTTTACGACGGTGCTTTCAGACTTGCGGTTGACACGCATAAACCTGTTATGCCCGCCATTCTCTTCAATACACGGAAGGTTGTACCTGCAAACAAATTTTTTTATTTATATCCACAGAAACTTGAAATGCATTTTCTTCCATCCGTTGAAAGCACCAATATTTCTCCAAAAGAGTTAAAAGAAAAAGTTTTCCGTATGATGTGGGATTATTACGAAGCAAACAAGTGAAATGGGTAAATGGTGAGTGGTCAATGTTGAATAAAAGAGTATTTTTTATGAACCCGGCAACAGAACATTTATTAAGCACCTGTTGCGTCGCACACTTGTACATTCATAACTTCTTTCAGCAACTTTCCCGTCACACCTTTCAACATCTGCGACTTGCAACTTACAAATTTTCACTACTTTTGAAATTATATAAGCACTTATATAATTTTTATGAACTTCTATCAGCAACTCGGATATCTTGTTTTCGGCAGCCGTTTAAAAAGATTAGGAGATGCTTTTTTAAACGATGTAAATAAAATATACAACCAGCACAATATTGCTTTTGATGCTTCATGGTTCCCGGTGTTTTATATTCTTTCTCAAAAAGAAGAAGCATCTATAAAAGAAATTTCTGATGAACTAAATGTTTCTCATTCTGCAATAAGTCAATTAATAAGCAGTCTTCAGCAAAAGGGGTTGATAAAATCTGTTGTGTCGAAAAAAGACGCACGGCATAAAGCAATTACTTTTACTTCAAAAGGGCAAAAGCTGCTTGCAAAAATTCAACCGGTTTGGAACGCTTTGCAACAAGCCATGGAACAACTTGCAAATGAAAATTCAAAAAGCAAAAAAATACTCGACGCATTAACCGTACTTGAAAAAAATTTGCAGAAAGAAACAGTATTTGATCGCGTAGAAAAAAACTTGAATTAAAACGTTTGATTTTACATGAACAGTATATTTTATTACGGAAAAGATGTGCTTACTGTTGGTAAAACTATTGCATTAGCAAAAGGCGAGATGAAAGGAGTTCTTGCACAGGAAGTGATTGAAAAAATAAAAACGAGTGAACAATATGTACAGGATATTGTAACCAACAACAAAACCGTCTATGGCGTCAACACAGGTTTTGGAATTCTCGCCAATACAAAAATTTCTGAAGAAGATACAGCAACATTACAATACAAAATTTTACAGAGTCATAGTGTTGGAGTAGGGGAGATGATTCCCTATGAGATTGCTAAGATCATGCTTATCACAAAAGCACACGCATTGGCACAAGGCTTTAGTGGCGTGCAATTGCAAACGATCGAGAGAATTTTATGGCATATTGAAAACGATGTTATTCCTGTCGTTCCCGAAAAAGGTTCTGTTGGTGCATCGGGAGATCTTGCACCACTTGCCCATTTGTTTTTGCCGTTGATTGGTTTGGGCGAAGTCTTCATAAACACGAAGAAAACACGAATTACACAAAACGCACGAATTACACGAATTGACACGAATTATAATGACAAGTGGATAAGAATGAACATGAGTGAAGCTTTTGAACATTTTTCTCTTACTCCAATCAAACTCGGTCCAAAAGAAGGACTTGCGTTGATCAATGGCACACAATTTATTTTAGCTTATGCAGTAAAAGCAGTGCAACGCCTGCACAATTGTTTGGAAGCAGCAGACATCATCGGCGCAATGAGCCTCGAAGCATTAACGGGAACCAAAGCACCATTCAATGAACGTCTCCATGAATTAAGACCATATAATGGAAATAAACTTGTAGCACAAAGACTAAGATTGTTGTTGCATCAATCCGCAATTATGCAAAGCCATATAGATTGCGGAAGAGTGCAGGATCCATACTCGCTTCGTTGTATGCCTCAGGTACATGGTGCAAGTCGCAACGCATGGCTGCATTTAAAAGAACTAACAACAATTGAGTTAAATTCTGTAACAGACAATCCCATTATCTTAAATACAGATGATACAATAAGCGGTGGAAATTTTCACGGGCAACCGCTTGCATTGCCATTGGATTATGCATGCTTTGCTGCAGCCGAAATTGGTAATATTTCCGATCGCCGCTGTTACCTGTTGCTGGAGGGCAAATGGGGACTGCCTATGTTGCTCATGAAGCATGTTGGTTTAAACAGTGGCTTTATGTTACCTCAATACACAACAGCAGCTTTAGTTACAGAAAATAAAACATTGTGCTTTCCGGCAAGTGCTGATAGTATTCCTACTTCATTAGGGCAAGAAGATCATGTGAGTATGGGTAGTATCAGTGGAAGAAAATTGTATAAGGTACTTGATAATCTTGAATTCATTCTCGCAATTGAATTAATGAGCGCCTGTCAGGCAATCGAATTTCGCCGTCCTTTAAAGAGTAGTGAACTGCTTGAATTTGCTCATGACTATGTAAGACGGTTCGTATCATTCGCAGAAGAAGACAGAATATTTTCTGATGACATCAATAAAATAAAAAACATCATCAGTGATTTTTCTTTTGTAGAAAAAGTGAATGAGGTTGCCATATTGAGAGGCGTGAGGTTGAATAAAGGTTATAAAGCGTTTGAAGATTTGAATTAAGAATTTTAATTTTTAGTCATTCAAAACTTTTGTCTTCTCTGCGAATTTTGCGTTCCCTTTTTAGCAACGCAAAGAACGTAAGTAGCAGAGTACACTAAGATAAACCTCCAAGAATTCAGATATTCTCTCTCAAAACCTTATTGTAAACTGTTGTTTTTCTTTTTGCTCTTTGCGAAAAAAAACAATGCCTATAAAAAACAAATCAATGCTTAAAGTAACTCGAGAATGAGCTTTTATTATGTCCCAGGTTTCTTCCATTTCTTTGCTCCAGTGTATATCGTCAAAAACGAGAATTGAATTGTCAGTGGTTTTTACAAGTATTTGCTGAAAGTAATTAAGCGTTGGTTCTTTGCGATGATTGCCATCAATAAAAGCAAAATCAATTTTTGAAAACTTATTTAGTGTCGGTGCCAATATATCGTCAAAATTTCCTTCAACAATTTTTATATTGTTTAATTGCAGTTGATGAAAATTTATTTGTGCTATTGCCGCTACTGCTTTTGCACCTTCCATCGTTACAACATTAGCGTTTGTGTTTGCAGATGCAAGGTACGCAGTGGTGATTCCAAGCGAGGTACCAAGTTCAAGTATATTAACAGGCTGATAAAAATTTACCATTCTAAAAAGCAGTTGAGCAAATTTTTTTGGTTTTAAAGAGCTCCTTGCAATATCTGCTACTTTCCTTTTGTACGAGGCATGAACTCTTGAACCGGCACCAAAATCTTGCAGAGTAATTTCTGTTTTGGCTTGTTGCAATTGTGCTCTTAAAGCCTCTATTGTTTTAAAGCAGTAAAACTGTCTGTCATCGTTTAAAACCTTAGTAACAAACTCAAACACGAAAGGAGAATGAATTCCATATCCCTTATTATTTGAGGCACTTAAATAATAATTGAGATATTTTAAGGCAAGCTTTACAGGTGAATACATTAATTAAGTTTAAAATAATTTTTTTAGCGGCAAAATAAAGCATTACATAAAATGAATTCTAACAATTTGCACGTTTAAAAATTTGGAACATTATATACTGCAAGCTATTTTTGCAGCCCGTTAAGGATTGGCCTATTGTGTAATGGTAGCACTACAGATTTTGGTTCTGTCTGTCTTGGTTCGAATCCAGGTAGGCCAACAAATTCACTTCTCCTCTTATTTATTGCCATAAACTCGCTTTTTTTTTGTAAACTTTTTAAAGATGATCTTTTTTTGAGAGCTTTTCTTTTTTGAGTATCTTTCTGTATTAATTACTTCTCTCCCCCTACTGCTATGAACAAAACCAAAATTGCAGGAATTGGCATGTACGTGCCTGAAAATGTTGTTACTAATAAAGACCTTTCACAAGTACTCGATACCAGCGACGAATGGATAATTGAAAGAACAGGAATACATGAACGCCATTACGCTGCACGATTTAAAGAAACAAGCACCACCATGGGTATCGAGGCGGCTAAAATGGCGATTGAGAACGCTAACATTACTCCGCAAGATGTTGACTTCATCATTTTTGCAACATTAAGCCCGGATTATTATTTCCCGGGATGCGGTGTGTTGCTTCAACGAAGCATGCACATGAAAGAAATTGGTGCATTGGATGTTCGCAACCAGTGCAGCGGATTTATTTATGGATTAAGTATTGCCGATCAGTTTATAAAAACAGGCATGTATAAAAACGTATTGCTTGTAGGTGCAGAAGCTCATTCGCTTGGATTAGATTTTAGCAATGCAGGCAGAAATGTTTCCGTAATTTTTGGAGATGGTGCCGGCGCTGTTGTATTACAGCCTGCAACAAAAGAAGGGCAAGGAATTCTAAGTACACATTTACACAGCAACGGTGAAGATGCGGAGTTGCTTAGTATGATGAACCCGGGCTTTCATTCAGGAAGATTTGTAAACACCAAGCGACCAGATGAACCGCATCAACGTTATGGTGGCATGTTTGCGATGAAAGATCCTTATCCAACTATGGATGGTCCTGCCGTATTTAAAAAAGCAGTGGAAAAATTTCCCGAAGTTATTTGCGAAGCGTTATGTGCAAATAAACTTCAGCCGCATGATATTGATCTCTTAATACCACATCAAGCTAACTTGCGCATAAGCAAATTTGTTCAGCAGAAATTAAATCTGCGCGACGATCAGGTTTACAATAACATTGAGAAATATGGTAACACCACTGCAGCTTCAGTACCTATTGCATTGTACGAGGCACATGCTCTTGGAAAAATAAAAGAAGGGGATCTTGTATGTTTTGCTTCGTTTGGCAGCGGATTTACGTGGGGAAGTGCTTTGATAAGATGGTAAGCAATTATGATGCTGAAATCAAGCTGTAAAGCCGATATAGAAGCCCGCAGCTCAGTAAAATTCAGAACGATGAAGTGATTGCGATGCAACAGACGATGCTACAAGGAACTGAAGTTGGTATAAAAAAAATCTTCTAATATAATAACCTCACCTTAATTGTTTCTCTCACTTCACGCAATAATTCAAGCGCAGTTTTAGAAAGTTTTTGATCCACATCGAGCACAACATAACCAATGTCTTCATTTGTTTTGAGATACTGACCAACTATGTTGATGTTGTTATTAGAGAGCTGCGTATTGATAGCACTTAACACACCCGGCACATTGTTATGTATGTGCAAAATGCGGTGAGCACCTTCAACTGGCGGAAGGCTTATTGCAGGCACAGTATGTGAGCCATACGTAATGCCGCGTTCCAGATAATTGAAAAGCTTTGTGCTTACATCTTCGCCGATATTTTGCTGCGCTTCTTCGGTGCTGCCACCGATGTGCGGCGTAAGAATTACATTGCTTAAACCCTGAAGCGGTGTTTCAAAACGGTCACCATTCTTTTCAGGCTCCCATGGATATACGTCAATCGCTGCGCCGCTTAGTTCGCCATCTTTCAAAGCTTTTGCGAGTGCGGTAAGATCAACAACTTCTCCTCTTGCATAATTCAAAAGAATGGAGCCTTTCTTAAAATGTTTGAACGCATTTTTATTGATGAGATTTTTTGTGCGTGGCGTATCAGGCACATGCAGTGTAACAATATCTGCTTCACTCAAAACGTCTTCCATTTTTTCTCTTGCACTCGCATTACCCAGCGGAAGTTTTGTTTCAATGTCATAAAAAATTACTTTCATGCCAAGTGCCTCGGCGAGCACACTCACTTGCGAACCGATATTTCCATAGCCAATAATACCAAGTGTTTTGCCGCGAAGTTCATAACTGCCTTTTGCCTCTTTCATCCAGATGCCTTCGTGTGCTGCTTTTGTTTTATCGGGAATGCGGCGAATAAGCATTACACACAAACCAATTACCAATTCTGCAACACTTCGCGTGTTACTGTACGGTGCGTTGAAAACCACTACACCGCGTTTTGTTGCAATTTTTAAATTTATCTGGTTTACCCCGATGCAAAATGCGCCGATGGCTTGCAGTTTTTTTGCGGCATCGAGCACAGGTTCGGTTATTTGTGTTTTGGAGCGAATACCAAGCAGGTGAATGTCTTTTATTTCTTTTATCAATTCTTCTTCGCTCACTGCACCGCCAAGCTTACGCACATTGGTATATCCGTTTTGTTTAAAAAGCTGTACGGCTTTATCGCTGATATTTTCGAGAAAAAGTATTTTAATTTTTTCTTTTGGGTAGCTGGTTAACTGGCTCATGTTGTTGTTTCCGTAAGCGCATCGTCCTCTGCGAGAGACGATGTTTAATAACAAATGTTGGTTAAATCAAAAATCCCCCCGTAGAAACTGCGGAGGGATTGTTATCAGAAGCTGTCGCATCGTCCTCTATGAGAGACGATGCTAAGAAACTATTTCTTTTTTTCGTAACGCTTCTTGAATTTGTCAATACGTCCTGCAGTGTCAACCAAAACGTTTTTACCGGTGTAGAACGGATGCGAAGTGTTCGAAATTTCCAGCTTTATAAGCGGGTATTCGTTACCGTCTTCCCATTTCACGGTTTCCTTTGAGTTTGCAGTAGAGCGTCCAAGAAACGAATAACCATTACTCATGTCCTTAAACACTACGAATTTGTAACCTTTAGGATGGATACCTTCTTTCATAATTTATGATTTTAGGCTGTACGATATTTGCCGTACAATTTTAAAATTTAAGGGCGCAAAGATAACTGTGAAGAGCTTTTTTACCAAATGAAATTTAGAAGTGCGAATGTATATGGTGAATGGTGAATTTTTTGAGCCCGGCTGGATTGTTACTATTGAACTTTTCTTGCGTCGTCACTGACCCCGAGAAAGGTTTGTGCGCTACATCGGGGCACTTATACCTTCTGAACTTTATGCTGCAGTAAGCGATTTGCTGAATGTTTCAACACTCCCTAAGGGCTGAAGATTCTACGATTTCATATTCACAAATTGTAATGGAATGCCCAAATTTGAAGCACGGCATTTTGCAATCACTTCTTGCAGGTCATCAATTTTCTTTCCTGTCACACGTACAATATCATCCATTATTTGTACCTGCACTTTCAAGCCTGCATCTTTAATAAACTTTACAATTTTCTTTGCATCTTCTTGCTTTAAACCGTTTCTCACGGGTACTTCTTTCTTTACAATTTTACCGCTGGGATAAGCATCCTTGCTAAAATCAAAAGCGTTTGCCTCGATTCCTTGTTTTACAGAACGGCTTATTATAACATCAATCACTTGTTTCATTTTCATGTCGCTCTCTGTTTCAAGATTTACAATAAAATCTTTCTTATTCAAATCAATTGCAACATGCGAATCTTTAAAATCAAAACGATTGGTGATTTCTTTTTTAACGCTGTTGATGGCGTTATCGAGTGTTTGAAGATCAACTTTGCTGGCAATGTCGAAGGAAGGCATAACGGATTTTTGATTTAGATTTTCGATAAAGAATTAATCTGTAAAATTAAGATTGTTTTCTTTTTGGAAGCCACAACTATGTGACGGCAAAAGTGAGTGAACACAGACATTATAGCAGCAATACAGCCGCTGCAAAAATTATTAAATCGCATTTGCGATAAACCTCGCTATCAAGGCACAAATGTCAGGCATTAAGTATTTCAATACCTGATTTTTTATAACATGAACTCTATAACTATACTTTTGAAAAAATGTTTTCAAACGTCAACTCAAAACCAGTCTCGTCCCGTAAACGCTCTTCTTAATAATGCTACAATAAAAGTAAAGATTGCAGAGCCAATCACCGCCCATACAATGGGAAAAGGTTTCCCCTCAATAGAAATTGCAAAAATCTCGGGTAAACCTAATTTACCTGCAAGCCATAAACCAATATAAGCGCCGATAAATCCCACAACTATTGACACGAGACATCCGCCCAAATTATAACCCGCAAGTGATTGGCCTATTGAACCACATATTGCAGCTATCAGCAGGAGAACTAAGAATCCTATTAATGTCATAGATTGAAATTTATAAATGGAGAAATTATTTGTTGATTAGTTCTTTCAATAATTGTCTTTAACATGATTGCAGATAATAAATAAGAAAATCAAATCAACTTCAGTGCCAATATAAAAGAAACATTAATTTGTACAGTTGTAAATACACAAATTTCAACTTGACTTTTAATATAAATAAAATGATTATCAAAGCAGAAGCAGGCATAAGGAACATTGCGTTTCTTTAGATTTTAAATTTTAGCCTTATTAAGTTAGTTGTTGTAATATGTTGAATAGTGATAAAAGTGCACACGAGTGCGACGCAACGAAAGCACTATAGCAGTACAAGAGTTTGGACAAAAAAATCTTAAGCATTCAAATCATTCCGCTTAATATTTTTATTCCATTCTCCAATTCATTTTCATTAAGAGAAGCATAGCCTAAACGAAGTGCGTTCAATGGTTTTCCATCGAAAGAAAATCTTTCGGTAGTAGGAATGAAAATTCCTTTCTTTAAAAGTTTTGCTGCAAGTTCAGTTGTATTGATTGATTTATTAAACTTTACCCAGTATGCCAAGCCGCCATCGGGTTTTTCGTAAGATGCACGTTTGGAAAGATACATATCAAGATAGGCAGCCATAAGATCTCTTCGCTCTTTATAAACAAAGAAAGCCCGTCGCGCATGTTTACGTATCGCGCCTTCTTCCATTAATTCAGCAACTGCGAGCTCCATCACATTGTCGCCTTGCCTGTCAATTATTTTTCGCAAAGCTGCAAGTGAATCAATAAAATTTTTGGGACCTGCTACATAACCAATTCTTACCGCAGGTGCAATAAGCTTTGCCAAAGAACTTACATAAATAACATTTGATGCACCATCGCTGCTTGCAATCGGTAATACATTTCTTAAACAGAAATGATAGTCGTGATCGTAATCATCTTCGATAATTGCAAAGCCATATTTGCATGACAATTCGAGCAACTTTATTCTTCTGTCCGCTTTCATGTTTACCGTAGTGGGAAATTGATGATGAGGTGTTACATAAACTGCTTTCAGTTTTTTTCGTTTACATAATTTTTCAAGAGCGGTTGCACAAATGCCTTGCTCATCTACCATTACCGGTTGCAAACTTGCACCCGCATGAATAAATGCCTTCCATACAGGATCGTAACCCGGATTTTCAACAGCAACAACATCGCCGGGTTTTATTAATGTACAGGCAACAAGATATAATGCCATTTGACTGCCGCGGGTAACACAGATATTTGCAGCATCAACACTTAAACCGCGTTCGAGCCGCAACATTTCGCTCAATGCAATTCGCAAACGCTCTTCACCTTTTTCATCACCATAGCCCATCATCTTCCATCTTGCTTTTTGCTGAAACACTCTTCGGTATGCTCTTGCAAGCTCATTTATCGGAGCAAGCTTTAAATCAGGAAGACCATCATCAAACACAATAGTTGGTTTTATTGGCGTGACAGGTTGTGGTTTTTCATTTGTAAATAAGTTGTGTTTAAAACTGTTTTGACTATTTTGCTTTTGTTTGTTTAGATTAGAATTTATTTCAGGCAATTTTTCGGAAACGAATGTTCCCTTTTTGTAAGCGGTGCTAAGCCAACCTTCTGCCATAAGCGTTTCATAAGCAAGCACCACCGTTTTTCTGTTCACACCAATATCCTCTGCCAATGCACGTGTGCCGGGCAAAGTAGTTCCTGGTGTCAATCTCCCTTTTTTTATCTCTTCAGTAATACCATCGGCTATTTGCTGAAATACTGCTTTCTTATTTTTTATTTCTATTTTCAGAATTGTGTTCCATGGTCGTAACATCTGGCCCATATATTTTTATGTAAACTGGATTATTCAGATACGCCAAAATTCGTTAAACTTTGCATTGTAAAATTAAAAACCTGCAATTAAAATTATTGCATTACTGAAAAGCGTAGTATATAACACTTCGCAATCAACCTATGAAAAAACACCTTAACTGCTCAACGATTTTGCTCGCTCTTATGAATGTTTATAACCGATTTGGAAACACTATTAAACTAAAGCTATGATTACCATTAGCGAAAAAGCAAACAATCGTACAGGTAAACGTTTGAACGAACCAACAACGTTTAAGAATGATTATGTTAGAAAAAAAGTTACTTCTTCTTCAAAAGATGTGTACAAGCTTTTCAATCTGATCCCGGTTGATATGAAAAAAATGAGAGAGATTTTAGAAATAACTTTCTGGAGATAGGAAAGTACTTTGCTCTCATCAATGATGTGAATTTTTTTTGTCCCAAGCTGCATTACTACTATGATGCTTCTGTTGTGTCACTCCCTTGTACTTTCTGTTCTTTAAGCAGCATTGTGCAACATGTTCATAACCGGAAGTTGTGTGAGCAGACAAATAAAATTTTTCAACTAAAAAATATTTTGACATGAAAAAAATTAAAGTTGCCATCAATGGGTTCGGAAGAATAGGCAGATTATTTTTCCGCAGCATTTACAACAGGGAAGATGTTGAAGTTGTTGCCATAAATGATCTTACTAATCCAAAAGTATTAGCGCATCTTTTAAAGTACGATACAGCCCAAGGCAGGTTAAATGCAGAGGTACATGCTTCGGAAAATTCAATTATTGTAAACGGGAATGAGATACGAATATATGCAGAGAAAAATCCTGCAGAAATTCCATGGGGAAAACATGATACAGATATTGTTTTGGAATCAACGGGATTCTTTACTGATAAAACAAAGGCAGAGGCACATTTAAAAGCAGGCGCTAAAAAAGTGGTCATCTCTGCACCCGCAACAGGCGATTTAAAAACAATTGTCTTTAATGTTAATCATGAAATTCTCGATGGCTCTGAAACTATTATCAGTTGCGCATCCTGTACTACAAATTGTTTGGCATTAATGGCTAAAGTGCTCGATGATAATTACGGCATAGAAGCAGGATTGATGACAACTATCCACTCTTACACAAATGATCAAAACACACAGGATGCACCGCACTCAAAAGGTGATTTGCGCAGAGCACGAGCTTCTGCACATAATATTGTTCCAACATCAACAGGTGCAGCAAAAGCGCTTCATCTTGTAATACCGGGTTTGAAAGGAAAACTCAATGGTGTTTCGCAACGTGTTCCAACAATAACAGGATCATTAACAGAACTTACTACAGTATTAAAAAAGAAATTAACGGCAGAAGAAATAAATGCAACAATGAAGGCTTCCGTGAATGAAAGTTTAGGATATACAGAAGATGAAATTGTAAGCAGCGATATAATCGGAATTACCTTTGGAAGCCTCTTTGATGCCACACAAACAAAAGTATTGACAACAGAAAATGCTCAACTGGTTAAAACAGTTAGCTGGTACGATAATGAAATGAGTTATGTGTCGCAGTTGGTAAGAACAGTTGCGTACTTTGGAAAATTAATTTCACAACAGGCGGGTAAAAAAGTACAAGAAAAGAATTACTCCGAAGTTTAATACTGGAAGTTTTATCATCAGTGCATAGTTATAAGTTAATCTCCTTTCAAATTCATACTTCAAACTTTTCGAAAGTTCACAAGCTTTGTCTGCAAGATTTAGTTTGTGAACTTTGTTCTTTGTAGCAACTTCACTCAAATCTCGTTCAAATAAAATATCTTGCCCTTGAAAAACGATCTTGTTATGCATGTAGGATTGTTCATTCCATGTTATATTGATCAGTTTTATCCACAGACAGCCATCGCCACGTTACAATTGTTGGAGAAATTTGGCTGCAAAGTAGATTATCCTCTCAATCAAACATGTTGTGGGCAGCCTATGGCAAACAGCGGCTTCGAACATCTTACACATCGCTGCAATGAATTGTTTGTAAAAAATTTTTCGCAGTTTGATTACATCGTTTGTCCATCCGGAAGTTGCACACTTCATATAAAAGATCATTTGCATGATGAGAGACATGAAGAAACTGCACAACACATTCGCAAAAAAATTTTCGAGCTTACAGAATTTCTTGTTGATATATTAAAGATTGAAAAACTTGATGCAAGGTTTCCGCACAAAGTAGGTATGCATCAAAGCTGTCACGGGCAAAGAGGTTTACGTTTATCACAGATGAGTGAACTTGTTGCGCCTCCATTCTCAAAACCACTGCGGTTATTGAAAATGGTTGATGGAATTGAATTGATTGAATTAAGCAGAGCCGACGAATGTTGCGGTTTCGGCGGAACATTTTGCGTATCAGAAGAGGCGGTAAGTGTAAAGATGGGCAAAGACAGAGTAAACGATCATCTTCAGCACGGTGCTGAATTTATTACCGGTGTTGACATGAGTTGCTTAATGCATCTTGAAGGAATCTTGCAAAGACAAAAAAGCAAAGTGCAGGTAAAGCATATCGCGGAGATATTGAACAATCAAGTTTGAACGTTTGAAATGTTTGAAAGTTTGAATGTTGCTCTAACACTTGCTTTATCGAACTTTCAAACAATCAAACAATCGAACATT
>Ga0081539_10004363_pt1 | contig 15764 bp, 17 predicted proteins | sample TabmetS4T2R2_FD_71023 | JGI IMG/M metagenome (GOLD analysis project Ga0081539, IMG submission 71023) | Tabebuia heterophylla rhizosphere microbial communities from the University of Puerto Rico - S4T2R2 | ecosystem: Host-associated > Plants > Roots > Rhizosphere ...
GTCGGGTCGAGCTCGTCCCGGCGGACGACGGGCTCCATCGCCATCGGCTGACGAAGACGCGGGCCCTCGAGCCATCCGGCGATGCCATCAGCGGCCGCGTCCCGCTCTACTTCAACCGCGACGTGGTCATGGGCGTCGCCAGACCCGCTGAGGCGATCGCGCCAAATACGTTCTACCGGAACGGCGTCGCCGACGAGATGCTCTACATCCACGAGGGGAGTGGGGTCTGCGACACGGTCTTCGGGCCGCTGCCGTATGGCCCGGGCGACTACCTCGTCCTGCCGATCGGCACGACCTGGCGGCTCGACCCGGATGAAGGTTCGGAGCAGCGGTTGTTGTGGCTCGAGGCACCCTCCGAGATCGAGCCGCCGAAGCGGTATAGAAACGAGTACGGCCAGCTGCTCGAGCATGCGCCGTATTACCAGCGCGACATCCATGCGCCAGACGACGTCCAGCCCCGCGACGAGTCAGGCGAGTTCGTCATCCACGTGCGGACAGCTGATCGGGTGACGGCATACCACTACCGGCACCATCCGTTCGACCTCGTCGGGTGGGATGGCTACCTGTGGCCGTTCCGCTTCAACATCGGCGACTTCCAGCCGATCACGGGCCGTGTTCACCAGCCGCCGCCGGTCCACCAGACCTTCCAGGCCCGCAACTTCGTCGTGTGCTCATTCGTGCCGCGCAAGTTCGACTACCACCCGCTCGCGATCCCGGCGCCCTACAACCACTCGAACATCAACAGCGACGAGGTCATCTATTACGTGGCCGGCAACTTCATGAGCCGCCGCGGCGTGGACATCTCCTCGTTCACGGTTCACCCGGCCGGGATTCCGCACGGTCCGCACCCGGGTACCGCCGAGGCATCGATCGGTAAAGAAGCCACCGAAGAACTGGCCGTCATGGTCGACACATTCAATCCGTTGTCGATCACGCGTGAGGCGATGGAGCTCGACGACCCGGCCTACCCCTTCAGCTGGTTGCCGCCCGAGGAAGGCGAGACTGCCCAACGAGAAGCCGCGGATCTCGCGTCTCGTGGCGCGGAGGCATTCCCGGACTAATCTCGGGCGGGCTCAGCCGGGTCGCGGTGATCGACCGCGGGTCGCGGCCCGCAGCCGCGATAACAGACCTCTGCCCCGGCGAGGTTCAGTGACCTGCAGGTCTGGCAGAACCACGCCTCCGGGGGCTCCTCGTGGGCGATTTCGAGCGCAGAGAGCCCGAGCCATCGGGCCGCGCCCGGAATGAGGTTCCGGATGACGTCGTCAGCGCCGGCCTGCATGAACTGATGGATCGCCAGGGCGACGACCACGGCGGCGACTCCGAGGAGGAGCGCAGCCCCGAAGTCGATATGGGAGAGGTAGTCCGCGAAAGACTCCACCCCGGAATCGTGATGGCGCCTGGAGACAGACGCAAGTGACTGGTGCGCGGACGCACCGTATTCGCCGTCAGGCCGGCCGGCAACGCCCCGAACACAGCGAAGCGGCGCCGTGGAAGCGGCGCCGCTTCTGTGCCGATCGACGGGGAGGAGGAGGGAGACCGTCGATCGTGTTGGATGTCGTTCCGGGCGGGCTAACGGCTCGGGCGTCGCCTCCGGGCGCCGCGCCGACCGCGCTCGAGGTTGATCGCGGCCATGTCGGCCGTTGCCAGAAGTGCAATCGCGAGGATGAGGGTCGTGACGGGGTCCATCGGTTCGGTATCCATCACCTGGTCGATTGTCGAGCCCTGTGCCTTACCGGCGGATTGCACAATGGGCCTCCGAGGTGGCCGCCGGCCATCGCCGAAGATGGCCACTGGCCGCGCGGCAATCGTCCCGTCCCGACTACGTCATTTGTCGGCTGAAGCGGCGACCCCGAACATGTCCAGACAGGCCTCGAGACCCTCGACGCCGACCTCCGGACGCGGCCGCGTCCGCCAGCCATCAAGTGTCAGCCGGTAGCGGTGCATCTCGCGGGCCTCGCCACGCGGCGCGAAGCGATCGATGCCGTTCGGTTCGTAGCCGATGTACTCCGACACGCGGCTCGAGGCCGTGTTGTCGACGAACGCGGCACTCGTGGCGACCTCGGCGCCGAGATGATCGAACGCGAAGGCCAGGACCGCCTGGCGCATGAGCCGCCCCGTTCCCTGGCGCTGGTAGGCCTGCCCGAGCCAGGACCCGGTGCCGACCGTCCGGAGTGTCGCGAAGTTCTTCGCGGCGATCCCCTGCACCCCGACCATCTGGCCTTGGCGGCGCACCCCGAACTCGACGTTCCAGTCATCGACTGACCAACCCGCACGCGTCGACCAGTAGTACTGCACGAAGCCCCGCTCGAACTGCGGGCTTGGCGGGTCCGTCCACGGAACCGCGAACGGCATGAGCTCGGGTGGGTGGACGCCGGCCTTCGCGACCGCGAGGAGCTCCACCAGGTCGTCGTCCGTCGGCGGCCGAAGCTCGAGGTCGTCGATCCGCAGGCTCAGGTCGAACAGCGGCCACAGCGGATGCCCCATCCGGGCATTATCAGCGGGTCCCGACTCTCAGACCCGCCCAGGAGCTGCCGTGATCCTCGAACCGCCCGCCGGGTCGTTCCGCGCCCGCGTTCTCGCCGGAGAGCCGCTGTTCGGCACGTTCGTGTCGACCGCTTCGCCGATCGTCGCCGAGCTCTGCGCGCTGGCTGGTTTCGATTGGTTGCTCATCGATCTCGAGCACGGGGCGGGTACGGAGGCCGAGCTCCTCGGGCAGCTCCACGCGATCGGCGACCGAAGCGTCGCTCTGGTGCGGCCGCCTTCGGCGGAGCGTCTCCGGATCGGTCGGGCGCTCGATCTCGGTGCGGCAGGGATCATGATTCCGCGCCTCGACGAGCCCGATGACGTGGCGGAAGCGATCTCGTGGCTGCGCTTCCAGCCGCAGGGCGCGCGAGGCGTCGCCCTCGTGACGCGTGGTCTCGGTCTCGGCGGGACAAGCCATGCCGAGGTCGCGTCCGTCAGCGCGAGGATCCTCGGCATCGTCCAGATCGAGTCGGCCCTGGGCGTCGAGAACGCATCGAAGATTGCTGCCCTCGACGGCGCCGACGTCCTCTTCGTCGGTCCGACGGACCTCTCGCACAGCATGGGCATGCCCGGCCAGATCGATCGGCCCGAGTTCGTCGCCGCGCTCGAGAGCGTCGTGGCCGCCGCGACCGCGGCCGGCAAGCAGGCCGGCATTCTGCTGCGCGGGCCACAGGACGTCGAACGGCACCTCGAGTTGGGGTTCCGCTTCATCGGCATCGGCTCGGATCTGCACTTCGTCCGGAACAGCGCTGCCGACGCGGTCGCCGCAGGGCGCGAAGCCGCTACTCGTCTGCCAGCCTGACCTGGGGCCGCGCAGAGCTTGCCGCGGCAGTGCCGGTCTGGGACACCACGACGCCAACCAGGATGAGGACGCCGCCCGCGAGCTGGATCGGGGCGAGTGACTCGCCGAGCAGGAGCGCCGCCATCGAGATCGTCCAGATCGGCTCGATCGTGCTGAGGAGGGACGCCTGTGCGGCGCCGATCCGGCGCGTACCGGCATAGAAGGTCTGGATCGCGATGAACGTCGCGACGACCCCGATGCCGATGAGATTTGGCCATGCCGCCGTCGGGATCTGGGTCGGCAACACGGGCCTGCCGAGCGTCAGCGCGATGACCCAGTAGCCCGTCGCGGTGGCGCTCATGATCAGCGCCGAAGCTGCGGCGATCGCATCCCCGACCGAGCCGGACTCGGCCGTCGTCTCGCCATCACGCCGCTCGCCGGAGAGCCGCGCAGCAAGCACGATCCAGATGGCGTAGATCACAGGCGAGGCGACGATCAGCGCGAGACCCACCGGCGGTGGGCCGATATCGGGATCGATGCCACCGACCGCGAAGGCGACGCCAACGAGAGCGAGCCCAAGAGCCGTCCACGCGCGCCGGCCTTCGAGTGGCTGACCAACGCGCAGGGCGAGCACGGCCACGAGCGCTGGGTAGATGTAGACGATGAGGGCGGCCAGGGATGCGTCGACGGTCTCGAGACCGGCGTAGTAGGTACCGCTGTTCCCGAGGTAGAGGAGGCCGAGGGCGATCGACCCCGCCACCGCCCGCCGGTCGAGGCCTCGCAGCGCTGCCCGTTGTCGTACGGAAGCCAGCACGAAGATCCACGACGCCGCCGCCCCGATCAGGAACCGCCAGCTGCTGAGGATGAGCCAGTCGATCCCTGTCTCGTACGCGGGCTTGCCGAACAGTGCTCCGGAGCCGTAGGCGCACGCAGAGACGAGCACGAGGACAACACCGACCAACCGCCGCCGATCCATGAGCCAGCGAGGCTAGCAGGGGCTCACTGGTGGTGCGGCCCGGTATCGCAGGCGAACGGACTACACTTCCGGCCGTGACCGAGCTTTCAGAGCGCGCCACCGCCACGCGGGCATCGGCGCTGGCAGACGAGCGGCTGCAGGTGATCAGCCGCCGCGATCCCGTGACCGTCGCTCCCGGTACGAGCCTGGCCGAATGCATCCGGACGATGCAGAAGACCGGGACGGGTGACTCGGTCTTCGTCGCTCGGCCGGACGGCGTCCTCGTGGGCGTGCTGACCGAGCGCGACATCTTCGCCCGGCTCGTCGGCGGTGACGTCATCGATCTCGACCAGCCGGTCGAAAGCCTCATGACGACGAAGCCCCACCATCTTCACCTCGACGAGCCCGTGCGCGCGGCGATCGACCTGATGCAGACTGGCCGCTACCGGAACGTTCCGCTGCTCGACGAGCAGGATCACCTCATGGGCGTCGTCCGGCCCCAGGACATCCTCCAGTACCTCGCGGAGTCGCTGCCGGAGGAACTGCTCAACCTGCCGCCGCGACCGCATCAGCGCATGGAGGAACCGGAGGGGGCGTGACGGCAACGAAGGAGCGCCGGGTCCCGACCCAGGAGCTCGAGCGAGTCACGATCCGATTCGCCGGCGATTCCGGCGACGGTATGCAGCTCACCGGGGGCCAGTTCACCCGTACGGCAGCCGTCTTCGGCAACGACATCAGCACGCTGCCCGACTTCCCGGCTGAAATCCGTGCGCCGGCCGGCTCGCTCCCGGGCGTCTCGGGCTTCCAGATCAGCTTCTCTTCGGCCGACATCCATACGCCCGGAGACCAGCCGGACGTGCTCGTGGCGATGAACCCTGCGGCGCTCAAGACGAACATCAGCGACCTCCCGGCGGGTGGCGCGCTCATCGTCAACAGCGACGCCTTCACCCAGCAGAACCTCAACAAGGCCGCCTACGCCTCGAATCCGCTGACCGACGGATCACTCAAGGCGTACACCGTCTTCGAGATCCCGATCTCGACGCTCAACGAGCGTTCGCTCGAAGGGCTCGACATGACCTCGAAGCAGAAGGATCTGACGAAGAACTTCTTTGCCCTCGGGGTCATGTTCTGGCTGTACGAGCGATCGATGGACCCGACCATCCGCTGGATCGAGGGCAAGTTCAAGGCTCGGCCGGTCATCGCCGAGGCCAACACCCGTGCCCTCAAGGCCGGCTACGCCTTCGGCGAGACGACCGAGATCTTCCATACCCATTACCGGGTCGCACCTGCCAAGCTGCCGCCGGGCACGTACCGGAACATCACGGGCAACGAGGCGACGGCGCTTGGCTTCCTGACGGCATCGAAGCTGGCCGACCGGCAGCTCTTCTACGGCTCCTACCCGATCACGCCGGCGTCGGACATCCTCCACCAGCTGTCCGGCTACAAGAGTTTTGGCGTGAAGACCTTCCAGGCCGAGGACGAGATCGCGGCAATCGGCGCCGCGATCGGCGCCAGCTACGGCGGCGCGCTCGGCATGACGGCTTCGTCCGGTCCGGGGATCGCGCTCAAGTCGGAGGCACTGGGGCTGGCCGTGATGGTCGAACTCCCGCTCGTCGTCATCGATGTCCAGCGCGCCGGTCCGTCGACGGGCATGCCGACGAAGACCGAGCAGGCCGACCTCCTGCAGGTGATGTTCGGCCGAAACTCGGATTCACCGATCCCGGTCGTCGCCCCGGCCACGCCTGGTGAGTGCTTCGACATGGCCATCGAAGCTGTCCGGATCGCCCTCAAGTACGTGACGCCGGTCGTTTATCTCTCGGATGCCTTCCTCGCCACAGGAGCGGAGCCGTGGAAGATCCCGGTCCTGTCGGACCTGCCCTCGATCGCGGTCGAGAACTGGACCGAGGCCGAGACCTTCCACCCGTACGATCGCGACCCGCAGACGCTCGCCCGCAAATGGGCTGTGCCAGGGACGCCGGGCCTGGAGCACCGGATCGGTGGTCTCGAGAAGGCGGACGTGACGGGCAACGTCAGCTACGACCCCGACAACCACCATCGCATGCAGATCCTGCGCCGCGAGAAGGTCGCCGGGATAGCCGCCGACATCCCGCTCCTCGAGGTGTTCGGACCCGATCGGGGCGATCTCGTCATCCTCGGCTGGGGCTCGACCTATGGCGCCATCCGGTCCGCTGTCGAGCGCCTGCAAGCCCAGGGGCGTTCAGTCGCGCACGCCCACGTTCGCCACCTGAACCCGTTCCCGCGGAACCTCGGCGAGGTGCTTGGCAGTTACCGGCGAGTGCTCATCCCGGAGGTCAATCTCGGGCAACTGTCGTTGCTCGTCCGTGGTCGCTACCTCGTCGATGCGGTCGGCTACAACCGGGTACGTGGCAAGCCATTCCGGATTACCGAGATCGAAACCGAAGCAGAGCGACTCCTCGATGACATCTGAAAAGCCACCCACGAACGGCGGCACGCCGCCGGGCCTCAACGCTCAGAACGCGGAGGTGATTCAGCTGACCCGGAAGGACTTCGTGTCCGACCAGGAGGTCCGCTGGTGCCCCGGCTGCGGTGACTACTCGATCCTTGCCCAGACCCAGAAGGTCATGCCCGACTTCGGATATCCGAAGGAGAAGATCGTCTTCATATCGGGCATCGGCTGCTCCGGCCGGCTGCCGTACTACATGAACACGTACGGCTTCCACACGATCCATGGCCGCGCGCCGACCCTCGCCACGGGTCTCAAGGCCGCACGACCCGACCTCATGGTCTGGGTCATCACGGGTGACGGCGACGCCTTGTCGATCGGCGGCAACCATGTCCTCCATTCGATGCGCCGCAACGTCGACCTCAAGATGGTCATGTTCAACAACCGGATCTACGGACTGACCAAGGGCCAGGCCTCACCGACGTCGGAGTTCGGCAAGCGGACGAAGTCGACCCCGGCGGGAACCGTCGACACGCCGATCCAGCCGTTGACTGTCGCGTTGGCCGCCGAGGCGTCGTTCGTGGCTCGCTCGGTGGACACCCACACCGAGCACATGCAGCAGACCCTCAATCGGGCCGGCTACCACAAGGGCTCGGCCTTCATCGAGGTCCTCCAGAACTGCAACATCTTCAATGACGGCGCGTGGCGCGACTTCACCGACCGCGAAGTCCGCGACGACCGGATGCTCGTGCTCGAGCACGGCAAGCCGATGATTTTCGGGAAGGACCGCGACAAGGGCATCCGGCTGCGTGGCTTGCATCCGGAGGTCGTGACGATCGGCGAGAACGGCGTCAGCGAGTCGGACCTGCTCGTTCACGACGAACAGGCCGAGGAGCCATATCTGGCGCTCGTCCTATCGCGGATGTTCTGGCCCGAGTTTCCGGTGCCGGTCGGTGTGTTCCGGGCGGTGCCACGGCCGACCCATGACGAGCTCATCGAACAGCAACTCGCGGCGGCCGTTTCGACCGGCGGCGAAGGCAACCTGGAGAAGCTGCTGAAGAGTGGCGAGACCTGGACGGTCTCCTGAATGCTTTGCCCCGTCTGTCACCACGACAACTTCGAGGGCGAGGACAGCTGCGAGAACTGCGGCGCCGACCTGCGAACGGTTGACATACCCCAGCCGGCCACCGACTACCGGGGCCGGCTCCTCGGTGAGCATCTCGACGAGCTCCAACCGGCGGCGCCACGCATCCTCGAAGCCGAAGCGGACGTCGAGGTCGCGATCAAGCTCATGCACGAGACGGGCATCGATTGCGTCCTCGTCACCGACAACGGCCGGCTCGTCGGTATCTTCACAGACCGTGACGCCGTCCTCAAGCTCGCCGGTCAGCCGCCGCGCCCGCGCGCGATCCGCGAGGTCATGACTCGCGACCCGGTCGTCCTGCGCCACGACGACCCGCTCGCGGTCGCGATCCACAAGATGGCGATTGGCGGCTTCCGGCACATCCCGATCGTCGATGGCGGCGGCCTGCCGACCGGCGTGGTCACGGCGAAGGACGTCTTCCGGCACATCGCGGAGACGATGAGCTAGGTGACCACGCCGCGTGTCCTCATCCTGGCGGACGATCTCATCTGGTCGACGAGACTGGTCGCGCACCTGCGGCTGGCCGGGGCGGAGCCGGTTCCGGTGCTGACGCTCGACGCGCTGCGTCGCGAGCTGCCGAGCTGCGAGGGCGCTCTCGTCGATCTGACGGCTCTGCGGTATGACGGGATCGAGGCGGTCGCGGTCGCCGCGGCCGCCGGTGTCCGCACGATCGCGGTCGGACAGCACGACGACGTCGAGCTCCGGAAACGCGCCCTGGCAGCAGGTGCGGAGCGGGTCTACGCGTATCGCAAGCTTTTCGAGGACGGTCCCAAGACCCTCGGCTCCTGGTTGACTCTCGCCGCCCCGGCCCGATGACCGCAGCCGACTCGCGCGGCCACATCGCGGACAGCCAGTACCTCGAGCGGCTGCGACGCGCCCAGACGTTGCTCGGCGAGCGCGCGATTGGGGCGCTGCTCATCGGCTTCGGTGCCGAGCTTCGCTACCTGACTGGCTACGAAGCGCTCCCTCTCGAGCGACTGACGATGCTCGTCGTCTCCGAGTCCAGCGACCCGTCGCTCGTGGTTCCCCGTCTCGAGGCCATGGGAGCCGCTCTCGCGCCCGCGGTGCGGGCCGGCGGTGTCGAGATCGTGCCTTGGGACGAGACAGACGACGCGTACGGGATCGTCGGCCGGAAGCTCGACGACGAGCTTCCACCGGGATCGAAGGTGCTCGTCAACGACCGACTCTGGGCGGCTCATGTGTTCGGCCTCGGCCGGGTGCTCCCGGAGATCGAGCTCGGGCTCGCCAGCGAGCTCCTCCGCGAGCTCCGGATGGTCAAGGAGCCCGCCGAGATCGCCGCGCTGCGATCCGCTGCTCAGGCGGCGGATCGCGTCATCGATCAGATCGCCAGTGGCAGGCTGGTCGGGAGGACGGAAGCGGACGTCTCGGCCGAGGTCCGTGACCGGCTGATCGCCGAGGGCCATGAGACAGCCGACTTCGCCATCGTCGCCTCCGGCCCCAATTCCGCCTCACCGCATCACGAGGCGTCCGAGCGCGTCATCCAGGCCGGCGAGCCGATCGTGCTCGACATCGGCGGCCTGCTCGATGGCTATTCGAGCGACACGACGCGGACGATCTGGGTCACCGGCGGCGATCCCGCGAAAGGACCGGATGAGGAATTTATCCGGATCCACGGCCTCGTCCACGAGGCCCAGGCCGAAGCGACCTCCGCGATTCGGCCGGGCATGCCCTGCGAACGTCTGGACGGCATCGCGCGCCACATCATCGAAGCGGGCGGCTACGGCCCGCAGTTCCTGCACCGGCTGGGCCACGGCATCGGCCTCGAGGTCCACGAGGATCCGTATCTCGTCGCCGGCAACGATGAGCCGCTCCCCGAAGGCGCGGCATTCAGCATCGAGCCGGGCATCTACCTCGATGGTCGGTACGGCGTGCGCATCGAGGACATCGTGGTCTGCGGCGCGGATGGCCCGATCGTCCTCAACGAGTCATCCCGCGAGCTGCGCGTCGTCGACGGCTAGAACTCCGCGGGTGCAACGAGGCCGAAACCTCGGGCCGATGGCGTCGCGGAGCTCCGCCTCGGTCCTCGGTGAGCGGGGGCCGGTACAAGGCTGTGGGTGCAACAGGGCCGCCCGAGAAACTCGGACGGCCCTGTGCCGGCGGATGGGATGCGAACCTGGTGCGTTACTCGCCGGCCTCACCCGGTCGGCGGCGGTATTGCAGATGACCTTCGGTGTCCTGCTCGTCATCGGTGATGTGAAGCCCGTGGCGGCCCACGCCGCCATCACCATCCCCATCGACGCTCGGAGGGATCGGGTACTGGGCCCGAATGTCGTGTCCCTCGGTGTCCGGCGTCTCGACATCTGTCCCGTCCCACGGACGATCTGTCTTGCCCATCAGTCCCTCTCCCGCTCGGCGTTCGTGTGATCGAACCTGACTGAAGACTAATGCCTGACCCTCGCGAGCGACAGCCCCTGTGGAACATCCATGGTGTTCTCTGAGGCACAGGAGAACGGGTACCCTCAATGTCGAGCTGTCGTTCGCTCTCCGAGGTCGAAGGCCGAGCTCCGCCGAGGCCATTCGCCCGAGGATTGGATTTTTTTGGAGGCCAAACCTTCGTGCAACACGTCGGGGACGCGACGACCGAGGCCGTTCGGCGGTCGCCGCTCTTCCGAAACCTCGACGAGACGGCACTTGCGGAGTTGACCGCCCGGATGACGCGCCGCCGTTTTCGAAAGGGCGAGGTCGTCTTCCACGAGGACGATCCAGGCGACGCCATGCACCTCGTCCTGTCCGGGCGAGTCAAGATCGGTCGCATCTCTGCCTCGGGCGACGAGACGATCGTGACGTCGGTCGGTGCCGGTGAGACCTTCGGCGAGCTGGTGCTCCTCGACGGCGCGCCACGGTCGGCAACGGCCACGGCCCTCGAGCCGACCGAGACGCTCGCTCTCGGCCGGCCGGCATTCGTCGCCCTCGTCGACGCGGGCCACGACTTCCGCTGGGCACTGCTCGCGGGCATTGCCCAGCACCACCGGCGGCTGACGGACCAGTTGGCCGAGGCACACTTCCTCGATCTCGCCGGTCGGCTTGCCCACCAGCTCGTGAGGCTCGCCCGCGAGGCGGCTCCCGGCGATGATCGAGACGTTCGGCTCGGCCGCTTGTACACGCAGAGCGAACTGGCGGCGATGATCGGCGGCACGCGGCCACGCGTGAACCGCCTCGTCGGCGAATTCGTCGAGGCGGGGCTGATCCGCGTCGAGACCGACGATATCGTCGTCCTCGACGTGCAAGCGCTCCTCCGGCGCGCCGACTGGTGAGCGCGGCCGAAGACGCCACGGGTCCCGTCGAGCGCGTCCTTGCCGCGATCGCCGGTCGGGCCGAGATCGCACAGCGCCTGGAGCCGCCGGCGCTCGATCGGCTGCTACGGTCCATCGTCCAGGCCACGGTCGAGCTCTTCGATGCCGAAGCGGCCTCGATCGCCCTGCTGAGGCCCGACGGTCGTCTCAGGTTCAGAGTCGCCGCAGGGCCGCATGGCCAGGGAGTCATCGGTCTGAGTGTCGCGGTCGGCGAGGGTATAGCCGGATACGTCCAACAGACCGGTCAGCCCCTGGCGTTGAGCGATGTGTCCAGCGATCCGCGCTTCGGCCGCGATACCGCGGCGCGAACGGGCTACATGCCGCGCTCGGTGCTGGCCGTGCCACTCGAGCTCGAGGACCAGGTCATCGGCGTGCTCGAGGTCCTCGACAAGCGCGGCGGAGCCTTCGACCTCGCCGATCTCGCCAGAGCGGCCGTCTTCGCCCGTCAGGCGGCCGTCGCGATCGATGTCGTGAGGGTGGATCGAGCGGTTGCCCGGCTGCTTGCCGACAGCCTCGCGGCGCTCGCCGGTGAAGCCGGCGCCGAGATCAGCCCGGAGGAGGCCGAAGCCATCATCGCGTCGAGCGGCGCCGTTGCCGGCAAACCACGAAGCGACACGGGTGACGCCGACTTCTGGACGTTCGTCGATCGGCTGGCGCGGCTCCGCTCGGCCGATCCTGCCCACGCCGCCCTCGTCGCCGATCTGCTCGAGGTCGCAGTCGGACACCTACCCGGCCGTGCCGCCGGCCACGCGTCGAGCGGCAGGTCGTGGCGGGACCGCGTCACAGCCGAGGAGCTCGGAGAGTGACGGCCCTGAGCGGTGCCGCCGCCAGCCCGCCCGCCTGGAGCGAGCCCTTCGAGGCGGCGGGTCGCGCCGGCCTGGGTCGAGCCCAACCGCTCGCCCTCGATCGGGCCGCGACGTTCGGCGAGGCGGACGGCGCGGGGGTCACGATTGCGATCGTCGACTCTGGCGTCGAGGCGGGCCACGCCGCCGTCGGCGGTCGCCTCGTCGCCTCTGTGCGGGTCGAGATCGATGAGGGCCGGATCCGGATCCTCGATGATGACGGCCGCGACGTGGTCGGTCATGGAACGGCGTGTGCGGGCATCGTCCATGCGCTTGCGCCGGCTGCGGACCTCGTGTCGGTTCGCGTCCTCGGGCCGGACAACCGCGCACATGGGCTCGCTTTCGCCGCGGCCGTCGAATGGGTCATCGGGCAAGGCATCGGGATAGCCAACCTCAGCCTGTCGTCCAGGCGCGAGTCCCTGTTCGCCGCGTTCCACGATCTGGCCGACCAGGCCTACTTCGCGAACACGCTGCTCGTCGGGGCAGCGAACAATCTGCCCGGCCCGAGTTATCCGTCGCTGTTCGCGGCCGTCGTCTCAGTCGCCGCCCACGACGTGCCGGACCCGTGGACGTGGTTCTACAACCCACGACCGCCCGTCGAGTTCGGGGCGTGGGGCGTCGACGTCCCGGTCGCATGGCGCGACGGCGGCCGGATCGTGGCGACCGGCAACAGCTTCGCGGCGCCGCACATCACTGGCCTTGCCGCGCTCCTTCGCTCCCGCTACACCGGGGCGATGCCGTTCGACATCAAGGCAATGCTCGCGGCCACGGCAAATCACGGCGGGCCAGCCTGACCGCCTCACCGGGCGGCGGCAGGCGATCGGGTATCATCCCGGCCAACGGTGGCCCGCAGGCCGCCTGCCCAAGCGGCTTCGAACATGACTTTGATTTCTACGCGGCGATCCGTCGCCGCTCCTGAGCCACGGGACGCCCGCGTCCCGTCAATGTCCCTGTGAGCCGGCGCTCGCATCACGGCCGTCATCACGGCGCGCGCCCGGCCCATGACGCCGGCCGTTCCGGACAGGCCTCCTACCGGCGGCTTGCGGACACGCGCCCCGCGCCGCCGGAGCCTGCCGAACAGCCCGAGTCGATCACGACCCAGGCGCCAAGCCTGGCGGCGCAAGCTCCGGAGCCGACGACAGCTCCTTCGCCGACCGCCCCGCACCCGCAGCTCGCGTCAGCGGCGCCGTCCGCGCCGGCGCCCCAGCCCGACGCCGCGACCCAACGCCAGACCCCGGAGCTGGCCGCCGACCGGCCTCTGACCGAAATTGGTGGTGCCGTCGCGCACCGGGGCGAGGGTCATCAAGACCGCCACCCGCCCGCCCCGAGGCCGGACCGGACTGCCCCCGAGGACGGGTTCGCTGGCGGTCCGACCTGTACCGCGCCACAGCTCCGACGCTTTATCAAGAGCCGCGCATACGTGCCGATGCACGAGCTGCGCCGACGGTTCGGGATCAACGGCGGTGAGGACGATGTCACTCGCGTCGAGCTTGACGGCGAGCGGATCTACATCGGGCTACCCGATCACGAGGGCCGTCTCATGGCTGATCTCTTCCGTGGCGGCGAGGTTGGATACGAGCTCTCACTCGACCCGCGCAGCCCGATCGTCGTGGGCGTCTATCCGATGCGTCCCGTACCTCGCCCCTGACACCGCCTTCATGGCCCCCAGACGCAACCCGGCAACGCGTTCCGCGGGGAACCAAAGAGGTGTCCTCGGGTGCACTTGACACGGGTTAGCCCACCTGCGATGGTCCAGTCCTGACCGCAGGTCGGGCGTGGACCGGCTGATCGAGGACCAGTCGGCGGGTAACGGCACGAGCCGGGATCAGCGAGGGACGCCGACCGCACTGCGGCCCAACACCTGTTATTGGGGTCGGCCTGTGCCCGACCTGGGGAGGCATCACACGTGACGCGCTCACGTACATCGACGGCTGCCGGAATCGGGCTCACCGCCATCGCCCTGGCCGCCACCCTGCTCCTGACTATCGCCGGGCCGATATCGGCCGGACCGCGACTCTGGTTCTTTGGCTCACCTGGCGCCGCGGATGGGACGCTCGTCTTGTCACCGGTTCAGAACGGCGGCAGCACGGCCGTTCGCGTTCGGTTCCAGAACCTCAGCGGCCAGACGTTCAACCAGGTCCGCGTCCTGCTTGGCGACAACGTTTCCGCGGCCAGCCTGCCAGCCGGCGCGCTCATCGACAGCGTCCATGGCACGAACGCCGGTGACTGCACGATCAGCGCTGATCAGCGCAGCCTTGATTGCGACTACGGCCACGTTCCAAAGGGCAGCCGTGGGACGCGTGACGTCACGGTGGTCATCGATCTCAGCGCCGCTGGCACGGGCGCCAAGACGGTCACGGCCAAGGCCGAGATCAACGAGACCCAGGGCACGACGAACGTCGACACCTCGTTCGCAACGGGGTCGACGACGACGTTCGCCGCCGACGGCGACAACGTTGGCGACGTCATCCCGCAGGGCCAGCTCCTGAAGATCGCGACCTTCCTCGCGGCGAACGGGATCAGCGTCCAGCTCTCGATCGACAAAACGTCAGACGGCTCGGATGCGCTCGCGATCCGCGAGAACCAGACCGAGATCGTCATCAACTGCGGAGCGGTGACCTGCATCTCCCCGACGATCCAGCTGTTCGCCGATTTCGGCGATACGTTGAACCCCGAGGTGACGATCACCTACGCCGCCAAATCGACGAAGTTCGGCGGCATCTTCCACCAGACCGATGACGGCACGCTGACCGATATCCCCAATGACAAGGCGCACGCCTGCTCGGCGAATCTGACGACGAACTGCATCGTCTCGGCGAAGAACGGCGTCCTCATCGTCCGGTTCCCGACCAACGGCGGGATCCGGGTCCACTAGGTCGGGACTTCGGTCGCGACCTCACGCGCCGCCAGGTGCGCGCCTGACGGGCTGATCTCGGCCAGCCGGCGTCGAATCCGCTCGGCAGCGACCCGGTCACCCTTCCGTTCGAAAAGCAGCAGGGCCTCCCGCAAGGGAGGTCCCGCGGTTTCCGGCGTGTCGAGCACACGGGCGACCTCGGCGGCGTCGGCGCGCAGCTCCGCGACGACCTCGATGTCGTCCGAATCGAGCGTCCGCCGATCGGCCTCGGCGATCATCGCGATCGCCTCGCTGGCGTGGCCCACGCGCGCGAGTAACTTCGCCCGGACACCACGCCAGAGCGCCTGGGACCAGATGTCGTCCTCGGCGGAGAGTTCCTCGGCGATGGTCGCGAACCGGTCCGACTCATCGAGCCGCTCCTGCGCGTAGAGCGCCTGCGCGAGTTGGCCCGCGATGGTCGAGCGAAAGTACTTCTCGCCGGTCGCCTCGAGAGCCTCGAAATCGGCCCGCAGCAGGCGTTCGGCGGCGACCGCGTCACCGGCCAGCATCTCGACCCGGGACGCCTCGATCGACGTCGAATCGGCGGTCACCGACTTGCCGAGCTCGCGCAGCGTCGCACGGGCGCGGTCGCACAGCTCGCGTGCGCGGTCGAATTGGCCGTCCATCGCATGGAGGACGCCGAGGACGAGCGAGATGACCGACTGCGACGTTCGGTCGGTCGAGACGTTCGCGAGCAGCTCACCGCAAGTCACGATGACCTCGTTCACAGGCGCGGGGCCATGGAGGGCGACCGTCGCGAATGCCGATGCGCCACGGGCGGCAAGACGCTCGTCGCGGGCCAGGCTCGCGTGACGGCCGTACTTCTCGGCGGCCTCACTCGCTTCCGCGAGCATGCCTGCGGTCCCGTATGCGAGCGTGATGAAGCG
>Ga0081539_10004364_pt1 | contig 15760 bp, 19 predicted proteins | sample TabmetS4T2R2_FD_71023 | JGI IMG/M metagenome (GOLD analysis project Ga0081539, IMG submission 71023) | Tabebuia heterophylla rhizosphere microbial communities from the University of Puerto Rico - S4T2R2 | ecosystem: Host-associated > Plants > Roots > Rhizosphere ...
ATGAAGCTCATGAACGAGATCGAAGCCGACGCCTCCGGCAACGTAAAGGCGATCCTCGTGGAGAACGGCCAGCCCGTCGAATACGGCCAGCCCCTCTTCATCCTGGCCTGAATGTTCGAAAAGATCCTGATCGCCAATCGCGGCGAGATCGCGCTACGCATCCAGCGCGCCTGCCGGGAGATGGGGATCCGCACGGTGGTTGTGCATTCGGAGGCGGACACCGAGGCAAAGTACGTGAAACTTGCCGACGAGTCGGTGTGCATTGGTCCGCCACCCGCCGCGTCGAGCTATCTCAACGTGCCGGCGATCATCAGCGCGGCGGAGGTAACCGACGCCGAGGCGATTCACCCGGGCTACGGCTTTCTCTCCGAAAACGCCGATTTCGCGGAAAAAGTGGAGCGATCGGGGTTCGTCTTCATCGGGCCGCGCCCCGAGAACATCCGCCTGATGGGCGACAAGGTAAGCGCGAAGCAGGCGATGACCAAGGCCGGTGTCCCCACCGTCCCGGGCTCCGACGGCGCGCTGCCCGAGGATGGCAAAGAGATCGTGCGGATGGCGCGCAAGGTCGGCTATCCGGTGATCATCAAGGCAGCGGGCGGGGGAGGCGGGCGCGGCATGCGCGTGGTCCACACCGAGGCGGCGCTGATCAACGCGGTCAACATGACGCGCACCGAAGCGCAGGCCGCCTTCGCCAACCCGATGGTGTACCTCGAGAAGTACCTCGAGCGGCCGCGCCACATCGAGATCCAGATCCTTGCCGATGCGCACAGGAATGCCATTTACCTCGGCGAGCGCGATTGCTCGCTGCAACGACGCCACCAGAAGGTGATGGAGGAAGCGCCGGCTCCGGACTTGCCGCCGAAGCTCCGCGACAAAATCGGTGAGCGCTGCGTCGAAGCGTGCCGCAAGATCGCCTATCGCGGCGCCGGCACCTTCGAGTTCCTGTACGAAGACGGCGAGTTCTATTTCATCGAGATGAACACCCGTATTCAGGTCGAGCACCCGGTGACGGAAATGATCACCGGCGTCGATCTCGTGCAGGAACAGATTCGCGTCGCCGCCGGCGAGAAGCTGCGTTTGCGGCAAAAGGACATCGTGCTGCGCGGCCATGCGCTGGAATGCCGCATCAACGCCGAAGATCCCTATCGCTTCACACCGTCGCCGGGCAAGATCACGTCGTACCACCCGCCGGGCGGGCCGGGCATCCGGGTAGACTCGCACGTCTACCAGGGCTACAGCGTGCCCCCGTATTACGACTCCATGGTCGGCAAGGTCATCGCCTACGGGGCGAGCCGCGACCAGGCGATCGCGCGCATGCGTATCGCCCTCTCCGAGATGGTAGTGGAAGGCATCCACACGAATATCCCGCTGCACCGCGAACTCCTGAACGACACCCGCTTCGTGCGCGGCGGCGTCTCGATCCATTACCTCGAGCAGAAGCTCGCGCAGGAGCAGACGAAGAAGAAGTGATGGGCTGGTTGTGCCTGCGCCTCGAGCTCGCGCCCCAATGCGCCGAGGCCTTGAGCGAGGCGCTGCTCGAGGGTGGCGCGCAATCGGTGAGCTTGGACGCACCCGAGCGCGCTCGGGTCGCCCTGAGCGCATTGTTTGCACCGGACAGGGATCCGCACCAGGCGCTCGCCCAGGCGCTCGCACGCTGCGCGGTGACGCTCGACGCCGCCGCGGCCGTGCAAGCGCTCGGCGAACACGACTGGGTGCGAACGAGCCAGGCGCAGTTCTCGCCGGTGCGCCTGCGCCGTTTATGGATTGGCGCGACCTGGCACGAGGCGCCGGCGGACGCGCTCGTGATCCGCGTCGACCCGGGCCTCGCATTCGGTACCGGCAGCCATGCGACGACGCGGCTCATGCTGCGCTTCCTCGAGCGCGTGATGCGCGGCGGCGAAGCAGTGCTCGATTACGGTTGTGGCTCCGGCATCTTGGCGATTGCTGCCGCCAAGCTCGGCGCGCGGGACGTCGGTGCGGTGGACATCGATCCGGTGGCGATTGAAGTCACCCGGCAGAACGCGAGCGCCAACGGGGTGCAGGTCAGCGCTCACCTGCCGGAGGAGAAGCCGCTAGGCCGCTATGATGTCCTCGTGGCCAACATCCTCGCGCAACCGTTGATCGGGCTCGCGCCGCGACTCGCCGCTGTGGCGAAGCGCGGCGCCGCCCTCGCGCTTGCCGGATTACTCGAAGCCCAAGCTGAAGAAGTCGCCCGCGCCTACGTGGCGCAGTTCGACCTCGCAGTCGAGGCGACGGAGGAGGGTTGGGCGCTCCTCTCGGGGGTGCGGCGATGAGCCTGATCACGCGTTGTCCGGTGTGCGGCACGGCTTTTCGCGTACAGAGCTCGCAGCTGGCGGCGCACGGGGGCACGGTGCGCTGCGGCAAGTGCGGTGGCGTGTTCAACGGCGTCGCCGCGCTCGTCGAGGAAAGCGACCAGCGGCTCGCCTTCGAGCCGTCGCCGCAGCTCGGCCTTTTCGACCCCGGCCGGCGTTCCAGCGCTGCCCGCACGAGTACTACTTTCGCGAACGCGCCGGCGCCGGACTTTCTTGCCGAGCCGCACGACCCACGGCCTTCACGCTGGCTGTGGGCGCTCGCGGCGCTCCTCGCCGCCATGGCCATCGGGATACAGGTTGCCTACCGCTTCCGCGCCGAGCTCGCGGCGTCCCATCCCGAGGCCGGCATGATGCTTCGGATGCTCTGCCAGCCGGTGGGGTGCGACGTGCCGCTGCCACGCCGCCCGGACCTGATGAGTATCGATTCTTCCGAGCTGCAGGCCGATTCGCGGCGTGAGGGTCTGATCGTCCTGAACGCCGTGATCCGCAACCGCGCGCGCTTTCCGCAGGACTATCCGGCGCTCGAGCTGACGCTCACCGATGACGGCGACCAGCCGGTGCTGCGCCGGGTGCTCGTGCCGCGCGATTACCTCGAGGCGCCGCGCCGCGACGAACAGCTTCGCCACGGCATCGCCCCGGGCGGCGAAACGCCGCTGCACCTGTTTCTCGACACGAGCCGCACGCGTGCGGTCGGCTACCGCCTTTACCTTTTCTATCCGCTATGACAACGCTCGTCACCGGCTCCATCGCCTACGACACCATCATGGTGTTCCCGGATCGGTTCCGTAACCACCTGCTCGCCGATCAGTTGCACATCCTCAACGTGTGCTTCCTCACGCCCGAAATGCGAAGAGAATTCGGCGGCACCGCCGGCAACATCGCCTACAACCTGAAGCTCCTGGGCGAAGATCCGCTCGTCATGGCGACCGTCGGCGAGGATAGCGGGCCGTATCTTGAGCGGTTGCGCGCACTGGGACTCGCCGCGCATCTCGTAAAGCAGATCGCAGGCCAATTCACCGCCCAAGCGTTCATCACCACGGACCTCGACGACAACCAAATCACGGCGTTTCATCCCGGCGCCATGAACTACGCGCACGAAAATCACGTGACGCGCGAGCTCGGCGCCGAGCTCGCGATCATCGCGCCGGACGGCAAGGAAGGGATGCTGCAGCACGCGCGCGAATGCGCTGACCAAGGCATGCGCGTGATGTTCGATCCGGGCCAGGGCCTGCCGATGTTCTCCGGCGAGGAGCTCGGCCGCTTCATCGATCTTGCCGATTACGTGGCCGTCAACGACTACGAGGGCAAGCTCCTCGAGGAGCGCACCGGCCGCCGGCTCGACGAGCTCGCCGGGCGCCTCGACGCGCTCATCTACACGCATGGCGCCAAAGGCTCGCTCATCATGGCCAACGGTAAACGCCACGAGATTCCATCCGTTAAGGCAGAAGCGGTGGTCGACCCGACGGGTTGTGGCGACGCCTACCGCGCCGGGCTGCTCTATGGAATCGCACACGGCTGGGACTGGCCGAGCACGGGTAAACTAGGATCATTGATGGGAGCGATCAAAGTCGCGAGCCGCGGGGCGCAAAACCACGCGAGCTCCCGCGACGAGATCGAGGCGCGGTTCAAGCGCGCCTTCGGCTATACACCGTGGAGAGGATAACGAGGATGAAGAAAACGCTTATAGCCATCGCGCTTGCCGCGCCGCTCGCCGCCTGCATCACCCATGAGTCGGCGAACGTCTACAGCAAGCACGAGGCGGGACGCGAACAGACCGTCCGCATGGCGACGGTCGATTCGGTACGCAAGGTGGTTCTCGAGGGCAGCCAATCCGGGGTCGGTGGGGCCGCGGGCGGCGCGGTCGGCGGCATCGCCGGCAGCCAAGTCGGCCACGGCGCCGGTTCCAACGTCGCCGCGGTGCTGGGCGCTGTCGCAGGCGGCGTTGCCGGCAATGCCCTCGAGCACAAGGCGACGACCAAGGACGCGCTCGAGATCACCGTGCGCCTCGACAGTGGCGAGATGCGCGCCATCGTGCAGGAAGCCGATCAGCAATTCGCCCCGGGCCAGCGCGTACGGCTGCTGAGCTCCGGCGGCGTAACGCGCGTTACGCCCTAGCCAAGCGCTCGCCGAATCGCGGTTGCGTATTCCGCGAGCTTCTCTCGCGGCGGATTCTTCGCCGGCCAGGTCAGCATCATGCCGTCGCCGTCATGGCGCGGCACGAGATGCATGTGATAGTGAAAGACGCTTTGCCAAGCCGCCTTGCCATTGGCCTGGTAGACCGATAATCCCGGTGGCTGATACGCGGCACGAATTGCGCGAGCCACCCGCGCCGCGGCGCGAAGAAGCGCGCTCGCTTGGGCGTCATCAAGCTCATAGAGGTTTTCGGCGTGGCCTTTCGCGGCGACCAGCACATGGCCCGGGTTTACTTGACCCGCGTCCATGAAGGCAATGGCGAGCTCGTCCTCGTAGACCACCGCCGCCGGAATTTCTTTCGCCACGATGCGACAGAACACGCAATCGGCCATTCATTCCTCCGTGCTCGCTCGCGCTGCACGGCAAGGGACCTGGCAGAGCGAGCGGTCCTCGAGCCGCAGCGCGGTCAGCTTGCCGCCCCAGACGCAGCCACTATCGAGCGACGCAACGTGCGCTGTCAACCGGACGCCCAGCGCTGACCAATGGCCGCAAACGATGGTGCGGTTCTCCGGCGTACGCAAGTCGAACCACGCTCGGTAACCGCGCGGCGGCGTTTTTGCCTTCGCGGCGAAGTCCATTTTCCCGGCGGCGGTGCAAAAACGCATGCGCGTCATAGCGTTGACGATGACCCGGAGGCGATCGAACCCGGTCAACTCTTCGCGCCAGCGGTCCGGCCGGCTGCCGTACATGTGGGCGAGAAATTCGCGATAGCCGGGCCCTGTAAGTGCGTCTTCGACTTCGCGCGCGAGCTGCAAGGCGCGATCGATACTCCACTGGGGCAGTAGCCCCGCATGCACCATCACGTATTCCCCGTCGCCATGCATCAGCGGCCGCGTGCGCAGCCAGTCGATGAGCTCTTCCCGGTCCGGCGCCGCCAGCACGTCATGGAAGCTGTCGTCCTTGCGCGGCCGCTCGAACCCCTCGTGCTGGGTCACGAGGTGCAGATCGTGGTTGCCGAGAACGACGATGGCGCGTTCGCCGAGCGAGCGCACGAAGCGCAGGACCTCGAGCGATTTCGGTCCGCGGTTGACGAGGTCGCCGACGAACCAGAGACGGTCGGCGGCAGCGAACCTTAGCTGGTCGAGCAGCGCTCGCAGCTCATCGAAGCAGCCCTGTACGTCGCCGATAGCGAAGGTGGCCATCGCTTCCTAGAAGCTAGCATCGAGCCGGCGGTACTGTATGGCCTCCGCGACGTGCTCCGCCGCGATGGCGCTCGCGCTGGCCAAGTCGGCGACCGTGCGCGCGACGCGCAGCACCCGATGGTAGGCGCGCGGCGAAAGTAGCAGCCGCGCGAGCGCGTGGCGCAGGAGCTCGCCGCCCTCGCGCCCGGTCGCGCAATGGCGGTCGATTTCCCGGGTGCCAAGCAAGGCATTGGCTTTACCCTGTCGGACGAGCTGTGCCTCGCGTGCTCGCGCTACGCGCTTCGCGATCTCGCTCGAGCTTTCACCCGGCGTGGTGGCGATGAGCTCCGATTCGCGCGGGGCGGGTACTTCAAGCTTGATGTCGATGCGGTCGGCGAGCGGCCCGGAGATCCGTCCGCGATAGCGGGCGATGCGCTCCGGCGTACAGCGACAGCGGCCGCTGCGATCGCCGCAATGGCCGCATGGGCAGGGGTTCATGGCTGCGATCAACTGAAAGCGCGCCGGGAATTCCACCTGCCGCGCGGCACGCGAGATCGCCACGCGGCCTGTCTCGATCGGCTCGCGCAGCGCTTCGAGCACATCGCGATCGAATTCCGGCAGCTCGTCGAGAAACAGCACGCCATGGTGCGCGAGCGAAATTTCTCCCGGCCGCGGCAGATGCCCGCCGCCGACGAGCGCGGCGGCGGACGCGCTGTGATGCGGCGCGCGAAACGGCCGCTCGCCCCAGCGCGCGGCATCGAAGCCATGGCTCGAGACCGAGTGCACCGCGGCCACCTCGAGCGCGTCCGCCTCCGCCATCGCCGGCAGGATGCCGGGAAAGCGCAGCGCGAGCATCGACTTTCCCGTGCCGGGCGGCCCCATCATCAGCACGCTGTGGCCGCCCGCCGCAGCCACCTCCAAAGCTCGCTTGGCCTGCTGCTGGCCTTTGACGTCAGCGAAGTCCGGATAGGCGCCGCGCATGGCCGGAGTTTCGCCGCAGTAGGGGGCGAGGCGTGCTTCGTTCGCAAGATGGCCCACGACTTCAAGGAGCGACCTCGCGGGCAGAATTTGCGCGCCCTGCGCGAGCGCCGCCTGTGGCGCATTGCCCTCCGGTAATACGAACGCCCGCCCGGCACCGCGGGCGGACAACGCCATCGCCAGCGCACCGCGTACCGGGCGCAGCTCGCCCGTGAGCGAGAGCTCTCCGGCGAACTCCTGGCCGTCGAGCGCGTGCGGCTCGAGCTGCCCGCTGGCGGCCAGGATGCCGAGGGCAATCGGCAGATCGAAGCGGCTCGAGTCCTTCGGCAGCTCGGCCGGCGCCAGATTCACCGTAATGCGCCGGGCGGGAAACTCGAAATGCGCGTGGTTAAGGGCTGCGCGCACGCGGTCGCGGGCTTCGCGCACCTCGGTATCGGGAAGTCCGACGATGTGGAACGCGGGCAGGCCCGGCCCAAGGTGCACCTCGACGGTGACCTCCGGCGCCTGTACGCCGGAAAGCGCCCGGCTCGCTACGGTCGCGACAGACATGGCTCGCCTTATCCCCAAGGCGAGCAACGCCTACGGGCGCGAGGCGTTTACCGAGGTTCGCTGCTGTGCGAGCGGCGCTCGAGCTCGGCGACGCGCGCTTCGAGCGCGGCGAGCTTCGTCTGCGCCTGCTCGAGGAGCTTCCTCTGGACTTCGAAATCCTGCCGCATGACGAGATCCATGCGACCGAACCAGTCGGCAAGCAGCGCCCGCAGGTTCTTCTCGATATCCGCCGCCGGAGAGTTGCGCAGGGCTTCGTTAATGCGCTCGCTCAGGTCATCGAAGAAATGTCGATCACTCATGTCGGCAAGGTATCACTCGGGCGTGCGCACCGGCCGCGGGCACCGCGCGCCGCGCGCGCACCAGGATGGCGCAGGGAAGCTCTGGTATAGCCGGAAGTCTTTGACAACACGAAAGAAATTCATTGGCACAGGAGATGCTAACGGTAAGGCGGCATTTCCTTTCCACCCTCAGGGAGAGCATCACATGCGTAAGTTGGTTGTTCCACTGGCGCTCGCGACGGCTGCTACGGCCTCGATCAGCGCGCAAGCGCAGCAGGCAGCTCCGGCGCCCTCGCCGGTCACCGGAAACATCACCCTCGCTTCGGAGTACCGGTTCCGCGGCATCGACCAAACGTACGGCAAACCAGCGATCCAGGGTGGCTTCGATTACACCCACGCGAGCGGCGTCTATCTGGGCAACTGGAACTCGAACGTAAGCCAAGGCGCGGGCTTTCCGGGCGGCAACATCGAGATGGATTTCTACGGCGGCTGGAAAAAAGCGTTCGGTGACTTCGGCCTCGACGTGGGAGCCATCTACTACTTCTATCCCGGCACCGATTCTGGTCCCGGATTGGTCGGCGCGCCTTTCAACAACCGCACCGGCGCCATCCATACTGGCAAGGTCGATAACAAAGAGGTTTACGTGGGCGGTACATGGAAGTGGCTCTCAGCGAAATTCTTTTATTCGCTGGACGATTACTTCTCGGCCCCCGATACCAAGCACTCGAACTATCTGGACCTTGCGGCGAACTACGACCTCGGCCGTGGCTGGGGCGTGGTCGCCCATTACGGGCATCTGAACTTCAAGAACATGGCCAACGCTAGCTATAGCGATTGGAAGCTCGGCGCGACGAAGGATCTCTCCGGATGGGTATTCGGGGCCGCCTACGTGGGTACAAACGCCAAGGGCAGTTGCGGATCCGGGGAGTTCTACTGCTTCCCTAACACCAGCGGCACGAAGGCCCGCGACGCGGGACGCAACACGGTCGTGCTCTCCGTCAGCAAAACGTTCTGAGGCCAACCGGGCGGCGCGAGCCGCCGCCCACTGGAGATCCGCATGAAACTCGTAACCGCAATCATCAAGCCCTTCAAGCTCGACGAAGTGCGAGAGGCGCTCTCGGCGATCGGCGTGCAGGGCATCACCGTGACTGAAGTGAAGGGCTTCGGGCGCCAGAAAGGCCATACCGAGCTCTATCGCGGCGCGGAGTACGTCGTCGACTTCCTGCCCAAGGTGAAGATCGAGGCCGCGATCAAGTCGGAAATGCTCGAGCAGGCGATCGAGGCGATCGAGAAATCGGCGAACACCGGCAAGATCGGCGACGGCAAGATCTTCGTGTTCGATCTTGAGAAAGTCATTCGCATCCGCACCGGCGAGACCGATGCGGCGGCGCTCTAAGGAGAACGTGATGAAGAAACTCTGTGCATTCCTCGCGCTCGTGCTGTCGATGGCCTTCGCGGGCATAACGCTCGCGCAGGACAAGCCGTCCGCGACCCCCGACAAGCCGGCCGCCGAGGCAAAGGCCGGCGCCCCCGAAGCGAAGAAGGAGGAGGCGAAGCCCGCCGCTCCCATACCCAACAAGGGCGACATCGCCTGGATGCTCACCTCGACGGCACTAGTGCTAATGATGAGCGTTCCGGCGCTCGCGCTCTTCTACGGCGGCATGGTGCGCTCGAAGAACGCGCTGTCGATGCTGATGCAGGTGTTTGTGGTGTTCTCGCTGGTGACGGTGCTGTGGTGCATCTACGGCTACAGCCTGGCCTTCACCGAGGGCAACAAATTCTTCGGCAGCTTCGATCGTCTCTTCTTGAAGGGTGCGACCGATGCGATGGCGGCGACCTTTTCCAAGGGCGTCGTGCTGCCGGAGCTGGTGTTCGTGGCCTTCCAGGCGACATTCGCCGCGATTACGTGCTGCCTGATCCTCGGTGCCATCGCCGAGCGCGCCAAGTTTTCCGCCGTGCTGGTGTTCATCGTCCTCTGGTTCACGTTCAGCTACACGCCGATCGCGCACATGGTGTGGTTCTGGGCGGGCCCAGACGCCTATACGTCGGCAAAGGTCGTCGACGAGGTGAATGCCAAGGCAGGCTGGCTCTGGCAGATGGGGGCGCTCGACTTCGCGGGCGGCACCGTGGTGCACATCAACTCGGGTATTGCCGGCCTCGTCGGCGCCTACCTGATCGGCAAGCGCATCGGCTATGGCAGAGAGGCCATGCCGCCGCACAACCTGACGCTGACGATGATCGGCGCGGCGCTGCTGTGGACCGGCTGGTTCGGCTTCAACGCCGGCTCGGCGCTGGAGGCGAACGGCAGCGCGGCTCTCGCGTTCATCAATACGTACCTGGCGACGGCCTGTGCGGTGCTCGCGTGGATCGCCGGCGAGGCGATGTTCAAAGGCAAGCCCTCGATGCTGGGCGCCGCCTCCGGCGCAGTGGCCGGCCTCGTGGCGATCACGCCGGCCGCCGGTAACGTCGGCATCCCGGGAGCGTTCGTGATCGGCTTCGCCGCCGGCTTCGTCTGCCTCTGGGGCGTGAACGGCCTGAAGCGCCTGCTCGGCGCCGACGACTCGCTAGACGTGTTCGGCGTGCACGCCCTCGGCGGGATTCTCGGCGCACTGCTCACGGGCGTGTTCAACGCCCCGAGCCTGGGTGGCCCGAGCTTTCCGGTCGACTGGTTCACCGGCACGATGACGAGCGCCGCCGATTACTCGATCAGCGGTCAGCTCTGGATTCAGGCGAAGGCCGTCATCGTGACGCTCTTGTGGTCGGGCATCGTCGCCGCGATCGCGTACAAGCTGGTGGATCTCACCATCGGCCTGCGCGTAACCGAGGAGGACGAGCGCGAAGGCCTCGATACGACGGCGCACGGCGAAGCCGCCTATCGCATGTAAACGGGCGGCGACTCAAAAAAGGGCGCCTTGTGCGCCCTTTTTTATTGCGCAAGCTTGCCGAGTAGAAACAGCAACTGCGAGCGTTCCGCTTCGCTCAAGCGGGCGCTGAAGCGCCGCTCGTGCCGCGCGATGCGCTCGCGCAGCCTTGCCGCAAGCGCCCGGCCGGCGCGCGTGAGCCACAGGCCGTTGGTGCGTCGGTCGGCACCGCGGCGGCGCTCGAGTACGCCGCGCTCTTCCAGCGCATCCACCACGCCGACCATGGTCGAGCGATCTACGCGCACCGCCTCGGCGAGTCGTCCCTGGGCAATGCCGGGATTTGCCTCGATCAGGAGCACGATGCCGGCTTGCCCGGGCGAGACTTCGCCGACGCGCTCCGCAAAGTCGCGAAACAGCGCCTGCTGCGCAAGGCGCAGCCGGTAGCCGATCAATCGGGGCAGGATTCCGTGGCGCACCTCGCGGCGCGCGCGCTTTACGAGTTTGGCCGCCACGCGTTCGCCGGCATGCTACCCGGAATAGAATTGCGGGTTTTCGAGGTAAGCCGATGGCCTACGTCATTCCCCAGTGGACACCGCCTGCCCTGCCGGTCGCGGGCGCAGACCAGCAATTCCCTGTGCGGCGCATCTTCTGCGTCGGGCGAAACTACGCCGAGCACCAGAAGGAGATGGGCGGAGACGGCCGCGAAACGCCGTTTTTCTTCCTGAAGAGCGAGTTCGCGCTGGTCGTGCGCGGCGGCGAGGTGCACTATCCGGCGAAAACCTCCAATTACCACTACGAGACCGAACTAGTCGTCGCGCTCCATAAAGGCGGGCGCCGCATCGATGTGAAGCGCGCCAACGACCACATCTTCGGCTACGCCGTCGGTCTCGACATGACGCGCCGCGACCTGCAGCAGTGGGGCAAGGATCATGGCCGGCCCTGGGACTTCGGCAAGAATTTCGACGAATCGGCGCCGTGCAGCGAGCTCGTTCCGGCAGCAAAGATCGGCCACCCCTCGAAAGGCTCGATCTGGCTGCAAGTCAACGGCAAGCAGCGCCAAAAGGCCGATCTGGCAGACATGATCTGGTCCGTGCCCGAGCAGATCGCATTCCTCTCCGAGCACTACACGCTCGAGCCAGGCGACCTCATTTTCACCGGCACGCCTGCGGGCGTGGGTCCGGTGAAGCCGGGCGATGAGCTGCTGGCCGGCATCGACGGCGTGAGCGAGCTCAAGGTAAGGATCGCCCCGGCGTTGTGAAGCTGTATACGTATTTTCGTAGCTCCGCCGCTTTCCGGGTACGCATTGCGCTGAATCTCAAGGGGCTCGCCTACGAGCCCGTGTTCGTGCACCTCGCGAAAGGCCAGCATCGCGAGCGCCCCTATGCGGACGTGAATCCCCAGGCGCTGCTGCCGACCCTCGAGCTCGACGACGGCACGCGTCTCACCCAGTCACTCGCCATCATGGAATGGCTGGACGAGAAGCAACCGTCGCCAGCGCTCATCCCGAAGGAGCCCCTGGCGCGGGCCCGCGTGCGTTCGCTCTCCTACCTGATTGCGTGCGAGATCCATCCGCTCAACAACCTGCGCGTGCTGCAGCACTTGAAGCGCGCGCTAGGGCAAACTCAGGAGCAGATCGACGCGTGGTATCGCCACTGGATCGCTGACGGACTCGCAAAATTCGAAGCCGATCTCGCGCACGCGGGGACCGGGAGGTTCTGCCACGGCGACTCGCCAACGATGGCCGACTGCTGCCTCGTGCCGCAAATCTTCAATGCCAAGCGCTACGAGAGCGACCTTGCGCCTTATCCGAAGACCATGCAGGTGTTCGACGCCTGCATGAAGCTCGAGGCGTTTGATCGCGCGCAGCCTTCCAAGCAGCCCGACGCGGAGTAGACATGAACGTCGCACCTTACCGGCGGCCGTACTGGAACACGCAGCCGGAATACCTCTTTCCCAAATACGCCTCGACCGTCAAGCGCGCTCCGGCGCAGCCGCTCGTCGTGCTGCCGCACACGCTCTCCGAAGTAACGGCGCCGGTCTTTGGCTATGACGAAGTGAAGCCGGGCGATGCCGACCTCACCAAGCAGCACAAGGGCGAGCCTCTGGGCGAGCGCATCGTCGTCAGCGGCCGCGTGCTCGACGAGAACGGCAGGCCCGTGCCCAATATCCTCATCGAGATTTGGCAGGCGAACGCCGCCGGGCGCTACAACCATCGCGTCGATCAACACGATGCGCCGCTCGATCCGAACTTCACCGGCGCGGGACGCTTCTTCACCGACAAGGAAGGGCGCTACCGCTTCATGACCATCCGGCCAGGGGAGTACCCGTGGCGCAACCATTACAACGCCTGGCGGCCCGCGCACATTCATTTTTCGCTCTTCGGCCAGGGATTGGTGCAGCGCCTCATCACGCAGATGTACTTTCCCGGCGATCCGCTTCTCGAATACGACCCGATGTTCATGTGCGTTGCCGACGAAAAGGCGCGCAACCGCCTGATCTCGACCTTCGACTGGGAGAACACGCTTCCCGAATACGCGCTCGCCTACCGCTTCGACATCGCGCTGCGCGGCCGCGACGAGACGCCGATGGAGAACAAGCGATGAGCCTGCATGGCACGACGTCGCAGACGATCGGACCGTACCTCCGTATCGGGCTCGAATGGATGCAGATCGAGGACCTCGCGCCGCGTGGCGTAAGTGGAGAGCGCGTCACGATCCGCGGGCGCGTGATCGATGCCGACGGCAAGCCGGTGAACGACGCCGCGGTGGAAATCTGGCAGGCGAACAGCCACGGCCGCTACGCTAACCCGGAGGATCGGCAGGACAAGCCCCTCGAGCCGGCGTTTCGCGGCTACGGCCGCTCGCTCACCGATGAGGATGGGAGCTTCCGTTTCAGCACGGTCAAGCCCGGCCGCGTGCCCGGCCCCGGTAACAGCGTCCAGGCGCCGCATCTCAACGTGCTGATCTTCATGCGCGGGCTGCTGAAGCAACTCATGACCCGCATGTATTTTCCCGACGATGCGGCCAACGCTGGCGACCCCGTGCTGGGGCTCGTACCTGCCGAACGCCGCTCCACCCTGATCGCGCGGAAGACCAGCGACGGTACCCTCGAGTGGAATGTGATCCTGCAGGGGCGCGACGAGACGGTGTTCTTCGACTTCTGAGCCTCGAGCTCATTTTTGCCGACGAGCGCTGCGCCGCGGCGCTCGGCGACGAACAGCTCCTCGCCGCGATGGCGAGGTTCGAAGCGGCACTCGCTCGCGCAAGCGCCGAATGCGGTCTCCTGCCGGCCGCGCATGCGGAAGTCATTTCGCGCGTGTGCGCCGAGGCGGCCTTTGACGCTGCGGGGCTGGCACGCGCCGCGCGACAGGCCGGCACGCTCGCCATCCCCTTCGTCAAGGCGCTGACCGAGAAAGTGGCCACCGCTTCGCCGGACGCGGCACGCCACGTCCATTTCGGCGCTACCAGCCAGGACGTGCTCGACACCGCGGTAGCGCTCTGTCACCGCGAAGCCGGCAAGCGCCTCACTGGGCTTGCCCGGGACGTCGGTGATGCGCTCGCCGAGTTCGCGCGACGCCACGGAGGCACGCCGCTCCTTGCCCGCACCCTGCTGCAGCCGGCGGCGCCCGTGCCGTTCGGCTGGAAAGCGGCGATGTGGCTCGCGCCCTTCGCGCGCACGATGCCGGCGCTGCGTTCGGCGCTCGGCGATGCATGTGTGCTGCAGCTCGGCGGCGCCAGCGGCACTTTGTCGGCCTTCGGCGAGCGCGCGGCCGAGATCAGCGACGCGGTCGCCCATGCACTGCAGCTCAGGCGGCGCCCGACATGGCACAGCGCCCGCGATGGCTTCGCGCGCTACGGCGCCGAGATGGCGATCCTCGCCGGCATCAGCGCGAAAGTCGCCGGCGATATCGCGCTTCTCATGCAAGCGGAAGTCGGCGAGCTGGCCGAGCCCGCTGCCGCCGGCCGCGGCGGCTCCTCCAGCATGCCGCATAAGCGCAACCCCGCGCTCTCGATGCTCGCGCTCGAAGCGGGCCGGCGGGTGCCGGGGCTTGCGGCCACGCTGCTCAACCAGCTGCAAGGGGAACAAGAGCGCGGCCTGGGGCAATGGCAAAGCCAGTGGCTCACCCTTCGCGAGCTCGCCTGCGCCACGGCAAGTGCCGCCGCCGCGCTTCTCGAGGTGCTCAGGGGGCTCGAAGTGCATGGCGCGGCGATGCGCGACAACATCGAGCGCACGCAGGGCCTGGTGTTCTCGGAGGTGCTGGCGTTACGCACGTCGCGCAAGCTCGCCGAGCGGCTCTGCGAGAAGGCGGTGCGCGACAAGCGGCATCTGCGGGACATTGTTGGCGGGGATGCCGAAGCGGCGCGCGGTCTAACGGCCGCGGAGGTCGATGCGCTATTCGACCCGGCGGCGAGCTATGGGACGGCGCCAGGGATGACGCGCGAAGTGCTCACCGACTGGGCAAAGGCGCGCGAAAGCGCGCTTTGACCTCGTCGGGAATTGTCTCGCCTTTCATCGGCGTGCCCGGGCCGCCGGCATGGCGGCCCCAGACGCGCGTCTCCTTCGCTTTGGCGAGCGGCGTCTCGTCGCTGCGCACGATATCGTGCTCGACCACGAACGACTTGCCGCCGAAGCGCGCGATGCGCGAGCGCACTTCGCAGCGATCGCCATGCACCGCGGGGGCTAGAAACTGGCACTCGGCCGAGACGAGCGGCATCGCCATATGCTCGCGCCGCATCCATGGCGGGCCATAGCCGACCGATTCGAAAAGCGCCCAGCTCGCCGCATCGATCCAGCGAAAGTACGTCGGGTAAAAGATGATGCCGGCCGGATCACAGTCGCCCCAGTGCACCTGGCAGGCAAAGCGGTGCACGATGGAGTTAAATTCGGCCACGCTCATGAGCGCGCCGGATTATAAGGGGCGCGATTGACATGCCGGGGCGGGTGTGGGCAGACTCCCACCCATCGCGCCGATTTGATGTTCAGCTTGCGGGCGCGTTACAAATGCTGCTAAAGAGACGCGTCGAAAGGCCCGTTTCGCGCAAAGCTGAACGGGCTTTTTTTCTGGAGCACCATGGTGTCCGCTGCCTCTCATTCCGCCGGCCTGGCCGCGCTCCTGCGCAGGCGCATCGTGCTGCTTGACGGCGCGATGGGCACCATGATCCAGCGCGCGCGGCTCGCCGAGGAGGATTACCGCGGCGTGCGCTTTCGCGACTGGCCACGCGAGCTGCGCGGGCATAACGACCTCCTATCGCTCACCCAGCCGCGGCTCATCCGCGACATCCACACGCAGTACCTGCAGGCCGGCGCCGACATCATCGAGACGAACACTTTCAATTCCACTGCGGTCGCGCTTGCCGACTATGGCATGCAGGCACTCGCGCGCGAATTGAACCGCGCCGGCGCCGAGCTGGCGCGCGAAGCGGTCCGCGAGTGGCAGGGGGGCGCGC
>Ga0081539_10004365_pt1 | contig 15758 bp, 18 predicted proteins | sample TabmetS4T2R2_FD_71023 | JGI IMG/M metagenome (GOLD analysis project Ga0081539, IMG submission 71023) | Tabebuia heterophylla rhizosphere microbial communities from the University of Puerto Rico - S4T2R2 | ecosystem: Host-associated > Plants > Roots > Rhizosphere ...
CCGGGCCGGGGGAAGTAGACCTTCGCCGGGTTCGAGAGCCGTACCTCCTGGCTCGCCGCCTCGAGCATCGTGTACTCGCTCTTGGCCACCACGAGGAGCGTACCGGCGGGCGACCGCAACAACATCCGGCCCGTCGTGTCTATTGCCCCTGTGTCCAGAAACGTCCTGATCGTCGCCGCGGCGCTGTGCGCGCTCGCGGTCCCCGTGACCGCGTCCGCCCGGCCCACCGTCGGCATCGGCGACCAGCACGCGGTGTCGTTCAGCGACCCGGCGATGCGCAGCCTCAAACACCTCAAGACCGCCCGCCTGGTGATCCGGTGGGACTGGTACAGGGACGCCTACAGCGTCTGGCTGGCCGACCAGTGGGTCGCCGCCGTCAAGAAGGCGCACAAGCGGCCGATGATCGCCTTCACCAGGAGGTGGGACAGCGCCGGCAAGCGCAAGATCCCCTCGCTCTCCGCGTACAAGAAGAGCTTCCGCAAGCTGCGGCACCGCTACCCCCGCGTGCGCGAGTTCTCGCCCTGGAACGAGCCCAACGCGCCCGAGCAGCCATTCACCCACAAGCCGGGCCGCGCGGCCAAGCTCTACAACGCCATGCGCTCGGTGTGCCGCAAGTGCACGATCGTGGGCGGCGACGTCTACGACAACAAGGACATGGTCGGCTGGATCCGCAAGTACAAGCGGACCGCCAAGCACGTGAAGGTCTGGGCCATGCACAACTACAAGGACGCGACCCGCGGCCGCGGCACGACCAGGCAGTTCCTGCGCGCGACCCGCGGCCCGGTGTGGATCACCGAGACCGGCGGCATCCGCAGCCGCGGCGGCCTGAAGGCGCAGGCCCGCGCGGTCAAGCGCGTCTTCACGATCGCGCTCTCGTCCCGCCGCATCAAGCGCGTCTACTTCTACCAGTGGCGCGACGACAAGGACCGCCGCTGGGATTCCGCGTTCCTCTGGGCCAACGGGAAGAAGCGCCCCGCGTACTACACGCTCAAGCGGCAGCTCAAGAAGCATCACTGAGGAGCTGCGCGGCGGCACGGAGGCCGCTGCGCAGCGCCCCCTCCATCAGCCCCGCGTACGGGCCGGCCGTGTACTCGCCGGCCAGCACCACCGGGCCGCAGCGCCGTGCGAGCGCCGGGTCGTTGCCGCCCGGCGCGTGCACCGAGTAGGCGCCGCGCGCCCACGGGTCGCCGGACCACGTCGAGAGCACGGCGCCGTCGGGCCGCAGCGGCAGGTCGTCGCGCAGGCGGGCCAGCGACGCCAGCCAGCGCTCGGGCCCGGCGTCCACGCCGAGCTCGTCGAGCGCGGGCCGCGAGCCGGCGAACGCGTGCACGACCGGCTGCACGTGCTCGCCCGCGCGCGCGGTCCAGGTCCAGTACCGCTCGACGACCGACAGGACGGCGCTCGGCGACGGCCGCTCGCGCAACGGCACGAACAGCTTGGCGGCGTGCCCGTAGCGGACGGCCCGCACCGCGGCGGCGACCGGCAGCGCCGGGGCGAACGCGATCGACGCGACGAGCGGCGCGGGCACGGCGACGACAGCCGCGTCGGCGGCCAGCTCCCCGCCGGCCGCGCGCACGACGACCCCGGACGGGCCCCAGGCGAGCGCGGAGGCCGGCGTCCGCAGGCGCACGTCGAGCCGTGCCGCGAGCGCCCGCGCCAGCCCCTGGTTGCCGCCGGCGATCCCGAACGACGGCGCGTCGCTGATCGCCGCCACGCCCGCGAGCTCGTCCGCCCCCACGTCCTCGGCCCGCGCCGCGCACGAGATCTCCACCCGCGCGCGGACCGCCTCGCGCACGGGCTCGTCGAGCCGCTCGAGCAGCGAAGCCGCCGTACCCGCCGCCACCGCCGGATCCTCGAGCGCCCGCGCGATCGCGGCCGCCGCCGCGCGCAGCCCGTCCTCGCTCACCGCCACCCCGCGCGGCTCGCGCCGCCCGTAGGCCATGCCCTTCGCCCACAACTCCAGCCCGAGCCGCCGCGCCGTCTCCTCGACGACCGTGTTGCCGGGCAGGATGAACTCGGCGCCCATCTCGACCACCGAGCCGTCGTCGAGCTCGCGCGACCACACGCGGCCGCCGACGCGGTCGCGCGCCTCGAGCACCACGACCTCGCACCCGGCGCTCGCCAGCGCGTCCGCGGCGGCCAGGCCCGCGAGCCCGGCGCCGACGACGGCGACACGGATGGGTTGACCGGCGGCAGTCACTCAGAGAGGGTTGGCAGCAGGCAGGGCATGATCGTCGATCTCCACGCCCACTATCCGATGCACCTGCTCCCGCAGGAGCAGCGGAACACGCACAGGCTCGTGCTCGACTGGCCGGACTCGCGCTGGCGCAGCACGGTCCTCCAGCTCCTCTCCAGGCTGTTCAACTACCAGGGCCCGGGCGACACCCCCGGCGTGCGCGTGGACCTCATGCAGCAGGGGAACGTCGGCGCCGCGCTGTCGGTGCTGTACGCGCCGTTCGACGAGATGGACCTCGACGAGCCGTACGGCGCCCCGCCCAAGGCGGCGTACATCAAGTCGGTGCGGGAGCAGATGGACCTCGTCGAGAGCGCCGTCGCCGCCGACGCGGCGAACGCCGCCATGGCCCGCAACCCCGCGCAGCTCAAGCAGGTCATCGACTCCGGCCGCATCGCGCTCGTCCACTGCATGGAGGGCGGCTTCGCGCTCGGGGCGACCGAGGCCGAGATCGCGGCCAACGTCCGCGAGCTCGCCGACCGCGGGCTCGCCTACGTCACGCTCGCGCACCTCTTCTACCGCGGCGTGGCCCAGAACGCGCCCGCGCTGCCGTTCCTGCCCGACTGGCTCTACAAGCTCGTGTTCCCGCAGAAGGGCTCGACCGGCCTCACGCCGCTGGGCGAGGCCGCGGTACGGGCGATGGTCGAGCAGCGCGTCCTCGTCGACGTCACCCACATGAACGACCTCGCGATCGAGCACACGCTCAAGGTCCTCGACGAGACCGGCTCCAAGCCGCCGCTGATCGCCTCCCACATCGCGTGCCGGCTCGGCAAGGCCGGCTACAACCTCTCCGACGCCGCGATCCGCGAGATCGGCGAGCGCGGCGGCGTGATCGGCGTGATCTCCTGCGAGCATTGGGCCACCGACGGGCTCAAGAAGGCCAAGACGTTCGAGCAGTCGTTCGAGATCCTCGCCCAGCACGTCGACCGCATCCACCGTGAGACCGGCAGCTACGACAACGTCGCCATCGGCAGCGACATCGACGGCTTCATCAAGCCCGCCCTCAAGGGGCTCGAGCACATGGGCTGCATGAAGGCGCTCGAGGCCGCGCTGATCGCGCACTACGGCGCCACGGTGGCCGAGAAGATCTGCTCGGGCAACATGCTCGCGCTGCTGGATCGCTACTGGCGCGGAGCGCCGGTTGCCGCCTGACGGCGTCAGCCACATCAGCCAGGCCTACCCCGACCGGGTCGAGGTGCGGGGGCGGGACCTGACCGGCGACCTCATGGGCCGCCTGAGCTTCACCGCCTACTTCCACCTGCTGCTCACCGGCGAGGAGCCGACCGAGGAACAGCGCTACTTCCTCGACCTGCTGCTCGTGGCGATCGCCGAGCACGGGATGATGCCGACGAATGTCGCCGCGCGGATGACGCTGGCCGCCGACCCCGGCTCGCTCCAGGGCGCGGTGGCGGCCGGCATCCTCGGCTGCGGCCCGGTGCTGCTCGGCACCGCCGAGGAGTGCGCGCGGCTGCTCGAGCGCGGCGGCGACGCCGCCGAGCGCGTGGCCGAGATCCGCGCCGCCGGCGGCAAGGTGCCGGGCTTCGGCCACCCCGTGCACAAGCCGCTGGACCCGCGCGCCGAGCGCATCCTCGAGCTCGCCGACGCGCAGGCCGTGAGCGGCCGCCACGTCGCCCAGGCGCGCGCGATCCGCGACGCCGTCGCCGAGGCGTGGGGCCGCCCGCTGACGATGAACGTGTCGATGCCGATCGCCGCCGTGATGCTCGATCTCGGCTTCCCGGCCGCGTCGGTGAAGGCGGTGCCGATCCTCGCCCGCACGGCCGGCCTGCTCGCCCACCTGGCCGAGGAGCAGCAGCACCCGGTCGGCTTCCTGATGGCCGCGCACGCCGAAGAGGCGATCGACTACCGGCGCGAATGAGCGACGACGACGCCTACCGCGCGCAGATCGCCTACCTGCTCGAGCGCTCCGCCTTCTACCGCGACAAGCTCGGCATCCGGGCGCCGGAGGAGGCCGGGGGGCTCGACGAGATCGCGCGCCTGCCGCTGACCGACAAGGCGGAGATCCGGGCGACCGTCACGCCGGCCAACCCGTTCGGCGCGCACCTGTGCGCGACGCGCGAGGAGATCGTCCGCATCTACTCGACGAGCGGCACCACGGGCACGCCGAGCTACATCCCGCTGACCGCCGGCGACCTCGACAACTGGATCACGGGGTCGGCGCGCAGCTACGCGGCGTCCGGCATCGCGGCCGGCGAGCGCATCGTCAGCACCTACAACGCCGGGCCGTTCGTGGCCGGCGCCGCGCTCGCGTCGTTCGACCGGCTCGGCCTCTCCCACATCCCGGTCGGCACCGGCAATACGGAGCGCCTCGTGCGGGCGATCGAGCTGCTCGAGCCCGAGAACGCGGTGCTCACCCCGTCGTACGCCGCCCACCTGTGCGAGCGCTTCGACCTGCGCGGCTCGAGCGTACGGCGCGTGCTCGTGGCCGGGGAGCCGGGCGGCGGCGAGGCGGCTTTCCGCGCGCGGCTCGAGGAGGGCTGGGGCGCGAAGGTGACCGAGGCGATGGGGATCGGCGACATCGGCGTGTCGCTGTGGGGTGAGTGCGAGCAGCAGGACGGGATGCACCTCGGCGCGCACGGCTTCGTCCATCCGGAGCTGATCGACCCCGTGACCGGCGAGGCGGTCGCGATCCAGGACGGGGCGACCGGCGAGCTCGTGCTCACGCACCTGCGCCACCGCGCCGCCCCGCTGCTGCGCTTCCGCACGCGCGACCACGTCCGCGTCCGCAACACGCCGTGCCCGTGCGGCCGGCCCGGCCCGCGGATCCGCTGCATCGGCCGGACCGACGACATGCTGATCGTGCGCGGTGTCAACGTGTTCCCGTCCGCCGTGCGCGAGGTCGTGAGCGGCTTCGCGCCCGCGGTCAGCGGCCACATCCTCGTGCGACCGCGGGCCGGCGGCGTCAAGCAGGACCCTCCGCTGCCGGTCAGCGTCGAGCTCGCGCCCGCCGCCGCGCCCGATGCGACGCTCGCCGAGGCGATCCGCGAGAGACTGCGCAGCGTCCTCGTCGTGCAGACCCGCGTGGACCTCGTGCCGTGGGGGTCGTTGCAGCGAAGCGAATACAAGTCGAAACTCGTCGAGAAACCATGAGAAAGCTTCAGAGCCAGGGCGTCCACCACATCACGCTCGTGGGAGCCGACCGGCAGACGTCGATCGACTTCTGGGAGGGCGTGCTCGGGATGCCGTTCATCTTCGAGCAGCCCAACCTCGACCGCGAGGCGGAGAGCCACCTGTACTTCGACCCCGGCGACGGCCGCCTGATCACCGTGTTCACCAACGAGGAGCGCAAGCCGGACTCGGCGCGCACGTCGACCGACCAGGGCGCCGTCCACCACATCGCGTTCTCGATCTCGCAGGCCACGTTCCACCAGACCGTCGAGCGGCTGGACGAGCGCGGGATCAGGCACAGCGGCGTCAAGGACCGCGGCTTCATGGACTCGATCTACTTCACGGATCCGCTCGGGCTGCTGATCGAGCTCGCGTCGTACCGCTTCGAGCCGCCGGCGGGCTTCACGCACGCCGACGTGCTGCTCGAGGCCCACAAGCTCAGGGTGGACCGGGGGGACCACCACATCGACCGGGCGCACCTGGCGGACGCGCTCGAGAACCTCGTCCTGCGGTCGCGCGAATCGCTCTCGGACGACAGGTCGGCGAAGGACCCGTACAGCTAGGAGGAGAGACACGCCATGGCCGCCCACACGCTGAACATCCTCACCCCCAGCGTGAACAACCTCACCGTGCGGATCTTCGTGCGAGCCGCGGGGCTCGACTTCGAGGAGGTCGACGTGTGGGGCAAGACCACCGAGCCCGAGTACCTCGCCAAGTACCCGGCCCATCTGACGCCGATGCTCGAGGCGGACGGGCTCCCGCACGGGACCCTCGGCGAGAGCTGCGCGATCATGGCCTACCTGTGCAACAAGCACGGGCTCGACCGGTTCTACCCGACCGATCCCGGCCGTCGGGCGATGACCGACAACGCGATGTTCTACCTGATCGGGACGTTCTATCCGCTCGTCGCGCGGGCGACCTACCCGACGCTCGGGTTCGCGCAGTACCCGGGCGAGGTGGCGACGTCGGAGGCGAGCGACGAGCTGAAGGCGCAGGCGCAGCGCGACGCCGAGGCGGCGCTGGCCGACCCGCTCGACGTCTTCCACTCCTACTTCATGCGCGACTCGCCGTTCATCGGCGGCGACGAGCCGTCGATCGCCGACATGCGGCTGGCCGCCACGCTCGAGTTCCTGCGCGCGATCGACTACGACTTCCCGGAGTGGGCCGAGGACTACATGCAGCGCATGGAGTCCACGCTCGGCGAGGCCTACTCGGAGCCGGCGGGCGACGTGCGCGGCTTCGTGGCCTCGGTCAAGGGCGGCTGAGCCCGCCGCAGGGCCGCGAGCGGGCGGCGGAGGCGGAAGTCGACCGGGCAGCGCGCGGCGATGACCACGGCCAGCGCCGCGCCGACCCCGGTCAGCACCGCGCTCGAGACGAGGTAGAAGGCGGCGAGGCGCTCCGGGTCGGCCGTCGCGCCGGTCATCGGCTCGAACGCGGCGGCGAGGATCGCGGCCCCGGCGGCGACGCTCGCCGGCGCGAACGGGAGCGCGCGCCCGCCGCCCTGGGCGATCATCACGAGCAGGACGATCGGGAGCGTGGCCGGCAGGTCGAAGGCGACGAGGAAGCACGCGATCGCCGCGGCGCGCGCGAGCCGGCTGAGGATCTGCCAGGGCAGCACGCGGCACACGTAGCGGCCGGGGGCCCGCAGGGCGCAGGCGCCGCGGGCGACGTCGGTCGCCACCCGGCGCAGCGGCCCGATCACCATCGCGGCGAGCGCGAGGACGGTGGCGATCGCCAGCAGCGTCGGGCCCGGCAGTCCGAGCCCGGGGCCGATGCCCATCGTCGCGGCGGCGCCGAGCATCGCGAGGCCGAGCGCCGCCTCCCCCACGCCCTCGGCGACGATCGTGCCCGCCAGCACGGGCACGCCCGTGGCAGGCGCGCGCGGGCGCAGCAGCATCACGCGGATGGCATCACCGCCGCGGGCCGAGAGGATGCCGCCGGCTCCCGCACCGGCGACCCAGGCCGCCAGCGCGTCGCGCCGGCGGACCGGCTCGTCCGGGCAGGCGTGCCGGATGACCGTATACCAGCCCTGGGCGCGCGCAACCTGGTTGGCGAGGTGCACGAGCACGCCGAACACGACCCACGCGAGGTTCGCGGTCCCCATTCATGGATGAGGGTACCTTCAGCCGCTGGTGGCAAACGCCGGCACGGGTGCCGGAAGCGCCGCGTCGCGGGTCATGAGGCGCGAGATGGCGCGTCCGAACGCGTAGCCGATCACCGTCACGACCGCGCCGGCCGCGATGTCGGTGACGAAGTGGTTGCCGGTCGCGACGACCGCGAGGCAGACGGCCGGTGCCCACGTCCACGCGAGCGCGCGCAGCCAGGGCGTGGTCGTCGCGGCCGCGAGCGCGGCGCTGACCGCGATCGCGAACCCGGCGTGCAGGCTCGGCACGGCGGCGATGGGGTTGTAGAACGAGGTCGTCAGCTTCGAGTCGAGCGCCAGGCCGGTCTGCGTCGTGATCGTGTCGACGAGCCCGATGTGCGCGAGCCGCGGCGGCGCGCAGGGGAACAGCGCGTAGATCGGCAGCGCGATCAGCCACGTGGCCAGCACGGTGTTGCGCAGCAGCTCGTAGTGCGTGCGCGAGCGCTTGAACAGCAAGATCAGGGCGCCGGGCACGACGACGAGCTGCGCGGCGAGGTAGAGGTGGTTGAGCACCCACAGCAGGACGCTGCCCTCGAGCGCGCCCTGCACGCCGTGCTCGACGTCGATGTGCAGCGACTGCTCGAGGTCGACGACGGAGCCGGCGTTGTGGACGGCCGTGTCCATGTCCCCGATCGCGACGAAGCGGCCGAGGCTGTAGAGGAGATACGCGACGCCGAACAGCGCGAGCTCGCGCCTGCCCGGCGTGCCGAGGAGTCGAGAGAGGATCGGGGAGGAGCGCATGCCACGAGATTGCGCGACACGCCGCGTTCGCACATCGGGAGGCCACCCCGATCCGCACCCTGATCTGCCCGGTTCAGGGTGCCTGATCCGGGGGCCGCCCTGATGTAGAACGCGCGCGGGTCGCGGAATCTGCTCGCATGCCCCACTTCCCCTTCGACGCGGTCCTCTTCGATCTGGACGGCGTACTCACCTCGACCACCCCGCTCCACGCGGCGTGCTGGAAGGAGGCGTTCGACGAGGTCCTCCCCGAGCCGTTCGACGTCGAGCGCGACTACCTCACCCACGTGGACGGCAAGCCGCGCCTCGACGGCGTGCGCGACATGCTGCTCGCCCGCGGCATCGACCCCGACCCCGAGCTCGTCCAGCGCATCGCCGAGCGCAAGCAGGCGCTCGTCGCCCGCACCCTTCAGGACGAAGGCGTCTCCGCCTTCCCCGGGTCTGTGCGGTGGGTCCGGCAGCTGCGCGGCGACGGCGTGCACACCGCGGTCGTGTCCGCCAGCGCCAACGCCCGCGCGGTCCTGCGCTCGGCGCGGATCGCCGACCTGTTCGACGTGACGATCGACGGCAGCGACGTGTCGCGGCTCGGCCTGCGGGGCAAGCCGGCGCCGGACGGCTTCCTCGCCGCGGCGATCTCGTTGAGCGTGCTCCCGGCGCGCGCGGTCGTGGTCGAGGACGCGCTCGCCGGCGTCGCGGCCGGCCGCAGCGGCGACTTCGGGCTCGTGATCGGCGTCGCCCGCGGCACCAGCGCGACCGCGCTGCGGGACGCCGGGGCCGACATCGTCGTCGACGACCTCCAGGAGCTGGTCCGATGAGCATTCGCGACCAGCTGCGCGAGCGCCTCACCGGCGACTGGCGGCTCGCCGAGACGCGGGTGGGGGCGCTCGGCGCCGCGGAGTCGCTGTTCGCCCTGGGCAACGGCTACCTCGGCGTGCGCGGCACACCCGACGAGGGGACCCCGTCCCACGACCCGGGGGCGATCTTGAACGGCCTCCACGAGACGTGGCCGATCGTCTATCCCGAGGACGCGTTCGGCCTCGCCCGCACGGGGCAGACGATCGTCAACGCGCCCGACGGCTCGATCGTGCGGCTGTTCGTCGACGACGAGCCGTTCGACGTGGCCACCGCGCGGGTGCTGCGCTTCGAGCGCGTGCTCGACATGCAGGCCGGCGTGCTGCGCCGCGAGGTGGAGTTCGAGACCCCGGGCGGGCGCCGCATCCTCGTGCGGTCGAGCCGGCTGGCGTCGCTCGACGACCGCCATCTGATGGCGATCGGCTACGAGGTCGTCGCGCTCGACGCGGGCGCTTCGATCACGCTCTCGTCGGAGATCGTCACCCATCACCCGGTCGCGAACGCGGACGACCCGCGGGTCGGCAAGGGCTTCGCCGAGAAGGTCCTGGTCCCGCTGGCCGCGCAGGCACTCGGCGGCCGCGCCGTGCTGCACCTCGGCACGCGCAACAGCGGGCTCGAGGTGGCGTGCGGCATGGAGCACGACGTGTCCGCGCCGGGCGGGGCCGTCGTCGAGGCGACCGCGGACGGCGACGGCGCGCAGGTCGTCGTGCTTGCGGACCTCGCCGCCGGCGAGTCGCTGTCGCTGTCCAAGTACGTCGCCTACCACTGGGCGGCCGACGCTCCGGCCGGCGATCTGGCGGCACGCGTGAACCGCACGCTCGACCGGGCGGCGGGGCTGGGCCGTGCCGCGGTCGAGGAGCGGCACAGCCGCCACGTCTCGGACTTCTGGCGGCGCAGCGACGTCGAGCTCGACGGCGCGCCGGAGCTCCAGCAGGCGGTGCGCTTCAACCTGTTCCAGCTCATGCAGGCAACCGCCCGCGGCGAGGGCCTGGGCGTGCCCGCCAAGGGCGTCACCGGCCGCGGCTACGAGGGCCACTACTTCTGGGACACCGAGGTCTACGTGGTCCCGTTCCTCATCCACTCCAGCCCGGCGTGGGCGCGGCAGGTGCTCGACTTCCGCTGCGACATGCTGGGCGCCGCCCGGGCGCGGGCGGTCGAGGTCGGCCACCGCGGCGCGCTGTACCCATGGCGCACGATCACGGGCGCCGAGGCCTCGGCGTGGTACGCCGCCGGCACCGCGCAGTACCACATCAACGCCGACATCGCGCACGCGATGCACCACTACAACCGCGTCACCGGCGACCTCGAGTTCCTGCTCGGGTGCGGCGCCGCGGTCCTGGTCGAGACGGCGCGCTTCTGGATGGAGCTCGGCTTCTTCTCCGAGCGGCGCGACGGGGCCTTCTGCATCAACGGCGTCACCGGCCCCGACGAGTACACGACGGTCGTCGACAACAACGCCTACACGAACCTCATGGCGAAGGAAAACCTCGAGATCGCGGTGCGCATCACCGAGTGGCTCGCGGGCGCCGACCCTGCCGGCCACGCGGAGCTCGTCCGCGAGACCGGGGTCACGGCGCTGGAGATCGAGGGCTGGCGGCGAGCGGCTGCGCTGATGTACGTGCCGCGCCACGAGGAGCTCGGGATCGTGCTCCAGGACGAGCACTTCCTCGAGCGCGAGCGCTGGGACTTCGAGAGCACGCCGGCGGAGAACCACCCGCTGCTGCTCCACTACCACCCGCTCGAGCTCTACCGCCGGCAGGTGATCAAGCAGACCGACGTCGTGCTCGCCACCTACCTCGTGAGCGACGACTTCAGCGTCGAGGAGACCCGCCGCACGTTCGACTACTACGACCCGCTGACGACCGGCGACTCGACTCTGTCGGCGTGCATCCAGAGCGTCGTCGCGTCGGCGATCGGCTACGAGGACGAGGCCCTGCGCTACTTCCTCGACGCCTGCGCGGTCGACCTGCTCGACCTCCACGGCAACACCAAGGACGGCATCCACATCGCCTCCTGCGGCGGCACCTGGCTCGCCCTGGTCGCTGGCTTCGGCGGCCTGCGCGACTTCGACGGCCGCGTCCGGCTCGACCCGCGCTTGCCGGCGAGCTGGGACCGCCTGGCCTTCCGGCTCCAGGTCCGCGGCCAGCTCATCCAGGTCGAGACCACCCACGAGGCGACCACGTACACGCTCCTCGAGGGCCCCGGGCTGCTGATCGAGCATCGCGGGGAGGAGCTCCGGCTCCGCCCCGGCGCGCCGGCGGTGTTCCCGGCGACCGAGGAACTCCCCGAGGCCGCTTGACGACCGAGGCCGCCGGCTGCTCCGTCGCCGTGATGTACGGTCGGCCGCGACGATGAGCGCAACCGGACGCTGTCTCTGTGGTGCGGTGTCGTACGAGGTTCATGGCCCCCTGCGCGACATCCTCGTCTGCCACTGCGAGGAGTGCCGCCGCTGGAGCGGCTACCTCGGCGCCTTCACCTCCGCGCTCCGCGAGGGTCTCGTCGTCCGCGGCGAGGCCTCGCTGCGCTGGATCGACAGCCCGCACAGCGACCGGAGCGCCCGGCGCGGCTTCTGCGGGAGCTGCGGCTCGAGCCTGTTCTGGCAGCCGGAGGCGAGCGAACACATGCACATCGCCGCCGGCACGCTCGATCGGCCGACCGGCCTGCGCATCGCCGGCCACTGGTATCCGCAGCACGCGGGCGATTACGACGTGCTGCCGGAGGACGGCCTTCCGCGCGGGCCCGACGCGCTTGGCGCGTGACCGGCGCTCCCCGTCTCAGGTCAGGCCAGCGGCAGCGGCGAGCCACGCTCCGATTCGGGGCGAGGGCCGAAGATGCGACGATCGGCCTCGTCGATGGGCACGTCGTTGATGCTCGCCTCGCGGCGTCGCATGTATCCCTGATCGTCGAACTCCCACTGCTCGTTGCCGTAGCTGCGCCACCACTGGCCGGTTGGGTCCCGGCACTCGTACTGGAAGCGCACGGCGATCCGGTCGGCGGTGAACGCCCACAGGTCCTTGCGCAGCGCGTAGTCGAGCTCGCGCTCCCACTTGCGGCGCAGGAACTCGACGATCGCGGCGCGGCCGGTGAAGAACTCGTCGCGGTTGCGCCACTGCGAGTCCTCGGTGTAGGCAGCGGCCACCCGCTCGGGGTCCCGCGTGTTCCAGGCGTCCTCGGCCGCCTGCACCTTCTGGCGGGCGGTCTCCTCGGTGAATGGCGGCACGGGCGGTCGCATGGTCCTCAGCATCGCAGGCGAGCAGCGTGCACCGCGCTGAACGGGCGGGTCGCCTCCGACTGACCAGAATCACGCGCGGGCGGGCCGGCGTTCTCGCTGGCCCGAACGCCCTGCGCCCCAGCGCCCCGGTCGTGATCTCGGAGACCGAGGAGCTCCCCGAGGCCGCCTAGGTACCAGGGATCTCCCCTATGGTTGTGAAGCGCGGGGTCTGGGACCGTGCCGCCCACAGCGCGGGCACGGAGCACGCGCACGATGAAAGGTCATAGATGGCCAAGACAGCCGCATACCAGACCCTCCGGGACGAGCCGGTCACGCTTCAGAACGGGGGCCACACCGCCCTCGTCATGAAGTTCGACCTGCCGCACGTCGTTGCGGGGCACAAGTCGGTGCTGAGCTACGTCGCCGATCCCTTCGGCGACAACACGGTCTCGATCGAGTGGGACCTCAACGGGACGAACATCCTGACCCACAGCTTCAACACCGGAGAGGCGCGCGCACTTCAGGAGATCGTCGGCACAGGTCTCCTCAAGGAGAACGGAAACGAGCTCAAGGTGCGCGTGACCGACACCGCCGGCGGTTCGATCTTCCTCGGCGACGTCGTTCTCATGTACACCCAGGACGTCTGACGGATCGTCGGGGGGGCGTCGTCAGACGTCCCCCGACGAGCCACGGCCGATATGGAGTTCGCGCTTCCGCGGAAGCGCCCCGGCGGGTGTTGGTTACGAAGCCGCGTGCGTCGCAGGCTCAACGCGTTCCAAGAGCTCGTTGAGCGAAATGCTGTCCGTGAGCGCGGTGACGTCGACGACCTTGCCGTCACGCATCTGCATGAAGAACGCATAGGTGTTCTCGTAGGGCTTCCCGTCGGTGGCGATACCGCGCCCGTCCCACAGGACGATCACCGTGCCCCCGTCGGCATGCACGGAGCGGATGTTGGTCGGGCGAAACCGCTGAGAGGCCAGGAAGCGCGCGCCGAAGGGCTTGACGAAATCTTCTAGGTACTCGCGCTTGCCGGCGTACTCCCTCGAGGCGATCGAGTGGCCCTCGAGTCGCCAGACCATGTCGGTCGCCCATGTGTCAGGGAACGGCTCGGCGCCCTCACGCCAAGCCTCGAACGTCTCGATCATCGACCGGCGGTTGGCCTCGGTCTGCGCGTCGCTCGTGTTCGTCGGTGCGTGGGTGGCTTCATCGCGCACGGCGACCTCCCTCGGTCGACTGGTGTGGCCACCAGCGTGCCGCACGGATTGACCGGTCGCGCCCGCGAAGCCCCTGGTCGAGTTCCGGGGACGAACGCGCCAGTGCTGGCGGAGGCGCTTGGCGCCCGACGTTGACAATGGCATCCTCCTCCGCAACGGCTGCCCGAGCCCGAGCCCGGGCGACGAGCGACGCAACCGTAAACGCGATCGCTCACACCCCAAGCGCCTCCATGTACCACTCGGTGTACTCGGTGCAGCGCATCGCGCCGTCGAAGCGCATGACGAAGCAGTTGTGGAAGACCTTGTCGACGCTGCCGCCCGGCGCCTTGTAATACGTGCTGCGCCCGGTGGCGACGGCGACGTCGCCGTCGACGGCGATCGCCGTGTAGCTGCCGTCGTACGTCCCCGGCTCGTCTCGGGCGGAGACGCCTTCAGTGTCCGATTCGCCGAGCCACGCCGCGACGACGGCGTCGCGGCCGACGATGGGCGCGTCGTAGGGGTGGTACCGGTAGGCGATGTTCTCCGCGAACAGAGCGGCGATCAGCTCGCGGTCGTACGTCTTCCACGCTTCGACGTACGCGGCGAGCCAGCGGTCGACTTCGGCCTTGTCCATTGTCATGAGGATGAGCGGATGATGGACAGCATCTCTTCGAGGCGGCGGCGACCGGTGTCGTCGAGGAAGGCTCGGCGCTCGGTGGCCGGGAGGCCGACGGCCTCCTTCCAGAGAGACCGACCGGCGATGAAGCCCGCCGCGCCGCCGTCGACCGCGGAACGGAGCTGGTCGCAGAAGGTGTCGTGGTCGACGCCGGCCGAGAGGACGGCCCACGGGACGTCGAGCGCGTCCGTGACGCGGCGGCAGGCCTCCGGGCTGCCCGGGTACTCGAGCTTGAGCGCCGGGGCTCCGCACTCGGCCAGGAGGACCGCGCCCTCGGCGATCAGATCCTCGCGGCGCGCCGCGAAGGTCTCGGGCGACTCGTCGTCGAGCCGGTAGGTCATGAGCTCGACGACGCAGTCGAGGCCGGCCTGCCGGCAGTCGGCGAGCGCGCTGCGGACGAGCCCCGCCGCGTAGCCGTCGCCGTCCTCGCGGTCGGCGCGCAGGAAGACCATCAGCTTCGCGGCGTCGGCGCCGAGCGCGCGGGCCCCCGAAGCGCCGAGGTCCGGGACCATCTGGGTGCGGCGCAGCCCGTCCTCGACCTCGACGTCGTCGGCCTCGATGCGCACGAGCACATCGACGCCCGGGGGGACGAGCGCGCCCACGTCAGGCCACGACACGTCCGGGTCGAGCAGGATCGCGCCGGCGTCGCGGCCGACCGTGTCCACGAGGTCCGCCTTGAACGCGCGCTGCGCCTCCTCCCCGCTCGGGAGGCCGAGCCCCACCAACATGTCCTCGAGCGGCCGGCCGTGGTCGGCGGCGATGATCGCGAACGGCGTCTTCAGCGGCATGGGAACCCCGTGTCCTTCTCGCCCCTGGTCACGAGCACCGGCCCATCGTAGGCGTCCAGCTCAAGCGACCGCTGCCACCACTCCCCTCCGGAGCTCCGCGCGGCGCCATGCTACGTGCCGGATATCCGTCGCCATCGCGCGGCCGCCCCACCACCGTGCGGCGTGATCCTTCCGTCATCGCGCAGCTCGTTGAGCACCAGGCGAATCGTTGCCTGGCTCACCTCCGGCAGCGCTCGTTCGATCTCACGCCGGCGGAACTCTTGGGGCGCCTCCTCGAGGATGTAAGCGCAGACACGATCCTGCTTGCTCCGAGGCTCCGCCGCAGCGGCGGCGACCCGGTGTTCGAAATCGTCGTATGCGCCCGCCACCACCTGGGCGAGATAGGCCACCGGTATCAATGCGCGCCAGGACGGCACCGAGCTCCCTTGGCTGACCACCGAACGTCCGGTCGAGGTCGACGAAGCTCTTCATCGTGCGAAAGCGCGTGCCGTTATCGTGCTAATTCGCGCGAAATTTGCACGAAAATCGGACGCGTTAGCACGATCGGGCTAGCTGCTGACCGGCTCGGTGCGGTGCCAGATGGTGTGTTGCGGGAAGGGGATCTCGATCCCTTCCTCGTCGAACGCAACCTTCAGGCGCTCGCGCAGCGCTCGGGACACCCGGTACTGCTCGGAAGGCGTGGTCTTGACGACCAGGCGGATCACCACGCCGTGGGCGCCGAGCTCCTCGACGCCCCACACCTCCGGCTCCTCGAGCACGTGGTTGTCCTCGTCCCAGACGGCGTGGGCGACCTCGCGG
>Ga0081539_10004366_pt1 | contig 15755 bp, 7 predicted proteins | sample TabmetS4T2R2_FD_71023 | JGI IMG/M metagenome (GOLD analysis project Ga0081539, IMG submission 71023) | Tabebuia heterophylla rhizosphere microbial communities from the University of Puerto Rico - S4T2R2 | ecosystem: Host-associated > Plants > Roots > Rhizosphere ...
ATAATGGCCACACCCGGCGCATCTATCACGTCACGATCGTCAAAATAGCGGCCGCGAATGAGAGGAATGTTCATTGTCTGGAAATAATTGGCGCCCACAGCCCAGCGGCCGCCCCATGGACTCATCTGCCCCGGCGGCACAACTCGGCCTTCAATCGTGAAGCTGCCGCTCGAATTGTTTCCGCTCAATGGCACATTCGTAGAGAGCCCGACAGATTTAACTCCAGGAAGCGCGCGGAGATCCTCCAGGATTTTTTGGAAAAACCCATCGATCTGTGCCGGCTGTGTGTACTTTGTGCCCGGCAGCGAAACTTGCATGACGAGCAGGTTGTTCGGGTTGAATCCTGGATTGACCTCCTGAACGCGCTGAAAGCTTCTGATCAACAGACCCGCCCCGATCAAGAGAACGATCGCGGATGTCACCTCAAAGACGACCAGCGAATTTCGCAGCAAGCGGCGCGCGTGAGCCACGCCGCTTCGCCCGCCTTCCTTCAATGTCTCATGCAGATCTGCCTTTGAAGATTGAAGAGCAGGCACCAGACCAAAGAATACTCCGGTCAAGATCGACACGCCGAGTGTAAAGAACAAGACTCGTCCATCAATTCCGACTTCGTTCGCGCGCGGAATCAGGTTTTCGTTGACCGAGATCATGAACCGGACCCCTAGATACGCCAGGATTAAACCCAGGACTCCGCCGACCACTGCCAGCAGCAGACTCTCGGTCAATAACTGGCGGATGACGCGCCAACGACCCGCTCCGAGAGACGCCCGAATCGCCAGCTCTTTCTGACGGCCCGCCGCGCGAGCAAGTAAGAGGTTGGCGACGTTCGCACACGCGATCAACAGCACGAATCCGACCGCCCCCAGCAAGACGAGCAATGCCGGGCGGATGTCTCCGACAATGTTTTCGCGCGCCAGCCGCACCAACAATCCCCAGCGACTTGGGTCGCTGGCATCGGCGCCGCCGAAATATTGTTGCCGAACGTTCGCCGCTATCGTGTCCATGTCGGCTTGAGCCTGTTGCAGCGTCACACCCGGTTTGAGTCTCGCCACAACATTGAGATGTTCATTTCGCCAGCGATTCGTGTCCAGTTGCTCAGGTGTAAAAGCAATCGGCGCATAGATCTCAATGACCTGGCCGAACTCTCGCCCATATTGAAAACTCGGCGGCATGACGCCGACTATCGTGTAGTTCTCGCCATTCAATGAGATCGCCTTGCCGATGATGTTCGGATCGGCGGCAAAACGCCTCTGCCACAACCCATCGGTCAGAACCACAACCTTATTATGTCCGGGCTGATCTTCATCCGGAGTAAAGATTCGTCCTCTGGCCGCTTCGGCGCCAAGCGTCGGAAAGAACGTGTGGGTAACGGTTAATCCCATCAGCCGTTCCGGATCGCCGGTGCCGGTCAAGTTGGCCGGCCAAAATGAGTTCGCCGCCATGTTCTCGAACGATTTGTTATGTTCGCGATAATGCGTATAACCGATCGCCGAGACCGAAGCCTTCAGATCGAGTTTGGGATAGTTATGATTGATCAAGACTAGCCGTTCTGAATCCTTGTAATTGAGCGGCCGCAACAAAATTGAATTGACCACGCTGAAGATCGCCGTGTTCGCCCCGATGCCTAACGCGAGCACGATCACGGCGACCAGGCTGAATCCGGGATTCCTCAAAAGGACCCGCACTCCATAACGCAAATCTTGCAGAATAGTCTGCATCAAGTTCTCCTCCCACCACTGAAGGCGATCTAGCGTTTGTCCCGCTTCTTGAGATCGAAATGATCTCCCCTGGTCAAAAAATAGTGGCCGCTGCCATTGTGATTCTTGCCGTCGGTGATCGCGACGCGGCCCGCTCCGATCACCTCGAAGAGGTCTCCCCGGACCACGATCGCGGTCGATTCATCAAGGCCGATCCCCAACAGATCAGGATGCGCCGTGATCACCTCTTGCAAATCATCCTCTCGCTTCCGCGTGTTGAGATGCTGATCGATCGCCACATTTTTGATAAACCCGAGGCCCACCTCGTAACCTTTGGCCATCATGAGCTGGTTGCCCTCGCGCGCGCCTCGCACCAGATAAGAGGCCTGGATGCTGGCTCCCGCTGAAGTGCCGCCAATCACGCCTCCGCGATCGAGCACCGCTTGCAGCTCTTTGTGGGTAAGAGTATTCAGATAAGAGTCGACCAGCCGCCACTGCCTGCCGCCGCCAAACCAGACGCCGTTTGCCTTTCGCAACGGGGCGATGAACTCTTCCGAATTGGCTCGCTCACGATCTCTGGTATGCAGTACCGTGACATTTTTGAGGCCGAAGAACGGAAGATTCTCCGGCGATTGTTGATTATTGACCGGGTCGGGAGCGGCGGTGGGAATGAAGACGAAGTTCGCCTGAGGCCCGCCCGCCAACATGATGAATCGATCCCAGATCTCCTGACTGACCCTCCCGCCGCCGACGATGACCAGCGATCCTTTACGCGGCCCTTTCGTCTGCGCCAACGAAATAGACGCGATTAAACCTAAAACTACGATGAAGACAATGAAATGTTTTCGCAACTTTTTATCCTTCTCACATCGGGGCGAATATCGGAGCATCGTTTTAGCAGATCGTGACCGATGACATTGAGTAACCGGTCGCGATCATTCGGACCTCAGAAGACACTTAACCATTCTCTGTTTCCGCGGCAAAGCTGAAAGCAGAGAACAGCTGCTATCTTTGCCTCGTCGCCTGGACCTGGATCATGACCCTTACTGTTCGCCCGAACAACCACCGGCCATAGCTGATTCCGAAATCATGCCGGTCGATATTTACCAGCGCGCCATAATAGGCGACCTCTTCCCCTTGGGGTGAGCGGCTGCGATCGGTCTCGGTCACATTGAGCACTATTTCCTTGCTCTTCTCTTTGATCGTCAGTATTCCTTTGACGACCAGCGCATCTCTGTCTCTGCCCCTCTCAACACTGGTGCTTTGAAAGCGAATCTCCGGATATTTTCTGACATCCAGAAAGTCGGCCGCGCGCAAATGTTCGTCTCGCCGCTTGATGCCTGTTTCAACGCTCGCGGCTTGAATGACGGCGTCAACCGACGAACGCCGGATGTCGTTTTCATCGAGTTCCACCATCCCGGTGAAATCCAGAAATCTGCCGTTGACGGTCAAGAAGATCAGATTTTTGATACTGAACTGAATAGTAGTGTATCGAGGTTCGATCACCCAAAAAGTTCTGGCGTGATCTTCCACTCTTTGTGGTTCCATCAAACGCCTCCCACTTATTAGTGGATTGCGGGTAGAAAACTTAAGGAGCTATCCGCAATCAGATCATTCATACCTGAGCGCGATGATCGGGTCTACTTTCGAGGCCCGGCGCGCAGGAAGATAACAAGCCAGTGAAGCCATGATGACAAGCAGCAAGGTATTAATAGTGAAGGTTAGCGGATCGGTTGCGCTCACGCCATAGAGCAAGCCGGACATTAATCGCGTCAAGGCAAACGAGCCGGCCAGGCCAATCAATACTCCGAGCAAGACCAGGCTCATTCCCTTTTTCATGACCAGGCCGATGACGTCTCCGGTCTGCGCGCCCAGCGCCAACCGCACGCCCATCTCAGCCGTCTGTTGAACGACGGAGTAAGACAACACGCCATAAATTCCAAGCAGGGCAAGGATCAGCGCCAACCCCGCGAAGACCGACAGCAACGTCATTCCCAAACGTTGCGGCGTGGTCTCTTGATCGAGGATCTTACTCATCGTATCGACGCTCGAGACCGGTTGATCAGGATCGACGGCCCTGACTGCTCGGCGGATCGCGGCAACGAGATTCATCGGATCAGCCGTCGTGCGGACGACCAGATCGCGCGGAGAGAGAAACGGGTTATACCTGATCTGCCGGTAGGGGAAATACATCTCGGCCTTGACCGGAATATTGATTCCGTTTTGTCTGACGTCGGCAACGATACCGACCACTGTCATCCAGGGCCTGTCGTCAGTCGGGTCGCCGAGTTTAAAACGTTTCCCCAGGGCATCTTCATTCGGCCAATACTCTTTTGCCATCGTCTCGTTGATGACCGCGACCGGCATCGTTTGCGTATTATCACCTTCATTGAAATAACGGCCCTGGCGCAATTGAATGCCGACCGTCTTGAAGTAATCGGCGCTGATCTGCCGATGGTTCGCGTCATATGAAGCGCCCTGAGCCTTCATCTCCTGCAGCGACCGTCCTTCGACCGAGAATCCGCTGGTGCCTCCTTTCCAGGCCAACGGCACAGATGTGGTATAGCCGACAGAAACAACTCCGGGCAGAGATTTGACACGCTCGAGTACCTGGTCATAAAAAGCCACTCGTTTTTGGTGCTGAGCGTACTTGCCGAGCGGGAGCGCGGTTCTGACCGTCAAAAGGTTTTGAGGTTGAAGACCGAAATACTGGTTGAGCAATTTGAAGCAGGTTTGAATCATCAATCCTGCGCCCGTCAGCAAGACCAGTGCGAGCGCGGTCTCGGCCACGACCAATCCGTTTCGCAAACGGTTGCTGCCGGTCCCCATCGCCGAACGGCCGCCGGCCTGTTTCAAAGCCTCATTCAAATCGACCCTCGCAGCCTGCAGCGCGGGCGCCAGGCCAAAGATCACTCCGGTGATCAATGAGACCAATAACGTATAACCGAGCACTTCCAGATCAATGCCGAGCTTGATCGATAACGTCATCTCCGCCGGAACCATTTGCCGCAAGAAGGAGAGACTCCACGAAGCAAAGAGCAATCCGACGATGGCGCCGCCCAGCGATAACAAGATACTTTCAGCTAAAAACTGCCGCACGATGCGCCCGCGACCGGCGCCGAGCGCGGCGCGAATCGCGATCTCTTTATCACGGTCGGCTGCGCGAGCCAGCAAGAGATTGGCAACATTCGCGCAGGCGATCAACAGCACGAATCCGACAGCGACGAGTAAGACCAGCAGCGGACGCCGCACATCTCCCACCAATTGTTCGCGAAGCGGGATCACGTAAGCGCTGATTCTTCCAGCATCATTTGGATAATCACGTGCTATTTGTTGTTGAATCCTTTGAATATCGGTGTTGGCCTGGTCGAGGCTGATTCCCGGCTTCATCCGCGCCACCACCGTCAGATAATGGCTTCCGCGCCGAGCGAGCTCTTCCTGAGTAAATGCTGTTGGGACCCAGATGTTGATGTAGCTTTGCAGGAACTGGAATCCGGCAGGCATGACGCCAATGACCTGATATTTTTCATTGTCGAGCAGAATCTCTCTTCCAATGATGCCCGGATCGCCGCCGAAACGGCTCTGCCATAAATTATTACTGATCACCGCGACTTTGTTGGCGCCCGGTTTGTCTTCCTCGTCCAGGAAAGTGCGCCCCAGCGCCGGTTTGACTCCAAGCAACGGAAAGAAATTCGCAGTGACGGCGAAGGCCATGATCTTTTGAGGATCTTGATCGCCGGTCAGATTGAACCCGCGTGAATCGAGCGCGGCCATTCCCTCAAAGACCTGATTCTGTGCCCGCCAATCGGCAAAGTTCGCCGGCGCGGGCGTATTGCGCGGGAAACCTGCGTACGACGCGTCCTCCCAGGCCATGACTAACCGATCGGGTTCGTGAAAACCCAGCGGCCTGAACAATACGGCATTCACTAAACTGAAGATCGCCGTATTCGCGCCGATTCCCAAAGCAAGCGAGAGTACGGCCACTGCTGTAAATCCGCGATGTTTGAGCAACAACCGCAGACTGTATCTCAGATCCTGGAATAATTGGCTCATTGATCTTCTCTTTCAATAAAGTCTGCTGCGGCCAACATCAATGCGACCGCGGCGAAGATGACGGGCAAGACGGCCCCAGCTTCGCGGCGAACAGCGACCCGCCGATCACCTCGGCCATCGGTCTTATTGGTCAATCGAAAAAATGTCCAACTTCCGCTATTCTTGCTTTAGGCGAGCCTTTCCTCGGTCCGTCCGGATCATCACCTTTGGTCCGCCGCCATTGATCGTGCCCTCGACCCGATCATCTCCGAAGGTCTGCATGGAGACCGGAAAATCGCTTTCAAACCCGGCCCGCCGGCCCGTGTTGGCGCTGACAACCATGCCTTGCGAGCGAGGGACATTCAGCTCGAGGTCTCCGCGATTGATCTCGAATTTCGAGTCGCCCGTGATCTGAGTGGCCGACATCTTGACGTCGCTCCTGTCCGTATGAACATCCAATTTCACGCGCGCGCCGGAAATCTTGATTGGACCACGATCTGCTTTGACACGAAGATCGCCGGCAATGTCATCGGCTGTGACGGACGAGCGGTCGCTGAAGACCTCCAGCTTTCCTTCAACGCCGCGAAACTCCACCTTCGATCTGTCAACATCGAGTACGAGGTTCAAGCTGCGCGGCGCCCGTATTTCAAAATGGACCTCCGGCAGCGAGCGTCCATCGGAGATAATGCTGTTCCTGGATGGGACATCGTCGAAGTTGGCCCGCACCGTCAGCGAACGCGAATCGCCGATCAAATCGATCTTGGTCGCATCGATCGACCTCTGATCAAAATCCGACTTCGCCCACTCCGGTCGAACGATCCGCGCTACAACCTCCACCTGATTCTGGTTCCATGATGTGAGGTGCACGCTGCCGCGATCCGAATACACTTTTAAATCTCCGCCCGAACTAAAATCGACGGTCTTTTTGAACTCCCGGCTCTGGGCGAAGATCGTCAGCCCGGTCAGGGTAACCACAGCCAGTAACGGAATAATGGTTTTGAGAATAAGTCGAGTCATCATCTCCTCCTTATGTTTGAAGAACCGATCAACTCACTCGCTGCGGAGCGCCACGATCGGATCCACTTTTGTCGCCCGGCGCGCAGGGATGTAACAAGCGAGCAGCGCCACTGCGATGAGTAACAGGACAATCAAACCGAAAGTCAGGGGGTCCTTCGCACTCACCTGGAATAACAAAGTCGACATGAGCCGCGTCAATCCCAGGGCCGCGATCAGGCCAACGGCGACGCCGATGCACGTCAAGACTATTCCTTGACCGATAATCAGCTTGAGGACGTCACGCGTCTGCGCGCCGAGCGCCACGCGAATTCCGATCTCTTGCGTGCGCTGGACGACGACAAATGACATCACACCGTAAATTCCGACGACCGAAAGAGTGAGCGCCAGGAACGCGAAGATGCCCAGCAGCAATGTGCGGAATCGCGGTTGCGCCACCGACTCCGATACCCATTGCTCCATCGGTTTAATGTCAGAGAGAGGTTGATCGGGATCAATGTCACTCACCACTTTCCGAACGGCCGCGACCAGGCTCAGAGGTTCGACCGACGTCCGAATGACCAGGTTCTTCCAGACCATTCGCAGATCGGGCAGGTAGAGAGTCTGGTAAAGATCGATATTCAATCCCCGATGACGTATATCGCCGACTATTCCTACGATCTCGAACGGCTCCCGGCCCATGAATTCGATCCGCAAACGTTGACCGATCGGATCTTCATTCGGGAAAAAGCGGCGTGCCAGCTGGCTGCTGATGATCGCGACACGGGCCGTCTGTTGGACCTCTTGTTCGGTGAAGTACCGGCCCTTGACGAGCGGAATTCGCATCGCGCGGAAGTAGTCGTGATTGACCCGCCGGAAATCGGCGTTTGGACTCTGGGTGAGATTTTGCGGCGGACGGCCTTCGATATAAAAAGGAGCGTCGTTGGGCTGTCCGGCGAGTGGGAGTTCGGTCGTCATTCCGACGGCCTCGACTCCGGGAAGAGCGGCGACTCTCTGCTGTAATTGCTCAAAGAAGTTTAAGGCCTGCTCTTCCTGTTGATACTTGGCGCGCGACAGATCGATCCGCAGACTCAAGACACTCTTCTCGTCAAACCCCGGATCGACGCTTTGTAATTTGATGAAACTCTTGATGAGGAGCCCGGCGCCAATCAGCAGGACCACGGCAAGCGCGCACTCGATGATGACCAGCAGGCTGCGCATGCGATGGCGTTTGATGCCCTCACTCGAATTGCGGCCTCCTTCTTTAAGCGATTCGTTGAGATTGGAACGTGATGATTGCCAGGCCGGCGCCAATCCGAAGAACAGTCCGGTCAGGAGCGAGATCCCGAGCGTAAACCCGAGCACTTTCTGATCGATATTGATCTCATTGGCTCGCGGGAGGTCGCCGGCGCTCAAAGCCGGAAGCAGATCGACTCCCCAGATGGCAAGCAACATGCCAAGCGCTCCTCCGAACAGGGCGAGGATCAAGCTCTCGGCCAGCATTTGACGCACAATCCGCCAGCGGCTCGCGCCAAGAGCGGTGCGGATCGCGATCTCTTTCTGTCGTGATGCTGCATTGACAAGCAACAGATTGGCGACATTGGCGCAGGCGATCAGCAAAACGAATCCAACGGCTCCCAACAACACCATGAGCGTCGGCCTGATATCTCCAACAATTCGTTCCTGCAACGGTACGAGCCTCACGTACCACTTGGTATTTGTATTCGGATACTGCTCTTCCAGACGGCTCGAGATCGCATTCATCTCCGATTGTGCCTGCGTCAAGGTGACTCCGGGCTTGAGCTTTCCAAGAAGATTCAGAAAATGCGCGGCACGGCTCTTCATCTCCGGATACGCGCTGAAATTCATCGGCGTCCAAATCTCTGCCGTCTGCGGGAACCGGAATTTCGCGGGCATCACGCCGACCACCGTGTAGGTTTCACCGTCGAGCGTAATCGTTTTGTTGATGACCGAGGGGTCGGCGCCGAATCGTTCTTCCCACAAGCGATAGCTGAGGATGGCCACCCGCGAGCGTCCGGATTGTTCCTCTTCCGAAACAAACGTGCGCCCGAGCGCCGGCTTGATGCCTAGCGTGTCGAAGTAGTTGGTCGTGACGACGGCGCCCCTTAATCGTAACGGCTCGCCACTTTTAGTCAGATTGAAAGAGACCGGAATGGTGATGGCGGCGGCAATTTGCTCAAAGCTTTTATTCTGTTCGCGGTAATCCAGAAAATCGAGAGGTGAAACGCTCGTCTGACTAAAGCGATCGCGGACTGCCCCCCACATCCAGACCAAACGGTCGGGCTCGGCAAACTGAAGGGGCCGCAGCAACACCGCATTGATCACACTGAAAATTGCCGTATTCGCGCCGATCCCTAGAGCCAGCGCGAAGACGGCGGTCAGGGTGAACGCCGGTTTTTTGAATGCCAATCGCCAGCCGTAACGCAAATCTTTTAATAAGGAGTACACTTTATTCCTCCTCGATCGTGGATTTGATTGTGGATCGATGGCTCTGCAACAAGCAATCGAATCATTCAGACCTGAGCGCAACCATCGGATCTACTCGCACAGCGCGGCGCGCAGGAATATAACAAGCGAAGAGCGCAACGCCGGCCAACACCGATGAGAGGAGCAGATACGTCATGGGATCGGTCGCGCTCACACCGAATAACAGGCCCGACAGAAATTTCGTCAAAGCCAGGGCCGCCATCAACCCGATGCCGACGCCGATCGAGGCCAGGATCATTCCTTCTCGGACAACCAGCGTGAGGACATCGCGAGGCCGCGCGCCCAGGGCGATGCGGATACCGATCTCGTGCGTGCGCTGGGTGACGGCGTATGAGACCACGCCATAAATTCCGACCGCGGCAAGCGCCAAAGCAATTCCGGCAAAGATTCCGAGGAGTAACATGTTGAATCGCCGGGCGGCGGTGGCCTCGGCCATGACTTCCGACATCGGATGAATTTTGGTCGGCGGAATCTGCGGGTCGATCTTCCAGATCCGGCTCTTGGCGGCGTTGGCGAGGGCATTCGGATCTACATCGCCGCGAACAACGATCGTCATCCATCGCTTCCAAGACTGGGTCGATTGCGCAAATGGCGTATAAACGGTGGGAGCATCCGGTTGATCGAGTCCGAAATGTTTGACATCGCTGACGACGCCGATAATCGTGATCCAGCTGATCGGATTGTCCCGCGCCCAGCCGACGCGCTTGCCGATCGGGTCCTCGTGAGGAAAGAACTGGCGGACGAGCGCTTCGTTGACTACTCCAACGATGAGCGTTCCCTCTTTGTCTTGGGGAGTAAAGGCGCGCCCGGCAATGCGAGGAATCTGCATCACGTTGAAATATTCGCCCGCGATGCTGCGCGTCTCGACATCGGGCTCTTCGCCGGGAGCAATCGGTGGGCGGCCCTCAACGATGAAATCATGGTTCAAAGAGTCGCCGCTCAGCGGCAGCTCACTGATCATGGCCGCCTGTGCGCCCGGCAACGCATTCAGCTCATCGAGGACTGCGCGGCGATACTGCATCTGTTTGGGAATTTGACGATAACGCGACTCCGGCAAGTCGATCCTCATCGTCAACAAATTGTCGGGATTGAACCCAGCTTTAATATTGCGCAATTGCCAGAAGCTTTTGATCAATAGTCCTGCTCCGATGAGCAAAACCAGGGCGAGCGCGAGTTCCGTCACTACCAGGACGCTGCGCACACGATGCCTCGCCGTTCCCACAGTGCCTCGACCGCCCTCTTTCAAAGCATCATTGACATTGATGCTCGTCGCATTCCACGCTGGGATGAGTCCGAAGATAATGCCGGTGATCACCGAGACCGCGAGAGTAAACCCCAGGACGTGCCCATCGATACTGATCGTCTCGAGCCTCGGCAGATCCGCAGGTTTGAGCGTCGTGAGCAGATCGATGCCCCAAAATGCCAGCATCAACCCGACGATGCCGCCCAGCACCGAGAGCATGACGCTTTCCGTCACCAGTTGCCTGATTAATCGCCCACGGCTGGCGCCGATCGCCGCGCGAATCACCAGTTCGTGCTCGCGCGTAGCCGCACGAGCCAGCAATAGATTGGCGAAGTTCGCGCACGCAATCAGTAAGACCAATCCCACCGCGCCAAAGAGCATGCGCAGCGCCGGGCGAGTCTGTCCCACGACTCTTTCGTGTAACGGCATGAGCAGCGTCTGCCGCTTCTTGTTCTCTTCCGGATATAGTTCCGCCAGACGCTGATCAATGAAGCTCATCTCACTCTGGGCTTGTGCAATCGTCACACCCGGTTTGAGCCGCGCGAAAGTTTGAAGGAAATGGACGCCGCGATAGGCAGCGGCGACCGGATAGATGACCCGTAACGCTCCCCACGCTTCCGCCTGGTCGCGCGGCGATTTGAAGTTCGCGGGCATGACTCCGACAACCGTATAGTTTTCGCCGCTCAATGGAACGGTCTGACCCAGGATTTTGGGATCGCCGCCGAATTGCCGCTGCCAGAGACCATAACTGAGGACGATCACGCGCGCTCCGCCCTGCTTGTCGTCATCATCCGAGAGTGTCCGTCCGAGCGCCGCCGAGACGCCAAGCGTCTTGAAATAACCGCCTGTCGCCATCCCGACCCGCCACTGGACCGGCTCTTGACCTCCTGTGTAATCGAGCGCCTGGATCGCATTTCCCCCCATCTCTTCATACGACTTGCTCCAGGACCTCATATCGGCCACGTCAAGGGCAGACTGACCGAAGCGGATCGCAACAATCTGCTCGGGCTGGAAATACGGCAATGGCCTCAGCAAAACCGCGTTAACGACGCTGAAGATGGCCGTATTGGCGCCGATGCCAAGCGCCAATGTCACCACAGCAATCAACGTAAATCCAAAATTTTTAAATAGTATTCTCGCCCCGTATCGCAGGTCCCGCCCAATAGTTTGCATAGAATCCTCTTCTCTACCCTTCTCTTTATTTGCGACTGCTCTCTCTCTTCGTCTATTAATGCTGACAAGTGCGATAGTTATTACTAAAGAATTAACCAAAAAATGTGCCAGTCGCGGGCGAATACTTAAACGCTGTGTTCAGTATGTTTGTTTGGACAGCTTGATGAGCTTGATGTTGACGAATGTACGGTTTTGGGAAGAGTGAATCCCAAAATCGAAATATTTTCGTTTGTGAACAATTGAAGCAAGAATATGAGGACCTAAAAACTGAGAGAAAACTCCCATGAACAACGAGCAAGCTATTAAACCCGATCAATTAGAGTTGGCAAGGCCTGAGGTGGAACTTTGCTTCAAAGATGCCATTGATCTGGCACGGATGATCAGAAAGCGTGAGGTATCGGCGACCGAAGTAATGACGGCTTTTTATGCTCAAATCCGGCGGATCAATCCGATGGTCAACGCCATTTGCACATTGATCAGCGAGGAGGACGCGATGAGCGCCGCCAGGAGAGCCGACGAACAGCTAGCAAGAAAGGAGTTTTGCGGCGTGCTGCACGGCTTGCCCCTCGCAGTTAAAGACCTGGTACTGACGGCTGGAATGCGGACGACATTCGGCTCTCGGATCTACCAGGATTTCATCCCCGAGCAAGACGGGCTCTTCGTCGAAAGGCTCAAGGGAGCCGGCGCAATCATCATCGGCAAGACCAACACTCCCGAATTCGGAGCCGGATCACAGACCTTCAACGAGGTCTTCGGCGCCACGTTGAATCCTTATGATCCGGCCAGAACCTGCGGCGGAAGCAGCGGCGGCGCCGCGGTAGCGCTGGCTTGCGGGATGGTTCCACTCGCTGACGGCAGCGATCTCGGAGGCTCACTGAGAAATCCGGCCAGTTTCTGTAACGTCGTCGGATTCCGCCCCTCGCCGGGCCGCGTTCCATCCTGGCCGCGATTCCAGGCATGGAACTCTTTGCCTGTCGAGGGGCCGATGGCACGCACGGTTCAAGATCTCGCTTTCATGCTCTCGGTCATGGCCGGACCGGACCCGAGGTCCCCAATCTCGATCAATGAGCCCGGCTGGTCTTTTTCAAGGCCGCTGGCGCGAGATTTCAGAGGGATCCGCATCGCCTGGAGCCGCAATCTTGGGCGTTATCCGGTCGAGCCTGCCGTCACCGAGGTCTGTGAAAAGGCGCGCCGGACATTCGTGGAGCTAGGCTGTTGCGTCGAGGACGGCGAGCCCGATTTTAGCGATGCCGACGAGATCTTTCAGGTTCTCCGCGCCACCATGTTCGCGTCCGATCGTGCCGAGGATCTAAAAAATCATCGCCATCTGATGAAGGAGACGGTGATCTGGAATATCGAGCAGGGGCAGAAACTCAGCGGTCTCGATGTCTGGCGCGCTGAGGTCAAGCGCACGGCATTGTTCCACCGGGTACGAGAGTTTCTGGAGCGTTACCAATACCTCATCTTGCCGGTCTCTCAAGTCGCGCCTTTTCCGATCGCGGTGGAATGGGTGAATGAGATCGATGGCGTGAAGATGGAGAGCTATATCGATTGGATGGCCACGTGCTATGCCATTACTCTCACGGGGTTGCCCTCCATCTCTGTTCCGTGCGGCTTCACCTCAACCGGGCTTCCCGTCGGACTGCAGATCGTCGGCCCCTCTCACCGCGACTTCGAAGTACTACAGTTGGCCCATGCCTTCGAGCAGCTTACGCAATGGGGCAAGGTTCGTCCGCCGATCGTGCAGGCGATCTGACACCTGATCTCTGATCCCTGATCCCTGATACTTTTTTATAAATATCAGGGGCCAGAGATCAGTGAAAGGACGGGTTACTTTGGTTCGACTCGGGCCTCTTGTCGAGGACCGGCGTTCTTCACATACTTATCCATCCAATTGACCATCTCGGCCAGCGTGTGAAGGACCGATTCGCGCGCGTAGTAGCCGTGCGCTTCGTGTGGAAGCGTCACGTACCTCACCGTGGCCCCATGTCCTTTAAGAGCCATGTAGAGCCGTTCCGACTGAATTGGGAACGTGCCCGAATTGTCATCAGCTTCACCGTGGATCAACAGGATCGGCTCATTGATCCGATTCGCGTACCAGAATGGCGACATCTTGGCGTAGATCTCCGGCACTTCCCAGAAGGTGCGTCGCTCACTCTGAAACCCGAATGGCGTGAGCGATCGATTGTATGCGCCGCTTCGCGCGATTCCGGCCCGGAACAGATCCGAGTGCGCCAGCAGGTTGGCCGTCATGAAAGCTCCATAGCTATGGCCGCCCACTCCGATCCGGTCACGATCGGCAACGCCCATCTCCACCACTTTTTTGACTGCGGCCTCAGCGCTCGCGACAAGTTGTTCGACATAGGTATCGTTGGCCGTCTCTCCTCCTCCCACGATCGGCATGGTCGGATTATCGAAGATGGCATAACCCTGCGTCAGCAAGAACAGGTGTGAGATGCCGCTGATTCTGGTGAACCGGTATGGCGACCCCGAGACCTGGCTCGCCGTATCAGCATCGGTGAACTCGCGCGGATAGGCCCACATCAGCATCGGCAGCCGTTCGCCCTTTTTGTAACCGGGTGGCAAGTAGAGCGTGCCGGAGAGCTTCACTCCATCCTTTCGCGCATAAGTGACGAACTGCCGTTCGATGCCGGCGAGTTGCGGCACCGGATCCTTGAACTGTGTGATGGCGCGTTTAGTTCCGGCGGCGAGGTCGCGCACGAAATAATTGGGAGGATCGGCCGGCGTTTCGTATTCCGTGAGCAAGGTCTTGGCGTCGTCATCGAGCGGCGCGACGATCGATTCATAGAGCTTCTCTCCGCAACGGAAAAGCCGTTCGGTCTTGAGCGTCTTGAGGTCGAGGCGATCGAGGAATGGACGATCACCATCAGGAGAGGCCCCTTCTCCAATCAGATAGATGTAATCCCCGCGCTGCAGGATCACGCCCGCTCCACCAAAGCCTCTGCCGAAACCGCCGCGCCCACGGCCCACGCCATTGTCTCGCTTCACTACCGGAGAGCCGGGATTGCTGTAGGCATCCTGTTGCCTGCGATCCCAGAGCTTGCGCGGCTGGGCGCCGGCCTCGATGATCCAGGTTCGCGTGCGGCGCGTCTGACGGTCGGATTCGCTGAGCAACATCGTGCCCGATTCGGTGTATGACGCTCCGCCGAATCGCCATTCCGTCTTGGCGACTTCAGCGGGAGCGCCGGAGAACGGCGCCGCGAGCGCCACTAGCTTATCGCGGAACGGCACACTCTTCTTCGGATTTCCCTCGTCGAGCGCTTCAACCCAGGTGATCGTTGCCGGCTGATCCGGACGCCAGCGATGGTTGCGAGGCCCCGGTTGCACTCCATTGATGGGAATGCCTTCGCTCGAAGGTACGTCGGCGACCTTCTTGACGACCTCGCCGCGACGGCTCCAGATCTCGACATCCTTGGGGAACCCGCCCATCGGCACCAGGCGCGAGAACGGATGCTTGATGCGCTCGACGAGAATGTACTCACCGTTCGGCGAGGCCGAAACATCTCCCCAAATTCCCGGCTTGCCGATCAGCGTCTTGCGCCCCGTGGCGCTGTCGATCGCCACCAGTTGGCTGGTGAAATAGTGTACGAACAGAGCCTCGTCGTAGGTATTCTTGATGAGATCTTCAAAAGTGGGAGCGGGCGCCGCCTTGCCGTAGTTCTCTTGAATGTTGGGGCCGGACGGCACGGTGGGTTCAGGCGGAGCGGGTCCGCGGTCCGCCGGCACCATCTGGCATAGCAATGTGACTCCGTCCTTCAGCCAGTCGCATGGATCAGTTCCGGTTCCATTCAACCGATCCTTTCCGCTCACCAACTTCGACTGTCCAGTCGCCGTCTCAGCGACCCATAACTCAATCCCGGTTGCTTTGGTATTCGCGAAGGAGAGCCGCTTGCCGTCGGGCGAGAAACTTACATCACTGATATTCGCATTCGGCGGCGTGATAACTTTCCGCTCCGTTCCATCGGTAATCGATCTGAGTGTGATGCCGATGATGCCGCCGACGCGCTGCTGGCGCCCGTTCGTTTTAGGGTTGATGCGTGCGCCGGCGATCCGATGAATCGGCTCGGCCAGCTCGGCAATCGTCGGCA
>Ga0081539_10004367_pt1 | contig 15742 bp, 14 predicted proteins | sample TabmetS4T2R2_FD_71023 | JGI IMG/M metagenome (GOLD analysis project Ga0081539, IMG submission 71023) | Tabebuia heterophylla rhizosphere microbial communities from the University of Puerto Rico - S4T2R2 | ecosystem: Host-associated > Plants > Roots > Rhizosphere ...
AGGTGCGAGAAGGTCGCGGGTCCACACACGGCGGCGTCTTCCTGGATATCAGCTACCTGCCGCCCGAGCACGTGCGACGCAAGCTGCCATCGATGTACGAGCAGTTCAAGGAGCTTGCCGACGTCGACATCACTGCCGGCCCGATGGAGGTCGGACCGACCTGTCACTACGTGATGGGGGGCGTGCGCGTCGACCCGGAAACGGCGGCCAGCACGGTCGAGGGCCTGTACGCGGCGGGTGAGGTCGCGGGCGGAATGCACGGCGCCAATCGACTCGGCGGCAACTCGCTGTCCGACCTGCTGGTATTCGGGCGCCGCGCAGGCGAGGCGGCGGCAGCCTTCGCCGGCCACCAGTCGGCCGCGCCCAAGACCGACGCTCGGCAGCTGCACAGCGCAATGAACGATCTCCAGGCGCCCTTTGACCGCCCCGCCGGCGAGGATCCGTACCACCTGCACCACGACCTGCAGGCCACGATGCAGCGGCTGGTGGGGATCTTCCGCACCGGGGAGGACCTGGAGGAGGCGCTCGGTATCCTCCGCACCCTGGCGGATCGATGGGAGAAGGTCCGCGTGGAGGGAACGCCGGCCTACAACCCGGGCTGGAACCTGTACTTCGAGCTTCGCAGCATGCTCACCTGCTCGGAGGCCGTTGCCCGCAGCGCCCTGCAGCGCACCGAGAGCCGCGGAGCGCATGCCCGGCTCGACCATCCCGGCCTGGACGCCGAGTGGGGGACGCGCAACAGCACGGTATCGATCGACGGCGACGCGATGCGGGTCACCGCCGAGCCGCTGCCGCAGATGCCCGAAGAGCTCCGTAAGCTGATCAAGACCTGAGGAGCGCGCATGGCTTTCGGTCGTACTTTCTCCTTCCGCCACTTCGAGGTGTTCCGCGGCGGCCCGGACGAGGAGGGGTCCTACGCGCGGTACTCCGTCCCCGTTGAAGAGGGGATGGTCGTCCTCGACGCGCTCCACTGGATCCAGGCCAACGAGGCGCCGGACCTGGCGGTGCGCTGGAACTGCAAGGCTGCCAAGTGCGGATCCTGCAGCGCCGAGGTCAACGGCATGCCGTCGCTCACCTGCAAGACGCGCATGAGCGACCTGCCGGCCGACCAGCCGATCCGAGTGGAGCCGATGCGCACCTTCCCCCTGATCAAGGACCTGGTGACCGACGTGTCCTGGAACTACGAGGTGAACAGCCGCATCATGCCCTTCACCCCGCCCGCTGACGCGCCGGAGGAAGCGTGGCGGTGGCAGCAGGAGGACATCGAGCGCGTCCAGGAGTTCCGCAAGTGCATCGAATGCTTCCTGTGCCAGGACGTCTGCCACGTCCTGCGCAACCACGAGACGAAGAACCCGTTCCTTGGCCCACGCTTCCTCGTTCGGGTGGCGGGCCTCGAGCTGCACCCCATGGATCGGGCGGATCGGCGCAAGTACCTCAAGGACGAGGGCAACATCGGCTACTGCAACATCACGAAGTGCTGCACCGAGGTCTGCCCGGAGCACATCAAGATCACCGACAACGCGATCATTCCGCTGAAGGAGCGCGTGGCCGATGCCTACTACGACCCGGTCCAGGCCGTCTGGCGGCGGATCGCGGGCGGAGGCAGCAAGTCCGCTGACCGCGGCGACGGCTGAGCCGCTGCGGCTCGTCATCCACACCGATGGGGCGGCCCGCGGCAATCCCGGGCTCGCCGGCGCCGGCGCCGTCCTGCGCGACGCGGCCGATGGCTCCCTCGTCTCCGAGCTTGCCGTCTTCCTCGGGCAGCGGACCAACAACTACGCGGAGTGGACGGCGGTGGCCCTGGCCCTCGAGGAGGCATTGCTGGTCAAGGCGACGCACGTCGACCTGCGAATGGACTCGCAGCTCGTCGCCCGGCAGATCTCGGGGCAGTACCGCGTTAAGCACCCTGACCTGCAGCCGATCCATGCCCGCGTCATGGGCCTGCTATCCCGCTTTGCCGGCTACACCGTGGGCCATGTCCCGCGGGAGCTGAACAAGGAAGCGGACCGGCTTTCGAACGTGGCCATCGACCAGCGCTCCGAATAGCGCGGCGCTATGCCACTCGCCGAATAGCGCGGCGCTATGCCTCTCGCCGAATAGCACTCAGAGTGTTCACACTGACCGATTTCCCCCTTGGCCGGCCATTGGCACAACTCCACGTTCTATTTCGCGCCCATTTCCGGCAATTCGTGTCACTGTGAGCACTGTCAGTTGTATCCGTCCCGTGATGCGCCCCAGGCATCAAATCGCGCGGATTGCCCCGCTCCGGCGTCGGATCATGCCTTGCCGTGCATTCAACGCCACCAGAGCCGCAGCTTCGGCGCAATTTGATCCCTGGCGCACATAAGCACTGAAGCGCCGAACAGGCGTTCGAATCGGCTACAATCGGTGGCCCTGGAGGCGGCCGGACGGCCGCGGACGCACCGGCCGAAAGGCCGCGTTCGAGGAAAGTCCGAGCTCCATAGAGCAGGCTCGCGGGTAACACCCGTCCGCCGTGAGGCGAGGACCAGCGCCACAGTGACGATGCCCGCTTCGGCGGGAGTGAAACGCGGCAAGCTCGAGCCGGAGCAAGACCGAATAGGAGGGCATCGAGGCTGCTCGCTCAGCCCTCGGGTAGGTCGCTCAGATGGATGGCCGTCGCCGGGCCGGTGCGAACCGGTCCGGGCACAGAACTCGGCTTACAGGCCGCTCTCCAGGGAGCTAGTCCTCGTCGGCGCGCCAGACCGTGGTCGCCGTGCAGGCGTTGCAGATGGGACGGGCCTCATCCATGGTCCCGAGTGGGAGCGGGTACTCGCGACCGCCGAGCAGGCAGTCGACCTGCACCGTCGGCAGCTCGTCCGCCCCGGTCGGAAGGATCGAGACGTGGCGCACGCGACAGCGCCTGATCCGCCCCTGGCGGGGGATCGGCTTGCGCTCCGCGCTGTCCAGCTGCTCGACGGCCATGTGCACAGGGCTCCGCTGGAGGCCGCCCAATACAGCCTCTCCGGCGGCCAGCCTAGTCGGCCCATTTGTCCAGCCTCAATGACGCATTGGTACCCCCGGGTCCAGGCTGCCGCTGGCATGGGTCGCGCTAGACTCACGAGGCGCCGCCCGGGCCGATCGAGCTCGGGGACGCCTTCGAGGAACGAGCTGGCTTGGTGTTCGGACGTCGCGGCCGACGGGAGGATCAGGAGGCAGCCAAGGAGGCGGAGCGACGCGCCCTGTTCGCCGAGCTGGCGAAGCGGCCGGACACCGTCTGCCCCTTCCTGGGCATGGTCGCCGCGCGAACCGAATACACCGATGGCGTCAGCGACCAGCATCGCTGCTACGCGTTCGGCGATCCGGCCGAGCTATCGGCCGAGCAGCAGACCCGGGTGTGCCTGCAGCGGGGGTATGGCAACTGCCCACGCTACCTCCGCGGCGTGCTCGTCATCCCCACCGAAGAGCTCGAGGCGCTCCGCCGGCCCCCGCCACCGATCCAGCCGCGTACGGCGGCACCCTCCGCCAAACCGGCCGCCCGTCCCGCCGAACGGCGTCGCCTGCCCGCGGTGCTGTTCGGCCTGCTGGTGCTCCTGCTTCTCGTCGGTGGGATTGGCGGCGGGACGCTGTGGTATCTGTCGAACCGCGTGACGTCCTCGGCTGCTGCCGCCACGCTGCCGGCGGGCACCGAGCTGAAGGCCGAGCTCACAGGCCTGTCGGCTCCCGCGGGCGGCTCACAGTCGCTGCGGGCCTCCGCATCCATCGGCGCCACCGAGGCGGTCGCCAACACCACACTGCTGTACGTGATCGACCTGTCGGCAAGCACTCTGCAGGGTGATGGCTGCGGAGCCGATGAGAATCATGACGGGCAGTCGGATTCGCCACTCGACTGCGAGATCGCTGCGGCGAAGGCGCTCAACGCCCAGGCGATCGAGAACGGCACGGTGGGCGCAGTGGGCCTCATCGGCTTTGCGGCCGGAGCGGTCACCGCTGACCTGTCCAACGCGGCCGAGGCGCAGGCGCTCGTCGCGCCCGACGCGGACGCGGACGGCGACGGGACGCCGGACGTCGTCCAGGCCCTGGAATCGGCATTCAGCGGTGCGAGGCGGACACCCGTTGGCTTCGCGACCTTCAGCCGTGGGGAGGCCGGGAACACCACGACCGATTTCAGCGAGGGCATCCAGGCCGCCTGCGATCTGCTGGCCGATAGCGACAACCCGAACCGGCTGGTCGTGTTCCTGTCCGACGGGGCGAACCGGGGTGGGGATCCGATCTCGGGCGTGCGGCCCTGCGATCCCGCTGCCGCGTTCCAGACCTTCGCGGTCGGGGCGCAGGCATCCTGCGAGCAGGAGTCGGAGCTGGGCAACCTGGAGGACGTCGCGCAGCTGACCGGCGGCACCTGCACGTCGGTCACCGACCTCACCAAGCTGCCCGACATTCTCGAGGCGGTGGTCGTGCCGCAGATCACGCGCGTCGAGCTGACCGTGGACGGCGGCGATCCCACCGACATCAGCGACGCGTCATCGCAGTCGCTGCCAGTGTCCGGGCCCACGGACATCCAGATCGATCACGACATCGCGGCGCTGGGCGGCGGCAGCCACGAGCTGTGCATCACCGTCTTCGCATCGGATGCCGGCGGTACCGGGTCGGTGAAGAGCTGCTCACCGGCCAAGGCTGAAGGCGGTCGACTCACCGCCGACTGAACCCTCCGCGCCATGGTGGCGCGCCTTCCGCGCTCCGCCCCCGGTCCCAGGACCATCCTCCCATCCCGGCTGCGCAAAACCCCTTGACGGGGAACCTTTGGCCTGTATGATGGCGCCCTGTGGCCCAAAGTGGGGCCAAATGGGGAGCAGTGGTGGAAGCCAGACACCATGGAGCGGGCGTCCTTCCTCACCGGCGAGTTCCGGCACGCGCTGGACGACCGGGGCCGAGTCGCGGTCCCGGCGCGGTTCCGTGGGCGCCTGGCCGCCGGGGCGACGCTGGCCCGCTGGCTGGATCGCTGCCTTGGCCTCTTCCCGCAGGACGAGTGGGACGAGCTGGCGGGCAAGCTCAGGTCGCTGCCGCTGACCAACCCGCGGGCGCGCGAGTTCGCGCGCTTCATGTCATCGGGCGCGGTGGAAGTGGAGCTGGATCGGCAGGGCCGCGTGCTCGTGCCGACCTATCTCCGCCAGTACGCCGGCATCGAGGCGGACGTGGTCGTGGTTGGTGCGCTCAACCGGCTGGAGCTGTGGGCGCCATCGGCCTGGCAGCCGTATCGGGCCAAGATCGAGGACGAGCCGGAGGCGCTTGCCGAGCACCTGGCCGACCTTGGCATCTAGTGCGGCGCGACGCCATGACGCACGTCACGCCGCCTCATTCATGCGTCTCCGGGCCGACCGGCCCGTCACCCGACCATCGAGGTGCAACGGCGAATGGGAGAAGGGCACCTGCCGGTCCTGGTCGACGAGGTTCTCGCCTCTCTCGGCCCACGGACGGACAGCTCCATCGCCGATTGCACGGTCGGGGGCGGAGGGCACGCCGAGCGGCTCCTGGAGACCTCGTCTCCGGATGGTCGCCTGCTCGGCCTGGATGCCGATCGGGCGGCCATCGCGGAGGCGCAACGCGTGCTGGCGCAGTACGGCGACCGGGTCGTGCTGCGCCAGGCCAACTTCGCGGCCATCTACGAGGTGGCGCGCGAAGAAGGCTTCATCCCGCTCGACGGGGCGCTGTTCGACCTTGGGCTGTCGAGCTACCAGCTGGCCGATGCCTCGCGCGGCTTCAGCTTCACCGCCGATGCGGCGCCGGACATGCGGTTCGATGAAGCCGCCGGCGTCTCGGCCCTCGAGCTCATTGACCGCACCTCCCACCGTGAGCTCGCCGGAATCCTCGCGACGTTTGGTGAGGAACGCCATGCGGGTCGCATCGCGAAGGCGATCCTGGCGGCGCGCGCGGAGGGCCGCCTCGTGACGGCCGCCGATCTCGCGGCCGTGATCGCTGCGGCGGCCCCTGCAAGGGGGGCAGATGCCGGCCGCATCCATCCGGCCACCCGCACCTTCCAGGCGCTGCGCATCGCGGTGAACCGCGAGCTCGAGGTGCTGGGCGCCGGGCTGGCCGGCGCGCTGGCAGCGCTCCGTCCCGGCGGGCGGATGGCGGTCATCAGCTACCACTCCGGCGAGGACCGGATCGTGAAGCGCTTCATGGCCCGCGAGAGCCGCGATTGCGTGGAGGATCCGCCGCCGCCGGTCTGCACCTGCGGGCATCGGGCCCAGCTGCGCGTGATCAACCGGCGGGGGATCACGCCCGGTCCTGACGAGATCCGCCGCAACCGCCGTGCGCGCAGCGCCCGGCTTCGGGTCGCCGAGAAGCTCTAGAGGAGGGCACGCAGATGAGTCGTGGACGACCGCGTCACCAGGCCAGCCGGCGGCGGATGTATTCCGCGCGCCAGCGCGAGCTGCGCGAGCGCCGCGCGCGGGACGACGAGCATCGCCAGTTCTGGCTCTCGGACCGCGTGGCGGCCATCGAGATCGAGGAGAACCTGGACTTCGAGTCTCCGACGTCGTGGGCCATCCGGCTCCCCGGCCGCTCGGCGGCCTGACCAGCGTCATGGCCATCAGCGGCGCGCGTCCGGCAACCGGGATCGGCATCTTCGGCCGACCGCGGGTACGGCCTCGGACCGTCGCGCAGCCGCGGCGACGCTCCGGCGCCGATCGGCGGCGTCGCCAGATGACGGGCGTCTCCGGCATCCTGGTCGCCCTGGCCGCGGCCGCCGGCCTCGCCTTCTTCTACCTGAGCCAGTCGACGCACGTGGCGGCGATCGGCTACCAGATCACCGGCCTGCAGGCGCAGCTCTCCGAGCTGCGCGCCGAGCAGCAGCAGCTGACCCTGCAGATCGGCCAGGCGCGGTCGCCAGCGGTCATAACCCGGCACGCGCAGACCTATATGCACCTCACCGAGCTGCCACCAGACGCCGTGACGTTTGCCCAGCGATCGATCAAGCAACCGTAGTTGAGCCGACGGCTCCGCCTGCCCGGCGGAGCCGAGGAGTGAACCGATGCTCGCCAGGACCGACAGCCGTGCCCGCGCCCTAGTCCTGCTTCTCGTGACGGCGCTCGTCGCCGGCGGGATCGGCACGCGGCTGGCGTGGTGGCAGATCGTCGAGCGAGATCGCCTGGCGGACATGGCGCTCGCCCAGCTGAACCAGACCGAGCCGATCCCGGCCGCGCGCGGCGACATCACCGACTCCACTGGTGAGCTGCTGGCAACCACCGTCGAGCTGCAGTCGGTGTTCGCCACGCCACCGAGCATCGACGATCCCGCGAGCACGGCCGCCCTGCTCGCCCCGCTCCTCGGCCTGGACGTGCACGCGCTGCAGGACACGCTGGCCACCGACGATCCGTGGGTCTGGCTGAAGCGCCGCGTCGACCTGCAGAGCAGCGACGCGGTGCGTGCCCTGCGTCTGCCGGGCATCGGCCTGCTGCCCGAGACGAAGCGGGTCTACCCGGTGAGGGGCGTCTCGCCGAACACGACGCTGGCCGCACAGGTGCTGGGCTTCGTGAACGTGGACGGCATCGGCCAGTACGGCATCGAGGCGAGCGACAACGCGCTGCTCGCCGGCCTGCCCGGCTCTATGACGGCGCAGCAGGACGTGGCGGGGCGCCAGATTGCCGACTCGGTGTTCCAGCTCAAGGCGCCGGTCGATGGCTCGGACCTGAAGCTGACCATCGATGCCGGGCTTCAGCACCTGCTCGAGTCGGCGATGTGGGACACGTACCGGCGCAACTACGCCAAGGGCGTGACCGGCGTGGTCATGGACGTCAACACCGGCGCCGTGCTTGCCCTGGCCACCTTCCCGTCGTACGACGCCAACGCCTACGGCACGCTGGATCCGGAGCTCTTCAGCAACCCCGCCGTGGCGCGCCAGTACGAGCCCGGGTCGGTGATGAAGGCGTTTACCATCGCCGCGGCGCTCGATGCCGGCGCGATCACCACCCACGACAAGTTCCGCGACGACAACAACCTGCGCCTCGCCGGCGTCCGTATCCAGAACGCGGACCGCTACACGTACCCATACGGTCACGGCCGCATCACCGCGGGAGATGTGCTGAAGCTGTCCAACAACATCGGCGCCGCCAAGATCGGGCTCACCCTGGGCGGACAGGGCCTCTACCAGGCTCTGCACCGATTCGGGTTCGGCGAGCCGACCGGGATCGAGATCGCCGGCGAGGCGGCGGGCGTGGTCTGGAACCCGGACGGGCCGAACGGCTCGGGCGAGCTGACCACCGCGCAGAACTCGTTCGGGCAGGGCCTCTCGGTGACCGCCATGCAGCTGGTCGCCGGCTACGCCGCCATCGGCAATGGTGGACGCCTGGTGACCCCGCACGTCGTCGCCGGCTGGACCACGCCTGACGGCACCTACCACCCCGCTGAGCAGCCCGAGCCGGAGCGCGTCATGCGGCAGGAGACCGCCGACACCGTCCTCCGGCTCCTGACCGACGCGGTCGACAACGGGATCGCGCAGCCTGCATCGATCCCTGGCTACTCGGTTGCCGGCAAGACCGGCACCGCCCAGATCGCCGGGCCGATCACCGAGCGCGTGCGGATCGGCACGGACCGCAAGGGCCATCCGAAGTACGAGAAGGTGACCCACTACGGGTACATCAGCAACTGGATTGACTCGAGCTTCATCTCGCTCCTGCCGGCAAGCGATCCGAAGATCGTGACGCTCATCCTCATCCATCGGCCGGCGGTCTGGGGCCTGTACCAGATGGCCCAGCGGCCGGACGATCTGTTCCGTTCGCTGGCGCCGGACATCCTCAGCTACCTGGCCATCCCGCCCGACCGCGTCGAGCGGCCCGACGGGCAGGTTGCCAGCCGGTGAGGCTGCTAGAGTTGGCCGAACCTGTCGCAGGTAGCCGCGTGCCGCCATCGATCTCCCTCGATGAACTCCTGGCCGCCACCGGCGGCCGGCTCCTCAAACCGACGGCGATCACCTCCATTGCGGGCGCCTCGGTCGACTCACGCCACGTAAGCCCGGGCAGCGTGTTCGTGGCGCTGCGCGGGGAGCGGGTCGACGGTCATCGGTTCGTTGCCGAGGCTGTCCGCGGCGGGGCCGCCGCGACCCTCGTCGAGCGACCGGTCGAGGGGATCGAAGGGGACGTGGCGATCGTGCTGGTCCCGGATGCCTTGCACGCGCTGCAGGAGCTGGCGGCGTGGTGGCGCGGTAGATCCGCCGTTCGGGTGGTGGGAATCACCGGATCGACGGGCAAGACCATCGCCAAGGAGGTCGTGGCGGACGTGCTGTCGCGCACGCAGACGGTGCTGCGCAACGAGGGCAACCTCAACTCGGAGACGGGCCTGCCCATGACGCTGCTTCGCCTCGAGCCACGGCACGAGCTGGCCGTGCTCGAGATGAGCATGTATACGGAGGGCGAGATCGCACGCCTGGCCGAGATCGCGCGGCCCGAGGTCGGTTTGGTCCTGGCCGTCCATCCCACGCATCTCGAGCGTGCGGGCAGCATCGAGGCCATCGCTCGCGCGAAGTCCGAGCTGCCCAGGGCGCTTCCCGCAGACGGGCTGGCCGTCCTCAACGCCGACGACCCCCGCGTGGCCGCCATGGCATCCGTGACCGATGCGCCGGTGCGCACGTTCGGGCTGTCGGAGGGGGCCGATGTGCGGGCCACCGACGTCGTGTCGCACGGACTGGCGGGCACGGAGTTCACCCTGCAGGCCCCGTGGGCGGAACGCCGGATGCGCAGCGCCATGCCCGGGCGTCACCTGGTGCCGCATGCCCTTGCCGCGGCTGCCGTGGCGGAGCGCTTCGCCGTGCCGCTCGACGAGGTCGAGGCGGCATTGGGCGCCGGGAGCCGAGCCGATCACCGCATGGCCATCACCGACGCCGCGTCGGGCGCCACGCTGGTGGACGACTCGTACAACGCCTCACCGGTATCCGTGTCGGCGGCCCTGGAGTTCCTGGCCGAGACGCCGGTATCAGGCGGCGGCCGCCGGTTGGCCGTGCTGGGCGACATGCTAGAGCTGGGGCCCGACGAGGAGCGGCTGCACCGCGAGATCGGTGCGAAGGCGGCCGGCGCGGCCGACGCGCTCCTGGCCGTCGGTGAGCGGGCCGCCTGGATCGCCGATGCGGCAACGGCAGGCGGGCTGCGCAACGTCGCCGCGGTGGCGGACGTGGACGCGGCGATCGAGGCATTCGACCCCACGCTCGCCGCCGGACCGGGCGACGTGGTGCTGATCAAGGGCTCACGCGGGGTGGAGCTTGATCGGCTGGTCGCGGCGCTGGAGGCTCCCCGGTGATCGCCATCGTCGTGGCCCTGCTGCTGGCGTTCAGCGGAGTCGTCGCGCTGGGGCCCGTCTACATCGGGCTGCTCCAGAGGCTGGGCTTCGGGAAGCGCATCCGCACTGATGGGCCGGAGGGGCACCTGGTCAAGGCCGGGACACCGACCATGGGCGGCATGCTGATGGTGCTGGTGGTCATGTTCCTGGCCATGGCCATGCGGATCGAGGACAGCGTCACCCTGACGCCGATGCTGGCGCTCGTGGGCGTCGGCATCCTGGGCGCGATCGACGACTACGTGAATGCCCGGACCGGCGTCGGCATGCGTGGGCGCTGGAAGCTGCTGTGGCAGGCCGTCGTGGCGCTGCTGGCGGCCATCTACGTTCAGCGCCACTTCAACATCACGGTCCTGAACGTCCCGTTCCTCGGTGAGCTGATGGTCGGCGCGGTCGTGTTCGCGCTGTTCATGGCATTCGTCATCGTCGGCGTCAGCAACGCGGTGAACCTGACCGACGGGCTCGACGGCCTTGCCGCCGGGGTCCTCATCTTCTGCTTCGTGGCCTACCTGTTCATCGCGCTCACCGACCCGCCGGGGACCCCGGCGCCGCAGACCAACCTGGCCATCCTGTGTGCGCTCATCGTTGGAGCGCTGATGGGCTTCCTCTGGTTCAACGTGCATCCGGCGCAGATCTTCATGGGCGACTCCGGGGCACTGGGCCTGGGGGCCACCCTCGCCGTGGTGGCGACCATGAGCCGCCAGCTGCCGCTGCTGGCGGTCATCGGCATCGTCTTCTTCGCCGTGATCATGAGCGTCGTGCTGCAGGTGATCTCCTTCCGCTGCCGGGGGCGCCGGATCTTCCGGATGGCACCGCTGCAGCACCACTTCGAGCTGATCGGCTGGGCGGAGGAGAAGATCACCGTGCGCTTCTGGATCGTGGGCGCGCTGGCCGGGCTGCTGGGATTCAGCGTCTTCCTGGGCAGCACGTTCGGGCTGCAATAGGACCGATGCGCACCATGACCGCACCGCCCACCACCATCGCCGACCTTCGCGGTCGGCGCGCCGTCGTCCTGGGCCTGGCGCGCTCAGGCGTGGCGGCCGCCCGCATGCTGGCCGATGCTGGCGCGCAGGTGACCGTCTACGACCGTCGGTCCGCTGACGATCTGGCCGATGCGATCGGCTCGCTTGGCGAGCGGGCGGTGGCGTTGGCCCTCGCGACGCCCCCCGAGGCGGTCCGCGGCATGCTGGCCGAGGCGGACCTCGTCATCACCAGCCCATCGATCTCGGCGCGCTTCCCGACCACCGAACCCTGGCTGCGCGACGCGCTGCGTGGTGCGGAGCAATCCGGCACGCCGGTGCTGTCGGAGATCGACCTCTTCCTGCGGCTGACGCGGGCGCGGGTCCTGGCGGTGACCGGCACCAAAGGGAAGACCACGACGACCGCCCTCATCGGCGCCGCGCTGGAGGCCGGCCGGGTGTCGCATGCGGTCGGCGGCAACATCGGCACGCCGCTGGTCGAGCGCGTGGGGGAGCTAGGCCCCGACGACTGGGCCGTGCTCGAGCTGTCGGAGCTGCAGCTGCCCACGATTTCGCGTGGGGCCGACCTGGCGATCTACACGAACATCGGCTCGGACCACCTGGACCGGCACGGCACGGTCGAGGCGTACCGTGCGGTGAAGCGGCGGCTGGCGGAGCTGACCGCCGAGCGCGGGACGGTGGTCCTCAACGATGACGACCCAGGCTGCCGCGAGCTCGACGTGCTCCTTCACGGCGACATCCGCCGATACGGATTCGAGCGTCCCGATCTCGAGGCCACGATTCGGGACGGCCAGATCCTGCTCGACGGGCGGCCGCTGATGCGGGTCGCCGATATTCCGCTCCACGGGCGCCACATGACGAGCAACGTGATGGCGGCCGCCCTCGGGGCGCGGCTGGCTGGCGCCGAGCCGGAGGCGATCGCCGCCGGCATCCGCGACTTCCGCGGCGTGCCGCACCGCATGGAGATCATCCGCGATCGGAATGGCGTCCGCTGGGTGAACGATTCGCAGGCCACCATCCCCATGGCGGCGGTTGCCTCCATCGAGGCGTTCGCCCCGGCGCCGGTGGTCCTGATCGCCGGCGGGCGCGGCAAGGGCCTCGACTACGCGGACGTGGCCGAGGCAGCGGCCCGCCGGGTCCGCGCCGCGATTCTGATCGGCGAGAGCGCGGACGAGCTGGAGGCGCTCATCGCCGGCCGCGTCCCGGTACGCCGCGCCGCCAGCATGGCGGAGGCGGTGGGCCTCGCGGCCGATGCCGCCCGACCTGGCGACGTGGTGCTGCTGTCGCCGGCGGCGGCCAGTTTCGACATGTTCACCGACTACGCGGCGCGAGGAGAGGCCTTCCGGGCGGCGGTGGCGGAACTGGGGGCGGCCGAATGAGCGCGGCCGCGGCGGTCGCCCGCCGCACCTCGACGTCCCGAGCCGGAGGCGTGCGCCGCGAGCGACACAACGTCAGCTATCCGCTGCTGGTGGCGGTCCTGGCACTGGTGGCGATCGGCGTGGTGATGGTGTACTCGGCATCGAGCGTGCGCTCGTACCTCGCCAGCAGCGACCCCGCCGCGCAGGGGCTGCAGCAGGCGATCTGGGCGGTGCTCGGGCTGGGGGCCATGGTCCTCGCCAGCCGCATCGATTTCCGCGTCCTCCGCTACCTCGCCATTCCACTCTACGTCGGCACGCTGCTGCTGCTGATCGCCGTGCTGATCCCGGGGATCGGCACCGAGGCCTTCGGCAGCCGGCGCTGGATCGCGGTGCCGGGCATCGGCACCTTCCAGCCGGCGGAGGTCGCCAAGCTGGCGATCTGCATCTACCTCGCCCACTGGTTCGACCGCCAGGGCCGCAAGGCGCACTCGTTCTGGAACGGGTTCGTCCCGTTCGGGATGCTGGTCGCGCCGGGGTTCCTGCTCATCGCGCTCGAGCCGGACCTGGGCACCGCCGGCATCTATGCCGCCACCGCCTTCGCCATCTTCTACATGGCAGGAGCCAACCTGCTGTATCTGGGCGGCATCGCCTCGGGTGTGGTGGCGGCCGCGGTGCTGATGATCTCCAGCACGCCGTACCAGCTGGAGCGGGTGCGGACCTTCCTCGACCCGTTCCGCGACCCGCTGGACAAGGGCTACAACACGATCCAGGGCCTGCTGGCCCTGGCGCTCGGCGGCCTGATGGGCCAGGGCCTTGGCGCCAGCAAGCTCAAGTACATGTACCTGCCGGCGCCATCGACCGACTTCATCTTCGCGATCATCGGCGAGGAGTGGGGGATCATCGGCACCCTGACCGTGCTCGCCCTTTTCATCCTGATCGCGTACCACGGGTATCGGATCGCAATCCATGCGCCCGATACCTTCTCGGGCCTGCTGGCCGCGGGCATCACCACCTGGTTGGTGGCACAGGCCTGCATCAACATGATGGTCGTCACCGCGCTGATGCCGGTCACCGGCATCCCGCTGCCGTTCATCAGCTACGGGGGCTCGGCCCTCACCATCAACCTCGTGGCGGTCGGCATCCTGCTGTCGATCTCGCGCGAGACCTCCCAGACAGGATCCGTGCTCGATGCGCTATCTGGTCTCGGGCGGCGGGACCGGCGGGCACGTGTACCCCGCGCTGGCCGTCGCGCGGGCGCTGCGCGACGCCCAGCCCGCGCTTGAGCTCGCCTACGTCGGTGGCGTCAGGGGCCTGGAGCGGCGAATCGTCTCCGGCGCTCCCGACCTGCCGTATCACGAGCTGGTGGTCCGCTCGCTGCGGGGTGGCGGCATGAACGCGCACCTCGTGCTGGATCCGCTGCGGCTGGCGGCATCGGTGCCGCAGGCCTACGCGTTGCTGGGCCGGCTGCAGCCACGCGCCATCTTCACCAGCGGCGGATACCTGGGCATCCCGCTGGTCATGGCGGCGCGGGCGCGACGCATCCCGTCGCTGGTCTGGGAGGGGAACGTCGTTCCCGGTCGCGCGACGGCAGCGGTGAGCCGCTTGGCGACGCGGGTCGCCGTCTCGTTCGAGCCGACGCTGGCCGCGTTCCCGGACCGGTCCTTCGTGTCCGGCACGCCCATCCGCTCGTTCGACGCGGTAGACCGCCCGCTCGCGCGCCGCTCCTTCGGGGTGGGCGATGACGATCGCCTGCTTCTCGTGTTCGGGGGCTCGCAGGCGGTGGCCCGTATCACCGCCGCGGTGGAGGCCGCCCTCCCCGCCCTCCTCGAGCAGTGGCATGTCCTGCACATCGCCGGCGAGGCCGGGAAGCCGGCGGCCGACGCTGCCCGAGACCGCCTCTCGGCTGACCGCCAAGCCCGCTACCGGCCGGTGCCGTTCCTCAGCGATCGCATGGCCGACGCGCTGGTGGCGGCCGACCTGGTCGTGGGCCGCGCCGGCTCGTCCACCTGCGCCGAGATCGCCGCCGTTGGCCTCGCCTCCATCCTGGTCCCGTATCCGCACGCCGGCGACCACCAGCGTGCGAACGCCGCCTTCCTGGCGGACCGCGGCGCGGCGGTGGTCGTTCCGGACGCCGAGCTGGACGCGGCGCGCCTGGCCGCCGAGGCGGCCCGCCTGCGCGACGACGAGCTGCGCAGCGCCCTCGCCGCGGCTGCGCGTGCGCTGGGCCGCCCCGACGCCGCCCGGGCAATCGCCGAAGAGCTGCTCGCGATGGGCGAGGGGCGACCGCTCCCGTCGCAGTCCGGCGGAGGCGCCTCGTGACCGGAGCAACGACCAGGGATCGGCTCGCACGCCTGGACGAGCTGGCGACTGAGCGTGGGCTGCCGCTGCGGGCGGATGGTCCACTTGCCCCGCTCACCACCCTGCGCGTTGGTGGCGCCGCCGACCGGCTGGCCGAGGCCCGGGACTCGGAGCAGCTGCTCGCGCTGCTGCGACTCGCCCGCGACGCGGACGTCCCGTGGTTCGTGCTCGGCAATGGCAGCGACCTGGTGGTGGCCGATGCCGGGATGCGCGGCCTGGTGATCAGAAACCGGGCGAAGGCGCTTCGGGTCGAGGGTGAGGAGATCAGCAGTGAGGCCGGCACACCGATGGCCATGATCGTGAAGCGCTGCACCACCGACGGGCTCACCGGCGTCGAGTTCGGCATCAGCATTCCCGGCACGCTGGGCGGCGCGGTGTGGGCAAACGCCGGCGCGCACGGCGGAGAGATGCGCGACATCCTCAGCTGGGTGGAAGCCTGGGATCCGGATACGGACAGCACCGGCCGCCTCGTGCCGGGTGACTGCGCCTTTGCCTACCGCGAGTCACGCTTCAAGCATTCGCGCGAGGTGGTGCTCTCGGCCGCGCTCCGGCTGCGACCCGGCGACCCAGGGGAGATTGGCGCGACGGTGGCCGCGCACCAGGCGCAACGGGTCGCCACCCAGCCGCTGGCCGACCAGAACGCCGGCAGCGTCTTCCGCAATCCGCCCGGCGACCACGCCGGGCGGCTCATCGACGCCGCGGGGCTCAAGGGCTTCCGCGTCGGCTCGGCGCGGGTGAGCGAGCTGCACGCGAACTTCATCGTCA
>Ga0081539_10004368_pt1 | contig 15741 bp, 13 predicted proteins | sample TabmetS4T2R2_FD_71023 | JGI IMG/M metagenome (GOLD analysis project Ga0081539, IMG submission 71023) | Tabebuia heterophylla rhizosphere microbial communities from the University of Puerto Rico - S4T2R2 | ecosystem: Host-associated > Plants > Roots > Rhizosphere ...
GTTGATGAAAATCACCAAGGTGTTGGACTTGGAGATCGAGGCGGTGAGCTTGCGCAGCGCCTGGCTCATCAGGCGGGCATGGAGGCCCGGCAGCGAATCGCCCATCTCGCCTTCGAGTTCGGCCTTGGGCACGAGTGCCGCGACCGAGTCGATCACCAGCACGTCGATCGCGCCCGACCGCACCAGCGTGTCGGCGATCTCGAGCGCCTGCTCGCCGGCGTCGGGCTGGGAGATCAGGAGGTTGTCGATGTCGACGCCGAGCTTCTTGGCGTAGCCCGGATCGAGCGCATGCTCGGCATCGACGAAGGCGCAGGCGCCGCCCTTCTTCTGGGCCTCGGCCACGACGTGCAACGCGAGCGTCGTCTTGCCCGAGCTCTCGGGCCCATAGATCTCGATGATGCGGCCCTTGGGCAGGCCGCCAATGCCGAGTGCGATGTCGAGCCCCAGCGAGCCGGTCGAGATCGCTTCGATCTCCAGCGCCTCGCGCTGGCCCAGCTTCATGATGGAACCCTTGCCGAAAGCCCGTTCGATCTGGGCCAGGGCGGCGTCCAGCGCCTTGCTCTTGTTTTCCATGCCTTCTTTTTCGACCACTTTCAGAACTGCGGACATTAGCTGTCTCCTCGTTCTCCCACGCCCCTGTCGGGAGCGGCAATGCGGATAAGTCCGCCGGGGGTCGGGCCAATGTACCCATTTTGTTCCGGACGACAAGGGGACAAATAACCCCCTGAAAGAACTAATGTTCTTGACACAAGTTCTAGCTATGTTCGCCCCGGTCGTTCGCCTCTATGGGGAAAGCGTTAGTTAGGAGCGCAAACCTCCAGGTCCGCATTACCCACCGCCGCATTCAATCCTTGGGCGGGACGAACATGTAGCCCACACCCCTGACCGTGCGGATCGCCTCGGGGTGGGCGGGGTCCTTCTCGACCTTGCGCCGGATGCGAGTGATGCGCAGGTCCATGGCGCGGTCGAACACCTCCATCTCGCGATGGCCGATGGTCTCGAGCAGCCAGTCGCGCGCCAGAGGCCGGTTGGGGTTCTCGGCGAACACCTTCAGAAGATCGAATTCACTCGCAGACAGCGTCTCCTCGCTGCCGTCGGCGTCGACCAGCACGCGCTTTTCGAGATCGAGCACGCGCCGCCCCATGCGCACCCGCGGACCGGCCGACGGCGCAACCGTGCCCTGGGCGCGGCGCAGCACGCTCTTGATGCGGGCCAGAAGCTCGCGCGGGTCGAAGGGTTTTGGAATGTAGTCGTCGGCGCCGGTCTCCAGGCCGACCACCCGGTCGACCGTATCGCCCGCCGCCGTCACCATGATGATGCAAATCCGGCCGCTCTTCTCACGCAGCCAGCGGGCGACGGCAAAGCCGTCCTCCCCGGGCAGGCCGACATCGAGCAGGACCAGGGCCGGCAGCTCGCGCTCGACCATGCGGCGCAAACCGGCCCCCGATTCGAAGCCGGTGACGCGGAAGCCCTGGCGGCTGAGATAGTCGAGCAGGAGCTGGCGCTGAGCTGCCTCATCCTCGACCACGACGATATGCTGACGCTTGTCCAATCTTTCCCCCGCCTCGGCAATTTACCACACGCCGGGCAATTGCGCTGGGATTGCGAATTCCTCGGTGCAGATTGCCCCGTGACCATAAGCTTTGTGTCGCCGACATGTCGCCGCCCAAGAATCGATGACACAAACGATACAAAGGCCGCAGCCGGCGACACACGCTTGATACGTCGGCCTTTCAGCATGCCTCAATGGCCCAACTGGACATCGCCGGCATCGATCCCAAACGGATCGAGCAGGTCGTCACTCACCGCCTGGTCGAGATCCCGACGCTGCCCAAGGTGCTGGCGCTGCCGATCTTCGGCGCGGTGGCGGCGGCTCTCTATGCCGGCCTGGCGCCGCTCTGGATGTTCCTGGCGCCGGCCGCGCTCTACGTCATCTCGGTGTGGGGCTCGTGGCGGGTCCAGGTCGTCTACCGGCGCGATCCGTCGGCGGTCAGTCTCGCCGGCTGGCGCTGGCTGTACACCGTCACCGCCGTGCCGACCTCGTTCGCCAACGGCCTGATGGGCGGCTTCTTCGCCACCCTGCCCGGAGCCGAGGAGGAACGTGTGCTGTGGGCGCTGGCGCTCAGCCTGATCGTCGGCGGCACGCCCTCGCGCGGCCTCGATGGCCGCACCTACACCCTGTCGGCCGCCTCGCTGGTGCTGCCGATGGCGGGCGTGCTGGTGTTGGGCGACGGCAGCCGGCACGCCATCGGGCTCGCGGCGATCATGCTGGGCTTCGTCGCCATCATCTCGCTGTTCGCCCACATCGAGCGCAGGCGCACGCGCGCCGAGATCGCCCGCGACCTCGCCGCCCACGACCTCTCCAAGAGCCTCGACGATGCGCATCGCGACGTGGCCTTCGCCGAGGAGACCATGCGCACCATGCTCGACAACATGAGCGACGGCGCGCTGCTCTACGAGGGCGACGGCCGCTGGCTTTACCAGAACAAGGCGATGGCGCGCCTGCACGACATGCCGGACGAGGTGCTGAAGGGACTGCCGACCTTCAAGGACATCATCCGCTATCGCGCGCTGCGTGGCGACTACGGGCCGCTCGATGCGCTGCCCGGCGGCCTGGAGGGCTGGATCGCCAGCCGCGCCGCGCGTTTCAACCTGCCGGGTCAGCCCCCCGAGCGGCGGCGCACCGTCACCGGCCGCACCGTCGAGGTGACCTACCGGCCATTGCCCGGCGGCCGCGTCCTGACCATGCATCGCGACCTCACCGACATCGTCGAGCAGGAAAACCGCCTCACCCAGGCACAGGCCGAGCAGGAGCGTACGCGCGCCACCATGCGCTCAGTGCTCGACAACATGGGCGATGGCGCCGCGCTCTACGCGCCGGATGGCGGGCTCTTGTTCCACAACGCCGCCTTCGGCCGCCTGCTCGATCTCGACGCCACGACCATCGCCACCACCATCAACCTTGCCGACATCGCCCGCTTTCAGCTGGCGCGCGGCGACTTCGGCCCGGTCGCCGACATCGACGCCGAGCTCGCCGAACGCATGGCCGTCATCGAGAGCGGCAACGTCGCGCCGTTCGTGCGCACCGGCCGCAACGGCCTCACCCTCGAGATCACCTCGCACCGGCTGGCCGACGGCCGCCTGCTGGTGACCTATCGCGACATCACCGAGCTCAAGACGCACGAGCAGGAGCTCGAGCGCTCGCGCAGCACCCTGCAGACCGTTCTCGACGAGATGCCGGACGCGCTCCTGGTCTACGACGCCGACGCGAAGTGGCTGTTCTTCAACGAGGCGACGCTGAAATTCCTCGACCTCGATCGCGCGACGCTGAAGGCTCTGCCCGACGCCTGGTCGATCCTCGACTACCAGATCGATCGCGGCGACTTCGGCGCCATGGGTGCCGCCCAGCGCGCCGAGTTCGTCGAGGCGCGCAAGCAGGTCTTCGCCTCGGGCACCGAGGGCTGGATGCTGCTGAAGCGCGGCGACCGCATGCTGCACTTCCGGCTGACTGTGCTCGACAATGGCTGGCGGCTCGGCATGTTCCGCGACGTCACCGATCTCGAGGGCGCCCGCCAGTCGGCGGTGGATGCACGCCAGACGCTGCTGCTCGCCATGGAGGCGATGGATGACGGCATCGCCTTCCTCGACCGCGACGAGCGGCTGGTCCTCTGCAACGAGGCCTACCGGCGCTTCATGCAGGGCCTGCCGGAGATCGTGACGCCGGGTGTCGTGCTGCGCGACGCCGTGCACCATGCCGCCAAGGTGCTGAAGCCGCCCAGGGAGACGCCGGAAGTCTGGGCCGAGCGCCAGCTCACCACGTTGCGCTCGGGCCGTCCCGCGCTGATCCCCTACGGGCCCAACAAGTGGGCGCGCGTGTCGCTCGACTATGCCTCCGACGGCCGCGCCGTCGTGCTGGTGAGCGACGTTTCCGAGGAGCGCCGCCGCCAGCGCGACCTCGAGCAGGCCCTGGTCGCGGCCGAGAAGTCGCGCGAGGACGCGGTCGCCGCCGACCAGGCCAAGTCGACCTTCCTCGCCACGATGAGCCACGAGATCAGGACGCCGATGAACGGCGTTCTAGGCATGATGGAGGTGCTGGAGGCCGAGGGTGTGCGCGAGGGCCAGGCGCGCACCGTGGCGACCATGCGCGAATCGGCCCAGGCGCTCTTGCGCATCATCGACGACGTGCTCGACTTCTCCAAGATCGAGGCGGGAGCCCTGGCGCTCGAGGAGACGCCGTTCTCGCTGACCGGGCTGGTCGACAGCGTCGTGGCGACGTTCCACCCGCAGGCCGAGCGCAAGGGCCTGTCGCTGGTCGCCGCGGTGGCGCCGGGCTCGACCGACGTGCTGATGGGCGATCCCACGCGGGTGCGCCAGATCCTGTTCAACCTTTTAGGCAATGCGCTGAAGTTCACCGAGCGCGGCGGCGCCATGATCCGCGCCCGCACCGAGCCGATGGGAGACGGCCGCTCCCATGTCGTGCTCACGGTGAGCGACACCGGCATCGGCATGAACGAGGCCCAGCAGGCCCGCCTGTTCCAGCCCTTCTCCCAGGCCGACAGTTCGACGACGCGGCGCTATGGCGGCACCGGGCTCGGGCTGTCGATCGTGCGAAGGCTGGCGCAGCTCATGGGCGGCGACGTCACCGTCGAAAGCGCGCCCGGTGCGGGCTCGACCTTCACCGTTATCCTGGAGCTGATGGCGGCACCCTCGGATTCGCCGCTGGTCGACCTGCCGGTGGTCGATGCGCCGCCGGAAACCGCGCCCACCGCTCCGGCGGTCGCCGGCAACAACGTGCTGGTGGTCGACGACCATCCGATCAACCGCGAGGTGCTGGTGCGCCAGCTCCAGGCGCTGGGTGTCGGCGCCGATTCGGCGGCCGACGGTCGCGAAGGGCTGAAGGCCTGGAGCGCGGGCCATTACGCCATCGTCTTCGCCGACGTGCACATGCCGCTAATGGACGGCTTCGAGATGACCGCCGAGATCCGCCGCCTGGAAGCGGCCGATGGCCGGCCGCGCACGCCGATCGTGGCGGTGACCGCGAATGCCATGGCGGGCGAGGACGAGCGCTGCCGTGCCGCCGGCATGGACGGCTATCTCTCCAAGCCGGTCGGCCTGCCGCGACTGCGCGCCACCCTCCAGCGCTGGCTGCGCGGCGCCGACGACGCGGCGCCGGCGATCGATCGCGCCGTGCTCGATCCCTGGATGCAGGGCGACGAGGCGGCGCGCCGCGACCTCTTGGCGAAGTTCAGCCGCTCGGCCACCGAATCGCGCCACGACATCGAGACGGCGATGGCGGCGGGCGACCTCGCCGCACTGGCGGCAGCGGCGCATCGGCTGAAAGGCAGCGCATTGGCGGTGGGCGCCCGCGCGCTCGGCGATGCGGCACAGACCCTCGAACGGGCCGCCAAGGCCGGCGATCGCGCGACGTGTCAGGATGGGCTGGGGCCGCTCGCCGTCGAAGTGCAGCGGGCGCAGGCGGAAATCGGCGCCTGAAAATGCAGCTTAGCGGCTGAAGCGGGCCTCGTAGATGGCGCCCCAGGGGGCGACATCCTTGGGCGCGCGGTCGCGGCGGCCAGGCTTGGCGACGACGACCCAGATGAAGGTGGTGAGCGCGAACACGGTGCCAGCGACGGGCGAGCCGGCCAGGACGGAAACGATCGCGAAGAAGGCCAGGAGGCTGCCGATCAGCTGAAACATTGGGGTTTCCCCGGGGTGCACGGTGAGGCGGAGCGGTATTGCCCTCGCCGGACGTCCCGCTTGTATCGGTCCGCCGTATCTTCGCCGTATTGCGGGCCGGCAAATTTGTTTCGTCTGTGTCGCGCGGCCTAACCGTGGGCTGCGAGGGGCTTGCCGTCGTGCTCGACCGGCTTGGCATCGATCAGCACGAAGGCGATCACGCAGGGAGCGGCCGATCGGTTGATCCAGTTGTGGATGGTCCCGCGCTGGACCAGCACGTCGCCGGCGCGCAGCGTGACGACCTGGTCGTCGAGCGTCATGTCGATCTCGCCAGACATCACGATCGCATAGTCTATCGAATCGGTGCGGTGGTTGCGCGGCGCCACGCCCGGTGCGAACTCGATGACGCGGAACACCGTGCCGCCCGCCCTCGTCGTCGCGGTGATCTCCTTGGCGGTGTCCTTGAGGCCGTTGTTGTCGACCGGGAAGCCCACCGTCGACCAGATGTTGGCGACGGTAGCGCCCGTCCGGAACGACACGACGTCGCGCGAGACCTCGTCGATGGCGACGACGGCTTTGCCCTCGGCGTCGTGACTCGTGACCACCCGGCGTATCTTCATGTCGTCTCCTTCGGGCCCAGCATGCCGGCCGCCTTCAGCGCGGCGATGCCCGCGGCATCGTAGCCGATCCCGGCCAGAACGGCGTCGTTGTGCTGGCCAACCTCCGGCGGATCGGAAGTAAGCGGCGGGCGCCAGCCCACCATCTGGAACGGCAGCAACGGCAGGCGCGTCTTGACGCCGCCCGGCAGCGTCGTCGGCGCCAGCGAACCATTGGCCAGGAGATGCGGATGATCGAACAGGTCCTGCGGCCGCGCGACCGGCGCGAAGGAGATGTCGGCTTCCAGGCACTTCTGCTCGAGCTCGTCCCTGCCGTAGCGCTTGAAGATTTCGGCGACCCTGGGCACCAGCCAGGGGCGCGCCTCGATGCGCTGGTTGTTGGTGGCGAGCTTGGGGTCGGCGGCCATGTCCTGCTGGCCGAAGAATTCGCAGAAACGCTTCCACTGGCCATCGCTGGTGATGCCGATGAAGACCTGCTGGCCGTCGTTGGTGTAAAAGATCTCGTAGATCGCCCATGAGCTCACGCGCTCGGGCATGGGTGGCGGCGGGGCGCCGTTCATGGCCGTGATGGCGAGATGCTGGCCCATCAGGAACACCACCGATTCGAACAGCGCGCTCTCGACCAGCCCGCCCTTGCCGGTGCGGTCGCGCTGCTGCAGCGCCAGTACCGTGCCGAAGGCGCCAAACAGCCCGCCCAGAATGTCGACGACCGAGGTGCCAGCGCGCAACGGCCGCCCCGTCGGCCCCGTCATGTAGGCGAGCCCGCCCATCATCTGCACGACCTCGTCGAGCGCCGGGCGCTTCTCGTAGGGGCCAGGCAAAAAGCCCTTCAGCGCGCAGTAGACCAGCCGCGGATTGATCTTCTCGAGATGCTCGGGCCCCAGCCCGCGCTTGGTCATCGAGCCGGGCGCGAAGTTCTCGATCAGCACGTCGGCCGACTGCAGCAGCTTCACCAGCACCGCCCTGCCCTCGGGCGCGTCGGCATCGAGTGCGAGACTCTGCTTGTTGCGATTGAAGTAGCCGAAGAAGCCGCCGCCAAATCCCTTCAGCTTGCGCGTGCGATCGCCGTCGACCGGCTCGACCTTGATCACCTCGGCGCCGAGGTCGGCCAGGATCATGCCGCAGGACGGACCGAGGATGGTGTGGGTGAGCTCGACGACGCGGATGCCCTTGAGGGGCGGTTCGATGGCGGAAGTCATGTCCTTCCTTACACGACATTCCCGGGGGGCGCAGGAAAGCGATCCAGATATCGCTGTGCGCGCGGAATGGGCTCGTGCAGGAAATGCCTCGGTTCGGCCAGCCACAGGCCGAAGGCTTTCGACTTCGCCTCGCTGATCAGGTGGTCACGCGGAAAGGCCACGAGCGTGGCGTCCCAGCCCGGCCACAGGATGCGGCTGCGCTTCCAGACGTGCGCGAGGAAGGCTTCGCGGCGCGAATAGCCGTGGAAGTCGAACACCCAGTCGCCTGCACTGACGAAGACGTGGTTGCCCCAGTAGCCGGGGGCCGGCTTGATCCAGGTGACCTCGTGGTCCGCAGTGCCGTAACGCTCGAGAAAGGCGTGGGCCAGGATGTGGCAGGAGCCGCAGGCGAAGAAGACGCGATCGGGCACCGCCCAGCGCTTCACCGGATCCCGCTTGGTGAAGCCGGGAGTGCGCGGCTGGTACACGACTCAGCCGCTCAGGCGAACCAGGTCTCGATGTCCTTGGTGAGCGGCAACCCCGCCGTCTCGCCCAGCACCTGATGGCCCATGCCTGCACCGACCAGGAAGGCTTCCTGGTGAGGCAGGTTGTTGGCCTTGAGCATCCTGCGGATGGCCGGCCCGTCATGGCCCCAGCCGATCGCCTCGACCTTGCCGTCGAAGCAACGATTCAAGGTCGCCAGGAAGTCTGCGCGCTCCTCTTCGGTGAGGCCGGGCACGGCGTCGATGTCGCCCAGCACGAACAGGCGGCCGCGGAATTTCGCTACAAGGTCGGCGACCGAGTTGCGCGGCTCGACGATGATCTCGCGGTTGGGGCCGCGGCGCACGCGGGCGGCCAGCGACAGGGGGATCACGGCGGCGCCGAGATGGGCGCCCGAATCCATGATCGCGGCCGTCAGCTCCTTGTAGGTGATGCCCAGCCGCTCGGCGCGCTTCAGCCGCATCATCGCCACTTCGGGCTTGGGGGTTTTCCAGGCCTTGGCGGTGGCGCGGCGCCACACCCAGGCCTCCCACGACATGTCGAAGGTCGGGCCGTTGTTGTGGCCGATGCCGGGCCTGCGCAGCAGGGCCTCGACATTGGCATGCCGGACCCCTAGACGGTCGAAACGATCACCCATAACGGTATTCTACCCGTAATTCTGGGGCGGTGTACGCAAGAGGAGTGCCAAAGTGGACGATTTCCAGGTCGATGTGCTGGTGGTGGGCGCGGGCAATGCGGCGGCCTGTGCGGCCCTGGCAGCCCGCGAGACAGGTGCCTCGGTCGCCATGCTGGAGGCCGCCCCCGAGGAGGAGCGCGGCGGCAACAGTACCTATACCGCCGGCGCCATGCGCGTGGTGTTCCACGGCGTCGACGACCTGGTGCAGCTCTATGACCTCACCGAGGACGAGAAGCGCGACGTCGATTTCGGCAAGTACACCGCCGATGAATTTCTCGACGACATGGGCCGCGTGACCAACTACCGCTGCGACCCCGAGCTCACCGACATCCTGATCGGTAGAAGCTTCGAGACGCTGAAATGGATGCGCACCAAGGGCGTGCGCTTCCAGCCGTCCTATGGCCGCCAGGCCTTCAAGGTGAACGGCAAGTACAAGTTCTGGGGCGGCCTCGCCGTCGAGGCGTGGGGTGGCGGCCCGGGCCTGGTCGATCTCGAGCACAAGGCCGCGGTCAAGGCCGGCATCCCCATCCACTACCAGACGGCCGCGGTGTCGCTGATCGAGGAGGACGGCGTGGTGCGCGGCGTCATCGCCCGCCACAAGGGGCGCAAGGTCCGGATCGGCGCCAAGGCCGTGGTGCTGGCCTGCGGCGGCTTCGAGAGCAACGCCGAGATGCGCACGCGCTACCTCGGCCCGACCTGGGACCTCGCCAAGGTGCGCGGCACGCGCTTCAACACCGGCGCCGGCATCAACATGGCGCTGGCGATCGGCGCCAAGGCGCACGGCAACTGGTCGGGCGGCCACGCCGTCGGCTGGGACATGAACGCCCCCGAGTTCGGCGACCTCGAGGTCGGCGACAACTTCCAGAAGCACTCCTACCCGCTCGGCATCATGGTGAACGCCAACGGCGTGCGCTTCGTCGACGAGGGCGCCGACTTCCGCAACTACACCTATGCGAAGTACGGCGCGGTGATCCTGAGCCAGCCGCAGCAGTTTGCCTGGCAGATCTTCGATTCCAAGGTGCTCGACCGGCTGCGCGACGAGTACCGCATCAAGCGCATGACCAAGGTGCGCGCCGACACGATCGAGGAGCTGGCCAAGAAGCTCGAAGGCGTCGACCAGCAGCAGTTCCTGAAGACCATCAAGGAATGGAACGCCGCGGTGATGACCGAGGTGCCGTTCAATCCAGCCATCAAGGACGGCCGTTCCACACGCGGGCTTGCCGTCCCGAAGAGCAACTGGGCCAACACGATCGACGAGCCGCCCTTCGAGGCCTATGCCGTCACCTGCGGCCTCACCTTCACCTTCGGCGGGCTGAAAATCACCACCCAGGGCGAGGTCGAGAACACCGACGGCCAGCCGATCCCCGGCCTGTTTGCCGCCGGCGAGCTGGTCGGCGGGCTGTTCTATCACAACTACCCCGGCGGCACGGGCCTGGTGTCGGGCGCGGTGCTGGGCAAGCTGGCGGGCGACGGCGCCGGACGCTACGTTCAGGGCAAGAACTAAAACCAGGAGGCAATCACAAATGACCCGCATCACTCGTCGCAGCGCGCTGGCCGCCGGTTCGACGGCCCTCCTCCTGCCCTCCGCCCTGCGCGCCCAGGCGGCGTGGCCCAACGGTCCGGTCACCTTCGTGGTCGGCTATGCCGCGGGCGGCGGCGCCGACATCAACGCGCGCGAGCTCGCCAACATCGAATCGCCGATGATCGGCCAGCAGATCGTGGTCGACAACAAGGGTGGCGCCGCGGGCAGCGTCGGCGCACGTGTCGTCGCCGCCGCCAAGCCCGATGGCCAGACCTTGTTCTATGCCGTCGGCACCAACGTCATCATCAATCCCTGGGTGCAGAAGGGGATGATCGACACGCTGGCCACCCTGGCCCCGATCTGCCAGACCACGGACTATCAGTACGTGCTGGTGGTGAATCCCAAGGTGCCGGCCAAGACCGCGGCCGAGCTGGTGGCGTTGGCCAAGAAGGATCCCGACAAGCTCACCTTCTCGTCGTCCGGCGTCGGCGGCAACAATCACCTCGCCGGCGCGCTGTTCGCCGATGCCGCCGGCATCAAGATCACGCACGTGCCCTACAAGGGCACGGGCCCGGCGCTGGCCGACGTGATCAGCGGCGTCATCACCATGAACTTCTCCTCGCTCCCGCCGGCCGTCGGTCAGGTCAAGGGAAACAACCTGAAGGCGCTGGCGGTGACCGGCGAGAAGCGCATCAAGTCGCTGCCCGACGTGCCGACGCTCAAGGAACAGGGCATCGACGTGGTGGTGAACGGCTGGCACGGCCTGTTCGCGCCCGCCAAGACGCCCGACGCCATCCTCGACAAGATCGCCGCCGCCACCCAGGCCGCGATGAAGGATCCGAAATGGGAGCAGGCGCTGGCAAAGGACGGTCTGGAGATGCCACCCGAGCGCACGCGCGCCCAGTTCGCCAAGTTCGTCGCCGACGAGCACGCCTTCTGGGGCAAGAAGCTCAAGGAGCTCAAGATCGAGATGGAGTGACAAGCGAAGCGACGCCCGTCGCTTCGCTTGTCATCCTGAGGCCGCAGGCCGAAGGATCTTTCGGCTACACCAAAGGTCCCTCGCTACGCTCGGGATGACACCGTCCGTTGTCAGCCTAAACCTTGCACGACAACAGGCCGTACCGCCGCCTGCCCTCGATCGGTTGGGTGACAACGGCGCCCGCCTTCGCGACGTCGTTCCAGGCGTGGAACAATGGGCCGTCGAGCGATCGCGAATCGAAGAACACGCAGGCGTTCCTTGCCTTCAGAACCTTCGCGATCCACGCCTCGCGGTCGGCCTTCGTCCAGATGCTGCCGCGCGGCGAGGTGATACCGGAGACTGAGCGGAGACCCCCGAAGAAGTAGAGCAGCTCGGGGTCGTTCATCGGATCGTCGGGCGTGGGCAGCACCAGCTCGACAGGCCGTCCCTGCAGCTTGTCGCGCAGCAGCCCCGCGAGCTCCTCCAGCTCGGCAAAGGATGACGTGTTGCGGAACGCCGCCTGGTAGCGCGGGATCGGCGAATAGCGCGACGCGGTGTCGAGCGGCTGCCCTTCGGCGGCACGGAGCTCGCGATAGACTTCGCGCGCCGCCATGGACGCCTTCCAGACCTCCCCTGCCGCCTGCGCGTGGCGCAAAAGCTCCGAACGGCCGGCGATCGCGGCTTCGGCGATCAACGCGACCGAAACCAGCAGCAACAATCCGCGCCCAAGCCCCGGCCGCAGGCAACGCCAGGCGAAGACGGGCAGCGCCATCAGCAGCAGCGGCAGGAGATAGGACGGTCCGGCGAGATGCGAGAGGTCGGAGCGCAACAGCGCGAAGAGATGCAGCACATAGGCGCCGACCGCCACGCCGGCGAACTTCCAGGCAAACTGCCGTTGTTCCTCGCTGGCCGCCTGCCATGAGCTGCCGAGATGGCGCGCCAGCAACCCGACCACGACCATCAGCAGGACGGCAAACCCGTACGTCTGAAGCACGGGGCGCACCGCGCCCTGCGTCGTGAGCTGGTCCTCCCACCAGCCGCGCACGACCTTCAGGGTCAACGTCAGCTCGACATTGTCCGACCACACCGAATTGGACACGCCCGCCATCACCAGGGCCGACTGCGCCCCGGCCTGGCGAAGGACGTCGAGCGTATGGCCGATGCCGATCGTGCCTGCGATCAGAGCCGCGAAGGCCGCGGCGCCGCTGGCCAGGAACAGGCCGGCAAAGCGCGCCAGGCTCGCCAGCGGCTGGCCGGACACCGGCCCGTACAGACCAAGCGAGAAGATCAGCACCAGCACGCCGCCGGAAAGATTCTCCTGGCTCATGAAGCCGCCGACGCCCCAGATCACGCCGGCAGACACCGCGCCGATCCACGAAGCGGCGCGCGGCCCGGCCGCCAGCAACAGGCGCGCCAGCAGCAGGGCGAGGATCGGCACGGCGATCCAGCGCGTCAGGATCGCCCAGCCCGCGACGTCGATGACGGCGGCGGGGCTTGGCCACAACACCCAGCCGAGCAGGCCGGCCAGCGCCCAGCCCAATCCCAGCATCTGCTGCACGGCGACGAAGAAGACGACGACGCAGACGACATCGATCAGCAGGGCGCCGGCGTAGAAGCCGTGATTGCTGAACCCGAACGCCTTGGTGACGGCGTAAGCCAGAAGCTGGTTGCCGAGGCCGTACTGCGTCTGCGCCTCGACGTAGGGCGTTGCCCCGAGACGGATCTGCTCGAGCGCCCCGAGATGCACGAGCGAGTGATACTCGTAGAACTTCCCCAGGGTCGCCTCGTCGACCGGAACAACGTCGCGCAAGGCCGCGACGCCCAGCCAGCAATAGGCGGCGACCGCCACGACGACGGCCCCGGCCAGGCGCATCAGCCACGGCCGGCGCGGCACCACCGCTTCGCGCCAGCCATAGATCGGCGCGAAGAACAGGGACACCATCGCCCGGTGGAACAGGACGAAGGCGACGATGACCAGGTAGGCAAAGACCGGCTGGCGCTTGTCGAGCAGTCCCCACACCACGACGACGTCATCGCGCGTGATGCCGGTCGTCGTCAGCGCCAGCCAGGCATAGCCGCCGGCAGCGCCGACGATACCCGCACAATAGAGCAGCACCGCAAAAACGCTGGGCGCGACGACGGGGCGGATTGCGAGCCCGACATTCCTGGCGAAGCGGCCGATCGCGTCGTCGAGCGGCAGCGTCGCGATTCGTGCGACAGCGTAGATGAGGAGGAGCGCCGCAACGATCGTCGGCGCCGCGAGAAGAGCGAACGTCGCCTTTGCCGGAAAGACCACGGCCTCGACGAGCAGCAGGAGCGCTGTGGCGAGCGCGATGAAGGCGCAGAGATAGAGATTGCCGGCCGGGCCCTGCAGGGCCCATTGCAGGCGGCGCCGGATCGCCGATGGCACTAGCGCGCCTTCCTCAGGATGGAGCCGCGTCCCCAGATCAGGCGATTGGACACGACGAATCGCCAGATGACGTCGATGACCAGCCCGGTCGTCGCGGCGATGAAGGTGTGGCCGTGCAGCCTGAGATAGGTGATCTGCGCCGTGCTGACATTGGCCACGATGCCGACCGAGGCGATCAGGCTGTAGAGCAGCAGCCCCTTGTAGAAGGCGGGCCCGCGCAGCCGGTCGTCCGAGTAGGTGAGGACGTTGTTGATCGTGAAGTTGAAGACCATCGCCACCACCGTGGCGATGGTCTGGGCCACCCAGAACACGGCGCCCATGCCCATGCTGGCGTAGAGAACGGAGAAGTGAAAGATCGAGCCGATCAGCCCGACGCCGACGAAGCTGACGAGGCGCGGCGGCAGCATGCCACGGGAGAGCTTGGAGACGATGTCGCAGGCGAGCAGCCAGAGCACGTAGAGCTGCAGCTTGGATTCGCCGTGCCGGCGACGTTGGAACTCGAACGGCAGCTCGTGGATCGTGACCTTGCGGTTGTGATAGACCAGGTCGAAGAAGACCTTGAAGCCGTCGGCCTGCATCTCAGGGATCGACTCGAGGAACAGGCGGCGCGAGGTGGCGAAGAAGCCGCTCAGGGGATCGCTGAGCGTCGTGCCGAGGAAGCGGTTGGTCAGCCTGTTGCCCCAGTCCGAAAGACGGCGGCGCAGGCCGGACAGGCCGGGGGCATCGCCCTGCATGAAACGCGAGCCGGAAACGATGTCGTGCCCGCTCTGCAGCGCTTCGAGCATCTTCGGGATCAGGGCCGGTTCGTGCTGCAGGTCGCCATCCATGACGACGATCACGTCGCCGTGCGCGGCCTGGACGCCCCAGTGGACCGCCGAGCAAAGGCCGCGCTCCTGGACGCGCTGGATGCACCTGACGTTGTCGTGCTGCCGGCCGAGGGCGCGCACGGCGTCGGCCGTGCAGTCGGGCGAATCGTCGTCGACGACCACGAGTTCCCAGGCGCAGCCGGCAAGCGCCTGCGCCAGGCCCTCGTAGATCATCCTGACGTTGGCCGCCTCGTTGTAGGTCGGCACGACGACCGAGACCTGTGGCACCGTCATGGCCGGGCGACCGCGACCAAGAGGTTGCCGCGGCCGAGATGGCCGACGCTGCGCTCGAGGGCATCGAGCCATTCCGCCGGCTGCCGCCCGAGCACGGCGGCGAACGGCGCGAGACCGACAGCCGTGCCGACCTCGATGCTGACGTAGCCGGCCTCGGCAAGCTCGGCGGCGAGCCGATCGCGCGCGTACTTGTTGATGTGCTGCTGCTCGTAGCTGACGCGCGAGACCCGGTTCACGCCCCATTCGATCAACGGCCACAGCGAGCGGTAGTTGGGGGTCGTCACGACCAGGCGGCCCTGCGGCGACAGCAACGCGCGCGTCTCGGCGAGAAGGCGGCGGGCATCGGACGGCGGCAAGTGCTCGATCACTTCGATCAGGGTGACGGCGTCGAAGCGCTCATCGATCCCGGACAGGACCCGCGTCGAGAAGCGATGCTCGGCCGTGCCGTACCGCCGGTTCGCGTAGTCGATCTGCGGCGCGCTGATGTCGATGCCCAGGCACTCGACGCCGCCCAGGTAATTGCCGATGAAAGTGCCCGGCCCGCAGCCGATGTCGAGGACGCGGGCAGCGCCGACCAGGCGGGCAGCGACGGCGCGGAATTTCAGGTCGTGCCAGAAGAACCGTGTTCCTGCCCTGCGCTGATGGATTTCGTCATAGAAGCCCGCCGGAATGGCTTTGTCGTAATCGTAACCAGGGGTCGTCATCGCCTCTCTCGGGCCATGACGACCATTCTACACTGAAATGCGCGTCAACGCTTGGTCGGCACCATGCAGAAGCCCTGCGCCTCGATGCCGAGCGGCGGATTGAACTTCGAGCGGAAGTTCTCCATGGCGATGGCCGCCGTCAGCTCGACGATCTGCGCTTCGGTGAAGTACTTCTTCAACTCGGCGAACAGGGCATCGTCGACCTTCTGGCCGGTCGTGGTGATGCGCTCGGCATATTCCAGGGCGACCCGCTCCATCGGCGCGAACAGCTTGCTGTCGCGCCAGGCCAAGACCTCGCTGAGCTTCTCGGCGCCGCCTTCGTTTTCCACCGCACGGGCGGAATTGATGTCAATTCAAAACGGGCAGCCGTTGATGGTGGCGACCCGGACATAAACCAGG
>Ga0081539_10004369_pt1 | contig 15740 bp, 19 predicted proteins | sample TabmetS4T2R2_FD_71023 | JGI IMG/M metagenome (GOLD analysis project Ga0081539, IMG submission 71023) | Tabebuia heterophylla rhizosphere microbial communities from the University of Puerto Rico - S4T2R2 | ecosystem: Host-associated > Plants > Roots > Rhizosphere ...
CACCAGAAGGCCCTCTGGGGCGACCGCACGAGCGCGAACGCCCTGCGCCGCGTCGCCGGCGACAAACTTACCATCCTCCCATCCGGCTGCTGCGGCATGGCCGGATCGTTCGGATATGTCGCCCAGCATTACGACGTGTCGATGAGGATCGGCGAGCTGTCCGTGTTCCCGCCGATCCGAGAGAAACCGGACGCGATCGTCGTAGCGCCGGGCACGTCGTGTCGTCACCAGATCAAGGACGGCACCGGCCGCCACGCGCTGCACCCGGTCGAGTTGCTCGCGCGGTCGCTCCGCCGCTAGAATCCGGGACACAGTAGCGGAGACACGAAGGCCACGAAGGAACGAAGGGGCCACGAAGCGAATCATCCCAAGTTGTTTCTTCGTGTTTGCTTCGTCCCTTCGTGGCCTTCGTGTCTCTGAGTTCGATCGGATCCGAATCGACAGCATGAGAATCATCCTTGCAAACCCCCGCGGCTTTTGTGCCGGCGTGAACATGGCGATCGACTGCGTGAACGAGGTGCTGCGCGCCCGCGGCGCGCCGGTTTACGTCTACCACGAGATCGTCCACAACCGTCACGTCGTCGAAGATTTCAAGGGCCGCGGCGTCACGTTCGTCGATGACGTGAACGAAGTGCCCGACGGGGCGGTGCTGGTGTATAGCGCGCACGGCATCTCGCCCGAGGTGCGCCGCGCGGCGGAGCGTAAGAACCTCGTCGAGGTCGATGCGACCTGCCCGCTGGTCACCAAGGTTCACATGGAAGTCCTGCGCTACGCACGCGACGGCTACACGATCATCTTCGTGGGGCACCGCAAGCACGACGAGGCCGTCGGAACGGTGGGAGAAGCCCCGGACCGGATCGTCGTCGTCGAGTCGCCGGAAGAAGTCGAAGCCCTCGTCGTGCCCGATCCGAACAAGCTCGCGTTCGTGACGCAAACGACGCTGAGCGTGTCCGACGCGCAGCGCGTCGTGAACGCGCTCAAGAAGCGCTTCCCGCGCATCCGCCAGCCCGAGAAGGACGACATCTGCTACGCGACGACGAATCGCCAGGAGGCCGTCACGCAGATTTCGCCCGACGCCGACATCGTGCTGGTGGTCGGCAGTCAGAACAGCTCGAACTCGCAGCGCCTCGTCGAGCGTGGCAAAGAGCAGGGCCGGCCCGCTTACCTGATCGACGACGAGTCGGAGATCGACATGAGCTGGTTCGATGACAAGCAGGCTGTGCTGGTAACGGCCGGCGCGTCCGCGCCGGAGCACCTGGTGCAGGCGGTGGTCGAGCGGCTCAAGTCGAGGTTCGGCGCGACCGTCGAGAGCCGCACGCTCGCCGAGGAGGACGTGTACTTCAACCTGCCCAAGTCCGCGCGGAGCCTCACGGTGTTGAACTGACTGTAGCGGCGGCCGTCCCCGGCCGCTCTTTTTCGGAGACACGAAGGCCACGAAGGGACGAAGCAGACTCAAAGCAGTACGGGCCGACCATCCCGAATCTCTTCGTGCTTTCTTCGTTACTTCGTGGCCTTCGCGTCTATGACGGACAGTTGCAGCCGCGCCGGCCACCGCTACAAGGAATGCGATGGAAGTCATCCGTACTGACATCCCGGACGTGAAAGTGCTGGCGCCCAAGCGTCACGGCGACGCGCGCGGGTTCCTCTCCGAGACGTACAACCGTCGCATGCTTGCCGAGCTTGGCATCAGCGGCGACTTCGTCCAGGACAACCACTCCATGTCGTCTGAGGCGAACGTGGTGCGCGGGCTGCACTACCAGATCCCGCCGTTCGCGCAGGACAAGTTGATCCGCGTCGCGCGCGGCGCGATCAAGGACGTCGCCGTGGACGTGCGGCGCGGCTCGCCGACGTTCGGCAAGCACGTCGCGGTAATCCTCAGCGCCGAGAACTGGCGGCAGATTTTCATCCCCGCGGGCTTCGCGCACGGGTTCGTCACGCTCGAGCCGAACACCGAGGTGCTCTACAAGGTGTCGAACTACTACGCACCGCAGCACGAGCGCGGGATTCGATGGAACGATCCGGCGCTCGCGATCGAGTGGGGAATCGACGCGAGTAGCGCAATCCTCTCGCCGCGCGACCGCGAGCATCCAATGCTGGGCCAGGTGCGCGAGGGAGACCTGTTCCGATGAGCGCGGCGATGAAGGGCATCATCCTCGCCGGCGGATCGGGGTCGCGCCTGTGGCCGCTGACGCGGTGCATCAGCAAGCAGCTCTTGCCCGTGTACGACAAGCCGACGATTTACTATCCGCTGTCGGTGCTCATGCTCGCGGGCATCCGCGAGGTGCTGATCATCTCGACGCCGCGCGATTTGCCGATGATCGAATCGCTGCTCGGCGACGGCACGCGCATCGGCATGCGGTTCAGCTACAAGGTGCAGCCGGAACCCAAAGGAATCGCGCAAGCGTTCACCATCGGCGCCGACTTCATCGGCGACGGCCCGGTGTGCCTGATCCTCGGCGACAACGTGTTCTACGGGCACACGCTTACCGACATGCTCGAAGACTCCGCGAGGCTTTCGCGCGGGGCGCGCGTCTTTGCCTATCAGGTAAAAGACCCGCAGCGCTACGGCGTCGTCGAGTTCGCCGGGCACGACTTCCGAGCGATCAGCATCGAAGAGAAGCCGAAGCAACCCAAAAGCAACTGGGCCGTCGTCGGGCTCTATTTTTACGATTCGAACGTCGTGGACATTGCGCGAAACCTGAAGCCTTCCGGTCGCGGAGAGTTGGAGATCACCGACGTGAACCGCGCGTACCTCGATCGCAGCGAGTTGACCGTCCAACCGATGGGCCGCGGCATCGCGTGGCTCGACACGGGGACGTACGACTCGCTCTTGAGCAGCTCGCAGTTCGTGCAGACGCTGGAAGAGCGACAGGGGTTGAAGGTCGCGTGCATTGAGGAGATCGCGTTCTTCAAAGGGTTCATCGACGCGCAGCAGTTGAAGAAGCTGGCCGACGACGCGGGCAAGTGCGACTACGGACAATACCTGTTGCGCGTGCTTCGCGACGCCGAAACGGAAGCGGGACAGAAGCGATGAGCATCATCGGCGTCAACCACGTTCAGGTGAACGTCGCGCACGCGGACCTGGAGCGCGCCCGCGCGTTCTACCTCGGCTTCATGGGCATGACCGAGGTCACGCGGCCGACCACGTTCACCAGCAAAGGCATCTGGATGCGCGCCGGCGGCTTCGAGATGCACATCGGCCTGGAAGACGGCGTCGATCGGATGAAGACGCGGGCGCACGTGGCGTACGAGGTGGACGACCTGGAACCGTGGCGCGCAAAGGTGAGCGCAGCGGGCCACGCGATCTTCGAGCAGCCGCTGATCCCCGGGTACGATCGATTCCAGTTCCGCGACCCGTTCGGGAACATGATCGAGATCATCGCGAAAGCGAAGAAGGAATGAACCACAGATGAACACGGATAAACACAGATATGCAAGTCTGGTTCATCCGTGTTCATCTGTGTTCATCTGTGGTTGATTGATGCGAACGCTTCTCGTGACCGGCGCGGCCGGGTTTATCGGGTCGAACTTTGTGCGGATGCTGCTCCGCCGGCGGGACGACGCGCGCGACGTGAAGGTGGTGATGGTCGACAAGCTCACGTACGCCGGGAACCTCGCGAACCTCGAAGGGTTGTTCGACGACCCGCGGTTCGCGTTCGTGAAGGCCGACATCTGCGATGTTGCGGCGATGACCCGCGTGTTCGACCAGCACGGCGTTCGTGAGGTCGTGCACTTCGCGGCCGAGACGCACGTGGACCGGTCGATCATGTCGTCCGGGCCGTTCGTGCAGACGAACATCGTCGGGACGCAGGTGCTGCTCGATCTCGCACGGGCACGGAACGTCGATCGATATGTGCAAGTCAGCACCGACGAGGTCTACGGCACGCTCCCCGAGAATCGGCCCGACGTGAAGTTCACCGAGGACACGCCGCTCGCGCCGAACAGCCCCTACAGCGCCAGCAAGACGGCCGGCGATTGCCTCGTGCGGTCGTACTTCCACACGCACCACATGCCCGTGCTGATCACGCGGTGCAGCAACAACTACGGGCCGTACTGCTTTCCGGAAAAGGCGATCCCGCTGTTCGTCACCAACCTGCTTGAAGGGAAAAAGATCCCCCTCTACGGGGACGGCCTGAACGTGCGCGACTGGCTCTACGTCGAGGACCACTGCGAAGCCATCTGGACCGTCCTCAACAAAGGCAAGCCCGGCGAGGTCTACAACGTCGGCGGCAACAACGAGCTGACCAACCGTCAGCTCGTCACGAAGATCCTCGAAGCGATGGGCAAGACCTGGGACGAGGGCGTGGAGCAAGTGAAGGACCGCCCGGGTCATGACCGCAGGTACGCGATCGACGCGAGCAAGATCAAACGTGAACTTGGTTGGGAACCGCGGTTCAAGTTCGAGGACGCGATCCGCACGACGATCCAGTGGTATCGCGATAACGAGAAGTGGTGGCGCTCGATCAAGAGCGGGGAGTACCTGAAGTACTACGAGCAGTAGTACGTGAAACGCTGACACGTGACACGGGCGTCTCGCCCGTGCTGACGATCTACGCACGGGCGAGACGCCCGTGTCACGATGATGCCGATCTACGATCGAGTACTGATTACCGGCGCCGGGGGGATGCTCGCGAGGGCGCTGATTCGCGCGTTGCGGTCCCGTGGGATCGAGCCGGTCGCGCTTGACCGCGCCGCGCTCGACATTACTGATCTCGATCAAGTCCGCGCCGCGTTTGATTCAAGCCCCACGCTCGTCCTCAACTCCGCCGCGTACACAAAGGTCGATCTCGCGGAAACCGAGCGTGACCGCGCAATGGCGGTGAACGGCGAAGCGCTCAAGAACCTGTCAAGATTCGCGCAACTTCACCGTGCGGCCCTCGTCCATTTCTCGACCGACTACGTCTTCGACGGCACGCTCACGCGCCCGCTCCGCCCGGATGATCGGATCGGTCCACGCTCCGCGTACGGCGCCTCGAAGCGCCGCGGCGAAGAGTGGGTGCTCACCACCGGTCCCGACCGCTCGCTGGTCATCCGCACCGCCTGGCTGTACGGCCCCGGCGGGCCGAACTTCGTGCAGACGATGCTGAACGCCGCCCGCGCGGGCAAGCCGCTGAAAGTCGTCAACGACCAGACCGGCTCGCCGACCTTCACGCACGACCTGGCCGACGCGACGCTCAACCTGATCGACGCCGACGCCCGCGGCGTCTACCACGTCACCAACTTCGGCCAGACGACCTGGTTCGATTTCACCCGCGCGATCCTCGACGAGTTCAACGTGAGCGCCGAAGTTTCGCCGACGACATCGGCCGAGTGGAAGAAGATCCGCCCCAACAGCGCGGAACGTCCGGCGTACAGCGTGCTCGACTGCTCCGAGTATCAGCGCGTCACAGGTAAGTCGCTACCCGATTGGCGCGACGCGCTGCACCGATATCGGCTCGCGATCGAACACGGATAGGAGCCACAGATTTCACGGATTTCACAGATTGAGACAAGCCCTTGCCTTCATCTGTGCAATCTGTGAAATCTGTGGTTCCTTCGCATTTTCTCTTCGCGGTCTTGGCGGTCTTGGCGCGGCAATTTGATGTCCGACGAGATCACAGACAACCGTGGCTTTTTCCAAGCCCTCATCGGCGACGGCCTACCGCTGATCGGCCTGACCGGGTTGTCCCTGATCTTCTCCGGCGGGTTCGCGCTGTTCCTCTCGGCGACGCGTCACTTCCTGCCGCACGACGTGCAGTACCTGGGGATGACCGCCGAACAACTCTGCTCGGTGAACGGCTGCAGAATCGTCCACTTCATGTTCCACGACCGCGTGAGCTTCGGCGGCGTGTTGATCGCGATCGGCGCGATCTACCTGTGGCTGGCCGAATTCCCGCTGAAGGCGCGCGAGCCGTGGGCGTGGTGGTTGCTGTTGGTCAGCGGCGTCGAGGGTTTCGGCAGCTTCCTCGCATATCTCGGCTACGGCTACCTCGACACGTGGCACGGCGCCGCGACGCTCGCGCTGCTCCCGTGCTTCTTCATCGGGCTCGCGCTGATCTATCCGAAGCTGCGCCGACCCCGATCTGTTCGCGCGATGTTGCGCCCGTCGATGCCCGTGAGTTGGAAGACGCCGGATGGTATCGGTCGCATCTGCCTATTTGCGACGTCGATCGGCCTGGTCGGCGCGGGGTTGACGATCATGACCGTCGGCATGACGCGCGTGTTCGTGCCGCAGGACCTGGAGTTCATGAGCGTCTCGCCCGAGCAGCTCCGGCAGGTCAGCCAGCGCCTGATCCCGCTGATCGCGCACGACCGCGCCGGCTTCGGCGGCGGCGTGTGCAACGCCGGGCTGCTGATCTTCTTCTCGACGTGGTGCGCGCGGCCGAGCAGGAGCCTGTGGCAGGTGCTGGCCGTCGCGGGTGGAGTCGGGTTTGCCTGCGCGATCGGAGTGCATCCCGCGATCGGGTACACATCGTTCGTGCACTTGCTACCGGCGTACACCGGCGCGGTAGTCTTCGCGATCGGCATGGCGCTGACGTATCCGCGGATGATGCGCGGTCGCGCGATTGTGCCGGACGAGCGTCCGACGCCTTCCGCATCTACAATCCTCGCGTCGAATGCATCGTGACCCCGAAACGCACACCTGCGCCCTCTGCGGCCGTCGCGTGCCGGCGGGGATGATTACGCTTCACCACCTCACCCCCAAGGAACGCGGCGGCAAGCCCGAACACCGCGTGCCGCTGTGCCGGCCGTGCCACAAGCAGGTGCACGCGCTGTTCGCGAACAAGGAGCTGGAGCGCGCGTACAGCGAAATCTCGGCGCTGCGACGCGCGCCGGAGCTTCAGAAGTTCGTCAAGTGGATTCGGAAGCAGCCGCCGACGGTGAACATCACGACGCGGATGTCGAATGCGCACCCGCAGCGAGGACGGAGGAAGTAGTTGGGCGCTCGCGGATGCGAGAGAGTGCGCGCGCCACGCGGGGGCTGAGCGGTACCCCGCGAAGCCCCGGATCCCAGGATGCAGCGCTGCGGAATCCGGGACTTCGCGGAGTACCGCTCAGTCCCGGCGTGAAGAGCGCTCTCGCTCTCTCTCGCTCGCTCGCTCTCGCTCTCGCTCTCGCTCTCGCTCACGTCGGTCCGTAGTAAGCTTCCGCGTCGATTCCCAAAGCGCAAACGCGCGCCGCGATCGCGTCCACCTGCGCATCATCCAGCGGCGTAACGTACGCTTCAGCGGTACCGCGCGCGACCGTGTAGACCTGCACTAGCTTGATCCTACATCCCCGATCGATCAGCTCGCGCAGTCGCGTGATGTACGCGTCGATCTCGGGATCGGGTGGCGGCTCGCCGTTCACGTTCATGAACAGCGACTGGATCACGATCGGTCGCACCTGTCCCGCGGCAGCGATGTTGTCGAGCACGCGCGACAGCGGAATGCTCGTGCGCTCGACGTGGCGGTAGTAGTCCTCCGTGCCCGCGTCGAGCTTCGCCCAGATCTCGCCGTTGTGATGGTCCAGAAACGAGAGAGCGCGCTCGACGACGGGGCGGCGCAAGAGGGTGGCGTTCGTGATGACGACGATCTTTGTCGTCGCCGCTAAGCCGCAAGCGGCGAGTTCACTCGCGGCGAGCTCGCACGCTTCAGCGAACTGCGGGAAACTTGTGGGTTCCCCATCCCCGCTGAACGCGACGTCATTGAGCCGCTTGAGGTGTCCGGGTGTCCGATCGAAAGGTGGTTGTGTCCAGATCTCACCGCTCGCGACGAGTTGAAGCATGTGCCGCAGTTCGTCGCGCAACACGTCCATGTCCACTTCGATCACGGTCGCGGGTACCGTCCGATCGACGCAGCAGTAGATGCAGTCGAAGTTGCAAACCTTGTCGGGGTTGAGGTTCACGCCGACTGAAAGCCCTTTACTGCGGCGGCTGATGACGGGGTAGACGTAACGGTTCGCTTGCCACGATCGGCTGTGGAGGGTGAAGAGCTGAAGCTTGTGCTCGCGCGCGTCGGACACGACGACGGGATCATAAGGGGTTCAGTGCGCGCAAAAAAAAGCCGTCCCGGGCAAGGACGGCTTCGAATGGGGCTGGTGAAGAATTCTTCGGGTTGTGGGAGAGAAGAACTCTTCACATCGGGGGAAGAATGGGCTAAGTTTTTTGGCCGCCGTGATCTTTGCTGCTGATCACGGCTGCCGACGGGATTGGTAGTACAACGTGAATGCCGTGGTGAACAGCGTTTAGCATCCGGCACGTCCGAATTGACGTAGCTGCCAATAAATTATAGGGTTACGGAAAATCTGAGTTTCCTCGCGACATATGCCACGGCGCGGCCGGTTGCGACAGCTTGGCGGCCTTGTCGTACCTCGGCCGCGACATGAAGCCACGCTGTCGCGTTCCTCGTGTTCTTCTCATTGCACCTCACAGCGGAGGCTTCGCGTGCGCATACTAGTGACTGGCGGCGCCGGGTTCATCGGATCCAACCTCGTCAAGCGCCTCGCGAGTGATGGGCATGACACTGTCGCCGCCGACGGGTTCACCTCCGCCACGTGGACCAACCTGATCGACTACGCGGGCGACGTCCTCACCTGTTCGATGTTCGAAGACATTACGCCGATTCATGAAGCCGGCCCGTTCGACGTGATCTTCCACGAGGCCTCGATCACCGACACGACGGTGATGGACCAACGGTTGATGATGAGCAACAACGTCGAGGCGTTCCGCAAGTTGCTGAACCTGGCCGCCGAGTGGGGGAGCCGGGTGGTGTGGGCCAGCTCGTGTTCGATCTACGGGCAGGGGCCGGTGCCCATGAAGGAGAGCCAGGAGCCGCAGCCGTTGAACGTCTACGCGTTTTCCAAGCTCGTGATGGAACGGTTGGCGATGCGCTACAAGGACAAGCTCGCGCACCCGATCGTCGGCCTGCGATACTCGAACGTCTACGGCCCCGGCGAAGCGCACAAGGGCAAGTTCGCCAGCATGATCTACCAACTCGCCCGACAGATGCGGGCCGGCAAGCGCCCGCGGATCTTCACCGCCGGCCAGCAGAAGCGCGACTTCGTTTACATCGAGGACGTGATCCAGGCGAACCTCCGCGCGATGAGCTCGCGGACCAGCGGCAGCTTTAACGCCGGCGCCGGCGCGAGCTGGTCGTTCAACGAGGTGGTCGCACAGCTCAACCGAGTGCTCGGCACCAAGCTCGCGCCGGACTACTTCGAGAACCCGTACAGCTTCACCCAGGACTGGACGCAAACCGACCTCACCGAGGCGACCCGCGCGCTGGGCTACGTGCCGAATTACGATTTGAGCAAGGGCATTGACGCTTACATGGAAAGCGGCAAGCTCGGGACGTGAAGCGCGCGCGTGTGTGTTTTCCATTGGATTTGCCGGGTCTTCCGGACGATGATACAATGTATTGACGTATCGTTCGTCACGGGAGGCAAGGCAGATCATGGTCAAAACGCTCACCCGCCACGGCAACAGCCTGGCGCTCGTCATCGACAAGCCGATCCTGGACCTCTTGAACATCAAGGAAGACACGCCGCTGTCGATCACGACGGACGGACAGTGCCTAGTCATCGCGCCGACGAACGAGGAGCGACGCAAGAAGTTCGAGCGCGCCGCCGATGAGACGTTCAAGATGTATCCGCGCATGCTCAAGCGACTGGCCGAGTGATCGCTGCGGGGATCGCCATGGACGAGCCGACCTTCCTGACGCTCGCGGAAGTGCTGGAGCTGCACGATCGTTCCATCCAGCAGTTCGGCGGATCACCCGGCGTGCGCGACCGCGGCTTGCTCGAGTCCGCGCTCGCTCCCCCGCAAGCCACTTTCGGCGGACAGTACCTGCATGACGGCTTGGCGGAGATGGCCGCCGCCTATCTGTTTCACCTTGTGAAGAACCATCCGTTCGTCGACGGGAACAAGCGAACTGGCGCCCTTTCTGCGCGCGTCTTCGTCCGTATGAACGGCGCTCGTTTCGCACCGACCGAAGACGAATACGGCGATCACGTCCTCGCCGTCGCCTCCGGCAAGGCCGACAAGGACGAGTGTGTCGCGTTCTTCAAAGCGCATGTGAAGGGATGAAGGGCACTGGCTTTGCTCCGTGTTCGTGACTCTCTCACGCACGGAGGATGCAGTGCCGCGAACGACACGAACCGCAACGACCCGACGGACGAGTCACCGAGGAAATGAGGGAAGCCTGTTCAAGCCGCAAGGTGACGACGAGGTCGTCCCGCTCCAGGCCAGCAAGAACACCGGCTCCGCCCGCGACTTCTTCCCGCAGCGCATCTCCCTCCCCCAACTCCGCGCCGCGGCGAAGTATTGCCGCGGATGCGACCTCTACTGCAACGCGACGCAAACGGTCTTCGGCGAAGGCGCCGCGCGCGCGCCGGTGATGTTCGTCGGCGAACAGCCCGGAGATCAGGAAGACCGCGCCGGAAAACCGTTCGTCGGGCCGAGCGGACAACTCCTCGACGCCGTGCTCGAAGAGGTCGGAATCGACCGTAAGCACGACGTGTTCGTCACCAACGCGGTCAAGCACTTCAAGTTCGAGCCGCGCGGCAAACGCCGTGTCCACTCCAAGCCCAGCGCGCGCGAGGTCGCGGCATGTCGACCGTGGTTGGAAGCGGAGATCGATGTCGTCAAACCCAAGATGATCGTCTGCCTCGGCGCGACGGCAGCGCAATCGCTGCTCGGGTCGGCGTTTCGCGTAACGAAGCATCGGGGCGAGGTCATCGAAGATCAGCCTTGGGCGCCGTGGATGCTCGCGACGTATCACCCCAGCGCGCTGCTGCGCATGCCGGACGAAGCGATGAAGGAGCGAGCTCGCGCCGAGTTCCGAGATGACATGAAGAAGGTCGCACGGCAGATCGGTCAATTGTCGCGGTGACGGCGGCGCGTCTCGAAACCGGAGAGGTGATAGAAGCCCGCGTTCGCGCGTTCGATGGCGCCGCCGAAGATCATGAACGCCAGCACGACCGTGTAGGCAGCGAGCCGTCCTTTCCCGCGCGAAGCCCCGTACGACGCGCCTCGGACCCAGAAGGTCATCCAAACCGCGAACCCGCACAATCCGACGCCCGCGACGGCGAGGAGTCCGGCGCAGACGAAGCAGGCGATCGCCTTACGCCGAGACTCGGAAGTGGCTTCCGATCGAACCGGCTTTGACTCATATTGCAGCCGTCGCGGCATTGCTCAGTCTCCCCTGTGAATCGAGCTCTCACGCCATCAGCACCGACGGCGGCACGTAGCCGCTTCGCACTCGGCCGCTCGGATCGGTGCTGCTCTTGAGGTCGCACGGGTGCGCCTCTTGCCCGAGGTTCCAGTCCTTCGCGTAGTCCTGCGCGATCTGGTTCAGCTCGGCGGCACTGAGGTTCGGCTTTCCCACCGCCTCGCATGCCTCGCGGATCTCGTGTTCGTTGAGGAACGTGCCGGTGATGCTCGTGAGCGCCGGCTGCTGGAGCAGCCACTTGCACGCGAGCTGGTGCACGGTCATACCGTGATCGCTCGCGTAGTGGCGCACGAGCTCGAGCTTCTTCAGGCCGTAGACCTTCCACGCCTGGTCGCGGAACTTGCGGTGGTCGCTGGCCCCAATGTTCGTGTCGAGCTTGACGACGTCTTTCAGGATCGAGCTGTTGTCGTGCACGCGCGCCAGCACGCCCGCGCCCGTCGACTTTGCAACCTCGCAGAACTCGCGGCCCGGGTCCTGCTCGAAGAGGTTGAACACGGTCTGCACGGCCTTGGCGCCGTGATCGAGCATCGCCTTGATGCCTTCCTCGCGCCAGCCGATTGCGGGGCCGAGGCTTACGCCCCAGCACTTGATCTTGCCCGCGTCCTTCAGCTTCTCGAGCTCCGCGAACATGTCATCGCGGAACTGTGGCAGCTTGATGTTGTGGGCCATGTACAGGTCCACGTGATCCGTGCCGAGCCGCGCGAGCGACTTTTCAAGCGACGAGCGCATGAACGCCGGCGAGAAGTCCTGCTTGCGCTCGCGGTGGCTGCCGGGTTCACCGGGATCGCTGTAGAAGTCGTAGCCGAACTTGCTGCCGATCTCGATCTGGTCGCGCCGCGCGCGGTTCGTCTTCAACCACTTGCCCAGCAGCTCTTCAGCCCGGCCGTTGCCGTAGGCGTCGCCGTTGTCGAAGAACGTGATGCCCTGGTCGAAGCTGAAGTCGCAGATGCGGACGGCATCGTCGTCGGTGTAGTGGCCCCACCAATCGACTCCGAAGATCCAACACCCGAGGCTGATCGCCGAGACTTCCAAACCAGTGTTGCCGAAAGTTCGTCGTTGCATGGGATGTCCGATAATAGTGCCTGCCGTTGCCAGCGAAAAGCAGTGCGGTATCGACGCGATTCTTCGACGTAGGCGCGGCGAGCGCGCCATGACCATGATGGCCGGCGGAGAGGTGAGAAGTCATGGTCAAGACGTTGCCCGTCCTGTCGCACCAAACGCAGTGTATCCTGATCGGGATCACATTGGGCTTGTTCGTGCTGCTGATGGCGCTCGCGTTCGCGAAGAGCTCCGAGCGGAGCGAGGTGAAGCAGTGGGTCCTGATCCAGTTCGGCTGGGTCATCGCCGTGATCGCGGCGGTGGCGTACTGGGTGTTCCTGCATCGGAACGATCTGAAGATCTGAGCTTGACGGCGCGTTCTCGCGTTGGTTCGCTCGTTCGCTCGCTCGCGCGACAGGTCATGCGCAGGTTCTTCACGCCGGTCGCTGTGCGACCGGATCCGGTCGCACAGCGACCGGCGTGCGCGGCGCCTCTCACTTGGACCGCATCCCCTGTTCTGCTTGCTCCAGCGCCAGCCCTGCCCACTGCGCGTACATGGTTCCGGACGGGTGCAATCCGTCCGCAGCGAGCAGCGCCGCCGGTTGCGTCGCCGAGCCGCGGGAGATCGGCGTGACGTCTACGTACCGCGCGCCCGCCGCCAGCGCGAGCTCGCGGTTGACTCGATTGAACGCGTCGATCTCCCGACCGACCTGCGCCGGATCGCGCCGGCTCGACGCCGCGAACGGCGTCACGCCCCAGTCCGGGATCGACAACACGATGACGTGCGAAGGGCGATCTCCCGCCAGCTTGATCGCGCGCTTAAGCATCGCCTCGAACTGCGGCCGGTACGCTTCGACGCTCCGCCCGCGGTACTGGTCGTTCACGCCGATGAGCAGCGTCACGAGCTCGAACCGCTGCCCGTCGACCTTCGCCTGATCCATCGCGGCCGACAGCTCGTCGGTCGTCCAGCCCGTGCGGGCGATGATCATCGGGTCGTCGACCTTCACGCCGCGCTCGCGCAGCACCTTCGCGAGGTGTACGGGCCAGCGTTCCGAAGGCTCGACGCTTTCGCCGATCGTGTAGCTATCGCCGAGGGCGAGGAAGTTCGTGGTCATCGGTTGGGGCAGTGCGTCCTGTTGGTTCCCGCAACCGGAGATGACGAACAGGGCGGAAAGAATCGCGAGGGCGCCGCGCACCCCGGTATCATGCCACGCCACGTGCCGATGACCAAACTCGATTCCTTCTTCGATCTTTCCGGTCGCAAGACGACCGTCGCGCGCGAGCTGCGCGGGGCGGTCGCGACGTTCCTGACGATGGCGTACATCCTCGTCGTCAACGCGAACATCCTTTCAAGCGCCGGCGTTCCGAAAGACTCCGCCGTCGCGTGCACGGCGCTGGCGGCGGGGGTGTGCTGCATCCTGATGGGACTGGTGGCCAACTTCCCGCTGGCGCTCGCGAGCGGCATGGGGCTCAATGCGGTCGTCGCGTTCGGGATCACATCCAAGGCCGGCAGTTGGCAGACGGCGATGGGCGTGATCGTGTTGGACGGGTTGGTGACGCTCGCGCTCGTGCTGGCCGGACTGCGCGAGGCGGTGCTGCGCGCGATTGCGCGCGACTTACGCCTCGCGATCGGCGCGGGCATCGGTTTATTCATTGCGTTGATCGGGCTGGTGAACGCGAAGATCGTGATGATGTCCGGGATTCCCGACGCGCCGCTCCAGCCCGGCACGTTGCACGACCGCGCGACGCTCATCGCGCTCGTCGGGCTGCTCATCACCGCCGTCCTCGTCGCGCGGGAGGTCACGGGCGCGATCCTGATCGGAATCGTCGTCACCACGATCGTCGCGCTGTTCGCCGGCATCACGCAGTTTCAGCACGGCTGGGCGAAGCCCGACTTCTCGGCGGCGTTCAAGGCGGATGTGCGCGGGGCGCTGCGGTGGGACCTGGTTCCCGTCCTGTTCTCGGTGATCATGGTCGATTTCTTTGACACGCTCGGCACCGCCACCGCGATCGCGGAAGAGGCCGACCTCATGGACGCCAGCGGCAACATTCCCGGCGCGCGGCGCATCCTGATCATCGATTCGATCAGCGCCTCGATCGGCGGCATGCTCGGGGCGAGTTCGGTCACGTGCTACATCGAGTCCGCCGCGGGCGTGGCCGAAGGCGCGCGGACCGGGCTGCACACGGTCTTCGTCGGCGTCTTCTTCCTGATCTCGATCTTCGCCGCCCCGTGGCTGGGCGTCGTGCCACCGGCCGCGACGGCGCCGGCGCTGATCCTCGTCGGTTTCCTGATGATCTCGCAGATGGCGAAGGTGAACTTCGACGACCACTCGACCGCGATCCCCGCGTTCATCACGCTGATCACGATCCCGCTGACGTACTCGATCGCGCACGGCATCGGGTACGGGTTCATCGCGTTCGTCGTGATCAAGCTGCTGAGCGGCAAGTTGCGCGACGCGCACCCGTTGATGTACCTCACGTCGGCGGCGTTTGGGGCGTACTTCTGGTGGGGTCGCTGACCTGCTCAGCGGGCACGACCACGGGAAACCCGCGCGTGCGCCCGAACCTGCGGTCCAGGATCTCCCTCATCCGGGATAGCGCCTCGGGCGTGAGCGCGCTCTTCGGGACGAATGTGTAGTTCTCCGGCGCGAAGTACAGCAGGAACAGGTGCGGCGTTTCGCGGACGCCGCGGAGGGTCGTCCACCTGTATTCGGTCCTCGAATGCTCGTTGGCGAAGCTGAAGCCCTCTTTGTCTGCGCGGAATTCGGACTCGTCCTGCTGCGAATGGAAGCGCTTCCATTGAACGTCCCGGTGCAGGCGCCGGGCCGGCGGGATGCTCAACGCGATGATGGCCAGGGCGCCGGGCCAAGCCCAATTCTCGCCGTGTTCACCGGGGTTGTAGATCGCAAACGCCGAGACGACCAGGAACGTGAACGCGAACCCTCCCACGGTCGCGTAGCGGCTCCACGCCGGGGGGCGCGAGTTAACATCGATCGCCTCGAAGAACTCGTCGCGCGTAACCCTGAATCGAACGTGTACGTAGTCGTCTTCCACCGGGGTTCGATGAAGCTACCAACCCGGCAGCTTCCCGCAAAGCGCTCACGCGTGACCGCAAGGCGTCGCGCTACCCCCTCACACAGCCCTGTTCAGGTTTGGATGCCCGCTGACGCGCCGGCGGTTTGTTCCCGTTGAGATCGCACTCAACACACACAAGGAGCAAACCAGTGAACCGGATCGTCAAGCGTCCCGTCCGTCGCGACACCAAGGCCCTCTTCGAAGCCCTCGAGGACCGCAAGCTGTTCAGCGGCAACTCGCCCGGCGCGGCCCTGGACCTGGGCGTGCTGACGAACGCCGTCAGCGTCAGCGACAACCTGAACAACGGTGACACCGCCGACTTCTTCCGCGTGCAGCATACCGGCGGCCGGTTCGAGGCGTTCGTCACCAACTCGACGCAGCCCGTTCACCTTCAGATCTCGCAAGACCTGAACAACAACGGCCAGGTCGACGCGAACA
>Ga0081539_10004370_pt1 | contig 15737 bp, 17 predicted proteins | sample TabmetS4T2R2_FD_71023 | JGI IMG/M metagenome (GOLD analysis project Ga0081539, IMG submission 71023) | Tabebuia heterophylla rhizosphere microbial communities from the University of Puerto Rico - S4T2R2 | ecosystem: Host-associated > Plants > Roots > Rhizosphere ...
GCCGCTCCGCGCGAGCTCGTGGACGTCGGCGACTCGGACGACGTCGACCCGGCGGTAGCGATCGCGCGGCTGCGCGACCGCGGCCACCGCAGGATCCTGACGGAAGGCGGGCCGACGTTGATGGGCTCCCTACTGCGGGCGTCCGCGATCGACGAGCTCTTCCTCACCCTCTCGCCGACCCTGATCGGCGGCGGCGAGGGCCGCCCTCCGTTCACCGACGGCACCGACCTGCTCGATCCGCGGCGCGAGGCACGCCTGATCGGCGTGCGCCGCTCCGACGACTACCTGTTCCTCCGGTACCGGCTCAACCCAGGCGGGACGCCGCGTCGAACGACCGCTCCGTGATCGGGGCGGCCCGCAGGCCCTGCGACGGGACCCTCGCACGGCCCTGGACACGTCGAGGACCGCCGTGCCGCTCGATCTTCGTTACGGGGAGGTGGTCTCCCAGAGTCCCAGCACGTTGCCCTCGGGATCCTTGAAATAGCCGAACGCGCCCATGTTGGGGATCTCGGTGCGTCCGGTCACGGTCCTGCCGCCCGAGGCCTCGATCTGCTTCAACGCGTCGTCGATCGACTCGACCTCGACCGTGATCACCGGCGCCGGCGTGTCGTCCGAGCGCTTCATCAGACCGCCGTTGATCGCGCCGGGTTCGAGCGGCTGTCGCGTCTGCTCGTCGACCGACGTCGTCATCAGCGTCGTGTACTGCATCTCCGGGAGCTCGTTGATCTGCCAGCCGAAGACGTCGCGATAGAACTCGCGCGCGCGAGCCTCGTCGTCCGCGGGGATCTCGAAGTGCACGACCTTCCGCATCGGAGCCTCCTTCCGATCGGCGACGGTCCACCCTAGCCCCTCGGTGGTGACGGCGGCGAGCCGGGAAGGAACGCCCAGGTGACCGCCGGGCGAACGGACGTCGAACAGGGGGCGTCCGGGAGGACGACCCGGTCGCGGCGACGTACAGTCGCGTCCGCCAGTCGACCGAGGAGACGTCCGTGCATCCGGATCCCGAACGACTTCGAGCGGTCCCCTTGTTCGAGGGACTCGAGCCGGACGACCTCTCGGAGGTGGCATCGTGGTTCACCGTGGAGGAGGCGACCGAGGGACGCCACCTCACGACGCAGGGCGCGTCCGGGTACGCCTTCTACGTGGTCGACGCGGGGACGGCCGACGTCCTGCGTGACGGCGAGACGATCGGCGCGCTCGGACCGGGCGACTACTTCGGCGAAGGCGCGATGCTGGGAGACAGCGGTCGCCGCATGGCCGACGTGGTCGTCACCTCGCCGATGACCTTCTTCGCGATGTTCGGGACCCTGTTCCGCCGGCTGGAGACCCAGTTCCCGGATATGGCGGAGCAGATCCGAACCACGCTGCGGGAGCGGCTCACCTCCGCCTGAGGAGCGCCGCCCGGGACGACGCCATACTGAGAGCTCCGACCGGGAGGTGGCGTGCTCGCGTACAGCCAGGGGATCGACGACCGGATCTTCCTTCCGGCCTCCGTCGCGGTCCTGGTCCTCGGGATCGCGATGGTGTGGTACTCGCCGACGTGGGAGGTCTCGCAGCTCTGGGTGATCCTCGGTCTGATCGGGATCGCGAACACGATCGTGGTGGGAGCCGCGTTCCTGGGACCGGAGGCCGGACGGGTCGGCCGACTCACCGAGGAGCGTAGACCCGACGATGCGGAGGTGCAGCGGAGGATCCGGCGCGTCTTCGCGATCTCTCGGTACGACCTCGCCGTCCTCATCCTGGTGGTGATCGACATGGTCGTGAAGCCGGCGCGATGACGGACCTGACGACGGCGCGCTCGGTCCGGATCGACGCGCCGGTCGAGCGCGTGTGGGAGGCGCTCACCACGCCGGACCTGATCGAACGGTGGTTCTTCGGCGTTCGGACGGAGACCGATTGGACGCCCGGCAGCCCGATCGTCCACCGCGGGGAATGGCAGGGACGCCCCTACGAGGACAAGGGCCGGATCGTGCGGATCGAGCCGCCGACGTTGCTCGTCCATACGCACTGGAGCGCGATGTCCGGGACGCCCGACCGCGCCGAGCACTACCAAGAGGTGGCGTGGGCGCTCGAGGAGCGCGACGGCGCGACCGAGCTCACCGTCTCGGAGCGGAACCTCCCGTCGGAGGAGGCAAAGGGCGTCTCGGAGCAGAGCTGGGAGACGGTCCTGGCGAACCTCAAGTCCTTGCTCGAGACCTAGCTCAGCTGGCCTCCCAGATGGGCCGGAGCGCGGAGGCGCCCCTGCATCGTCACGGCCCGGGTGGGATCTCGACCACGCGGTCCTCGACGAGACCGTAGTCCCACAGATCGATCGCCGGCGGCTCGATACCGAGCGTCGTGAGGGCGGTGCAGATCTGACTGCGATGGTCCGTCCCGTGATGGATCGCCTGCGCGAGGCGCAGCCCGGCGGGCGCGTGCGTCTCGGATCCGTCGTCGCGGCGTCGCACCAGGACCTCGTCGGGATCCGCGCGCTCATGGAGCACCTTCGGCCATTCGCTCGCGGACCGCTCCATCGATCCGCGGAGCTCGTCGATGTCCATGCGGTCCTCGTCGATCGGCGACACACGGCCACCCGACAGCACGAACAGGTACGACGCATCGGCGCCGACCAGATGTCGGGCGGTGTCGAGGATCGAGCCGTACGTGCCGGGCACCGTCGTTCCGAGCGCCTCCGGGGTCAGCTTCCGGCACTCCTCGAGGACACGGATCGTCGCCCAGACGTGGTGCCCGAAGGCGTCGGCGAGCATCGACGTCGTCACGGCCGCACGGTAACAGCGGGTCGTGCTACGCGAACGGCGGCGCGAGGTCGATCTCGAACCACGTGACGTACTCGTCGCCGGTACGGGCGCCGCCCCATCTCGTGGCGAGCGCGGTCACGAGGGTGACGTCCCGACCGGTGCCCGGATCGGAACGTCCGGGCTCGCCCTGCGATAGCGGCTCACCGACGGCCACGCGGAGGAGGTCGTCCGTCACCGTGATCCGCAACGAGATCTGCGCCGCTTCACGGGCTTGAAGGACGCTGTTGGAGACGAGGTCACTCGTCAGCAGCTCCGCGTCGAGCAAGGCCTGCTCGGCGACGCCCGCGGCCGCCACGACGACCGCCGCCCGCGCGATCCCCGGAGCCGCACGGTCCGCCGACAGCTCCTTGCGGAGCTCCGCCGACGCCCGTTCGGACGAGCGCTCACCCGCGAGCCGGCCGGCCACGACGCGCTCGGCCCGCTCCATCAGACCGGTCAGCTCACCGGTCTCGGTCTCGTTCAGCCGTCCGTCGCGCCCCGCGCGCGCGATCATCGCGCGTTCCTGGTCGAAGATGTCGCCGCCCTCGCGACCCGCCTCGTCCCCCCACGAGAGCGGCCCGAACCTCCCGGTGATCACGTCCGCCTGCTCCGCCTCGTCCTGGTCGGCGAGCCCCTCGGCCACCATCAGCGTCGCCACCGACACACCGAGCCATCGGGAGATCAGCCGCCAACGGTCGGGGGAGGGCTTCGCCGCCTCCATCTCCCAGAGGCGATACGCGGTCCGGGCGACGTCCAGCTCCCGTGCGACCTGCGCCTGGCTCAGCCCGAGGGACTCTCGATGCCGCCGGAGACGTTCCCCGATGGAAACGACCCCCTCAGCCATCGGCGCGGCCCTCCATCTCGAGGTTGGGGAGCCGGTCGAGGCCCAGGAGGGCGACGATCTTGACGATCTGGGAAGGCGGGTTCACCAACACGACGCGACCTCCGTGGTTGAGCGAGCGCGTCGCCAGCTGGATCGCGTGGAGGCCGGCGCTGTCGATGAACGTCACCCCGCTCAGGTCGACCCGGGTCCTGGACCCATCACCCATCTCCTCGATCGCGGAGCGGAGGTGATGGGCGTTGGACAGGTCAACCTCACCGTCGACCCAGATCGTGCCGTCTCGAAGGGTGATCTGCACGGGGAAGTCCCCCACCTGTTCGATGTCAGACATCAGCCTGTCAGACGTCCGACACCCACACTAGGCCTATCCGCCGGACCCGTCAATCGCGCTGGAGCGCACCGTCCGACGTCGCCGGACATACTCCGAAGCTCGCGGAGTGGGGAGGTGCCCGATGGAGATCGGCCTGATGATCGAGGGTCAGGAGGGAGTTTCGTGGGAGCAGTGGACGGAGATCGCCCGGGCCTGTGAGAACGGTGACCTCCACGCGTTGTTCCGCTCCGACCACTACCTCTCGTTCGACGACCCGCTCCGGCGCGGCGCGCTCGACGCCTGGGCGACCCTGGCCGGTCTGGCCGCGGTCACCCGACGGATCCGCCTGGGGACGCTCGTCTCGCCGGTGACGTTTCGACACCCGTCGGTACTGGCCAGATCCGTGATCACCGTGGATCACGTCTCCGGTGGCCGTGTGGAGCTCGGGATCGGCGCCGGATGGTTCGAACGGGAGCATCGCGCGTTCGGGTTCCCGTTCCCGACCGACGCCGATCGCATCGCGATCCTCGCCGAGCAGATCGAGATCGTGCATCGGCTCTGGGACCCCGACGAGGCGGAGGTCTCGTTCTCGGGCCAGCACTACCGGCTCGAGGCCGGCCCTGCGTTGCCCGCCTCGATCCAGGTGCCGCATCCGCCCCTGATCCTCGGCGGCGGGGCCGGCCCCCGCGCCGCGGCGCTCGCCGCCAGGTGGGCGGACGAGTACAACGTCACGGGGCTGGCGCCGGACGAGGTGAAGGAGGCTCGGAACCGACTCTCGGCGGCCTGCGAGGCGATCGGTCGGGACCCGGGGTCGCTGCGACTCTCGCTCATGACCGGTGTCGTGGTGGGCGAGGACGCGGCGGAGGTTCGAGCGCGCGCTTCGGCGCTGATGGAGCGCGAGGGCGAGACGGGCGATCCCGACCGCTTCCTCGAGCGATGGGGGCCGGGCCATGTCGCCGGCACCGTCGAGCAGGCGCTCGAGACCCTCGAGACGTACGCCGCCGCGGGCGTCGGGCGCGTGATGCTTCAGCACCTCGTGCACGACGACCTCGAGACGATCGACCTGATCGGGCGGGAGATCGTGCAGGAGGCGGGTCGGTTCCCGTGACGAGGTCCCGGCATCGTCACCCCGGCCGCACGCCGGGGTTCGCGCGACAGCCGGAAACCCTGAACGGCACGGCCGGAACGTGGCAGAATCCCGAGTTCGCGCCATTCGGGGAGTCGGGATGGACACGAAGGGTGGAAGCGAGCCGAAGACCTCGGACCCGCTGCCGGGGCTCCGGAAGCAGCTTGCCGAGGAATACGGCGGAGCCGTTCCCGAAGAGACGATCGATCTGGTCGCGGAGCAGACGCTCCGAGAGCTCGACGGAGCGCGGGTCCGGGAGTTCGTTCCGGTCTTCGCTTGGCGCCGGGCTCGACAGCAGCTGCGGCGTCAGGCTCCCTGACGTTCGTACGGACCGCACCCGTTCTCCCGCCCCGGGTCGCGCGACGACGTTTCGGAGATCGGTCGTCAGAGGCCAACCTCCCTGGGCCCAGCGGTAACGCGGCGCGAGAAGCTGCTCCGGACGATCCCGCGCATCGACGGGTGGTCGGCGACCGGCTCGTCACGCGCACCGCCTGAGGTCGGGCCGAGCCCGGCCTACGGCCGATGCGGTGGTTGCTCCGAAGGGGTAGTCTCCTCCGTCCGAACAGCAGCGCGGCGGGCCCCCGACCGTCCGGACCGGGCGCGGCGGCCCTCGCCGGGGCACGAGGGAGGGGAAGCGCATGCGGTTCCTGCGACATCGCGGCCGCTTTGCCGCGACGGCGATCATCGGCGCGACGGTCTTGGTCGTCGGCGCGTTGCCCGGCCACGCCGGGAACAAGGGCGGTTCGATCAACACGAAGCGCAGCCTGGAGTCCGAGGCCGAGCGCGGCGGAGAGGAAGCCGAAGAGATCCTGGAGAGCGCCTTCGTGCTGTCGGCGGTCGCGACGGCCCCCGCGGTCGAGGTGGATTCCGCGGCGTACGTTCGGGCGTTCGCGCAGGCCGCCAGCCTGCCCGTCGTGGGCGGGGCGTGGAGCGAGCTCCAGCACACGAACTACGACTCCGACAACCGCGATTACCGCGATCCGAACATCTCCAACTCCGGCGGCGGCGCCGGCAACGTCAGCGGCCGCATGCCGGGGCTCGCCGTGATGCCGGGAACCGGCGGCCAGGAGGTCTACGCCGGCGCGGCGGGCGGCGGGGTCTGGAAGTCGACCGACGCGGGGGCGCACTGGACGCCGGTCTTCGACCATGCCGCCGCGTCGATCGCGATCGGGGCGATCGAGATCGACCCCGCCACCCACGCGATCTGGGTCGGCACCGGGGAGAACAACACGGCGTTCGAGAACCACAAGGGCGTCGGCGTGTTCCGCTCGACGAACCACGGGGCGAGCTGGACGCGGATCGGCCCCAACGTCACCAACAGCACGATCGGCGACCTCGAGTTCGACGGACGGGGCCGCGTGTACGTGGCGACGAGCCGCGGCCTCTTCAGCCGTTCGACGACGGCGGCGCCGGGGACGGACTGGTCGAAGGAGTTCGACGCCGAGACCTTCGGCTTCGAGCCGATCCCGTACGGGCTGTCGATCGTGAACGACGTGGAGGTGAAGCCGGGCACGAACGGCCGGTACGTCACGGTGAACATGGCCTGGCGGAACGGCACCGAGTACAACGGCTTCTACCGCTCGACCGACGGCGGCGGCACCTGGACCAAGGTGCACACGTCCGGTCTGAACGCCGGCGAGATCGGCACCGCGAGCATCGACTACGCGGCCGACGGCCGGCTCTACGCCGTGATCGAGTCGACGTTCCTGATCAACCACCCGTCGGTGCAACGCGGCAGCTCGGTGCTGATGGGCGTCTACGTCTCGAAGAGCGGGAGCCCGGAGGGGCCGTGGCACCTCATCGCCTCCTGGAAGGAGCTGCAGGACTCCGGTTCGGCGCTGCAGTACATCGGCTACGCCCCGGGGATCCAGGCCTGGTACAACCAGTTCCTCGGCGTCGACCCCGGCAACCCGCGGCACGTCTACATCGGTCTCGAGGAGGTCTTCGAGACCCGGGACGGCGGGAGGTCGTGGCGCGCGATCGGCCCCTACTGGAACTTCTCGCTCCCGTGCAACGCCGACGGCCTGGATGCATGCCCCAAGACCACGCATCCGGACCAGCACGTCGTCGACTTCGGCGGCGGCAAGGTCTGGGTGGGCAACGACGGCGGGATCTACAGCCGGTCGCTCACGCGATCGATGGCGAGCTCGGCCGGGTGGCACAACCTGAACGCCACGCTCCGGACCCTGCAGTACTACGGAGCCGGTGTCGGCAGCGCCCCGGCCAACCCGGCCAACCCCGAGATCGGCTCCGGTTCGATGGTCTGGGGCGGCCTGCAGGACAACGGCGTCTCGCTCCAAGCGCCCGGGCTGCCCGAGCTCGTCAGCCCGTTCGGCGGTGACGGTGGACAGCAGCTCGTCCAGCCGAACAACGGCGACCGCTCGATCTCCGAGTACGTCGACCTCGACATGTGGAAGACGACGCGCGGCGGCTACGCCCCCGCGAACACGCCGAGCGACCTCAGCTCGATCGAGGCGTGGGAGGAGTTCACGCCATCGTGCTTCGCCTTCCTCTACACGCCGGACCCCTGCGATCCGAACCCACGGTTCATCGCGCCCTTCACGTGGGACCGGGCGAGGATCCGGCACATGGTCGCGGGCGGCCAGTACGTCTGGTACAGCGATCTAGGGTTCGACACGGAGTGCTCGGCGACGTCGTGCGACTGGCAGCTCGTGGGCGACACGGGAGCCGGCCACAGCAGCACGGCGGTCGCGATCAGCGGTGACGTGATCTACGCCGGCTGGTGCGAGCCCGGGCCCGGGTGCAACCCGGCGGAGTCGGCGCTGGATCCCGACGAGGAGCCGGAGGGCTTCGAGTCCGGGATCCTGCGGGTCGACCTGGGCACCGACCCACCGACCGTCGAGGAGGTCGGCGAGGACGCCGCCGCGCTCCCGACGAGGTACGTGACCGGCCTCGCGATCGACCCGACCGACGGCGAGCACGTCTACGCCGCGTTCGGCGGGTTCTCGCGTCGGTGGATCGACGGCGGAGGCGTCGGGCACGTGTTCGAGTCGACGAACGGCGGGGAGACCTGGCACGACATCAGTGGCGGTCTGCCGGACGCCCCGGCGCGGGACCTGATCCTCACGGACGGCGGCGCCCTGGTCGTCGCCACCGACGTGGGCGTGTTCACCGCCCCCTCGAGCGATCACGACTCGTGGTCGCAGCTCGGCGGGAACCTGCCGCACGCGGTCGTCGACGATCTGTCGCTCTACCCGGGCGGCGGGCAGATCCTGGCCGGTACGCACGGTCGCGGGCTGTGGAGGATCGCGACGCCGTAGGCGGCGCGATCCGACGTCGACACGGAGCCCCGGCCGGACGGCCGGGGCTCCGTCCCTCCCGGCCACCGTTCGCGCGGTTCTGCGGTACAAGGAACGAGATGGACGCCGATCCGATCGGGACCGACGAGGAGCCACTGGACGCGTACTCGCGCGTGGTCACCTCCGTGGCCGAGCGACTGATGCCGGCGGTCGCGAGCCTCCGCGTCCGACAGCGGGTCCGCGGAGGCGGCGTCGACGGCGCCGGCTCCGCGGTCGTGATCGCGCCGGACGGGTTCGCGCTGACCTCGGCGCACGTGGTCGGCGACGTCGACCGAGGCAGCGCGTCCTTCGTCGACGGTCGCGAGGTGCCCTTCGACGTCGCGGGGAAGGATCGCCTGTCGGACCTCGCGGTCCTCCGGCTCCAGGGAGGGGGCTTCGCCGCGGCGGAGCTCGGCGAGGCCGCTCGCCTCCGGGTCGGGCAGCTCGTCGTCGCGATCGGGAACCCGATGGGCTTCGCGGGCTCGGTCACGGCCGGCGTCGTGAGCGCGCTCGGCCGGGCGTTGCCCGTCCGGGCGGGCCGCGTCGTCGAGAACGTGATCCAGACCGACGCCGCCTTGAACCCGGGCAACTCGGGCGGCGCGCTCGCCGACGGCCGGGCCCGCGTCGTCGGCGTCAACACGGCGGTCGCCGGGGTCGGCCTCGGCCTCGCCGTCCCGATCGACGACGCGACGCGGCGGATCATGCACGCGCTGATGGCCGACGGCCGGGTCCAGCGCGCGTACATCGGGCTCGCGGGAGGCGGCCGCCCGCTCCCGCCGCGGGCCGCCGCCGCTGTAGGCCGGACCGACGGCGTCGAGGTGATGCAGGTGGTCGCCGGCAGTCCCGCGGAGCGCGGCGGGATCCGCTCCGGAGATCTGATCGTCGAGATCGACGGGGTCCCGGTGGCCGACGCCCGAGACATCCAGCGGCTGATGGTCGGCGAGGCGATCGGGCGCTCCCTCGAGGCGGTGGCCTGGCGCGACGGTACGCTTCGCCGCTTCACCCTCCACCCGGTGGAGCTGACCGCGGCCTAGGGGGGTCGGCCACATCCCGCGTCGCTCCCGTTCGCACCCGTCCGGTGCGGCCCGACGGCGGTCCGTTACGGTGTCCGGGTCGGCGAACACGATCGTCGGATCGGAAGGAGGTCTGGATGAACCTCAACAGCATCCTGATCGGCTCGGAGGACCCGGATCGGCTCGTGAGCTACTACTCGAAGCTGTTCGGCGATCCCATGTCGAGCGACGGTGGCTACGCCGGGTGGATGCTCGGGAGCGGCTGGCTCTCGATCGGTCCCCACGACGAGGTCAGGGGCAAGAACACCCAACCGGGACGGATCCTCTGGAACCTCGAGACGGCCGACGTTCCGGCCGAGTTCCGGCGGCTGCAGGACGCCGGCGGGACGGTCGTTCGCGAGCCCTACCACCCGGGCGAGGGCGACGAGCGGTGGGACGGTTGGGTGGCGACGTTCGAGGACCCCGACGGCAACTACTTCCAGCTGATGAGCCCGATGGAGCAGCCCGAGGGCTGATCCCCGGCGAAGCCACGAGCGCGTCCGTCGGCGGACCGTGATCGACGGCGTCGGCGTCCTCGGCGTGCCGTACAACTCTGCCGGCCGGACCGACGGGGTCGCCGTCGCGCCGGCGGCGCTCCGTCGGGCCGGCCTCCTGGAGGCGCTCGCCGAGACGTCGTCGGTGCGGGACTACGGCGACGTCACGTTGACGGCGCCGTCGACGACCCGCGATCCCGAGACCCACGTGATCGACCCCGACGGGCTGCGCGCGGTCGTGGGACGGGTCCGGGACGGTGTCTCCCGGATCCTCGATGACGGACGGTTCCCGCTCGTCCTCGGCGGCGACTGTCCCGTCCTCCTCGGCTGCCTCGCCGCCTTCGGTCGGACGGGCGGCCGCCGGTTGCTGTTCGTCGACGGACACGAGGACGCGTACCCGCCGGAGCTCTCGACGACCGGCGAGGCGGCCGACATGGAGCTCGGTCTCGCGCTCGGGCTCGTCGAGCCCGCGTGGTGGCCCGAGCTCGCGGCGCTCTCGCCGCTCGTCGGACCGGACGACGTCCATCTGCTCGGCCCCCGCGATCGCCGGGCGATCGAGTCGTACGGCTCGAGGTCCCTCGCCGGCCGCGTGGCGATCGACGACGGCGCGACGCTGGCCGGGGATCCGCGAACCGTCACGGCAGGAGCCGTGCGATCGCTCCGTCCCCCGTGGTGGCTCCACGTCGACCTCGATGTCCTGTCCACGGACGCGCTGCCCGCGGTCGACTACCCGCAGGACGGCGGGCTCGACTGGACCGGCCTCGACATCGTGACCCGGACGGCGCTCGCGGCCGCACCGGTCGGGTGGGACGTGACGATCTACAACCCGGATCTGGATCCGGAAGCGACGTACGCGCAAAGGATCGTGGGGTTCATCGCGTCGTCGATCGGGGACGCGGCGTGAGGGAGCCGGTCGTGACGGAAGCTCGCGCCGTCGGCGTCGGTAGCATCGACGCGTGACGGACCCTGACGGCGGCGGTGCCCTGCTGGACGAGGTCGCGGCGGCCTCGGACGACGTCGCCGCGACCTCGTCCCGCCTGAAGAAGATCGACCGACTCGCGTCGCTCCTCGTGCAGCTCGATCCGGACGAGGTGCCGATCGCCGTCGCGTACCTGTCGGGCGTGCTCCCGCGCGGCTCGATCGGCGTCGGGTGGGCGTCGCTCCGCCGGGTCCCGGCTGCGTCGTCGGGCCCCGCGACCCTCGACCTCCGCGGCGTCGACGCGTCGCTCGACCTGATCGGCGCGCTCGCGGGTCCAGGGTCCCAGGCGGCCCGCCGCGACCAGCTCGAGGCCCTCTTCGCCCGAGCCACCGAGCGCGAGCAGCGGTTCCTCCGCGGGCTGCTGATGGGCGAGGTCCGCCAGGGCGCCCTGGAAGGCGTGATGGTCGACGCGGTGGCGCGGGCGGCCGGCGTGCCCGCGCCCGAGATCCGGCGCGCCGCGATGCTCGCGGGCGACCTCGGAGCCGTGGCCGCCGCGGCGATCCGAGGCGGTTCGCCGGCGCTCGCCTCGTACCGGCTCTCGGTCCTCACGCCGATCCAGCCGATGCTGGCGCGATCCGCCGACGACCTGGACGCCGCGTTCGAGCGGATCCGGCCGGCCGCGGTCGAGTGGAAGCTCGACGGCGCTCGGCTCCAGATCCACCGGGCCGGTGGAGAGGTGCGCGCGTTCACCCGCAACCTGGCGGACGTGACCGAGCGGGTGCCGGAGATCGTCGAGGAGATCCGCGGGCTGACGATCTCCTCCGCGGTCTTCGACGCCGAGGCGATCGCGCTCCGCGGTGACGGTCGTCCCCACCCGTTCGGCCTCACGATGAGCCGGTTCGGGAGCCGCAGCCGCAAGGACCTCGCGCAGCTCCGGGCGGACTTCCCGCTGTCGCCGTACGTCTTCGACGTCCTCCACCTCGACGGTGAGGACCTGATCGACCGGCCGGCGTCGGAGCGCTTCGCGGCGCTCGAGGACCGGCTCCCCGAGCGCCTCCGGGTCCCGCGGATCGTGACCGACGACCTCGACGCCGCGCGGACGTTCCTCGAGGATGCGCTGGCTCGCGGCCACGAGGGTGTGATGGTCAAGGCGCTCGACGCGCCGTACGAAGCCGGTCGCCGTGGCGCGAGCTGGCTGAAGGTCAAGCGCGCCGACACCCTGGACCTCGTCGTGCTGGCCGCCGAATGGGGGCACGGGCGGCGCCGGGGCTGGCTGAGCAACCTGCACCTCGGGGCGCGTGACCCCGACGCCGGCGGCTTCGTGATGCTCGGCAAGACGTTCAAGGGGATGACCGATCAGGTGCTCGCGTGGCAGACCGAACGGCTGCTCGAGCTCGAGACGGAGCGATCGGGGATCGTCGTGCACGTCCGCCCCGAGCTCGTCGTGGAGGTCGCGTTCGAAGGTCTGCAGTCCAGCCCCCGGTACCCCGGCGGGTTGGCGCTCCGGTTCGCGCGGATCAAGGGCTACCGTCCGGACAAGACGGCCGCCGACGCCGACACGATCGAGACGGTCCGAGCGATCCACGCTCGGAAGACCGCCTGAGCGGATGCCCAAAGCGAGCGCCGGTCTCCTGATCTACCGTCGAACGGGACCGGGGATCGAGTTCCTGATCGTCCATCCCGGCGGACCCTTCTGGCGGAACAAGGACGAGGGCGCGTGGTCGATCCCGAAGGGGGAGCTCGACGACCCGTCGGACGATCCCCTGGCGGTCGCCGTACGCGAGTTCGAGGAGGAGATCGGCGAAGCCCCGCCGGACGTCACCGACGCCGTCTCGCTCGGTGAGATCCGGCAGTCGAGCGGCAAGCGCGTGACGGCGTGGGCGATCGAGGGCGACCTCGAGGTGGACGAGATCCACAGCAACACGTTCGAGGCCGAGTGGCCGCCCCGCTCGGGACGGATGCAGGCCTTCCCCGAGGTCGACCGAGCCGGATGGTTCGAGCCGGCGGCCGCCAGGGCCAAACTCCTCCGAGGTCAGGCCGCCTTCGTCGATCGACTGTTGGAGCGGCTCGCGGCGCGATGACCCACGAACGCCGGAAGGGTGGGCGCGAAGCGCCCACCCTTCCGATCGTGGATCCGCGTCGGGGAGTCGGAACGAGGGGATCGCGGATCCGCTTGCCGTCTAGTCCTCGCCGCCGCCGCCCTCTTCGCCGCCCTCGTGCTCCGAGCCTTCGTCGTCGGTCTCGCGCTCGTCGTCGCTGTCTCCGCCGTCGTGGTCGTCGCCCTCGCGCTCGTCGTCCGCGTCCTCGTGCTCGGCGTCCTCGCGCTGATCGTCGGCGTCCTCGCGCTCGTCGGCGTCGTCGTTCTCGTCGGCGTCCTCGCGCTCGTCGGCGTCGTCGTCCTCGTCGGCGTCGTCGTTCTCGTCGGCGTCGTCCCGATCGTCGGCGTCCTCGTTCTCGTCCTCGTCGGTGTCGTCCTGGTCGTCGACGTCCTCGTCGGCGTCCTCGTTCTCGTCGTCGTCGGCGTCGACGTCGGTCAGGTCGTCGCTCGGCACGTCCGTGACGAACGCCTGGTCGTCGGCCGGATCGCCGCCGGAAACCGCCGCGGCGACCGCCAGGCCGCCCAGCGACAGCAGCGCACCGGTGACCACCGCCACGACGCGCCGGAACATGCGCTCACGCATCCGTTTCCTCCATGGTGAGGTCCGGCCGGGTTCGGTCGGATCGGTGGTCTGCTCGAGGGCCGGGGTGCCCTCGGCGAGGAGCTGCGCCTCGGCCATCATGGCCTCCACGTGCCGGTCGGTGAGGTCCTGTGGCGCGGGGGCGGCAGGGAACGCCGCCCGGAGGTCCTCGGCGAAGCGCTCCTCGGGGTCGAGCGGCTCGCTCACTTCACATCCACCTGGGGGCTCATCTCACGTCCACGGCCCGGCTCATCACGGCGATCGATCGGTTCATCACATCCCTAGGAACGGCGGAGGAGCTCAGAAGGTCACGGCTCCGCGCGAGATCTCTCGACGCACGCGCTCGAGGCCCCTGCCCTGGAGGGCCTTCACCGCCCCGGGCGAACGGCCGATCACGGTGGCCACTTGGTCGACCGTGAGGTCGGCGAGCAGCCGGAGGACGAGCACGTCGCGTTGGTCCTCGGTCAGGCCGCCGAGGATCGTCCGGACCCGCTCCTCCTCGATCGATCGGATCGCGTCGTCCTCGGCGTCCCCGATCCAGCCGCGCTCGGCCAGCTGCTCGGGCGGCGCGGGATCCTCGGGCCGGCGGCGCGCCGATCGACCGAGGTCGATCGCGCGCCGCCTCGAGATCTGGAACACCCAGGCCCGGAACTGCTCCTCGGTCCCCTCGAACGACGGGAGTCCCCGCACGACGCGGACGAACGTGTCGCCCACGAGGTCCTCCGCCTCGGACGCCCCCCGGGCTCGGTGGTACCGGAGCAGCGTGGGGGCGAGCTCTTCGTAGACCTGCCGCCACGCCCACTCGGCGCCCACGCGACAGGCTCCCAGCACGGACTCCCAGCTCGCCCCGAACATCTCTCGAAGGTATCGGTCCGACCTTGAGCGACCTCGACCCCGAGCGTCGAGTCGGGCGCGCGCCCTACGGACGGATGTTCTGGTTCAACCGGAAGACGTTCTCCGGGTCGTACGTGCGCTTGAGTCCGACGAGGCGCTCGTACTTCTCGGGGCCGTACACGGATCGAACGACGTCCTCGCCGCGCTCCACCATGTCGTTCACGTAGTGGTTCCTCCCGGTGAACGGCTCCAGCGCGCCCATCGCGTCGCGGGACCACGCGACGTGGTCGTCGTCGACGGCGGCGTCGTCCCATTCGGCCTCCACGCCGAGCCAGAACGCCGCGGACCGACCCGCGAACGCCATCGCATCATCCGGGGTGCGCGTGATCGCACCGCCCATCGCCCAGAGCGTGATCGAGCAGCCGGGGCTCGGAGCTCCCTCGCAGCGCTCGAGCGCCGCGTCCACGAACCCATCCGTCAGCTCGCCGAGGAACCCTCCCTTCATGTAGAAGCGCTTGCCCCACCCCATCTCGGCATCGGACATCGTCTGGAGATCGAGGTAGGCGCGGGACCGCACCGTGTCCTCCACCGGTCCGAGCGCGCGGAGCGGGGCCAGCAGCGGGGCGAGGGCGGCATCGGCCTCTGCGGGGATGCCCGAGAAGGTGGTCCCGACCGCGAGGAACGGGCGGCCCGCGAGCGCCTCGACGAATCCCGGCGTCGCGGTGCCGAAGCCCACCGTCACCATCACCTCGTCCGCCACCGTGGTGACGGCCTCCCGGACGATCGCCGCCACCTCGCGCCGCCGCTCCTCAGGGAACGCGATCAGCCCGTTCGTCACCGTGGGGTCGAGCGGATGCAGCCGGAACTCGAACGCGGTGACGATCCCGAAGTTGGGCCCGGCGCCGCGCAGGGCCCAGAACAGCTCGGGGTGCTCGTCCTCGCTGACGCGGAGCACGTCGCCGTCGGCCGTCACTAGCTCCACGGCCACGAAGTTGTCGACGGTGAGGCCGAGCCGGCGCTGGAGGCGGCCCATGCCGCCTCCGAGCGACAGCCCGGCCACGCCGGTGTGTCCGACGACGCCCACCGGGCAGACGAGGCCGTGCACCTGCGCGCCCTCGTCGAGCTCGCGGAGCAGCGACCCGCCGCGCACGCGGGCGACCCGGGCGGCCGGATCGACCTCGACGCCGTGCAGACGCGAGACGTCGACCACGATCCCGTCGTCGCAGGTGGAGAACCCGCCGATGCTGTGGCCTCCCGATCGCACCGCGATCGGGAGGTCGTGGTCGCGGCCGAAACGGATCGAGCGGATCACGTCGCCGACGCCCTCGCAGCGGGCCACGACCGCCGGGCGCCGGTCGATCATGCCGTTCCAGACGGACCGGGCGGCGTCGTACCCGCCGCTGCCCG
>Ga0081539_10004371_pt1 | contig 15728 bp, 14 predicted proteins | sample TabmetS4T2R2_FD_71023 | JGI IMG/M metagenome (GOLD analysis project Ga0081539, IMG submission 71023) | Tabebuia heterophylla rhizosphere microbial communities from the University of Puerto Rico - S4T2R2 | ecosystem: Host-associated > Plants > Roots > Rhizosphere ...
TCGATGAGCGGCCGGCAGACCATGTGGAGCGGCTTCGGCAAGTCGGTGAACACGTACTTCGTCCAACTCGAGCAGAAGGTGGGCGCGGAGAAGGCGGTGCGGATGGCCGAACGCCTCGGGCTGCGGTGGCGCACCGAGGTGGACCGCACGCTGGCCACGCCGCAGCGCGCGTCCGGGTGGGGGGCGTTCACGCTCGGCGTCAGCGACGCGACCCCGATCGAGATGGCGAACGTCTTCGCGACACTGGCGGCGGAGGGCGCCTACTGCGAGCCGCTGCCGGTGCGGCAGATCAGGAACCGGGACGGCACGAACGCCTCGTACCGCGGCAGGCTCGTCGCGGCGCCCCGGTGCCATCGGGCGGTGAGCATCGACGTGGCCCGGGCCGCGACCGACGCGGCACGGTGCGTCACCGGCTACGGCGCCGCCAAGGGCAGCTGCGGCGGGTGGGAGACGTCCCCGATGGTGCACGCCACCCTGCGGCGGCCGGTGGCCGGTAAGAGCGGCACGACGGACAGCAACAAGACGGCCTGGTTCTGCGGCTTCACGCCGCAACTGGCCGCGGCGGCGTTCGTCGCCGACCCGGACAATCCGGAGGACCACGTGGGATCCGGACGATCGACGATCTCGAAGTACACCGTCGCCGAGACGCTGAAGGACGCGCTCAGGGGCGAACCGAAGCTCAAGTTCAAGCCGCCGTCGAAGGACCTGACCTGATGCCCGCGTCACGCGGCGGGCACGGTGGCGGCGCGGGGTTCTCGCCGGGGAGGGCGCCAGTCGGGACGGCGGCCCGCCAGGGCCAGGGCCTGATCGAGCAGCGTGGCCTCGCTGTCGGTCGGGACGCGCGGGCCGAACATGCCCGGCGTGCCCTCCGCCGGCCCCTGGGACAGGAACTCGATCAGCGCCTCCAGGATGCGGGGATCGGCGGCGTACTCCTGGCCGGTGGCCCGGGCGAGGTCCCAGCTGTGCATGATCAGCTCGTTCATGGCGACCGTGCCGAGGGCGGTGGCCGGCATGGTCACGCCGCCGGCCCGGGACGTGCCGGTCCAGGCGGCCGGTTCCTTCCACGCGGTCGCGAGCTCCTCGAGCAGGACGGGCAGGCGGCTGCGCCAGTGGCGGGAGAGGTGCTGGGCCGAGGGCGCGGGCGGCGGACCGTCGGTGCCTGGCGCGTCGGTGCGCTTGCGGGCCGCCTGGGTGAACGCGTACGACAGACCCATCAGATGATCGAGCAGGGCGGCGACCGTCCAGTCGGGACACGGAGTCGGATGGTTCAGCTCCGCGCGGTCGACCCCCAGCAGCAACGCCCGCAGCCCACGAACCGGCGGGTCGAAATCCAACGGCACACGATCGGCCACGATCAACCTCCTTCAGGTCGTCGTCGTTATGCCAACGTTACGGGTGGCGTAAGACAACGTCGCGCCGGGTGACGGGCGTTTTCGCGGTTGGCCGCCTTTTCGGTCCAGGCGGCGGCCCCTCGCCGAGCCCTCCGGCCAGGAGGCGGGCCGTCGATGAGCCGAGCCGGCTCACTGCACGGTCAAGTCCATGTCCACCGTGTCGCCGATGTCGGGGACCCCGGGTAGGCCGGCACTCACCGGACCCGGTCCCGCGGCCGGCCCCTGCAGGGGCGATACCGGCTGGGCCAACGGCAGCGGTTGGCTCGGCGGCAGCCGCAGCGGGACCGGCAGCGGCTGGGGCAACGGCAGCGGAACAGCCTGCATCGGCAGACCCGCCGGCCCGGCGATGGCCGCCGCGACCACGCGCTTGGCGATCTCGGGTGCGGCCGCCCAGTGCAGGCCCAGCTGGGACGCGTGCAGATGGCGCCAGACGAAGCCCTCGGGATGTCCGCCGGCCCAGGTCCAGGCCGGCACCTGACCGGCCCGCGGCGTGACGATGGCCCGGTGCTGCTTGTACCCGGTGATGCGGGCACCGGCCGGAGCGAGCGGGGAGGTCGCCGGCGCGGTGGCCTCCCGGTAGCCGGCCACGGTCTGGTCGCCGGTGACCGAGGAGACGTCCAGCACCGCGCACATCGGCCGGCCGTCGTAGTCGCGCCCGAGCCAGGGCAGCGCGACGCCCTCGGCGATGACCGGCCAACCGTCGTGCGCGAACTTCGCCACCACGCCGCACAACCGGCGGTTCGCGGACAGTTCCTCGGCGTAACTCTCGGGCAGGCCGGCGCCGACGACCAGCGCGCGCGTCCCGGCCGGTAGCGACTCGTCGCGCAGCGGGTCGAACACCGCGACCTCGGCTCCCGCGGCGGCCAGCAGCTCGGCCGTCTCGACGTACGTGTAGGGCGCGCCCGGCCCGCCGGCGAGCGCGACCACCGGTCGCTGGTCGAAGACGTCGCCGCCGGCGTCGGCCGGCGACCAGATCTGACCGGCCAGCGCCGGCGCGGAGGCGGCGAGCGCCATCAGGCGCTCGAGATCGAGGCCGCCGGCGACCGCCTCGCCGAGGCGGCGCACCGCGCGGCTGGCCTCGACCGTCCGGTGCGCCACCGGGACCGGGCCGTGTGCCCGCGCGGGCAGCACGTTGGGCAGGTCCCCGTGGCGCAGGGCGCCGAGCACCGGCATGCCGATGTCGTCGAGGGCGCTGCGCAGCATCTGCTCGTGCCGCGGCGAGGCGACCCGGTTGAGGATGACGCCGCCGAGGTGCACCATCTCGTCGAACATCCGGAAGCCGTGCACCAGCGCGGCGAGTGAGTGCCCCATCGCCGCCACGTCGACCACGAGCACCACCGGTGCGCGCAGGGTCGCGGCGACCGCCGCCGTGCCGTCGATCTCCGGCTGGCCGGTCAGCGAGTCGAACAGGCCCATCGCGCCCTCGATCACCGCGAGCTGCGTCCCGGCCGCGCCGTGGCCGAAGAGGGGGCCGATCCGCTGTGCACCGACCAGTCGCGGGTCCAGGTTACGGCCGGGCCGGCCGGCGGCGAGCCCGAGATACGCGGCATCGGTGTGGTCGGGCCCGACCTTGAATCCGGCGGCCGGGATGCCACGCGCCGCGCACGCCGCGAGAAGGCCGACGGCGATCGCGGTCTTGCCGTGCCCCGAGGAGGGGGCACTCACCACCAGACGGGGCTGGGCGGTCATCAATGGGCCTCCGGACGGGTGGACGCTGCCGGAAGGGGACAGTACCCGGCTGCGGCCGACGCTACCGGGCGGCCGGGTAGCCTCGGAACCGTGTACCGCTTCCTGCTGACGCCGCGCTGGCTCGCGGCGGCCGCGTTCGCCCTCGCGGCCGCGGCGGTCATGGTGCTGCTGGGCAACTGGCAGCTGCACCGGTACCAGGAGCGGAGCGCGATCAACGACCGGATCGACGCGGCGGATTCGACCGCGGCCGTGCCGCTCACCTCGGTGGTCGCCACACCGGCCGGGCCGGGCACCCCGGGCGCCTCGCCGGGCGAGCACCTGGCCTGGACGAAGGTCACGGTCCAGGGCCGTTACGACCCGGCCCACGAGATCCAGGCCCGGGGCCGCACCCTGAACGGTGCCGTCGGCTTCGAGATCCTGACACCGCTGCTGCTCACGGACGGTACGGCGATTCTCGTCGACCGCGGGTGGGTGCCGGCGCCGGAGGCCGGGGCGAGCGCGGCGCCGGTGGTCCCGCCCGCGCCGGAGGGCCAGGTGACCGTCGTCGGGCAGGTTCACCTGTCGGAGAGCCGCCCGGCGCCGATCGAGCACCGGGACGGCCGGCTGGACACGCGGCGCATCTCACTGCCCCGGCTCGCGCGTGAGCTGCCGTTTCCCGTGTACGGGGCATACGTGTTGCTGACCTCGCAGACGCCGGCGCCGGATCCGGCGTTCAGCCGGGTGCCGGTCGACCACGAGAACTCCTGGCAGAACGGCGGTTACGCGGTGCAGTGGTGGCTGTTCGCCGCGATGGCGCTCGTCGCCTTCGGCTGGCAGGCCCGCAAGGAGGCGCAGACACGCTCGGGTGCCGGGTCGGGCGGCGGCCCGGCCCGGGTGTCGCCGCCGCGGCGGAGCTCGGGCGACCGCGTGGCCGAGGCGGACCGCAGGCTCGCCGCGCAGAGCGGCCAGGACTACCGTCCATCGCCCGCCGCGCTCGAACCGCCGGCCACGCCCGGGTAGCCGCCGATCGCGCGGACCATGTCGATGGTGTCTGCCTGGTCGGCCGGCTTGTCGTCCCGGTACCGCAGGACCCGCGCGAACCGGAGGGCCACCCCGCCCGGATAGCGCGGCGACGTCTGCACGCCGTCGAACGCGATCTCCACGACCTGTTCCGGCCGCACCCGCACGACCCACCCGTCGTCGCCGACCGCGAGTTCCTGGAACCGCTCGGTCTGCCAGCGCAGCAACTCGTCGGTGAGGCCCTTGAACGTCTTGCCGAGCATCACGAACCCGCCGGTCGCCGGATCGCGGGCGCCCAGGTGCAGGTTCGACAGCCAACCCCGGCGGCGGCCGTGCCCCCGCTCGACCCCGAGCACGACCAGGTCGAGCGTGTGCCGGGGTTTCACCTTGACCCACGCCGCGCCGCGCCGGCCGACGTCGTACGGCGCGTCGGTGGCCTTGACCACGACGCCCTCCTGTCCGGCGGCGAGCGCCGCGGCGAAGGCCGCGGTCGCCTCCTGCTCGGTCGTCGCGGTCGTGCGGCCGACGATCAGCTCGGCCGGCAGCGTATCGGCGAGAGCTGCCCACCGCACCCGGCCCGGCTCGTCGAGCAGGTCTGCGCCGTCCAGATGCAGCAGATCGAAGAAGTACGGCGTGAGCTCGAGCGGGGCGGCCCCCCGTGCGCCGCGGGTCGCGGCCCGGCTCGACGTCTCCTGGAACGGGCGGGGGCGTCCGGTCGCGTCGAGCGCCATCGCCTCCCCGTCGAGGACGGCCTCGCGCACGGGAAGTTCCCGCACGGCGGCGACCACCTCGGGCAGGCGCGGGGTGATGTCGTCGAGGCTGCGGGTGAACACGGCGACGTCGTCGCCGGAGCGGTGCACCTGGATGCGAATGCCGTCGAGCTTGGCGTCGACCATCGCCGGCATGCCGGTGGCGAGAAGCGCCGCGCCGACGTCGGGTGCGCTCTGCGCCAGCATCGGGGTCAGCGGCGTGCCGACGCGAAGGTGGATCTCGGCGAGCGCCGCGGCACCGCCGGTGAGCGCCGCGACGGCGACCTGCTTGAGATCGCCGGAGAGCAGCAGCGCACGGCGGACCGCGATCAGCGGCACCTCGGCCGCCTTGGCGATCGCGTCGGCGAGCAGCCCGGCCTGGGCGCCCTGGCGCAACTCCCCGCCGAACAGGCCGATCAGCAGGCGTTGCTCCTCGGCGGTCGCGGCGGCGAAGAGCGCGCCCAGCAGCTCACGCCGACGTCCCTGGGAGCCGGCCCCGGCCACCGCGGCGATCGCCGCGATCGCCTCGTCGACGCCGGCGACGGTGAGCGTCGCCTCCGCGGCGGGGGATGGCCGGTCGCGCAGGCTCGCGTACCCCACCCCCGTCTGCCGCTGGCGTAGCTCGCCGGCGAGATAGGCGGAGCCGGCCGCGATCTCGCCGGGATCGAGGCGGCGCAGCGCGTCGGCCAGGAGGTCGATCTTGGCCTTACGCCCTGAGGTGGCCGTGACGGCGGCGGACGTGGCCGCCAGGTCGAGGAACCGCACGGATCCCATCCTGGCAGTCCCCTCCGACAATTTCTCCAGGTAGGCGCGGCATCAGGCGGCCCGGGGCTCGGCGATCCGAAAGCCGCGAGCCCGCACCTCGTCGGCGACGCGGGCGACGTGGGCATCGATGGCACAGAGCGTGGTGGAGAGCTCGCCGAGATGTTCGGCCAGGGCCGCGTCGTCCCAACCGGACAGATCCACCTCGCCCATGGCGCGGACCGCGAAGCGCAGTCGCGCGATGGACTCGAGCCGGTCGTGCGAGCGGAGTCGGTCGATGGCATTGCGCGGCCCGACGGGCTTCGGCCGCACCGATATGGACGCGGAGGCAGGCACATCATTCGAACGCATGTTCGAGATCCTAACAGGACCCGCCCCGGCCCCACAGCCCGAAATCCACCAGACGGGACCGCGCCCTCAGGGCGCCATGACGCGCGTGAACGTCTCGACCGCGTCGTCCGGCGCCGCCTCCGCCGCGACGAAGCCGTCCGGGCGTACGAGGTAGAGACGTCCCGGCCGGAGCCCGGTGCCGGGCGCCTCGCCGAACCGGTGCACCGGAAGGCCCAGCTCCGGCACCCGGTAGGCGGACAATCCGCCGTACAAGTGGATCTGCCACTGCGCCGACCGCAGCACGGCGAAGTTGTCGCCGGTCCACGGCAGCCGGCGGCCGACCACCGGATCGCGGCGACCGCCCGCTGCGGCGCTCGCGCCGGGCGTCATCCAGTAGTGAATGCGGATCTGCGAGACGTACTGGAACAGCCGCGACCGGCCCGAGGAGCGCGGCAGCACGCGCACCCCGACCGGCGCCAGCAACGGCACGATCAGCCGGCGCAGCGCCCGCGGCACGGGCCGCTGCGAGGTGACCAGCCCGAAGATCCGGTCGGTGGTGGCGACCAGGGTGAGCGCGACGGGCCGGCGCTCGGCCTCGTACCGGTCGAGCCAGGCGTCCCCGCGCCGGCCCTGCAGCACGTCGGCCAGCTTGAACGCGAGGTTGTGGGCGTCCTGGAGTCCGGTGTTCATGCCCTGGCCGCCGACCGGCGAGTGCACATGGGCGGCATCGCCGGCCAGGAAGAAGGGCCCGTCGCGGAACGCCGCCGCGACCCGGTGGTGCACCCGGTAGGTGGCGAACCAGCGGGACCGTCCGTAGGTGACCGCGAACCGGCGGATGCGCGGCCGCACGTCGTCCTCGGTCAGCTCGCCGTCGGCGTCGTCGTCGCGGATCAGTCCGATCAGGCGCCACGTGCCGCGGCCTTTCATCGGGAAGCCGAGTAGGAAGTCCTCGCCACCCGGCCGCACGTTGATCGCGTTCTGGACCAGGCCCGCGGTCGCCTCGGCGTCGATGACGTAGAACCGGTGCGGATTGGTGACGCCCTCGAACGGGATCCGGCGCTGCTTGCGGACGGTCGAGTTGGATCCGTCGCAGCCGACGCAGAACCGGGCCCGGACGGTGTCGTTGCCGACCTTGGCCACGACCCCCTCGTCCGTCTGTGTCACCGCCGTCACCGGCGTCTCCCAGCGCACCTCGCCGCCGAGTTTCTGCAGGTTCTCGTAGAGGATCTCTTCGTTGCGGCTCTGCTCGAGGATCTCGATGAACGGGTACGGCGTCACGCCACGACCCAGCTCGCCGATCGGGATGCGGCCGAACGCGCGGTCCAGGAAACCCGGGGACAGCGCGTCGGCCCGGTGCGCCGCCTCGAGCACCTGGTCGCCGAGGCCCAGCTGATCGTAGATCTCGAGGCTGCGCGCCTGCACCACGAGCGCCCGCGACTCCCGCGTCGGCCCGTCCTTGCCGTCCGCGACGATCACGCCGACCCCGAGCTTGACGAGCCAGTTGGCGAGCATCAATCCGGTCGGGCCGGCACCGGCCACCAGCACGTCACACGTCAGCTCGGCCATCGTCGATGCCTCCTACTCGGTCAGCGCCTCCGCCACGTTCTTCAGCAGAAGCGCCTCGGCCACGCAGACCCGCGCGAACTCGCCGAGGTGCAGGCTCTCGTCCGGGCCGTGCGCGCCGGAGTACGGATCCTCTACGCCCGTGACGAGAATCGCGGCCTCGGGAAAGAGCTCCTGGAAGGTGGCGATGAACGGGATCGATCCGCCGACACCCATGTCCACCGGGGCCACGCCGTCCCAGGCCGCGCGGAAGGCGGCGCGTGCCGCGTCGTACGCCGGGCCGCTCGCGTCGATCACGCAAGGCGACCCGTCGCTCTCCAGCGTGACCTCGACCTCGGCACCCCACGGCACGTACTTCTCCAGGTGGGAGCGGACCGCGGCGTACGCCGACCTGGGGTCGTCGCCGGGCGCCAGCCGCACGCTGATCTTCGCCTTGGCGGTGGGCTGGAGGGCGTTCGCCGCTTCCAGCGTGCGCGGGGCGTCGATGCCGAGCACCGAGATGGCGGGTTTGGTCCAGATCCGGTCGGTGATCGTGCCGTTGCCGATCAACCGGACGCCGTCGAGCATGCCCGCCTCGTGCCGGAACCGGTCCTCGGCGTAGTCGACGCCGGCGCCCTCCCGGCCGACCAGGCCGTCGACGGCGACCTCACCGTTCTCGTCGTGCAGGGTGGACAGCAGGCGCGCCAGCGTCATCAGCGCGTCCGGGACCGGGCCGCCGAACATGCCGCTGTGCACCGCGCTCTTCAGCACCCGCACCTCGGCGAAGAGATTGACCAGACCCCGCAGCGAGGTGGTCAGCGCGGGCCGGCCGATGTCCCAGTTGCCGGAGTCGGCGATCACGATCACGTCGGAGCGCAGCTCCTCGGAGTGTGCCGCGATCACGGCGTCCAGCGAGTCGGAGCCGTACTCCTCCTCGCCCTCCACGAAGACGGCGACGCCCACCGGCAGCCGGTCGCCGAACGCCCGCAACGCGGCGACGTGCGCCATCACGCCGGCCTTGTCGTCGGCGGCGCCCCGCCCGTAGAGGCGGCCGTCCCGCTCGACCGGTTCGAACGGGTCGCTCGTCCACAGCGCCGGGTCGCCGGCCGGCTGGACGTCGTGGTGGGCGTAGAGCAGCACGGTCGGCGCGCCGGGCGGCGCGGCCCTGCGACCGATCACCGCGGGCTGGCCGCCGTGCCGCACGATCTGCGTGTCGAGCCCGCAACCGCGCAACAGCTCGGCGACTGCCTCGGCGGACCGCTCGACGTGCGAGTGGTCGAAGCCCTCGAAGGCGATGCCGGGGATCCGGACCAGCCGCTCCAGGTCGCGGCGAACGCCGGCCAACTCGCGCGCGACCGCCACGCGCAGATCGGTTTCACTCAAGCTCATGCGGCGATCGTAGGCTCCTATGCGTCCGGCTCTTCGTCCCGCCGGCCGCGGCGGGCCGCGTCGCTCGCCCAGGAACGCGCCCCGCGGGCCGCCGAGCCGGCCAGGTCCGCGGCGCCGTCGCCGAGCTTGCGGAGCAGGCCCACCAGCGGGTCCTGCGAGGTGGTGAAGGTCTCCCGGTACGAGTCCGCGGCCGCCTTCACGTCTTCGGTCACCGAGGCGTCGCCGTCCGAGTCGCGACGCGGATAGTCGCCGCCGAGGATCCGCGCGTACGCACCGGAGTCGATCCACTTGCGCAGGTCGGCGGCCCGGGCCACGGGCACCGGATGGGTACTCCAGGCGGTCAGGCCGATCTTGTGGATGCTGTCCCGCAGATCGCCGCCGCTCTCGTACTCGGCGGCCTGCTCGAGGAAGGCGGCCGTGTCGATCTGGGAGAGGTCGCCCCCGCCGGCCAGTTTCATGAGCACGCGCAGGGAAGCGGCCGGGTCCTGCCCGGCCAGCAGGCCGGCCCGGTCGGCGGAGAGCTCGGCCTTGCGCCACCACTCGAACATCGCCGCGATGATCGCGCGCAGCGCGATCGCGCCGATCGGCAGCCAACTGAGGGTCGTGGCCCACCGCGTCAGGATCATCATGATCGTCTTGTAGACGGCGTGCCCGCTGCGCACGTGGCCGATCTCGTGGCCGAGCATCGCCCGCAGCTCGTCGTCGTCCAGCTTCTCCACCGCGGCCGTGGTGATCACCACGAACGGCCGGTCCATGCCGATCGCCTGACCGCTGATGATCGGCGACTGGCTGACGTAGATCTCGGGCAGCTCGGCCACGTCGAGGACCGCGGCGGCCTCGGTGAACCGCTGATAGACCCGCGGGTACTGCCGGTGGTCGACCCGGATGGCACCGGCCAGGAAGGACAGACGGAAGCCACGCTCGTTCCACATGCCGAAGAACGCCTTGACCACGTCGTCGAAGCCGCGCAACTCGCGCAGCGCGGTCAGCGCGCCCCGGTCGGCCGGGTGCTCCCAGGCCCGCGAGCTGATTCCGGTCAGGGTGACCCGCCGGCGTGCCGGACGGTTGTCGTCGTCGATGGTCATCGTCCCACCTCAGCCTGTGCTGGTCTGATCCGCACATACCGGTCGTCGCCCGCCTCGGCCGAGCCGTCGACCACCAGATCCGCGTGCGCGGCGGTCTGCTCCTCGGCGAAGTGCCGGTCCTCCGCGGCCCGCCAGCGCTCAAGGTACGCCCGGAACGCAAGGCTGTCGTCCCCGTCACGGGCGAGCGCGCGGGACAGGCGCAGCCGCGGCGGGGCGTCGACGAAGACGGCCAGGCTCAGCTCCGGGCGGATCGCGCGGCGGGCCGAGCTCACGCCCTCCAGCAGGACGACCGGGGCCGGCTCGACCGGCACCACCTCGTCGCCGAAGCGGCCACGGTGCCACAGGTACTTCCGGTAGCCGCCGGTCCGGCCGCGCCGCAGCGGGTCGAGCACCTGTTCCTCCAGCCGAGGCCAGAAGGCGAACTGGTCGTCCCAGCCGTCGAGCAGGTCGTCGGTATGCACGACGCTCGCATCGAGACGTTTGGCGAGCCGCAGCGCGAACCGGGTCTTTCCGGCACCGCTGGGGCCGTCGACAGCGACGAGACGCACGCCGCCGAGCCTCGGCGCCAGGCCCCGGACGTACGCCGCGAGCCCCGCGAACGTGTCGTCAGTGACCATCGGGGTTCCCCGGCGCGCCGGGCGGCAGAAACAGCAGACCGGCCGGCGGCCCGTTCTCGATCAGCCGCCACAGCGCGTCCGTGTCCAGGTGCTCCTCCACCAGATCGCCGAGGACGTCCAGAGCCCGTTCCCGGACCGCGGCGTAGCGGGTGTCCGGCGCGACCACGAAGCCGTGCCGCCCGGCCTGCCGCGCCGCCTGGGTGAGGAACCGACGGCGGAACTCGTCCGACTCGAACGCGCCGTGCCAATGCGTCCCGCTGACCGAACCGGCCACGGCACCCTCCGGTCGGCCGTCGGCGCAGCGCAGCAGCGGCTCCGGCTCGCCACCGGACACGTACCCGTGGTGAATCTCGTAGCCGCGCACCGGCGCGCCCAGCGCGGTTCCGGCGCAGCGCGTCAGGATCTTGTGAGCGCCGAAGGTCACGCTGACCGGGAGCAGGCCGAGCCCGGCCACCGTGCCGCGCCGGCTCTCCACCCCGTCGTGGATGGTCTCGGACAGCATCTGGAAGCCGCCGCAGATGCCGAGCAGGGGCTTGCCCAGGGCGACGTGCCCGCGCACCACGTCCGCCAGGCCGGTTCGGTGCAACCACTCGAGGTCGCTCACGGTGGCCTTCGACCCCGGCAGGACGACGAGGTCGGCGTCGGCGATCTCGGCCGGTTCGACGGTGAGCCGCACCCGGACACCCGGCTCAGCGGCGAGGGCCTCGGCGTCGGTGGCGTTCGAGATGCGTGGCAGCCGGACCACCGCGACCCGCAGCCACTCCCGGCCGCGCGGTGCGCCCGGGCGGCCCAGCACCCGGCCGTACGCGAGCGAGTCCTCCGCGTCCAACCACACGTCGAGGTGGAACGGCAGGACGCCGTGTACCGGCCGCCCGGTGGCAGCGGTGATCATGTCCAGACCCGGCCGGAGCAGCCCGAGGTCACCCCGGAACTTGTTAATCACGAAGCCGCTGATCAGCGCCTGGTCCGCGGGGCTGAGCAGCGCCACGGTGCCGAACAGGGCCGCGAAGACGCCCCCGCGGTCGACGTCGCCGACCACGATCACGGGAAGGCCGGAATGCCGGGCCAGGCCCATGTTGACGAAGTCGCCGTCCCGCAGGTTGATCTCGGTGGGGCTCCCCGCACCCTCGCAGATGACCGCGTCGTACTCGGCCCGCAACTCGGTCAGGGTGGCGTACGCCGTCTCGGCCAGCCGGGGCCGCACCGACCGGTAGTCGCCGGCCGTCACCGTGTCGATCGCCGCTCCGAGCAGCACGACCTGGCTCGACAGGTCGCTGCCCGGCTTGAGCAGCACCGGGTTGAACCTGATGTCCGGCTCGATGCCGCACGCCGCCGCCTGCATGGCCTGCGCCCGGCCGATTTCACCGCCACGCCCGTCCGGCCCGACGACCACGACGGAGTTGTTGGACATGTTCTGCGCCTTGAACGGCGCGACCTTCACACCGCGCCGGTGCAGCCACCGGCAGATGCCGGCGGTGAGGACGCTCTTGCCGGCGTCCGAGGTGGTGCCGGCGACGAGCAGGCCGCCGCTCATCCGGGACTCCGCGTGGCCGTACCGCGGAGCAGAGCGATGCCGGCGGCGAGGGCCACCGCGGCGAGACCGACCGCGCCGGACACGCGCGCGGCACGACGCAGATGCGGCGCCGACGGCCGTGGGCCGTCGCCGAGGAACGGCCGCGTCTCGCTCCGCCCGGCGTAGATGTTCCGGCCGCCCAGGCGCACGCCGAGGGCGCCCGCCATCGCGGACTCGCACTGTCCCGCGTTAGGCGACGGGTGGTCGTTGCGGTCCCGCCGCCACACTCGCAGGCTCTCCCCCGGCGATCCGCCGCCCACCGGCGCTGCCGCGACCATGAGCAGGCCGGTCAGCCGCGACGGCAGCAGGTTCAACACGTCGTCGAGCCGGGCCGCCGCCGTGCCGAACCGCGCGTACCGCGGCGAGCGGTGCCCGACCATCGCGTCCAGCGTGTTCGCCGCCCGGTAGCCGAGCAACCCCGGCAGCCCGAGCAGGCCGCCCCAGACCATCGGGGCGACGACCGCGTCGGACGTGTTCTCGGCGACGGACTCGACCGTGGCCCGGGCCAGTTCGGGCGCGTCGAGGCTCGCCGGGTCCCGCCCGCAGAGGCGGTTGAGCCGGTCCCGGGCCGCCGCAAGGTCGTCCCGTTCGAGGTGACCGGCCATGATCCGGGACTCCCTGCGCAGCGTGCGGCCGCCGAGCACCGTCCAGGCCGCGAGCGCCACGGTGACGGCACGCGCGACCGGCCGCCGCCGGGTGGCCAGCGCCGCGGCGACTCCCGCCGCGGCGGGCACGCCCACCGAGATCGCCGTGAACGCCGCACCGGACCGGCGGTTCGGTGCGTACAGCCGGCGCTCGAGCCCGGCCGCCGCGGCGCCGAAGCCCGCCACCGGGTGCCAGCGCCCTGGATCACCGAGCAGCGCGTCGAGCGCGTAACCCGCGACCAGCCCGGCGGCGTCCGCCCCACCCATGCCGCCACCTCCAGCGTGCCGACGCTCCCAAGACCATCACCATGGGCGGTCTACGACCGCAGGTCGACCGCCCACACCGCGAACTCGGCGGACTCGGCGCCGGCCTCGTCGACCACCGGGACGGGCTCCAGCCCACCCCAGGCGACCGCGCCCGGCGCCCGGTCCTCGAGGAACTCCACGACGATCCCGTGCAGGTCGGCGGTGGCCCGGTAGCGGCCGCCGAACGGCAGGTCGTCCTGCCCGCAGGAGCGTGTCGAGCAGCGCAGCTGCCCGGCCTGCATGTCGTGCCACACGTAGAACGTGGCCGGGCCCCGATACGTCAGGCTTGCCAACTGGTCGCGCAGCGCCCCGGCCGTGTCCTCGAAGGCGGCCACCACCTCCTCTGCCGACATGCCCATGCGCTCGTGCGGCGCCGCCCCGAACCAGCTGGTGTTGACGTGCTCGGCGGCCTGGTCGTGCGGGGAGAACACCAACGTTTCCCCCGCGATCGCTCGGATCTCCTTCAACAGCACGGGCCCCAGTCTGCCGCCATCGCACGGCCGGAACCAAGCGCGCAGGTCGGCCGGGTGACCCGATCGTGCCCCGCGATCGGGTCACCCATTCGAGGGCGCGCGACGCGCCCGCGAGCGCTCAGGCCGCCGTCACGCCGGGACCGGCTCCCGCTTCACGGCGCCACGCCGGACGCGCCGGGCACCGCCCGCTGAAGCCGGAGTGCGGCCGACCCGCTCCACCTCGAGAGCGAGTTCCTCCTCCTCGGATGCCGGCCCACTCGGCGCTTCGTCATCCGCGGCGGGCAGGGCCCCCACCACATCCAGGAAGGCCGGCGGCTCCTCGCCGGGCAGGCGCTCCGGCAGTCCCTCGCCGTAAGTGATCGGCGCCTCGTCAACGCCGAGTGGCACCGACATCTCACCGCCCACGAACGCCTCCGCCTCGCCGTCCTCCACCGTGCTGGTGGACGGCGCCGTCTTGGTGCGGAAGAACTTGCCCCGCCCGCGGGCCAGGTCGTGCCCGATGGCGACGGCCTCCATCTCGTATGCGATCCGGTTGTTGCCGTTCTCGTCCTGCCAGTCCCGGGTGTAGAGCCGCCCGTACACGATGACCGGGTCACCGACCGTGACGGACGAAGCCACGCCCTCGGCGAGCCGGCGCCATGCGGTGACGCGTACCCGCAGGTTGTTGCCGTCGACCCAGCGCCCGGACTCCCGGTCGAACCGCCGGGCGGTGGACGCGATCCGGAAGTTGGCCACCAGCGAGCCGGAATTGTTCGTGCGGCGCCATTCCGGCGCCGACAGAACGTTACCGACGATGACCAGGTTCGTATCGAACACTTGTGCCCTCCTGTAGCTGACGTGAGGCGGGCAGCATGCCCGGCATGGCGTACCGGAAGGGGATCTTGACTCGGCCGCCTGTGGACAGCGGGCCGATGTGGATATCGGCCGTCAGGCCGGAGGATCTGATATGTCGCGCGGGCGGCGGGTAGCGATGGGTAGCCTGGCCGGGTGGAGATCGACGTCCTGGGCAGTCCCTACGAACGGCACACCATCGAGCTGGGCAGCGACGACGAGGGACCAGTCGTCGCGACGCTGGTCCGCAGGCGGGCCGAGCGGCAGACCCGAAGAGCCGTCCTGTACGTGCACGGCTTCGTCGACTACTTCTTCCAGACCCACCTGGCCGACTTCTTCGCCGACCGCGGCTGGGACTTCTACGCGCTGGACCTGCGCAAGTACGGCCGCAGTCTGCTTCCGCACCAGACGCCCAACTTCGCCCGTAGCCTCACCGACTACTACCCCGAGTTGGACGAGGCCGCGCGGATCATCCGCGACCAGGACGGCCACGACCAGATGCTGGTCGTCGGGCACTCCACCGGCGGACTGATCACCTCGCTGTGGTCACACTCGCGGCAGGGTCGCGGCATCGTCGACGGCCTGTTCCTCAACAGCCCGTTCTTCGACTTCAAGATGCCCTGGATCATTCGCCGGCCGGTGCTGGCCGCCCTGGTCGGCGTGGGTGGGCGTATGCCGTACCGCAAGATCCCGACGGCTACCCTCGGCCTGTACGGCGAGAGCCTGCACAGTGACCACCGTGGAGAATGGACGTATGAGCTGGCCTGGAAGCCGCTCCTCGGCTTCCCGGTGACCGTCGGCTGGCTGGAGGCGATCCGCCGCGGTCAGCGCCGGCTACGCGCCGGCCTGTCGATCGACGCGCCCGTGCTGGTCGCCTGCTCGACCCGGACGTTCCACGGCAGGGCCTGGCACGACGACGTCCGGCTCAGCGACGCCGTGCTGGACGTGGAGCACATCGTGCGCTGGGCGCCGCGCCTGGGCCCGCGCGTGACGATCGCCCGCTTCGACGGCGGCATGCACGACCTCACGCTCTCCGGCAAAGAGGTACGAGCTGAGGTGTTCCGCGAGCTCGGCCGATGGGTGGACGCGTTCGTGCCGCCGGCCGGAACCCCGGAGATCGAGGTACCGCCGGCGCCCGAAGACGCGAAAGACGTAGCCGCGTCGTAGCGGGCTTGCGGGAACGCACATCGCGGCCACGCCGTGGTGGGTTGGGCACGATACGCTGTGGATCCATGCGCTCGTAGCTCAGCGGATAGAGCAACGGACTTCTAATCCGTCGGTCGCAGGTTCGAATCCTGCCGGGCGCGCCAGAAAACTCCTGGTCAACCACCATGTAGGGACTTGTTCG
>Ga0081539_10004372_pt1 | contig 15727 bp, 14 predicted proteins | sample TabmetS4T2R2_FD_71023 | JGI IMG/M metagenome (GOLD analysis project Ga0081539, IMG submission 71023) | Tabebuia heterophylla rhizosphere microbial communities from the University of Puerto Rico - S4T2R2 | ecosystem: Host-associated > Plants > Roots > Rhizosphere ...
AAATTAGTTCCGGTTACCCCCAAAAAACAGCTTCCCGCGAATAGCAAGAATAAACCCGAATCGGATCGGGCGCGATTCCCCATCCCCGCGCCCGATCCGATTCGTGTTTTTTCGTGTGATTCGTGTGAGTTTTTTCCTGACGCGCGGAAGCCTATCGGCTGCGTGAGGCGACGCGCTTGACCTTCCCTGACCCCTTCACGAGCAGCTCCTGCCCCGGGAAGATCAGCGGCTTCTTGAGGTGATTGATGCGCATGATCGCCGCGGGGGTCGTCCCGTAGCGTTTCGCGATCACGCTCAGGTTCTCGCCGTTCCGGACGACATGCGTGCGCGTACCGCCGCCATACCGCTCGATCGCCGGGTCCGGGACGGTCAGAGCGGCGGCCGCGACCTCGGGTGTGGGAATGAGGATCGGGGTTCCCGCTGAGATGGTGCCCGTCCTCTTGGACGGCGTCACCTTGGGGTTGTACAGGGGGAGCGACTTGGGTGACACGCCGTATTTGCGCCCGAGCGACGCCCAGGTCGCGCCCTTGGTCGTCTCGATCAGCTGGACCCCGACCAGACGTTCCGCGGGCAGGGTCGCGAAGACAGAATCGAAGCGCGCGCGCGTTCCGACGGGGAGACGCACCTTGAGTGAATCGCGCGGCGGCGTCATCCCGCGAAGGATCTGCGGATTCAGCTCCTGGATCGCGGCAACCGTGGTTCCCGCCGCCTCCGCGATCGCGGCCAGCGGCACGCGCGCGCGAACCCTCGCAGAGTCGTACGCGAACGGTTCGCGCCTCGGAATCGAAATCCCGAAGCGCGCCGAGTCCTTGGCCATCAGTGCGGCTGCCACGAGCTGCGGGACGTAGTCACGCGTCTCATTGCGGAGATACTTCTTCTCGGCGAGCGCGAAGAACTGCTCGTCACCGCTCATGTCGTCGAGCTGGTCGGCATAGCGACTCAGCCCGCGCGCGACGCGCCCCGGGCCGCCGTTGTAGGCGGCTGCGGCGAGATACATCGACCCGAACTGCTCGCGCAGACCACGAAGGAAGCGGACCGCGGCCTCGGTCGACCTGACCGGATCACGGCGCTCGTCGACCCACCAGTCCACGCGCAGCCCCATACCCTGAGCTGTGGACGACATGAACTGCCACATCCCGACGGCGGCCGCGCGTGAATACGCGTTGGGGTTGAATCCACTCTCGACCAGCGCGAGGTAGTACATGTCCTCCGGCAGATCACCGGCGCGCAGCTTCGACCGGATCATCGCCTCGTATCGCGTGCCGTGCGACATGCGATCGACGAAGCGCTCGCGCGCCTCGCCGCGGCTGAACACGCCGACGTAGTGCTGCACGCGGTCCACCATCTCGTAGGAGCGGACGTCGATGTCCCATCGCGGCTCGGCGTCGTTCCCCTGCGTCAGCCCGGAGTCCAGCGCCAGGCGCATGGACTCGCTGTGCTGGGATTCTCCGAAGAGGTCCGTCGTGCGCTTGTCGAGCTCCGAAATGCTGACAGCGGTGGTGTCACTCCGGGCGGGCCTGCCTGCCTGCTCGATACCATCCGCGCGCGCGACCCGGGCGTTGGCGGTGGCCGATTCCACCGTCGGGGTCACGCTGTTCTGTGGCTTTGGCGCGCGCGCGCACGCGACGGTCACGAAAGAGATCAGCACCGCGCTCAACGCACGGCGCACCGAAAGCTCGAATTGATTGGGCTTCACTGCAGCGGAAGGAGAAAGACGGAGGGAGAGTACTAGCGAGTCGAGATGTAGTTCCCCAGGACGCGGTTGGTGGCGTTGAGTACGGCAAGGGCGGCGCCGCGCACGGCATCGCGATCGGCGAGATAGCAACCGACGAGACGTGTCCCCCGCGCCGAGCGCTGCGTGACGGACACGATGATGACGTTGGCGTCGAACGCGCGTACGAGCTTGACGCCCATGAGCTCGAGGCCGAGCGCGTTCTGTGAGAACCCCTCGATCGCTTCGATCGCGGCTTCGGCGCCAAGGCGCAGGTCGCCGATGGGGCTCGACTGTCCCTCCGTCTTGCCGACGAAGCGCTTGCCGTTGTACTCGAGCTCCACCTGGACGATGCACCGTCCGGCCGGCGAGCGCGTGAACGTGAATGAGCCAAAGCTCAGACGTTCACGCCTGATATTTCCGGCGTCGACCGGCTGCTGTGCCTGTGGTTCGACGGAGCTTGACATAGGCTCGGAATCCTGGTTGGTGTACGCGCGAGGCCCGCGAGGCCCCGGCGCCCCCACCCTGGTAATACGACGAGCTAGTCCATTCGGCAACTTGAAGCCCGGCTCCAAGTTAGAACCCGTATATTCGGGGCAACGGTGCGTCCCATCACAATCTTTTTGTCGGCCATCGCATGATCGTCGTCGTGGGGACCGACCACGCAGGGTTCCCTCTCAAGGATCGGGTGCTGGAGACCATCCTCCAAGCCGGGCACCAGGTGCTGGACGTCGGCGCCAAGGCCGTCATCCCGGACGACGATTATCCCGATTACGCGCGGCTCGTCGCCCTGGCGATAGGAGAGCGCCGGGCGGACCGCGGCGTCCTGCTCTGCGGCAGCGGGGTCGGCGCCTCGATCGCGGCCAACAAATTCTCAGGCGTTCGGGCGGCGCTGTGCCACGACACCTTCTCGGCGCGCCAGGGCGTCGAGGACGACTCGATGAACGTCCTCTGCGTCGGCGCGCGCGTGGTCGGCCCGGCCATCGCGACGGAGATCGTACGGGCCTTTCTTGGCGCGACGTTCTCCAATGCCGAGCGACACCGGCGCCGTCTCGAGAAAGTGCTGCGGTTCGAGGCGGAAGACACCCGTTAGTTTTCGGACGGCGACCGGGTAGCTCAGTCGGTAGAGCAACGGACTTTTAATCCGTAGGTCATGGGTTCGATCCCCATCCCGGTCACTCCCCGCGCGCTTTCAGACGATACAGATACTCGGCGATGTCGCGGGCATCGCGCTCGGTGAGGAACAGGTTCGGCATGGCGGTCTTCGAGTCCACCGCCGGAGGGTTTTTCAGCCAGCGGACCATGTTCTCCGGATCGTTCGGAAGGACGCCGGCGATGTACGAGCGGCTCGCGATGCCATCGAGGTTCGGCCCGACGAACGCGTTGGCGCCGCGCACCCCCGGTATCGTGTGACACGACCCGCACCCATACGAGCGGATGAGTCCCCGCCCGCGGTCCGCGTTCCCGCCATCGACCACGTGCGCGTACTCGGAGTCGCGCGCACAGGCCACGATCAATGCGGCGACCGCCAGAGCGGCGAGACGCCTCACCGCTGACATGGATGGACGAAGATCGTCGGCAGCCACATGGCCACGAGCACGACCAGCATGAACGCCGACAGCGTCAGCGCGCACACGGCCATGAACCGCTCGCGTGCGTCACTGGCGCGCTCGTCCGCCGGCTCGCGGACGCCGGCGGCGCGATACGCGCGCCACGCGAACACCACGGCGACGATCGTGATCACGAGCGCCAGCAGCGTCGGGAGGTGAACGAGAGCCCGCGCGTCGCGGTGGCACGCCCAGGTCACGAACGCGTAGCCGAGCTGCTGCTGGATGTACACCGCGACCATCGGCGCAAGCAGCACAGCCCACTGCCGGAGACCGCTGCCGTAGTGCACCGGCAGAACGATGTGCTCGCGCTTGGCGACGTCGTCCGGCGAGGGGCTCATGTCGTCAACCCAGCCGCGGATACAAATACACGAGGAAGAACAGGGGCAGCCACGACGCGACGACGAAATACCAGAACTGCGTGTTCTCGCAGCTGTCCACGAAGTGCTTCTCCTCTGGCTCCTCGATCGCGAACATCAGCGCGAGCCCGATCGTATCCATGACGTCGGTGACCATCACCACCGCATGGCCGACCAGCACGCCCCAGACCACGGACCCGTAGGCGTTGGTGTCCCAGCGGACATTCACCGCCTGAAGCTCGAAGTACCGGAGAACCATGATCGCGACGCCCATGATGGCTTGCAGGCTCGCACCGACCAGAACGCCGCCGCGGTCGTGCGCACGCGCCGAGCGAAACACCCACCACGCGGGCACGATCGTGAGGAGCATGAGCGCGAGATTGATCGATGGGATGCCGAGGTCCGGCAGCGGCGTGTGCGCGGGCGGCCACTCGTAGTAGTTCTGCCGCACGTAGACGTACGCGCCGGCGCACAGCGCAAGCGTCGTCCCCTCGATGAGCATCAGCGAGACCACCGCCCACCACGTGAGCGCGGCAGCGCCAAAAACGTTCTCGGGCAGCGAATGGATCACACCGACCTGCTTGGCTGGCTTCATATCGGCGCCTCGAGCGAGAACGTTCCCTTGAGCTCCTCCTGATGCTCGTAGGAGCGCCGGCGTGGCCACGCCCACATCAGCCACGGGACGCCGATCGCGACAAGACCCGCCGGATAGGCCCACGGCGTGAAGATCCCGCCGATGAGCATCGCGCCGATGATGACCGCCATCACGAACGGCGCGATCGTCGGACTCGGATGGATGTGCCGCAGCACGGGCTCCGCGTCCATCACCGTCGTGACCAGCACCTGCGGCAGATCCGTGCGCAGCCCCTGGAGCACGGGGATCTCGTCACCATAGGCCCAGAGGCCGGAGCGGGAGGTCACGACGATGGGATCGGCGAAGTTGTATGGCGGCGGCGGAGACGACGTGGCCCACTCGAGCGTATCCGCGTCCCACGGGTTCGCTCCGGCGACTGCGCCGCCGCGCCAGCTGCGCGCAAGGTTGACGACGAAGACCGCCATCCCCGCCACGATGATCACGGCGCCGACGCTCGACACGAGATTGAGCGTCCCCCACCCCGTGCTCTCCAGATACGTGTAGACGCGCCGCGTCATCCCCTCCAGCCCGAGGCGATGCATGGGAAAGAACGTCACGTTCACACCGACGAAGAGCAGCCAGAAATTCCAGCGCCCCAACCGCTCGTTCATCAGGCGGCCCGTGATCTTCGGAAACCAGTAATAGAACGCCGCGAACAGCGGGAACACCGCGCCGCCGAGTAACACGTAATGCAGGTGCGCGACGACGAAGTAGCTGTCGTGCGCCTGCAGGTCGAATGGGACCGAGGCGACCATGACACCGGTGAGCCCGCCGATCGTGAAGACGGCGATGAAACCCATGACGAACAGCAACGGTGTGCGCCAGACAGGCCGGCCGAGCCAGAGCGTCGCGATCCAGCAGAAGATCTGCACGCCCGTCGGCACCGCGATGAGCGTGCTCGCCGCAGTGAAGAACGTGCTGCCCAGCTGCGGCACCGTCGTCGCGAACATGTGGTGCACCCAGAGCCCGAACGACATGAACGCGGTCACGAGCAGGGCGAGGACCATCACCGGGTAGCCGACGACCGGCCGGCGCGTGAACGTCGTCACGATCTGCGAGATGAACCCGAGCGCCGGGATGAAGATGATGTAGACCTCGGGGTGTCCGAAGAACCAGAAGAGATGCTGCCAGAGGAGCGCATCGCCGCCTTCGGCGGGATTGTAGAACTGGCTGCCGACGAGGCGGTCGAACGAGAGGAAGAGGCTGCCCGTCGCGACCGACGGCATGGCGAAGATGACCATGAACGCCGTCACGAGCTGGGCCCAGAGAAACAGCGGCATGCGATTCAGCGACATCCCGGGCGCGCGCAGCTTCAGCACCGTCGCGATCGTCTGCAGCGCGGCGATCAGCGCGGCGATTTCCGTGAAGGTGATCATCTGCGCCCAGATGTCGACGCGCTTCCCCGAAGAGTATTCCGGGCCCGACAGGGGGACGTAGGCAAACCACCCGGCGTCGGCTCCCGCGTTGAGGAAGAACCCGGTGTAGATGAAGACGCCGCCGATGAGAAAGACCCAGTACCCGAGCGCGTTCAACCGGGGAAAGGCCGTCTCCTTCGCGCCCACCATGAGCGGTACGAGGTACAACCCCATCGCCTGCATGATCGGTACAGCGAAGAGGAACATCATCGTCGTCCCGTGCATCGTGAACACCTGGTTGTACGTGTCGGGTCCGACGAGGCCGTTCTCCGGCCGCGAGAGCTGCGCGCGAATCACCGCGGCCTCGAGACCGCCGAGCGCAAAGAACACGAGACACGTCGCGATGTACCGCTTCGCAATCGACTTGTGGTCCACGCTCGCGAGCCACGCATAGAAGCCGCGGATCGGCTCGTACGTCCGGCGCAGGCGCGCGTGATCCGCGGGATCGACCGCCGGCGGAAGATCGATGACTGGAGGCGAGGCAGCAGTCATTTCAGCGATGCGAGATAGTTGAGGAGCGCCTGGAGATCCGCGGGCTCCAGTCCATTCGAGGGCATCAGCACCCCGGGCTTGATGCGTTGCGGGTCGACGATCCAGCCGGCGAGGTTCGCGCGCGTGTTCCCGAGCCGGCCGGACGCGAGCCACCGTCTGCTCGCGATGTGCGTGAGGTCAGGTCCGATCGTGCCCGCCGCGCTCGTGCCCGCGATCGCGTGACAGGTCGCGCACGGCCCGCTCTCGAACACGAGCTTGCCGCGCGCCGTCAGCGTGTCGGGCGGAGTGGCGGCAGGTTTCCGTTGCGCGTTGATCCACTGAGCGAACTTCTTGGAATCCTCGACCACGACCTCGAGCGCCATGTACGCGTGCTGCAGCCCGCAGAACTCGGCGCACTGCATGCGATACAGCCCCGGCTCCGTCGGCGTGAACCAGAGCTCGTTGTGATGCCCCGGAATCAGGTCCTTCTTGCCGCCGAGGCTGGGCGCCCAGAACGAGTGGATGACGTCGGCCGATGCGAGCTTGAGCGCGACCGTCTGTCCTACGGGGACGTGCAGCTCGTTCGCGGTGCGCACGCGATTCTGCGGCGTCGGATCCTCGTATTCCACTTCCCACCACCACTGGTGGCCGGTGATCCGCACGGTCAGCATCTCCCGCGTCGCGCGGCGCGTGAGCGATCGGCCGAGCGCGAGATCGTACACGAGCGCCACGAAGAGAATCGCAACCGTCGCCGCGGCACCGGCGAAGATGACGCGATGCGCGCGAGCGTCGCGCGCCGGAGAGGTGTCCTCGTCGATCGGCCGCCTGCGCCACGCGGCCCAGAGGGCAGCGACCATGACCGCGACGAACACCAGGACGGCGACGATCAGGAGAAAGTTGTACAGCCGGCCGACGCGATCGGCCTGCGCGCTCGCGGGATGCAGGGCGGAGTGCGCCGCCTGGAGCCACGTCATGGCTGCTGCGTCGAGGGCGGTAGGAACGAATTCCTTGGACGCTCGGCTTTTCGCAGCTGCAGGTTCGGCGCGACCTTCATGTGGTCGTCACGCGCCGAGGATGCCGGCCGCGATCCGAGGCCGCTCATCGACCGCACGTAGGCGACGATCTGCCACACCTGGGAATTGCCGAGCTTTCCCTTGAAGCTCGGCATGCCGTTGGGTCGACCCTCGACGATCGTCTTGAAGATCTGCGCCGGGTCGCTGCCATAGATCCACTCGTCATCCATGAGCGGAGGGCCGATGCCGCCACCGCCGTGAAAGTGGCAGCCGGCGCAATTCATCCCCTCGTACAATCGTTTTCCCTGCGAGAGTGCATAGGCGTTCTCGTCGTACTTCGTGTACGTGGACTCCTCGACGATCGCGCCGCCGGGCTGCAGCTCGCTCTGGCGCACGGCGTTCGTGGCCGACGCGGACGGCGGAAGCTCACGGAAGCGGCGCTCTTCCCGATCGCAGGCCGCGATCGTCGCGGCCATGAGGGCGGCGGCGACGGCGCGTTTCACGACGCTCTCCGCGTCGCGGTCACGCGCGGGATGCCGTACGCGTCGAGCAGGCTGTCGACGTCAGTCCGCCGGCGCGCGAGCACCTGGTCGAGCTCCGCGCGCATCGTCGAGTCGCCGCGGCGAACACCCATCGCGATGTCGAACACGAAGGGCATGAACGGCAGTTCGATCTGCGGCGACACCGGCGTCAGCCGCAGCGGGGCGCCGCGGCGCCGCGCGTAGTATCCCGCGGGCGGCCCCCACACGACGGCCACGTCGATATCGCGATCGAGCACCGCGCGCAGGATCGGCTCGAGGGGCATGGCGGTCGAATAGTCGCCGTAGACCATGTAGCCGCGCACGTTGTCGACGATGTGGCGCTTCGCGAGCGCATGCGCCGGCGGCGAGTTCGCGCCGTCGTCGCCGATCATCTGGACGCCGACGCGCACGTGCCGGAGCCGCGGATCGTCGAAGCTGCGGATCTCCGGACCGAAATCCGCGCGCGTCACGAACTCGTACGTCGACCGGTAGTACGGCCGCGTGCGCAGGACCATGTCGAAGCTGGTCGGAACACCCATCACGACGTCGCAACGGCCGGCGTTGAGCGTGTTCCGGACGAAGCCGCGGCGCTGCGACCACCAGGTGTATTCGACGCGCGCGCCGAGGTCGGCGGCGAGGAGCTCAGCCAGCTTGTTCTCGAAGCCTTCCTGCTTCTGGTTCGAGTAGGGGAGGTTGTTGGGGTCGGCGCAGACGCGGAGGAGGCGGGGAGCCTGGAGGCTGGAGGCTGGAGGCTGGAGCCTGGAGGCGCCGACGAAGCCCATGCCAATAAGCGCAAGCACGCCAACCGCCAGTGAAGGTCGGCGCAATCCTCCAGCCTCCCGCCTCCAGCCTCCCGCCTCAAGGTAGGGAAAAGACATACAGCATCCCTCCCTTGGTGGTTTTCTCGGGGAGATCACGCACGGCGTTCACGAATCCGAGCGCCGCGGAGGAATCGCGGGCGTCAAGGCCGCCGGCGACGATCGCACCGGACCAGCCTCCGATGCCCGAGAGAATCGCGACATACTGCTTGCCGCCCACGGAGTACGTGATCGGCTGGCCGATGATCCCCGAGCCCGTCTTGAACTGCCATAGCGGTTTGCCGTTGCGCGCGTCCACCGCCTTGAACCAGCCGTCCATGGTTCCGTAAAACGCGACGTCACCCGCGGTGACGAGTGCGCCGCTCCACACCGGCAGGTCCTCCTTGATGGACCACGCGGCGCGGCGGTTCACCACGTCCCACGCGAGAAATTCACCGCGCGTCGGGCCGGGCGGCGCCGCGTACATCTTCACGTTCATGCCCACGTAGGGCGTGCCCATGATGTAGTTGGCCTCGAGGCTCTCCGAGTCCTGGCAGAGCGTCTGGTGCGGCACGTACAACAGCCCGGTGCGCGGCGAGAACGCCGAGGGCTGCCAGTCCTTCATGCCCGGCGACGCGGGGCAGATCTCGCGCACCACCTGCCCGGTCGCCGGATACTTCTCGGCGTTGTAGATCGGACGGCCACTCTTGAGGTCCACACCCTTCGAGCTCGTGATGTAGCCGAACGGATCAGCGGAGAGCACCTGCCCCGTCGTGCGATCCAGGACGTAGATGTATCCGTTGCGCTCCGGCCGCACGAGCACCTTGCGCTGCTGGCCGCCGATCGGAAGGTCGAGGAGGATCTGCTCGTTGATTCCGTCGTAGTCGTGCAGGTCGCCCGGCGACCACGTGTACGCGAAGACGGCTTCGCCGGTGTCCGCGTCGCGCGCGAACAGGGTGCACGTCCACTTGTTGTCGCCGGGCCGCTGGTCGGGATTCCACGGCCCCGGATTCGCCGTGCCGTAGTAGATGAGATTGAGCGCCGGGTCATACGAGATCCATCCCCACATCCCGCCGCCGCCGATCTTCCACGCTTCGCCGGGCCACGTCTTCACGCCGAGGTCCGTGCCCTTGTCGGAATCGTAGAAGGGCTTGAAGCGCGGGCCGATGAGGACGTCTTTGTCCGGTCCCGTGTGGTAGGCACGCCACACGATCCTTCCGCTCGCGAGGTCGAGTGCCGTGAGCCATCCGCGGATGCCGAATTCACCACCGCTGTTTCCGACGAGCACTTTGTTCTTGACGATGAGCGGCGCCATCGTCATCGACTCGCCCTTGTTGATGTCCGCGAGCTGTGAGCGCCAGATCTCTCGTCCACTGTTGGCGTCGAGCGCGATCGTCTGGCCATCGAGCGTGTTGAACACGACCTTGCCGTCGGCGTAGGACGCGCCGCGGTTGACGACGTCGCAGCAGGCGACACCCTGTGCGGCCGCCTTCGGTTGCGGTTTGTACGTCCACTTCGCCGGAGCGCCCGGCTTCGTGAGGTCCAGTGCGTAGACGATGTTCGGGAAGGGCGTCACGATGTACATCGTCTGGTTCACGACGAGCGGCGCAGCCTCGTGCCCGCGATTGATGCCAGTCGAAAACGTGAACGCAACGCGCAGGTTCGCCGCATTGCCCGCGTTGATCTGATCGAGCTTGCTGAAGCGGCTGCTCGCAAAGTCCTTCGCGGGACGCAGCCACTGGCCGTCCTCAGGCGCGTCGTTCGCTATCGCATTGGGTACCGCGGCGGCTGCCGCTGGCGGAAGCGTTGCGCTGCTGGGTGTCTGAGCCTGAGCTGTTGTGTCGCCTTTCGTACACGACACAGAGAGGACGCAGGCAATGAGCGCGAGCGGCGCACTGTAGAGCGCGATGGCAGACATCGCGGATTGTCGGATGAGTTGATCTCCTTTTGGCAGCACTCACGTGCGCGATGCGCTGACACTCCGCGCCAACGCTGCCGGCGTGCGCGCTTGCAATGCGAATGCCAACCGCGAGGGGTGTGACGCTTGCAGCGTGCGCGACGGCGTGAGCATTTCCCGCCGACGATTTATCTCCGTTTCAGGTGCTGCCGCGGCCTGCATCGCGCTTCGGTTGCCGCCGCCTCGCGCGCGCGCCCTGCGCGTCGGGATATTTCCCGAGGGTCTCAGCCCCGAGCTGCGTCGCGGAGTCGCATTCGGAATCGCTGAAGCCAGGCGCAGCGCGGCGCTGTTCGGTTGGGAGGTGCTCCAGGTCGCGATGAGCGATCCCGTGCACGCGATCGTCTCGGCGGCGCACGGCTATGCTCCGCCGTCTGCGGTGCCCACCATGGTCCTGGTTCGAGACAGCTCGACTGTCGCGAACGTCTTCTACGTGTCCGGGGATGGACCCACCGCGGTCAGCGGCGACGCGGATCGTCGTGTCGTGCTCTGGCATCACACGCTCGAAAAGTTCGGCGCCGCACAGTTGAACGCGCGCTTTCGCGCCGCGACGCGCGCGCCGATGGATTCGGACGCGTGGGTAGCTTGGTTCAGCATGAAGATTCTCGTAGAAAGCGCATTGCGGACGCGAAGCACGGATGCGAGTGTGCTCGACGCCTTCATCGCAAGCGGCGCATTTGACGGGCACAAGGGCATACCGCTGCGATTCGACGCGCGCCATCAGCTCGTGCAGCCGATGTACGCCGTGTCGCGTGAGGGACGCGGCGGGCAATGGCGCGTCGTGAGCGAGATCGCCGCCGACGGCGCAGCGCGCCCGCATTGACGGTGCGCACGGCGCTGCCCTGTCTGCTCTGGGCCGCGTACGCTCAGGCACAATCGCCGCGTTTGATCGCGATATCGAACGAGATGTCGCGCACGGTCATGCTTCTCGATGCGCACAACGGCGCCGTGGTCGCGACCATCCCGGTGCGCGAGCGGCCGCGCGGCATCCATGTCAGTGCGGACAGCAAGCGCATCTACGTGGCGCTCAGCGACGACTTCCCGAATCGCGCCAGCGGACGCGACGCGATCGGTGTCATCGACGTCGCAACGCGTCGCCTCACGCGACGCCTGCCAGGCGGAACCGATCCCGAGCAGTTCGATATCACGCGTGACGAGCGCGTCGCGTACATCGCGAACGAAGATGCGGGCATGGCCGTTGCTCTGGATCTTCGCACCGGTCGAACTCTCGCCTCGCTTGTCGTCGGCATCGAGCCGGAGGGCGTGGCGATCAGCCCCAACGGACGATGGGTTTACGTCACGGCAGAAACGAGCAACTCGATCTCGGTGATCGACACGAGGAAGAAGGAAGTCGTGTCGAACTTCCTGGTGGACGTGAGACCGAGGGCGGTGGCCTGGGCGCCCGATGGCGCGCGCGCCTACGTTACCAACGAGATCAGCGGAACGCTGTCGGTGATCGACGGTCGCACCCACGAACTGATCTCGAGCGTCCCGATCGACGGCGCGCAGGGTAAGCCCGTCGGCGTCGTCGTATCACCAGACGGCGCGCGGATCTTCGTCGCCAACGGCCGCACCGGCCGCATCTCGATCCTCGACGCCCACACACTGCACGAGACGCGACGCATCGAGGCGGGACGCCGTCCGTGGAACATTGCGCTGACGCGCGACGGTCGCCTGTTATACAGCGCGAACGGACTTTCCGACGACGTCTCGGTCATTGACGTGGAGGCCGGACGCGTGGTGCAGACGTTCAAAGCCGGGACGCGGCCGTGGGGTGTGGCGCTGATCTACTAGGAAGGAGGAAGGAGGAAGGAGGAACGAGAGCTGGTAATGCCTCCTTCCTCCTTCCTCTTTCCTCCTTCCTAGCCCCCACACCGAGCCAGTTCGGCGACAGATGCGCCATACGCGCTCACACCCGCCGGCAACGCGTCATTCGTCGACAGCTGTATGAGGATGTAGTCGCGCAGCGTCTCCACGCGACGCTCGGCGAGATCGGGAGACCAGGGCGCCTGCCGCAGCAGCGCCCGAGCCCAGGGCGTGCGTTCGGCGTCCGCCGTCCAGCGGGCGCGCAGGCGCATCCATCCGCGTGCGCGCGCATCGGCGGCCATCCGCACGAGCGCGACGCGGCCATCCGACATGGCATGTCCGCCGCCGCATTCCCGCCCGCCGAACAGAGAGGACGCCGTCCCCGGCACCGCCTTGCCGCGGAGGATGTCCGACGCAACGCGACGGTCCACCGGGCCCGCCAGCGACCAGCGCAAAAGCGTCTGGGCACTGGGATCGGCCTCGTGTCGAGCAAACGGCGCGACCGTCGTCATCCCTTCGAGCGCGGTGAGCAATGACCGCGATCGGCCGGACGTGCGCAGCCGCTCGGGATGCACGACGTGCCCGGTAAGCAGCTCATCCTCCACGGCGCTCAGGAAGCCGTTGCCGATGCCGCGTCGGGCGAGCGCGCTCGCCACGAACCAGTCGACTCGCGTCGCGAAGATCTCGGCGGGCCGCTCGGACGTTGCGCGCGATGACGAGGGCGTCTCGGACAGCTCTTCGGTGAGTGCGAGCAGCGATGCAGAGACGCGGCTGTTCGCGTCGCGCGGGCGCAGCGGTGCGCCGCCCCTGCCGGCGGCCCGAGCCGCGACGTCGCTGCGATACCCCGCGAGCCCGAGCTGCACTGCGTTCTGCCGGTCGAGATCATGGGCCAGCTCGTGCGCCAGCGTGCCGCCGCCCGAGAGCACGGGCAGATGCAGCGTGCGCGTCGCCGGATCGTGCATCGCGAGCGCGGAGTCAGCGGGCGCCTGCATGCGGAAGCGCACGTGCACGGCGTCCAGCCGCAGCGACGGCAGCACGCGGCGGACATCGTTCACCGCCTCGACGAGCGAGCGCACGAAGTATGGACGCCACGCAGACGGCACGTCCCGGTCGAAGCCGATGCTCGCGAGACCGAGCGATGTCGCGGCATCCGCGGCGGCCGGCACCGAATCACCCGGGAACCACACACGTTCCTGCGCCGCGGAGCGCATCGCCACGGCGGATGCGAGCAGGAGCCGGGCGACGGCACGACGCTCGGATCGGTCGACGGGTGTGCTCGCGAGCCGTGCCGCATGTATCAGCGCCACGAGCATTTCGCCGTTTCGCGTGCGCGAGAGCGCCGCGGCGTCGACGTGCGGTGCGTGCGCGCGCACCATGGGCAGATAGCGCTGCACCGTCACCGCGAGTGGTGCCGACGGCGGTACGCGCGTCCCGGCGGCGTACAGCGGCTGCACGAGCGTCGCCGGAGGATCCCCGAGGCGGGCGGGCTCCGGCGCGTTCGGCACCACGCGCATGGCACGGACAGACTCGAGCAGCGGCGGCGTCATCGCGATCGCCTCGTGCTCGACGTCAGGCTCCGTCTCGAGCAACGCCGGGCGCTCCACGTAAAACGAACGGCTCTCGCGGCGCCGGCGCACGAGCGCGATGGGATCGCGCGAGGCGCGCACGACGTTCACTGCTTCGCGGCGCGCAACCTCCCGATCGGCGAGGACGGCAGCCGCTTCCGCCGCGAGCACGGAGGCCGAGGGATCCACGATGCGCTCGGCCGCCGCAAGCGTGTAGGCAAAGCGCACGGCGAGCTCTCCGGCGCGCGGATTTCGCGAGTTGGCCACCGCCGCCTCGATGAGGGCAACGTGCTGCTCCCCGCGCACGGACGCGGCATTCTCGATCGGCCCGAGTCCATCGAGCGCGGCGGGGTCGACGTCGTGCGTCTCGCCGCGCACGATGTGCGCGAGCAGTGCCCACGCCACCGTGCGGCGCTCGTCCGCCGTGAGACGCGGGTCGCGAGCGGCCGCTTCGACGAGGCGAAAGGGACTCTCGAGGCCGAGCCGCAATCGCTCCGCGTATCCCCACGCGATCGCCGCGCGGCGGCGATCGTCGCCCGGCGTCGCGTCGGTGAGCGAATCGAGGCGCTGCGCCGCGGAATTCAGGCGTTCCGTCGCGCGCGCGTTCCGTCGCGTCGCGTAGCCGGACCTGGCCGCCAGCGCTGCAATGACAGCGACGGACAGCGCCAGCGCCGCCCGCAGTACGAGGCGGCGACGCACCCCGAAACCGATGCGGCGCCGACCGGCGCGGAAGGGCCGGAATGGGAGGGACATCAGGCGAGAGAATACCACTTCTGTATTACCCCGCTTTTCGACGTCGGTCGCAGTGTCCCAGGACACTGCGACCGACGGACCCGGACTCTACAGACCCTTCTTCGTCGAGCCTGGAGTGGCCGCCGTGGTGCAGAAGGCGGCGATCTGCTTGTCCGCGTACGGGGTGATCTGATCGAGATATTCGAGGAACTGCTTGGTCGCCTCGGGCGAGACGTCCTGTCCGGCTTCCAGGCTGGCCCGCGCGATCGGGATCGTATCGGCTCCGATCTGCGAGACCACGCAGCTCTCCTGCTTCACCGTGATCTTCGGCGCGTCGGTCAGCGCGGTTTGCGCTACGCTCAGGGCGGCCGCGCCGAGGAGAAATTTGGTCTGCGGCGTGGACTTCAGGCTGTCCGCGAACGCGAGGAAACGCATCGCGAGCTGGAAGTCGCCGCGCGTCTTCGTGCCGTTCGCCGCGCGGAACAGGACGTTCCCCTTCGAGAGCGCGAACTGCGCAACGGCATTGCGGTCTTCGCCAGCGCCCACCGCCCGATGCAGCGTGGCGAGCGCGCTATCGGGGCGCCCAAGCTCGATCTCGCCCTGCGCGACGAGCAGATGCCCCTGCGTAATGGTCGAATCGAGCTCGATGGCCTTCTTCGACGCGTCCAGCGCTTCGGCGACCTTGCCTTTCGAGCGCAGGTCCTTGGCGCTCAGCGCGACGATCTCCGCGCTCTGCGGATACAGCGCGAGGCCGCGGCCGATCACCGTGTCCCCCTCTTCCTTCACGAATTGCGTGTACAGCGCGTAGAGCCGCGGATCCTTGGGAAACGTCGCGACGCCGCGCGCGACCATCTCCACCGCCTTGAACGTCTGGCCGTTGGCGCGGTACGCGGTGGCGAGGCGGAGATAGAAAATCGAATCGGCGACGGCCTCGGAGTCGGCGGCCAGCAGACGCTCACCGGTCGCGATCGCGAGAGGCCAGTTCCGGTTGTCGTTGGCGACGCGCCACTTCTGCCGCATGAGCCGGACGTTGCCAGGATTGAGGTCCGACACGCGCACGATGAGCGGTTCCGCGCGGCGGGAGTTGCCGCCCTCCGCCATGGACCAGACGACGCGTTCGACGAGCTCGAGATTCACCGTGT
>Ga0081539_10004373_pt1 | contig 15725 bp, 13 predicted proteins | sample TabmetS4T2R2_FD_71023 | JGI IMG/M metagenome (GOLD analysis project Ga0081539, IMG submission 71023) | Tabebuia heterophylla rhizosphere microbial communities from the University of Puerto Rico - S4T2R2 | ecosystem: Host-associated > Plants > Roots > Rhizosphere ...
GGCCTACTACCTGGTGCCCGAGGGCACCGGGGTCAAGGCCTACCACCTGCTGCGCGAGGCCATGGCCGACGACGGCAAGGTGGCCCTGGCCAAGGTCGCCTTCCGCGACAAAGAGCACCTGGCCACCCTGCGGCTGCGCGACAACGTGTTCGTGCTGGAGACGATGTACTGGCCCGACGAGATCCGCGTGCCCAAGTTCGACGTGCTCGACGAGTCGGTCGAGCTGCGGCCCCAGGAGATCCGCATGGCCCGCAGCCTGATCGACAGCCTCACCGACGCCTTCCAGCCCGAGGAGTTCCAGGACGAGTACCGGGCGGCCCTGGAGGACCTGGTCCTGAAGAAGGTCCAGGGTGAGGAGATCACCTATACCGAAGAGGCCGAACCGTCTAAGGTGGTCGACCTGATGGAGGCGTTGAAGGCCAGCGTCGAAGCGGCCAAGGCCGGAAAGCCGGCCACCGACCGCAAGGCACCGGCCCGTCGGCGCAAGAAAGCAGCAGGCGAGTAGGCGCAGGAGCGGGCGTCCCGGGTCCGGGGCGCCGTGGGGGGTGGACGTGGGGCTTGACCTCTGCCCGTCGACGGCGTTCCGGCACGCGGTCGCATCCATGCTGGACGGCCTGCCGGCCCGGACCGGCCTCGGGACCTGGATCTTGCTTCGGCTCGGCGACGACGGCGGGTCGGCCGTGCTGGCCGTCCGCGACCCCGCCTACGGGATCGAGGCCGACCAGGCGCTGACCGAGGACGAGCTGCCGGTGCGGGCCCTGCTGGACGGGCGCGGCCCCCGGGTCGCCCCCGACGCGGCCGCCGTCCCGGCCTACGCCGGCGCCGCCCTGGGCGGCGGGATCCCGGTGGGCGCCCTGGCCGGGGTGCCGGTGCTGGCCCCCGACGGGTCGGTGTTCGGCTGCCTGGTCGGGGCCGACCCGGCCCCGGGCCGGCCCGAGCTGGCCGCCGAGCTGCCCACCATCGAGCTGCTGGGGCGGCTGCTGGCCGTCCTGCTGGTCCAGGAGCTGGAGCGTCAGGAGCTGCAGCGCCGCTTCGAGCTGGCCGAGCTGGACGCCCTCACCGACCCGCTCACCGGGGTCGGCAACCGCCGGGCCTGGGACCGGCTGCTGGAGGCCGAGGAGGCCCGCTGCCGGCGCTACGGCTCGGTCGCGTCCCTTGTCGCGATCGACCTGGACGAGCTCAAGCGGGTCAACGACCGCGACGGCCACGCCGCCGGGGACCGGCTGCTGCTGCGGACCGCCCAGGTGATCGACTCCACCAGGCGCGCCGCCGACGTGGTCGCCCGCCTCGGCGGCGACGAGTTCGGGGTCCTGGCCGTGGAGTGCGACGAGCCGGCAGCCAAGGTCCTGGCCGACCGCCTCCGCGGTGCCCTCGAGGAGGCCGGGATCCGGGCCTCGGTCGGCCACGCCACCCGCCAGCCCACCGGCACCCTGGCCCAGGCCTGGTCGGCCGCGGACGCCGAGATGTACGCCCACAAGCGCCGAGTCGGCCGCAGCTAGCGCTCGGGCGGCCGGTCGGCGTGGTGGTCGCGTCGGCCTATGTGCACCCGGTGCTCCTCCGACTCCCGCAGGGAACGCTCGGCCAGGCGGCGCAGCTCGGTCGCCTTGCGGCGCTCGGCGATGCGGCGGCGGCCCTCGGTCGTCTCCTGCTCGACCTGGAGCGACAGGTAGGCCAGGCCGCCCAGGGGGATCGGCAGCCAGAAGTTGACCAGCCGGTAGGAGAGCACCCCCAGGGTGGCCGTGCCCCGGTCGGCGCCGAAGAAGGTCAGCAGGGCGATCATGGTCGCCTCGACCACGCCCAGGCCGGCCGGGGTGATGGGGATGGCCGCCAGCACATAGGCCAGGGCGAAGGCCACGATCAGCCCGTCGATCCCGGCCTTGTAGCCGAACGCGGCCAGGAACACCCACAGTGAGGCGGCCGAGCACAGCCAGAAGGCGAGGTCCCAGGCGATCCCCCGGACCAGGCGCCGGCGGTCGGCGACCAGAGTCTGGAGCCGGGCCGCGACCCGCAGGACGAACCGCTCGGCGCTCTCCTCGTCCAGGAACGGGACCCGGCGGGCCACCGTCCGCGTCACCCTGGCGGCCCCCTGCTCGCCCCGCATGAGCAGCACCACCACGGCCGAGAAGCCGCCGAGCAGCAGCACCCCGACCAGGGCGGCGGTGGCGTACAGGGGGTTGTAGGCACCGCCGATGATGGAGCCGAGCAGCCCGACCCACAGGAGCAGGTTCAGGACCACCGCCGAGCCGATGCCCTGGGCGGCCATGGCGAAGGCGGCGTCGGTGCCCGACAGGCCGAAGCGGGTCAGCAGCCGGAACCCCAGGGCTCCGCCGACGGCCGCCCCGCCGGGGACGACGTGGCTGACGGCCAGGGTCGACAGGTTGATCCGGAGCAGGGTCAGGTAGGGGGGCGGGGTGCCATGGATCATGGCCTGGGTCAGCTTCGCGTAGCTGAGGATCGAGGTCGCCTCCAGGGCGACCGCGAGGAGGAGCAGCCACCCGTTGACCCCGGCGAGCAGGCTCGCGGCCCGCCGTGCCCCGGCGATCTGCGGCAGCACGAAGTAGATCACCACGAAGGCGACCAGCAGGAGCTGGACTAGGCGCCTGACCGGCGTGGCCAACCGCGCTCGGGTCCTGGCCATGGGTGGCGCCAGTATATGTTGCTAGCTGGGGATTTCCTCTGAGCCGAGCCGGGCGAGCAGCCCGGCCAGGAGGGCGGTGCGGGGGACCACGCTGGCCAGGTCCAACCACTCGTCCGGCCCGTGGGCCTCGCCGCCCACCGGGGCCAGGCCGTCGATGGTGGCGAGCCCGGCGGCGGCGGTGGTGTTGGCGTCCCCGGCCCCGCCGGTGGCGGCCTCGCCGACCTCGAACCCGAGCTCGCGGGCAACCGCCTGGGCCTCCGCGACCAGGGCCGCCACGGCCGGGGTCCGCTCCATCGGCGGGTGGCGGTGGGCCGGCGCCATCCGGGCCGTGGCCCCGGCGACGGTGCTGGCGGCCACGATCCGCTCGACCTCGTCCATGGCCCGGTCGAAGGCGGCGACACTGGCCGCCCTGACCTCCACCTGCATGACCGCCCGGTCGGCGACCACGTTGGTCCGGGTGCCGCCCCGCAGCACCCCGACGTTGCAGGTCACCCCGTCCCAGCGGCCGTTCAGGGCCTGGAGGGCGACGGTCTTGTGGGCCGCCTCGAGCACGGCGTTGACCCCCTCGCCGGGCCGGACCCCGGCGTGGACGGCCTTGCCGGCGACCTCGACGGTGAAGGCCGAGATGCCCTTGCGGGCCGAGACCAGCTCGCCGCCGACCCGGGCCGCCTCCAGGCCCATGGCCACGTCGTGGTCGGCGGCCAGGGCCTCCAGCAGGGGCCGGCTGAACGGGGACCCGATCTCCTCGTCGGGCGAGCAGACCAGGGTGATGGCGGCGAAGTCGTCGAAGCCGGCCAGGTCGCAGAGGACCTCCACGGCCTCGAACCCGCACACGACCCCGGCCTTGTCGTCGGTCACCCCGGGCCCGTAGGCGCGGCCGTCCCCGACCCGGAAGGGCCGGGCGGCGGCCGTGCCCTCGTCGAACACGGTGTCCATGTGGGCCATGAGCAGCAGCCGCCGGCCGCCCTCGGCCACCGGCCGGCCCCCGGCCCGCCGGCCCAGGACCAGGTCGCCCAGCGCCGGGCCCGCCCCCCGGCCGGGGCGGTGGCGCTCGACCTCCCAGCCGCCGGCCTCGAAGCGGGCCTGGCAGAGGTCGGCGACCCGGTTCACCCCGGCGGCGGTGTAGGAGCCGGAGTCGATGTTGACCAGCTCCTCCAGCCGGGCCAGGAGGGCCTCCTCGCGCTCGCGCAGCGGGGCCAGCAGGGAGGCGGGGTCTTCCCTGGGGCCGGTCACAGCCCCAGGCTCTTGATGACGTCCTTGACCGTGTCGGCCGACCGCCGCAGCCCGGCGACCTCCTCCTCGGACAGGGGGCTGGGCAGGACCAGCTCGACCCCGAGGCGGTCCACGATCGACGGCAGGGACAGGCAGACGTCGTGGATCCCGGCCTGGCCGTCGAGCAGGGAGCTGACCGGCAGGACCTGGCGCTGGTCGCGCAGGACGGCCTCGACGATCCGGGCTGCGGCCAGGCCCACGGCGTAGTTGGTGGCCCCCTTGCCGCGGATGATCTCGCCGGCGGCGCCGACCACCCGGCGGTGGATGTCCTCCCGGGCGAGGGCGTCCAGGGGTTGCCGGCCGGGGACGTCCCAGGCCAGCAGGGGCACCGAGCCGATGGTGGCACTGCTCCACAGGGGGATCTCGGAGTCGCCGTGCTCGCCGGCGATGTAGGCGTGCACGTTCTGGACGGCCACCCCGCAGTGCTCGGCGACCAGCAGCCGCAGCCGCGAGCTGTCCAGGACCGTGCCCGACCCGAAGACACGACGCGGGGGCAGTCCGGCGTACTTGCGGGCGGCGTAGGTGACCACGTCGACCGGGTTGGTGACCAGCAGCAGGATGGTGTCGGGGGCGACCTCGAGCAGCCTGGGGACCAGGGTGCGGGACAGGGCCACGTTGGCCTCGGCCAGCTCCAGCCGGGTCTGGCCCGGCTTCTGCTTGGCCCCGGCCGTCACCACCACCAGGTCGGCGTCCCGGCAGACCTCGATGTCGTCCGAGCCCATGACCGTGGCCGGGGGGACGAACTGGAGGCCGTGCTGGAGGTCGAGCACCTCGGCCCTGGCCTTGTCGGCGTTGATGTCGTAGAGGGCGATGGTCCTGGCGATGCCCCGGATCAGGCAGGCATAGGCCGTGGTCGCCCCGACACTCCCGGCGCCGACGACGGCGACCTTGCTGGTCGCGGTGACGGCGGTCCCGTTCATGCACGGCACCCTACCGGATATTGTCCTGGGCCATGGCCGGGACGGACGCGCCGACCCTGGTCGAGCTGCGCGTGCTCGACGGGGCCAACCTGTACTTCCCGCGGCCGGCGATCAAGCTCACCCTGGACGTGCCGGCCCTGCTGTCCCTGCCCGAGGAGCAGGCGGGCGGCGTGGCCGGCGAGGTCGGCCTGACGGCGGGGGCGCCGGGGCCACCCGGGAGCGAGCAGCGGCGCCGGTTCGCCACCCGGCTGCTGGCCCACCTGGTCCGCCGGACCGCGGTCGCGGCCGGAGTCCGGACCCTGGCCGTGCGCGGCCGGCCCGGACCCGAGCCGACCCAGGTGGTGGTCGCCTACCCCTGGCGGCGCCAGCACGCCGCCGAGGCCCTCGGCCGGGCCGTGGCCGCCCTCGCCGGCTCGGCCGGCGAGCCCGGGCTGGCCGAGCGGGTCGAGGCCGCCGGGGCCGCCCTGCGCGACGTCGAGGCCGGCCCGGGCCCGTCGCTGCCCGTGCCCCTGGTGCCGACGGTGGCGGTCACCGGCACCAACGGCAAGACGACGGTGACCCGCCTGATCGCCCACATGGGCATGCGGGCCGGGCTGCACGTCGGCTGGTCCAACACCGACGGCATCTACCTCGACGGCGCACTGGTGGAGGAGGGGGACTGGTCCGGGCCGGGCGGGGCCGCTCGGGTCCTGGCCCAGCCGGCGGTGGAGCTGGCCGTGCTGGAGACGGCCAGGGGCGGCATCCTGCGCCGCGGGGTCGGGGTGACCCACAACGACGTGGCCGTGGTCACCAACATCTCGGCCGACCACCTCGGCCTCGGCGGCATCCACACCCTGGACCAGCTGGCCGAGGTCAAGGCCACGATCGTGCGCATCACCCGCGCCGGCGGCTGGGTGGTGCTCAACGCCGACGACCCGCGCACCCTGGCCATGCGCCGGCTGTCGCGGGCCCGGCCGTTCGTGTTCGGGCTCGACCCGAACGCCCCCGGCCTGCGCGAGGCCCAGACCGAAGGTGGCCGGGCGGCCACCGTGCTCGACGGCGACCTGGTCGTGCTGACCAGGGGCCGGGTCGAGCGGCTGCTGCCGGTCCTGGACGTGCCCGTCACCCTGGCCGGCCTGGCCTCCTTCAACGTGGCCAACGCCCTGGCCGCCGCGGCCGCCGGCATCGCCGTGGGCCTACCCCCCGAAGCAATACGGGATGGCCTGCGCAGCTTCCGGCCCGACCCCGGCCAGAACCCGGGCCGCATGAACATCCTCGACCTGGGCGGCCGGGCGGTGATCGTCGACATGGCCCACAACGAGGCCAGCCTCCTCGCCCTGCTCGAGGTGGCCAGGGGGCTGCGCCTGCCCGGCGGTCGGGTCCTGGCCATGACCGGCACCGCCGGCGACCGCACCGACGAGCTGATCCGCTCCCTGGGCGAGCTGGCCGCCCGGGGCGCCGACCGGGTGGTGATCGGCGAGAAGCACCGCTACCTGCGCGGCCGCGACCCGGCCGAGCTGGTCCGGCTCCTGCGGGAGGGCGCGGCCACGGTCGGGGTCACCGACGTGCCCGCGCACCCGAGCGAGCTGGCCGGCCTCCAGGCCCTGGCCGCCGAGTCGGGCCCGGGCGACGTGCTGGCCCTGATGGCCCCGGCCGAGCGGGCCGAGATCCTGGCCTGGCTGGAGGCCCAGGGAGCGACCCTGCTCGACCCCGAGCAGGTCCGGTCCCGGGCGGTGGCGGCCAGGGCCGGGTAGGCTACCCGCGATGATGCTGGAGGAAGGCGTGCGCCAGCTGGCCAGGGGACGGAACTTCGCCGCGTTCACCACCCTGCTCCCCGACGGCCGGCCCATGACCCACGTCATGTGGGTGGACTGCGACGACGACCACGTGCTGATCAACACCGAGTCCCACCGCCAGAAGGCGAAGAACGTCCGTCGCGACCCGCGGGTCACGGTCACCATCTGGGACCGGGACGACCCCTACCACTACGCCGAGGTCCGCGGCGAGGTGGTCGAGACCGTGGCCGGCCCCGAGGCCCGGGCCCACATCGACAGCCTGTCGCTGAAGTACTACGGCCACGAGTACCGCAACCGGATCCGGTCCGAGCGGCTCATGCTACGGATCAAGCCCCTCCGCCAGCGGGTGACGAGGGCCTGACCCGCGACTGGAGCTCGTCGACGATGCTGTCGACCTGGTCGGCGCAGAGCACCACCAGGTCGCCCGGGTTGGCCCGGTCGAGGGCGAGGCGTGACGCCTCCAGCTCGTCAAGGACGACATCCAGGCTGCGGCAGCGGGCCCCGCCGGCGGCCGAGGTCCGGGCGCCGGCGGCGACCAGCTCGGCGACCTCGCCCGCCCGGCGGCCGCGCAGGTTGCGGTCCTCGCGCACGATCAGGGCGTCGAAGTGGCGGGCCGCGACCTCGCCGAGCTCGCGGATGTCCTTGTCGCGGCGGTCGCCGGGGCTGGCCACGACCCCGGTGCGGCGCCGGGCCATGACGTCCCCGCCCTTGACCGGGCTGGCCAGCCGGTCGACGAAGTCGCCAAGCATGCGCATGCCGGCGGCGTTGTGGCAGTAGTCGACGATCACCCGGTAGCCGTCCACCTCGAACAGGTTCAGCCGCCCCGGCGCCACCTCGTAGGAGGTGGTGAACGAACGCAGCCCGGCCCGGATGTCGTGGACGTGGGCGCCGGCGGCCATGGCGGCGGCGGCCGCGGCCATGGCGTTGGCCACGTTCATGCGGGCCCGGCCGCCGAAGCTCGCCGGCACCGCCTGGGTGGGGGCGATCAGGGTCGAGCGCCGACCCTGGCGGAGCACGATCCCCTCGCCCAGGCGGCCGTCCTCGAGCACGATGGCCCGCCCGCCCCGGCGGGTGTGGGTGTCGACCAGCTCGTTGCCCTCCTCCATGGAGAAGTAGACGAGCTCGCCCGAGCAGTGCCGGCGCATGGCCGCGACCAGCGGGTCGTCGGCGTTGAGGACCCCGTGGCCGTCGCGGGGCACGGCCTCGATCACCACCTGCTTGACCGCGGCCAGCTGCTTGAGGGTGTCGATGCCGCGCAGGCCGAGGTGGTCGGCGCCGATGTTCAGGACCACCCCGACGTCGTTGCGCTCGTACCCGAGGCCCTCGCGCAGGATCCCGCCCCGGGCGACCTCGAACACCGCGAAGTCGACCCGCGGGTTCTGGAGCACCATCCGGGCCGAGCGCGGCCCCGAGGCGTCGGCCGTGACCACCAGCCGCTCGTCGATCAGGATGCCGTCGGTCGAGGTCAGGCCGACCTGGCGGCCCATCCCCTTGAAGATGTGGGCGATCATCCGGGCCGTGGTCGTCTTGCCGTTGGTGCCGGTCACGGCCACGATCGGGATCCGCGACGGGGTGCCGGGCGGGAACAGGAGGTCGACCACCGGCTTGGCCACGTACTGGGGCTCGCCCACGGTCGGGTGGGTGTGCATGCGGAACCCGGGGGCGGCGTTGACCTCGACGATCGCGCCGCCGAGCTCGCGGACCGGCTCGGAGATGTCCGGGGCGATGAAGTCGATCCCGGCCACGTCCAGCCCGACCACCCGGGCCGCCTCCTCGGCGACCTCCACGTTGTCGGGATGGGCCTCGTCGGTGCGGTCGATGGAGATGCCGCCGGTGGACATGTTGCCGGTCAGGGTCAGCTTGACCATGGCCCCCTCTCCGGGCACGTCGTCGAGCTCGAACCCTTGCTCGCGGACCAGGTCGACGGCCGCCTGGTCGACCCGGATGCGGGTCAGGACCTTCTCGTGGCCGACCCCGCGGCGAGGGTCGGCGTTGGTCTCGGCGACGAGCTCGGCCACGGTGTGGACGCCGTCGCCGACCACGTGGGCGGGGACCCGCTCGGCGATGGCGACCATCCGGCCCCCGACCACCAGCACCCGGTAGTCGTTGCCGGCGACGTAGGTCTCGACCAGGACCGTGCCCCGCCTGGCCTCGGCCTGGGCGGCCGGGAAGGCGGCCGCCACCTCCTCCTCGCTGCGCAGGTCGAGGTGGACCCCGCGGCCGTGGTTGCCGTCGAGGGGCTTGACCACCAGCGGGAACCCGAGCCGGCGAGCCGCGGCCAGGGCGTCGGCGACGTCGCGCACCGGGTAGGAGCGGGGCACGGGCAGCCCGGCGGCGGCCAGCAGCCGGGTCGTCAGCTCCTTGTCGCCGGCCACGTCCACGGCCAGGGAGCTGGTCTTGGAGGTCATGGTGGCCCGGATCCGCTGCTGGTAGATGCCCTGGCCGAGCTGGACCAGGGAGTATTCGTTGAGCCGCAGCCAGGGGATGTCGCGGGCTGCGGCCTCGTCGAGGATGGCCTGGGTCGAGGGACCGAACGCGGTCCGCTCGGCCCGGAGGATGAAGCGCTCCAGCTCGGCGGGGAAGTCGAAGTCCGGCTCGGGCTCGACGAGGTGGTTGACCAGCCGGACGGCCAGCCGCCCGGCGGCCAGCCCGACCTGGTCGTCGCCGTAGCCGTAGATGACGTTGTAGCGGCCCCGCCCGGCGGCGCTGCGGGTCTTGCCCCGCCGCTGCTCGCCCCCGGCCTCGCGCTGCAGCTGGAGGGCGACGTGCTCGGCCACGTGCCCCAGCCAGGTGCCGTCCCGCAGCCGCTCCACGAACCCGCCCCGGCGGCCGACCCCGCAGGTGTGGTCCACCAGCCCACCGAGCAGCTCCAGCAGCCGGTCGTTGAACCCCGGGACGGTGTTGGACGGGAAGTCCTCCAGCGACCCCAGGTCGACCAGCAGGTGGATCGCCTTGTCATAGGACCAGTAGTTGGGCCCCCGATAGACCCGGGCCTCCAGGATCGTGAGGTCGGGCCGGGGCCCCGGGTGGGCGAGCTCCTCGCCGGCCGGGTCCTCGCTCATTGTGATGCCTCCTGCTCCTCGCCGCCGCGGGTGCGGCGCCGCCTGGGCGCCCGGCCCGGCGGCAGCTCCTCGGCCGCCTCCTGGCGGGCCTGGAGCCTCGGGGTCCCGATCGCCTGGAGGCGGGGCAGCAGCACCCGGGCGCCGAGGTCGAACCGGTAGCCGGGCGGCAGGGCGTGCAGGACCACCCCCGACACCAGCACCGGCCGCCTGGCCCTGACCTCGAACGCGTCCGACTGGGCCCGGGAGCCGTCGACCACCGTGACCGTGCCCTTGCCGAGCACCTCCAGCACCCCGTCGGGGGAGATCACCGCGGCGGTGTCCTCGTCGATCCCGATGCCGAGGAGGCTGGGGGACTCGGCCACCAGCAGCAGCAGCCGCCCGAGCCGGTTGCGCTGGCTGAAGTGCTGGTCGATGACCGCCCCGGGGAGCAGTCCCAGGCCGGCCGACAGCTGCGCCAGGCGCTGCTTGGGGACCTCGCCGGGCCCGCCGAAGGCGACCATGTGCGCGCTGAGGGCGCTCGCCCCGGCCGAGGTGCCGCCGATGACCACCCCCCGCCGGTGGGCGTCCAGCAGGGCCGTCCCCAGCCGGGTCCCGGACACCGCCATCGACAGCCGCAGCTGGTTGCCGCCGGTCATGAACACCCCGGTGGCCCGCTCGACGGCCTCGGCCGGCCCGGGCGCGTCGGCCTCCTCGCGGGTCGCCGGCCGCAGACCGATGACCTCGGCCGCGCCCAGGTCGGTGAGGACGTGCCGGTAGAGGCCGAGGATCTCCTCCCCGAGCGAGGATGCGGTCGCGATCACCGCGATCCGAGCCCGGCGCCCGCCGGCGAGCTGGACGAAGTGGTTGAGGATGGTCCGGTGGCCGAGCTTGTCCTCCGCACCACCGATGGCCACGAGGACGCCGGCTCCGGCCCGGTTGGTGTCGGAGGCCATGTCGCAGTCTAACAAGCAGGCCACTTACGCCTGCTTGATGGCGTTGGCAGCTACCATCTCGGTATGCGGGTGCTGGTCGTTGAAGACGAGGCCGACCTGGCCGACGCGATCGCGCGCGGCCTGCGCCGGGAGGGCTACGCCGTGGACGTCGCCTACGACGGCGACGAGGCCGTGGACAAGGCCAGCGTCAACGACTACGACGTGGTCTGCCTGGACCTGAACCTGCCCCGCCTCGACGGCATCGAGGTCGTGCGGCGCATCCGGGCCGACGACTTCGGCCAGCCGACCCGAGTGCTGATGCTGACCGCCCGCGACTCGACCCGCGACCGGATCACCGGGCTGGACGAGGGGGCCGACGACTACCTGGTCAAGCCGTTCGACTTCGACGAGCTGAAGGCGCGGGTGCGGGCCCTGCTGCGCCGCGACGCCGGCCGTTCCGGGGCCGTGCTCCGGGTGGGGGACATCGAGCTGGACAGCTCCAGGCACGAGGCCCGCCGCGACGGCCACCCGCTGGCGCTGACCCCCAAGGAGTTCGCCCTCCTGCGCTACTTCATGTCCCGGTCCGGGCAGGTCCTCAGCCAGGAGGAGCTGCTGGAGCACGTCTGGGACGAGAACGCCGACCCCTTCACCAACACCGTCCGGGTCACCGTGATGACGCTGCGCCGCAAGCTCGCCGACACCGGCGGGAGCCAGCCGATCGAGACCGTGGTCGGCCGCGGCTACCGCCTGCGCGAGCAGCCATGAACCCGCCCGGCTGGCTGGTCGACCGGCTGCCGGAGTGGGCCCGGTCGATCCGCTTCCGCTACACCCTGCTGTACTCGGCGGTGCTGTTCGGCCTGGCCGCGGTGGTGGTCGCGGCCATCTACCTGGTCCTGCTGATGTCGCTGCGCAGCCAGCCGGTGTCGGCCGGCCGCGGGACCTTCTGCCGCTACGGCGAGTGTATCCGGCTGCTCTCCCTGAGCGAGTTCGAGCGGCTGGTCAACACCCGCACCCTGGCCAGGCTGCGCAACTACTCCTTCGGGGCGCTCGGGGTGCTGTTCGTGGCCAGCCTCGGGGTCGGCTGGGTGGTCGCCGGCCGGGTGCTGCGGCCGATCGGCCGGATCACCTCGGTGGCCCGCGAGATCCAGGCCACCGACCTGTCGCGCCGCATCGAGCTGCCCGGCCCCGACGACGAGCTCAAGCAGCTGGCCGACACCTTCGACGCCATGCTGGCCCGCCTGGACGCCGCCTTCGCCGCCCAGCGCCAGTTCGTCGCCGACGCCTCCCACGAGCTGCGCAACCCGCTGGCCATCATCCGCACCAACGTCGACGTCGCCCTGGCCGACCCCCGGGCCGACCCCGAGGACCTGCGCCACACCATCGCCGTGGTCAAGCGGGCCAGCGACCGCATGGCCCGCCTGGTCGACGACCTGCTCGCCCTGGCCCGCCGCCAGGAGCCGACCGTGGAGCACGAGCTGGTCGACCTGGGCGCGGCCGTGGCCGAGGCCAGCGACGACTTCCTGGTCCCGGCGGCCGCCCGCCAGATCGTCCTGGACCGGGCCATCGGCCCCGGGGTGGTCGTCACCGGCGACCGCGACGCCCTCAAGCGGGCCGTGGCCAACCTGCTCGAGAACGCCGTCCGGCTGGCTCCCGAGGGCTCCCGGATCCGCCTGGCCACCGGCAGCGAGGGGGGCAGGGCCTGGATCGCCGTGGCCGACGAGGGCCCCGGCATCGCCCCCGAGGACCAGCCGCACGTCTTCGACCGCTTCTGGCGCGCCGACAAGGGCCGCGCCCGTGCCGACGGGGGCACCGGCCTCGGCCTGGCCATCGTCCGCCAGATCGCCGAGAGCCACGGTGGCCAGATCCGCCTCCAGTCCAAGCCCGGGGTCGGGTCCTCGTTCGTCATCTGGCTCCCGGAGGCCGCCCCGGCGTCCGCCCCGGCCGAGCCCGGCCGCGTGCCAGGGGCGTCGGCCCTGACCACGGCCGCCATCCCGGCCGGCCGGCCCCGCCCCCGTCCGCCGATCAACCGGGGGCCGCTCAGCGGATAGCGGCGGCCAGCTCCTCCAGCAGGTCGAGCTGCTCCTGCATGCCGGCCTCCATCCCGGAGGCCATGATGGCGTCCCGCTGCTCCTTGCTGACCGTCTGGGCGAGCAGGGAGAGGGTGGTGCGGCCGCCGGTCTCGGTGAAGGTCACGAGGTTCAGGGCGGCGTCGTCGTCTGAGGTGCCCGGCATCTCGAAGACCTCGGTGGTGACGATCCGCTCGTCGGGGACGAGCTCGCGGTACTCGCCGTGGAACGCGACCTCGAACCCGCCGTTGGCCACCATCACATACCGCCACCGGCCGCCGACCCGCAGGTCGATCTCGACCGACCGCATCTCGCCTCGCCGCCCCGCCCACCAGCGGCGGACCAGCTCGGGGGTGGTCCAGGCCTTGTAGACCAGGTGGCGGGGGGCGTCGAACTCCCGGGTGATGAGGATCTGCTCGTCGGTGGGGAGGGTCACCGTCGCCTTGCCGCTATGGGCCATCGTCGCCAGCTCCTTGCTCGTCGCGTCGCAGGTCGTCCAGCACGCGGTCCAACTCGTCGAACCGCTCCGACCAGGTCCGTTCGAACCCGCTGACCCAGTCGTGGATGGGCTTGAGCGCCTGGCCGTTCAGCCGGTAGAGGCGCCGCCGGCCCTGGTCCCGCACCTGGACCGCCCCGACCTCCCGGAGCACCCGCAGGTGCTTGGACACCTGGGGCTGGGCCAGGCCGAGCAGGCCGACCAGGTCGTTGACGGCCTGCTCCCCGCCGGCCAGGGCATCCAGGATCTCCCGGCGCCGGGGTTCGGCCACCGCGTTGAAGGTGTCCGCCGTCGTCGCCACTCTCGCCATGCGAGGCATCATATTCCTATATGGGAATATGTCAAGCTCCAACCCGTCTCCTGCACGCGTGCGTGCCCTGGCGCCCCTGGCCGGCCCTTATGTCGCCTTGAGGCCCGGCTTACCGGTGCTTTAGCGGCCGCGGCCTAGCCTCGGTCCCAAGACTTGCAACGGTTCGACGGCAGGAGGCGACCGATGTCCATTCGCGACGGCCTGGAGCCATCGCGCTCCCCGGACCCCGAGACCCACACCCAACCCCTTCCCGCCAACGAGGCCACCACGGATCCGGGCGGTCGTCCGGCCCCCCCGGCGCCGGCGTCGCCGCGACCCGCCGACGACGCCTGGCCGCCGTCCTGGGGCGAGTCGCCGTCCTGGGGCAAGACCCCGGGCTCGCCCGACGACCCGGCCTGGACCCGGCCCTCCCCGTCGCCCGCCGACCCCGGCTGGCCCCAGCCCTCGCCCGCCGACCCGAACTGGCCGCAGCCGGCGGCCCGGGCCGACGCCCCGGCCTGGACCGAGCCCCCTGGCGCCACGGGCCCGTCCTGGACCCAGGCGCCTGGCGCGGCCGCGGCCGCCCAGGCCCCGTCCCCGGCCCCCGCGTCCACCGGCCCCGCCGAGGGCTCGGCGCCCGGGTCGGACACCCAGACCCTCCAGGCCGAGGCGCCCCGGACCGACGGGCCGTCCTGGACCCAGACCCAGACCGGTCCGCACCAGGGCGGCGGCTACCCGACCACCCCGACCTGGGGCACCCGGCCGGCCGACGGCGGCTCGCCACGCGGCCGGGGCCCGTCACGCTGGCTGGCCGCCGTCGTCGCCGGCGTCGTCCTGCTGGCCAGCGGCTACGGCATCAGCCAGGTGCTCGACCGTGACGACCCAACCCCGGCCGGCGCCGGCATCCCCACCGCGGCCCCCGCGGCCGCCGCGCCGGTGCCGTCGGGCTCGGCGTCGAGCGTGGAGCCGGCCGCGGCCGTCGCCAAGGCCCTGCTGCCCACCGTGGTCGAGATCCGCCAGGGCAGCGGTCTCGGCTCCGGCTTCATCTACGACAGCAACGGCTACATCATGACCGCCGCCCACGTCGTCCAGGGCGCCGACCAGGTCCAGGTCCGGCTGTACAACGGCACCCAGCTGACCGGCAAGGTCGTCGGCACCGACGAGAACAACGACGTGGCCGTGGTCAAGGTCGACCGCACCGGCCTGCCCAAGGCGCCCCTCGCCCTTGGCGAGACCCTCCAGGTCGGCCAGCTCGCGGTGGCCATCGGCAGCCCCTTCGGCCTGAACGAGACCGTGACCGCCGGCATCATCAGCGCCACCGACCGCACCCTCGAAGGCCGCGAGGTCATCCAGACCGACGCCCCCATCAACCCGGGCAACTCCGGCGGCGTGCTCGCCGACCGCCGCGGCCGCGTCATCGGCATCAACGACGCCATCCAGACCGGATCGGACGGCTCCAACGGCAACGTCGGCATCGGCTTCGCCGTTCCGATCGACCTCGCCGCCAGGTCGGCCACCGCCATCGTCCAGGGCAAGCCGGTCCAGACCGGCTACCTGGGCGTGACCATGGGCGAGCCCACCGGCGGCCAGGACGGGGCGCTCGTCCAGGAGGTCGCCTCGGGCAGCCCGGCCGACAAGGCCGGGCTCCGCCCGGGCGACCTGGTGGTCGGCATCGACGGCCAGCCGGTGGCCGACTACGGCGAGCTGGGTGCCCGCATCCGCGCCCACAAGCCCGGCGACAAGATCACCCTCGAGGTCGCCCGGGGAGGGAACGAAACGGCCATTACGGCCACACTGTCCCAGCGCCCCGCCCGCTGATCGGGGGACGGACGACGCGGCATGGTCCGACATGAACTACGTCGACCGAATCTGGTATTTTGGCTGATAACGATTTGGCGACGAGGGAGCCAAGAACGGGAACGACCCCTTACGCTTGATGGGCGAACACGGGGCTGGTCCGAACGGGCGCTGGGGGGCGTTCCGGGAGGGTCATTTCCGCCCGCAGGACGGCCCAGGCCGTTCGGCCTAGGCCGAGAGGACACGGGAGGCGCGGGAAGCACGTTCGCCCTAGCGACGGCCGCGCCGTCCGGTGTGTGGACCGGTGGTTGGGGGACTACCGGGACCCCCCGGACGGCAGGCCGTCCTTTACGTTCCGGGCCAGGTTCGCGGCCCCGCTCGACCCCGGGCGGTCACCACCGCCGCCGGTTCCGGCGCCGCCGGTTCCGCGGGTCTCAGGAACTGGCTTGGCCCTGGTCCTCCTCGGCCCAGAGCCCGCGGTTGTTCCGGCGGGCCTCGG
>Ga0081539_10004374_pt1 | contig 15720 bp, 14 predicted proteins | sample TabmetS4T2R2_FD_71023 | JGI IMG/M metagenome (GOLD analysis project Ga0081539, IMG submission 71023) | Tabebuia heterophylla rhizosphere microbial communities from the University of Puerto Rico - S4T2R2 | ecosystem: Host-associated > Plants > Roots > Rhizosphere ...
GTATACAACTCGATACCGTTGCCTTCCACATCATCGAGGTAGGTCGTTTTCGTCATGATATGGTCAGTTGGGTAGTTCGGATATTTCAGAACGATCAAGCGTGCCAATGCCCGCGCCAATTCACGACGATCCGGAAATAGCACGGCAAAGTGATAGAGCCCAGTCACTCGTTGATATCGCTTAAAGTCCGGTTGTTCAACCAGGCGGACCAAGTCCGCGCCACCAGCACCCAAACCTGCTCTGTTTTCCTCGCGCCAATGCACCTGGAAACCAAGTGCTTGCTGATAGAATGCTAATTCATTTTCGATGTCTGCAACGTTCAATGAAACATAGCCAACTCTGGTGCCAGGGTGGATGGAAAATTCTGTTTTATCTACTTCTTGTGTTTGATTCATTTCTCTTCTCTTTCCAAAAAACTAACAATCTCTACTAAGATAGACAACATCAGGCTATCTTTACTTTCCATAGAATACTAATTCCCTTTCTCACTCAAAGCTCAGGTTCGCTCTGCAGCAACCTGTGCCCGAACAGCTGGCACTACTTCCTCGGCAAACCTTTGTAGCTGACCATCGCCCTCTCCCCAAAAGATAAAGGTATCAAAGTGGTATATGCTGGCGAGATTCGTCAGCTCTTCTACCCACTGGTGTACCGGTCCTTGCAATATGCCATTGGACGCGCCATCTGTGATTACTCCGCTCACGTTGAGGATCCGGCGAATACTGGTTGGGTCGCGTCCTGCTTCGGCGGCTGCGTCATCGAGTCGTTGGGTCATATCGGCAATCTTTTGTATGTCTCCACGGAAGGACGGAACCCAGCCATCGGCGACTTTTCCTGCCAGCTTGAGTGCTCGCGGTCCATACACCCCAAGCCAGATGCGAATTGGATGCGCTGGAACCGGGCCGGAATGAGCTCCACGTAGTTTGTAATGTTGACCCTCAAAGCGCAGATTACGCTCGCCGCTCCATATCTTTCGGATCACCTCGATCGCTTCACCCAAAGCTTCGAGCGCCACACCGGGACTACGTCTGGGACCTCCATAGGCCTCAATCGCATCCCAAAATCCTCCCGCGCCCAGGCCCAGTTCGAAGCGACCGCCGCTTAGCAAGTCAATGCTTGCAGCAGCCTTTGCTAATATCGCTGGCGGACGTAATGGCAAGTTTGCCACATCGGGAAAGAGACCAATACGTGAGGTTGTAGCCGCGATCATGCTTAACAAAGTCCAGGTATCAACAAACCGTCGCTGGTACGGGTGATCCTGCACGGCGATATAGTCCAGGCCGAGTCGCTCGGCCTCTTGCGCGATCGAGAGTAAGGGAGCGTCTGCATTCGGAATGAGGAAATACCCAAATTTTACGTTACGTTCGTGGTCAGACATCATATACCTTCTTGCAGCTCATTTTCCACCGATTACCGCATTGTTTTGTCTTGCTTGCCCATACTTGACAAGAGCCGCGAGTGAAGCTTAGAAGCCCAATTGCTCTTTAACGATAATTATTGTAATGCGGTTTGGGCGGATTTCGCGATTGATAATTAACACCTTGTTTACGCCTGTTCCCATGTTATACAATTGGCGCATATGCTCTGTTTCGAGGGGAAGGTCGTATTCGTAGATGCGTCTGAATCCTTCCTCCAAATTCTTGACGATCTTCTGCGCGCCAACTACCCAAATAACCTTTCCCGCGCCTGAAGCATACGGACCAAGCTGACTGCCTGTATTCGAGGCGATCATCACCTGACCCTCTTCCGTCACCGCGTGGACGCTCCCTGCCGCGTAGTCAGGAGCGCCGCCTAACTTGCGAATTTCCCTGCCTTGTGTCTCTCGGTTCATTGCAAACATCTTTGGACGTATGGCATCATAGCGTCCTGATTTGTCAATTATGTCTTTGATCCCAAGTGTTTCAAGTGTAACTGAAGCGCCAAGAAAAACCTCTGCTCCTTCCGGAAGCAGTTCAAAGAAAATACGCCTTGCTTCTTCACCGTTTTCGGCAATGATCGTATGAATCCCATTTGTCTCAAGCGCTTTGGCAGCGCGTGCAATCTGTTCATCACTTGCTAGTTGTGCAAATTCCCGGTTGGGAATTAAATCTGAAGCTATCTCATGTGTGTTTAACATACTTGCTCTTCTTTCTAAATCATATTAACGATTCCTCCCGTAGTAGAGTACAGGATGAATCAACTTATATCAAGCTAGATTGACATCCAATCGTTGATGATGTGACTGTTGGTTAATTCGATTTGCCATTTCCGATTTGCAGGATGATTCGCCCACGCCCATGACCCACTTGGCTCAGTTCATGTGCCTGACGAGCTTCCGATAATGGAAATAGTGTTCCAGGCACTGGTTTGAGCTGTTCTGCCCCGACCAACTCGGAAATCTGCTCTAAATTTTCTGCTGGAGCACGTCCCGCACCCACAGCTCGGATATTTTGTGCGTTGCCTGCATCCTCAGCTACGCGCGCTGCTACAGTTACGAAAATACCACCGGGGCGGATCACCTGGAATGATCGTTCAGGCAGATCGCCTCCGACAGTATCGATGACGGCATCCAGATCTTTGAGGACCGTTTCAAAGCGAGTTGCGTTGTAGTCGATGGCATCTTCCGCGCCGAGAGAACGGACAAACTCAAGATTTCCTGCCGAGGCAGTTCCGATGACATGCGCGCCTTTCCATTTCGCCAATTGCACAGCGTATGCCCCGACACCACCGGCCGCGCCATGCACCAGAACGCGTTGTCCCGCTTCGACTTTGGCAGTATTGATCACAGCTCCCCAGGCTGTAAGGACACCTACAGGAAGCGCGGCTGCCTGCTCAAAAGTCAAGCTTGCTGGTTTGGGTTGGATTTCATTTACCTTCGCAAGAGCGTATTCAGCATATCCACCAGTCACGATGCCATAGACCTCATCCCCTTTTTTGAATGAAGTGACATTTGTACCTACAGCTTCAATCACTCCCGAACCCTCCATGCCTGGAGTCCACGGGAAATTAAGCTGCATAAATTGTTTGTAGGAACCAGCGCGCATCTTCCAATCGGCTGGGTTGACGCCCGCTGCTTTAAGTCGGATGAGAACTTGGTCTGCCTCAGGCTCCGGGCGTTGTGCCTGTTCAAGTTTAAGCACTTCGGGTCCGCCGTACTCTTGCGCTTGAATTGCTTGCATGGTTGTGTTTGACATAAGAAGCTCCTTATTGATAATACTTATGAGAACAGTGCCCAGCGTCCGATGACAATAAATATCGCCAGCGCCACCAATACGATATTTATAGGAATAACGTTATATTCCTTCTTCGGCAAATGCTCAGTAAAGATTGCCAGTAATTGGATCAATGTGAGGCCGATAGCAGCAAGCGGTGTAAGCCAGGGCAGGATTCCCGTCAGGAGGGGAAGGATCAGCCCGAGTGCGCCAAGCAGTTCGGAGGTCCCCACGAAGCGGACAAATCCATCGGAACGGTTCTTTGCCCAAGGCAGTTGCTCCTTTGCTTTAGAAGTTTGGAACGTTTTCATAATTCCAGCCATTCCGTACATGGCAGCTAGCAAACCCTGAACAATCCATAACGCGATATTCATCTTGACTCTCCTTGTGAGATATGCTATTATACATTTGTTGCTTAAACAACAGATGTTGTCTAATTTACATCCCTTACCTTTTCGAGTCAACCACCAAAATACCGATTCTGTTGACTAAGCAACACTGGAGACAAAATGTTGTCTAACCCAAAAGAAGAAAAACTTGACCCCCGTGTCAAACGGACTCGGAACCTGATTCTGGAAGCTTTTTTCAACTTGCTCGCGGAAAAAAACTTTGAATCGATCTCTGTGCAGGATGTGACCGCCAAAGCGCAGATCAATCGCGCCACGTTTTATGCGCACTTCTCCGATAAATATGCCTTGCTTGATTATTCGATTGGTCAGATATTTAAGCAGGAGATCGAAAAGCGCACACTGGATGCCTGTCATTACACCCCGGAGAATTTGAGAAACCTCATTCTTGCTGTATGTGAATTCCTCTCTAAAACACATAGCGAATGTGCCCAACCACACCAGCAATTCGAATCGCTAACGGAAGGTACCATTAAAAATATCCTCTTCGAGTTATTGTCCCATTGGTTGAAACAGACAGGAACCAAAATTTCCACCGACATTCCCGCTACAGTAGCCACATGGGCGATCTATGGACTTGCCTCCCATTACAGTCGTTTAAAGAAACGCCCCTCCCTTGAAAAGTTTGTGGAGGAGGCATTACCATTGGTTGCAGTGAATTTGGAACAGTTCACACAGCCCGCCTAAAAGGAAGCCTCCGAGCCAAATTGGCTCGGAGGTTTTTTATGAGTACATTTGCCTTAATAGAATTAATTACTTTTCCAGGATCGCTAACAATCGAGTGGCATACAGGATGGGAAATAAATCCAGGACTTTCTCAACTCTCTTTATCAAAGGCAGAAGCGCTGTTGGGTAGAATTGGGGCTTGGAGTAACCGCCTGAGGCAGCGTAAGCAATTGCAGAGAGCCGAATCGTTTCGACTCTTTTCCAATTCTTCAAGTTCGAGCGGTATTTCTTAGTAACAAAAATACGAGTTGCATTCCCCTGCGCCGCATAAAAATCTATATTTTCTGGGTTCCAAGTTTTAGGGGCAAACCATTCGATTTCTTTTGTAAGGGCAATCGGCTCATCGTGTAACGCACCATAGACGATCGTTCCCAGTGCGCTGATGCACGGCTCGAGCATAATAACTCTTCCCCCATTGCGTAACACACGATGCAATTCGTTCAATGCGGTGCCTGGGTATTTCAAGTGATGAAAGACATCAGTCAAGATTAAATCTGAAACCGATTTATCTGCAAAAGATAGTTTGTAGGCATTCTCAACCTGATCGATCCATGGGTTGGGAAATAAATCTGTGCGAATACATTCGGGGATGACATCATGGATGTTGCCCAACCCTGAACCCAGTTCAACGATTCTGCTCTCTGATAGCCCGCTCAAATGGTTTGAGATCAAGTGATAGAAATCGTTGTATAACCTTCGAAGTAAAGGCTTGCGATTCCAGTACTCCTTGTTTTTGTCGATCAGTTCTTGATGCAGATTAATGTCCAAAATACTCATCCTTGGTTCACGTAAATTTTATCCGCCTCGCCGCGAAAGTGACCATGCGCATTAAGAGCAAGCCATGTTTCCAGCGGGATATATTGGTTGAACCGTATGTCCGTTCGCGATAGCGGATGGGCAGATCAATGAGCTTCAAATTAAGTTTTGCGGCGCCGAAGATCAGGTCATAATCACCAAACGGATCGAAGTCACCGAAGTAAGAACGGTTGGCCGCGATGCGTTCATAATCTCTTTTCCACAGAACCTTAGTTCCACATAGGGTATCTTTAATTGATTGGCCCAGCATCCATGAGAAAGCCAGGCTAAAGAATTTGTTGCCGAAAAAGTTAAGTGTTTGCATGGCCTCTTTTTCCATCGGATACACCAGGCGCACCCCGTTGATGAATTCCCCTTTGCCTGAGACCAATGCATCATAGAAACGGGGAAGATCCTCCGGAGGGACAGTAAGATCCGCATCGAGGATCATCAATACGTCACCTTTGGCTTTGGAGAAACCCAGCCGCACCGCGTCCGCTTTGCCCATGCCTGTTTGCTGCAGGAGCAGGCTGGGGGTGGAAGGATGCGAAGCGATTTCCCGTTTAATTGCCTCATAGGTGTCATCCTTTGAATGCCCCTCAACGAAAATCAGTTCGGTCTCGCGCCCCATTTGCGGGGTCCGCTCGAAGATGGCTTTGATATTCCCCGACTCATTACGCGCAGGGACGATAACAGAAACACTTGGCTCTTCTAGGCGTTGAGGTATGGAGCGGGCAATCATAAAATTGGAAATCGCTAAATGATAAAATGGCCAGAAGCGCACAAGGGTGCGATTCGCAAGACCTCCCAATGGGAGGGGCCAAAGGATCTCCTGTGTGTTTCGAATCGATTCAAATCCAGCCAAGAGCAACAGACCATGCATGTCTTCGCGCGTAAGCCAATTTTGGTACAGATTTGAGGTGGCAAGGTTAAGGCTGCGCGCCACATTCAGAGGGGTTTGCCAGAGCCTGCTGTAAAAGTTTAAGATGATGCGAGTACGCTTTGTGCAAAGGGGCCGGAGTTGTTCGAGGACGCGTTGCACATCCCAAAGGTCATTGACCAGGTCAGACAGGATAATAACATCGAATGTCTCCTTGATTTCCGACAGGTCATGTACGTCGGCGTGTATAAATTCAAGTTCAGGATGACGTTCTTTTGCGCGGCGAATCATCTCCGATGAAAAATCCACACCGACGCCGCGGCAGGGTTTGAGCGCCGCCAGTAAATTGCCATGCCCACAACCAAGTTCAAGAATGCGCAGATTGGGACTGACCAGGAAGCAATAGATTTCCTCAAGCCGTCTGTGATACCATCTTCCCATGCCTTTCCAGCTATCACGCTTGCGCGCAACCGAATTCCAGTGGGCAATGCGAGCTTGTTGGTACGTGTTTCCGGCAGGTTCAAAGTTTGTATTCAGGCTCATTGCCCGCTGATTTTATGCGGGGACTGTCGCTTTGCATAGGAGGCCCTGGGCTCAACGAAATCTCATATGAAAGCAGAAATACTCTGACTCATTTTAAGCAGCTTATTGTCGATCGCTCTTAGACTGGTTGATACGGTTTGAATACATCAAAATCAAAAAAATAGCAGTCAGAATATAGCAGACTGTTTGAAGAAGCGGATCGATAGGGATAGGCCAGTATATTTCATACTGCCTGCCATTCTCTCGCGGATCGCTGTTGTCAGACGAGGAAAGGATGAGATTCCCCCCTTCAATAGTAAACCGGCCCTTACCGCGACGATCTACTGAAAATGGAGGCGTGTTCGGGTATTTCAAGGGGCTACCATCTTCATAGATGACTGCGGGTGATTCTCCCAAAACTCTCCGATCCAGCCAATCGATGCCAAGAGGGATCTGGTACGAATAACCACCTCGATGGGTCGCCTCTTTGAGGTTCAATGGAATTTGCTCCCATCTTAGAAAATATAACGCGTTCACGTGAAGATAAACTAAGACTCCTACGAAAATCAAAATGCTACCTTCTAAAAAGAACAATCTTTTACTTGGCAGAGTTGACCAGCCCCTAAAATAACTTAATGATGCAAAAACAAAAATCAATAGGATGCTGAGGCCATACAGGTTTCTGACTCTGGACACCAGCACCGGATTTCGATGAAATATAGAGGAGACTTGCCAGGACTGATTTCCTTCTATCCCATTATAAAAAAAGAAATTACTCAACTGCTCATCCTCAGAAACTATTGTGCAAATCTGATGAGACCCAGCCTTGAATAATATTCTGTTCGTAACGAGATAACCACTTTCTATTAAGTCAGTACTTTTTTGATACATCCCCACGCTTATTATTTGACCTGGACCAAGTCCGAGAAGCATTTCCATCAGGCTTGGATAAGAATAAGGTCCTGATGAAGTACCATTTCTAAAGTCTGTGAGGCGTATATTGGGCAAATATGATTCGCTCAAGGTGTCGTCAGTCATCAGTTTGATACTTGACCCATTGCCGACAATAAATCCTATTGCCTCCTCTGCTGGCGGACAGGAAGCAGATGTGTTGGCCTGTTGAGGATGTCTAGATATCTTAATGATCAATGGTCCCATAAAGCATGTGACTAAAAGGATAACGCTAACAGGTAGTAACAGATTTGAGCCGGTCTGTTCATTCTCGGACATTTCAACCGAAAGTCCGACGTTTTTGAGCAGCTGTTCAAGAACGCTGAGTCCTATTGAAGCAATATATGCTGTAAATGGGATTGTTGCCGCGTAAATCCGCATGAAGTTGGCGTCTCGTGGAGGAACCAGGCTCACTGATAACAAAATTCCTAAGAATGCCATTAGTATCAAACTATACTGTGCTCCTCGGCGCTTCACAAATGCGATTACTAACCCAACACAGGTCAATGCTATTAAAAGTAGATTCCCCAAGTTTCCTTTGTCATTGACGATACCCAAAAAGCTGAATGGACCGTAACTTGTTGTGAAATAATCTCGATAGGAACGCAACACTCCAATCGCAAATAAAGATGGATTGTCTTTAATCTTCTCAAGTGCCAATTCAAATACCTCCTCTTCTTTCACATCGGGATGATCTCGAATAACCTGTGACCAGCCCAGGTTACCAGAAGCTAGACCATAAAGCGAGTAAGAATAGTTAGAAAATGGAATCACGTCTGGTGACCCAATCATTTTCACCATAAACCAATTTGCTAACATTCCCAGTGTTACGACGGCGAGGCCGAGGGCAATTGGTTTTCGCCACCCTATTTCCCTGTTGAAGTTGATTCCAAGCCACAAGATGATGACAGGCAAAATAAAAAATGCCCCTGCCCGTGCATTAAGCGCAACTGTTAATAGAAATAATCCAAAAGAAATTTTTCTTATCGATTCATGTTGTGTTCCATGAATGAAAAAAGCCAATCCTAAAGAACCAAGGCACAACCCCAATTGTTCACTGGCAGTGATTCCTGCGTGGGTACAATAATACCAATAACAAATCGCCAGGAAAGTAGCGGCGATCCATGGACCATAGACTTTCTGAATTTCGCGCGAGGCGAAGAAAACCGCCAATCCATTTAATATTGCAAGAATCGCAAGGCTGACTTGTAAATTATTGCCTGTAACTGATAGAAGCACAGCGAGAAACCCACCAAAAAGCGGACGGCGTGTCGCCCAGGTTGTAAGATAGCCATCGTAGATCAAATGGTGTGCACCAGAATAATAGCCTGCTGCATCTGACCAGGGTAATAAACCTCCGATCAAGTATCCATAAAACCCAGCAGTCTGCCATTTGTAGATGAGTGGGATACTGAATAAGACCAGAGTAAGTGTTAGGCTGATCGTGTAGCATACAATTCCTCTTCTGCTGAAGACCAATCCGAGAAAAATTACCAACAGGAATGCCACATCCAGTCGAAAATTGAATAACGAATGTGTTATCAAGATCGGAGGAGGGATAACAAGAATCAGGGCATTGACCGCCAGTGCGATGATTAGCGGTGGAAGAGGAGTAAGTGCATCCCTCTTGGTCGAGGTCGAAAACCAACCAGTCAATTGCTTGAAATACACGTTATGGAAAAGAAGACCTTCGCAGTCATATTGATTCTATGACAAATCAAATAACTTGCACAGCGTAAAGGGAACTGGGCTTGACCGAGCCTTGAACAGCGTTATAATTCAGTCACTGAATTTTGGATTTATTGTAGTACTGTATATGGAAACGCCAAACGAAGAACGCGAACTTACCCTGCTCGAAAAGATCGAGAAAGACCCGGATGTAAATCAGTCCACACTTGCTACCCAGCTTGGCGTAGCTGTCGGAACAGTGAATTGGCATCTCAAGCGTCTGATCTCCAAAGGTTACGTAAAGGTCAAACGAGCTGAACGCAAGAAATTGCGTTATATCATCACGCCTGAGGGTATTGCGCTGCGGGCCCGCCTGGCAGTGGATTACGTTGAAAAGTCCTTTTCCTTATATCGCAAAACGCGCCAACGTGTACGTGAATATATCTCAGAGGTACAAGGCGCAGGCTATGACCGTCTTCGCATTGTGGGGAAAGGCGATGTAGCAGATATTTGCCAATTGACCTGCCTAGAACATGGGATCGAAGTTGTCACCGATAAAAGTGTCCCTGCTCTTCGAGTGGAAGGGTCGAAAGTGATCTTGCAGATGGAAAAGCCCTCATGATTGACCGCCATGTGCTGATTACAGGAGGTGCCGGATATATCGGCTCTTTCCTGACCTCGGAATTACTCCGCGCCAATTATCGTGTCACTGTCCTTGACTCGCTTCTCTTCGGCGGAGAATCCATTATCTCCTTTTTACACCATCCCAATTTTCATTTTGTTAAAGCAGATGTCACCGAACCACGCGCGATCAAGGATTCGCTCAAGGATGGCTGGCAGAAGCCGGAGGCGATTGTCCATCTCGCGGCGATTGTGGGGTTTCCAGCATGTCAGGCTGTCGGGAGGCAGGTCGCGTGGCGGTATAACGTCGAGGCGACAGAAAAGGTTTTCGAGCAGGCAACAGATTTGGGCGTGGAACGATTCGTATTTGCATCCACGTATAGCAATTATGGACTCTCACCAGAAGGAAAGCCCGTTACCGAAGACTCTCCCTTAAATCCGCAATCGTTATATGCAGAGACCAAGATCGCGGCGGAGGAATTCCTGCTTTCGCAAAAGGAGGCTGCCTGCGCCCCACTGTTATTCCGCTTTGCAACACTTTATGGGATGTCGCCGCGTACACGTTTTGACCTTATCGTGAACCAGTTTGTGCTGGAAGCGTTTACAAAGCGCACTTTGATCATTTATCAGCGTGGGTATTCACGTTCGTTTGTACATATTCAGGATGTTGTGCGCGGTGTGATTATGGGGCTTGAAGCCGAACGATCAAAAATTCATGCTGAGGTTTTCAACCTTGGCACGGATAATGGCAACTATTCAAAAGATGACATTGTGGGATTAGTTCTCAAACGCATGCCTGAAACAGTAGTCGAATATAAAGACCTGACCTTCGGCGGCGATATGCGTGATATCACCGTATCATTTGCAAAGATCAAAAAGGTATTGGGTTTTGAGACAACGCTAGATGTCGATGACGGCATTCGCGGGTTGTTATTTGCTCTAAAAACTGGCATTATCCGAGACCCAACCGACGAAAAATACAGGAACGCGCGATTTATCGTGCAATAAATCATGGCGCCGAGCGGAATGGGTGCAGTCGATACTTGCAGCTGGCGCAGGTGAGCGCGTGTTTTCAAAGGAGCAATAAGTGTCTGAACACTTCTGGAAAGACAAACGTGTCATCGTTACAGGAGGCTCAGGTTTCCTGGGTTCTTTTGTTGTTGAAAGATTGAAACAACGCGGTACAGCGGACGTTTTTGTCCCGCGTAGTTCAAAATATGATCTGCGTCAGCCAGACGGAATCACAGCGATGTTGAACGATTATCACGCAAATATGATCATCCATTTGGCAGCGTTAGCGGGCGGTATCGGTGCAAACCGCGCCAGGCCTGCAGAGTTCTTCTATAACAATTTGATGATGGGTATTCCTTTGTTGCACCAGGCGTGGAAACAGGGTGTAGAAAAGTTTGTTGCTGTTGGCTCTGTTTGCTCATATCCAAAATTTACGCCAGTACCCTTCAAGGAAGAAGATTTGTGGGATGGTTATCCAGAAGAGACAAATGCTCCTTATGGGTTGGCAAAGAAGATGTTACTCGTTCAATCACAGGCCTATCGCCAGCAATATGGATATAACTCGATTTATCTTATGCCTGTAAATCTCTTTGGTCCGCGCGATAACTTTGACCTTGAAACGTCACATGTCATTCCCGCATTGATACGCAAAGCAATTGAAGCCAGTGAGCGTGGTGATAAGGAATTGTCGATTTGGGGCGATGGATCACCTACACGTGAGTTCCTCTACGTAGAAGACGCAGCAGATGGTATCGTGATGGCTGCGGAAAAGTATGATGGAGACCAGCCTGTCAACCTCGGTTCCGGTTACGAAATTTCCATTAAGGATTTGTCACAAATGATTGTGAAGATGACAGGCTTTGAAGGCAGCCTCGTCTGGCAAACGGACAAGCCCAACGGTCAACCCCGCCGCGGACTGGATGTGTCACGTGCCAAAGAATATTTTGGTTGGAGCGCGCAAGTCCCATTTGAAGAAGGCATGCGACACACCATTGCATGGTTCAAAGAGAATCGAGAAAAGATTAAATAACTGGTGTGCGGAAACTGGTGCGCGGACTTCAGTCCGCAACCTATCAAGCGGACTGAAGTCCGTGATCCATAAACATGACCGAACTCACGAAACACGAACCCACAACCATTTACATCAAGCCCTCCACAGGCTTCACCGCGCTCAATCTGCGTGATCTCTGGCTATATCGCGAACTCATCTTCTTTATGGTCTGGCGCGACATCAAAGTCCGTTACAAGCAGACTATACTTGGCGCAGCCTGGGCGGTTCTCCAGCCGGTGTTGACAATGTTAGCCCTCTACTTTTTGTTTGACAGAGTAGCGAAACTGCCAACAGATAATGTCCCCTATCCAATTTTTTCGTACACGGCGCTTCTCCCATGGGGATTGTTTGTCACTGCGCTTAATCAGGGAAGCCGCTCGCTGACATCGAATCACAACATGATCACGAAAGTATATTTTCCAAAGCTGATCTTACCGTTATCCTCCGTGCTCGCCGGGCTCGTGGATTTCGCTATTGCATCCATCATATTAGTTGGCTTAATGTTTTATTACCAGGTTGCACCTGCTTGGAATCTTTTATGGGTGTTGCCACTCTTTCTGCTCTTGGCAGTCATTACGGCATTGGGTGTAGCTTTATGGCTTTCCGCCATTAACGTCAAGTATCGTGATGTTAACTATGTGCTTCCCTTTCTTACCCAATTCTGGTTTTTTGCAACGCCTGTAGCATACTCTGCCAAAGCAATTTCAGAAAATTGGCAGCTCGTGTATTCATTAAATCCCATGGCAGGTGTCGTGAACGGATTTCGCTGGGCGCTGCTAGGAATCGGCAACGGTCCTGAGGCAGGGCTTTGGGTGTCTGTTTGTATTTCGATCTTGATCCTGGTCAGCGGGTTGTTCTACTTCCGCAGCATGGAAAAGACATTCGCGGATACCATTTAAGTGCCAGGTTTCATGTGTCAAGTATCAGGTAACAAAAAGGAGGTATAACATGACGCTTATTAAACGTTTTGAAGATATTCAAGCTTGGCAGGAAGCGAGAAACCTTGTGAAAATGATCTACATGTTGACAACAAAAGAGTATTTTGCGCAGGATTTTGGCATGAGAGATCAAATCCGACGTGCCGCTGTCTCAACTATGACTAATATTGCAGAAGAGTTTGATTGCGAGTCAAAACTCGAATTTGCGCGTTTTCTTGGAATTGCACGCCGTTCTGCCGTTGAGGTGCAATCACTTCTTTATGCGGCGATAGATACCAACTACATCAGCTAGGCCGAGTTTGATGTTCACTACGAACAAGCACGCAAAAGCAAGGCCCTTATCGGCGGACTCAAACGCTCGCTAGGTAAAAAGTAATTGAAGCTAATAAACCTGACACCTGGTACCTGATTCTTGACACCTATGACTACTGCAATCAGTGTAAAAAACCTCAGCAAACGATACAAAATCGGTGCGGCACAGACCAAGTTCCGTTACGGGATGCTGCGTGATGTGTTTGTTGATTCGCTGAAAGCGCCTATCCGGTTTGCTAAATCGCTGGCTGGCAATTCCAATAATGGTTCATATGCAAAAAACAGCAATTTTATCTGGGCATTGAATGATGTTTCCTTTGATCTCGAAGAAGGCAAAGTTCTTGGTATTGTGGGGCGCAATGGCGCGGGTAAGAGCACGCTGCTCAAAATTCTCTCTCGTGTAACAGAGCCAACCAAAGGGACGGTATCCGTTCGTGGACGCGTTGGTTCATTGCTTGAAGTGGGGACAGGTTTTCATCCTGAGCTTACCGGTCGCGAGAATATCTATATGAATGGCGCGATCTTGGGAATGAAGCGCGCAGAGATCGAAAAGAAGTTCGATGAGATGGTCGAGTTCTCAGAAGTCAGTCAATTTATAGATACCCCGGTGAAACGATATTCATCAGGTATGTATTTACGGCTTGCTTTTGCAGTCGCGGCTCATCTTGAACCGGAGATCCTTGTGGTGGATGAAGTACTTGCCGTAGGTGATGCGGAATTCCAGCGCAAGTGCCTCGGCAAGATGAACGATGTCGCGCAGCAGGGACGAACTGTCCTTTTTGTGAGTCATAACATGTCCGCGATTTTGCGATTGACACAGGAAGCCATCGTTCTCAAAAAAGGACAACTTATCAAACGCGCGTCCACACCCGAAGCGGTTGATTTCTATCTCGCTTCAGGACAAGCCGAATCAGGGGAACGCGTTTGGGATGCAGAAGATGTCCCAGCTGCGAGCGCGCCATTTCGACCGGTAGCCATTCGCGTCAAAGATAGAAGCGGAAAGGTTGTGGATACCGTCCGCTCTACGGAGTCTGTCATCGTCGAATGGGAATACCAACTCGACGCGCCGGTCACCGGTCTGCGCGTGGGGATGTATCTCAGTACAATGCGAGGCGAATACGTATTCACCGCGTTCGATACTGACGATGCAAAACAATACGAGCAATTCGGCGCGCGTCCGGCAGGGCGATACATCAGCCGTTGTCACATCCCCGCGGATTTTTTCAACGAGGGCCGTTACTCACTCGGTGTAAATGCAAGTTCGTTCGGCGTAAAGCGTTATTTCATGGATGAGAATGCGCTGTCTTTCAGTGTTGATATCTCCGGAGCGCCCGGGACTCAATGGCCCGAAATTCGTCAGGGTCCCATTCGCCCGCGGCTGGATTGGAAAATTGAAAAGATTGACTAGCCATAGAGTCTCAGAGACACTGAGAAAATATCCAATCTCCGCGACTCAGCGTCTCCGCGGCAAATGAATATGCTCGATAAAACATCCCTCCGAAATTTGCTGGGCGAACTGCCACTCGTCGTCGATCTCTACGATTCAATTCGTAGAGGTCGTCCGCGCACGCGCTATAACCTTGAACAACTTGCAGCACATTTGCCTGCCGCGGTTGAGCAGGCGCGGCCGTTTATTGAAAAAGCTGGGCCCGGAAAAAAGCTTCTGCTTTTTGCCACACTTCACTATTGGATCGAACAGGCTGCTATTGTGGGACTTGCTCTGCGCGGCGTTGGATACGAAGTGACCATTGCATATCTTCCATATCATGACTGGCGGAAGGACATCAACAAGTTTGATCTTCGACGACAGGATTTATACACGCGGCGAGTCCTGGCTCCGCTCGATGGAATCGTTCATTACGCCTCTCTTCTGGACCTCAAGTCTGCTCCCGACTTACCAGCAGCGCTCATCGAAGATATTTCCCTCGTCTCCATCTACGACTCGCAATATACAGACCAGGTCGAAGATGTGGACAAGAACTCCATGATCTACAAGCTGCGCTATCAACGCAATGACTTCGCCGCGCGGGCCGCGCTCTCGCTCATCCAAGAACTCAAACCTGATTCTGTCCTCATCCCCAATGGAACGATCACCGAGTTAGGAGCAGTCTATCGTGTGGCGCGGCATCTGAATCTGCGAACAGTCACATATGAATTCAACGACCAGCGTGAACAGGTTTGGATCGCACAGGATGATGAAGTCATGCGTCAGAATACGGATTCGCTGTGGAAAGCGCGCGGCGGGAATAAATTATCCAAAAAGGAACGCGCCCAAATCGAGGAACTTGAATTCGCTCGAATAGTCGGAGGCGCGTTCGGGAAATCCGTTCGCAAATGGCAAGATACTGAAGCCAAAGGTGGCGAGAAGATTCGCGAGGAATTAAAACTGGACAAAGAGCGGCCCATCGTTTTGTTGGCGACCAACGTTCTGGGTGACAGCCTGACATTGGGAAGAAATGTCTTTGCGCGCAGCATGGCAGAGTGGATCAAGAAAACGGTACAGTTTTTTGCAAATAGGGAGGCTCACGCTGAACGCAGTCGAAGCGCCCAGTTGGTGATCCGTATTCACCCGGGAGAGAGACTCACGCATGGGCCATCCATGGCGGATGTGGTGAAAGGCGCGTTAACTGATATACCCGAAAATATTCAT
>Ga0081539_10004375_pt1 | contig 15715 bp, 15 predicted proteins | sample TabmetS4T2R2_FD_71023 | JGI IMG/M metagenome (GOLD analysis project Ga0081539, IMG submission 71023) | Tabebuia heterophylla rhizosphere microbial communities from the University of Puerto Rico - S4T2R2 | ecosystem: Host-associated > Plants > Roots > Rhizosphere ...
GGCGGCGGGCGGGGCCCCCCGCGCGTGCGCCGTCTCCCATTCGCGTTCCCCCCCCCCGCCGGCCCGCCCCGGGTCCCTCCCGCGCCCCCGGCGCTACAGCAACGCATCGTAGCCGCGCTCGTTGAACTGCAGCAGGCAGAAGCCGTGGCCGAACGGGTCGGCCAGCATGGCAATCCTGCCATAGGCCGCGTCCCTGGCCGGTGCTTCGAGCTTGGCGCCGGCGGCGACCGCACGCTCGACGGCGGCATCGACGTCGTCGACGACAATGTCGGGATGGACCGGCGTCCAATGGCGGCTGTAGCGCCTTGGGTCGCCGCCGGCGCCGATCGTGCCGGCATCCTTGGCCAGAAGATAGACCGTGGCCGGCCAGCCTTCGAGCTCGACGAAGCCGTCGCCGAAGCGGCGCGCGAGCTTGAGGTCGAAGGCCGTCGTGTAGAAGCGCAGCGCGGTTTCAATGTCGGGCACGTCGATATTGAGCAGCAGCGTCATGGTAACTCCCGGCAACCGTTGGACAGCCGTCACGTTGCGACCTGTGCCGTCCAGGCACAAGGAGCCCCTATGAAGGTCTTGATCATCGGATTGACGATTGCCCTCGGCACCGCGGCGTGCACCGTCCAGGAGCGCACCACGGTGCAGCCCGCGCCGGTTGCGGCGACCACCACCACCTACAGCACGCCGGCCACGGCCAGCACCACGACGGTCACCACGCCAGCGGCCCCGGCCGCGACGACGACCGTCTATACGCGCTGACCGCGCGCAAGCCCGGCGCCCGCTGGCGAAGCGGGCGCCGTCGGCATTGCGGAGAGGGGAGTGCGGCGACTACTCCGCCGGCTGCAGCGGCGCGCCTGCCGGCAACGTGACCGGCTTGGTCTCCTTCGGCCCCGACAGCAACCGATTCAGCAACCACACGGCGAGCAGACGCCACAGCGGCGGTGGGCCGAAATGCGAGGCGAATTCGCGGTTGATCTCCAGGGGACGCCAATAGGAGGCGCGCCATTCGCGATAGGCCGCGTGGAACGCCTTGGCCTGTTCCGGCCGGGCGCGCAGGAGGGAGCAATCGCAGAGAGCATCGATCTGCACGTCGCCCTCGCTGTCGAAGCGGAACCTGTGGCGACTGCGCGGGTGGTGAAGCGTGTCGTTGGTGAATTCAAACTCCTCCGGTCGCGCACGAAGGGCCGTGATGGCCGGAGCAAGGTCCAGGTAGGTCATCGGATGCTCCTCTCATAACATCCATGAATGACCGGCAGGCCGCCTTTGGTTGCACCCGATCACGGGTATTTTAAGCAGCCGGCCTCACAGATAGCCGCCGCGGAAGCTGATCAGCGGGTCCTTGGTGCCGGCGGTGTAGGCCGTGATCCGGCCAAGCGCGATCACCGTGCCGTGGCGCTCGATCATTTCCTCCAGCTGGCAGTCGATCACGCCCACGGAATCGACCAGGGTTGGCGCGCCGGTCTTCAGCGTGGCCCAGTCGGCGGCCTTGAACCGGTCGGCGCCCTTCAGCGTGCCGCGGCCGCCGAATTCCACGGCGAGATCGTCGCGGCCCTTGGGCACATAGTTGATGGCGAAATGGTTGCCCTGCTTCACGGCGCCGAGTGCCGACGTGGTGAGTCCGATCGACACCATCATCATGGGCGGGCTGGCCGTGAGATGCGTCGCCGACAGCGCCAGGAAGCCCGCCGGGCCGTCGGTGCCCTTGGCGGTCACGATGGCCACGCCGATCGCGCGGCAGCCGATCGCCTTCCAGAAGGTCTTGGCGTCGATCTCGGTATCCATGCGGTACTCCTTTGCTGTCGCCGGAGCTTAAGCGGGCTAGACTGCGCCTGAAAGGGACGGCGAGGGCAATGGTGGCGGGCTTACGCTGTTTCACGGTTGGCGATCCTCGGCGTCGCGCCGGGTGCGCCTGTGCCTGGCCGAGAAAGGGCTGGCGTTCGAGAGCAAGGTGATCGACCTCGTGAAGGGCGAGCATCATTCGCCGGAGTTCCTCGCCGCCTGGTGGGCCGCCATCCAGGCCCGACCGGCCTTTGCCGCGGCGCGCATCGAGGCCTTCACGGGCTGAAGCCCCTTCTCCTCCCCCGTCATGCGGGGGAGGCCGGGAGGGGGAGGGCTCCAGGCCGGCTTCGAACAATTTCAGATCATGATCTGCGTCTCTCGCAGATCGGTGGTGAGGCTTTCCCCTCCCGGCCTCCCCCGATGACGGGGGAGGTGGAAGAGCGACCTCAGAAGATGTTCAGGAACAGGATGTAGAGCGAGGCCGACAGCGTGATGGCGGCGGGGAGCGTCAGCACCCAGGCCATCAGGAGGTTGCGCACGGTCGCCATCTGCAGGCCCGAGCCGTTGGCCGCCATGGTACCGGCCACGCCCGACGAGAGGACGTGCGTGGTCGAGACCGGCAGGCCGAACACGTCGGCCGCGCCGATCGTGCCGGCGGCCACCAGCTCGGCCGAGGCGCCCTGGGCGTAGGTGAGGTGGCTCTTGCCGATCTTCTCGCCCACCGTCACGACGATGCGCTTCCAGCCGATCATCGTGCCGAGCCCGAGCGCGATCGCCACCGCGACCTTGACCCAGGTCGGGATGAAGCGCGTCGCACTGTCGAGCTCCTTCTTGTAGGTGTTGAGGATCGCGATCTCCTGCTTGGACAACGAGTTCTCCTTGTCCTTCATCAGGAAGCGCAGCGCCTCGGAGGCGAGGTACATGTCGTTTCGCGTATTGGCGACCGCGCTCGCCGGGATCTTGGCGATCGAGCCGTACTGGCTCACCTGGTCAGAGATCTCCTTCACCAGCGCGGCGAGCGACACGAAGGTGCCCTCGTTGATCTTGCGCTGCGAGACGAAGGCGGTGACGGCCGGCCGCGGATTGCCGAGCACGTTGTAGCCCGCCGCCTGCTTCTCGATCACCGCGGCGGCGGCGACCGAGGCCGCCTGGAAGGTCGGCACCTGCTGCGGCGCCGGCGCGCGGTTCAGCGCATAGGCCGTCGGCACCGTGCCGATCAGGATCAGCATGATCAGGCCCATGCCCTTCTGGCCGTCGTTGGAACCGTGCGCGAAGCTCACGCCGGTGCAGGTCAGGATCAGAATGCCGCGGATCCACCAGGGCGGCGGCTGCTGGCCCTTGGGCTCGGCGTAGAGCGCTGGGTTGCGCACCAGGAATTTCAGCGCCAGCAGCAGGGCCGCTGCCATGCAGAAGCCGAACACCGGCGAGAGCAGCAGCGCGTAGCCGATCTCGGTCGCCTTGGTCCAGTCGACGCCCGAGGTGCCGTCCATGCCGCGGGCCAGCGCATTGGCGATGCCGACGCCGATGATCGAGCCGATCAGCGTGTGCGAGCTCGAGGCCGGCAGGCCGAGCCACCAGGTGCCGAGGTTCCAGATGATGGCCGCGATCAGGAGCGCGAACACCATGGCGAAGCCGGCGCTGCTGCCGACCTGCAGGATCAGCTCGACGGGCAGCAGCGAGACGATGCCGAAGGCCACGGCGCCGGTCGAGGTGAGCACGCCCAGGAAGTTGAACAGGCCCGACCATACGACCGCCATCTCGGCCGGCAGCGAGTGGGTGTAGATCACGGTGGCGGCGGCGTTGGCGGTGTCGTGGAAGCCGTTGACGAACTCGAAGCCCAGCGCGATCAGCAGCGCAATCAGCAGCATGGCGTAGGGCAGGAAGGCCGTCATCTGCGCGCCCGATTCCTGGACGTCGGAATAGACGCTGTAGATGACGTAGAGGAAGCCCGCCGCCAGCACGCCGAAGAAGATGATGGCAGTGAGCGGGTTGAACCCCTTGTCGAGGTTGGGCTTCGAGCTCGGCCGTGCCGGCTCGATGGGTGGCGCCTGCAGAGCGGTGTCGGTCATCGTTCGTCCCCCGGGTGCGAGTGACAACGACTCTCGCGCCGCTTCTTTACCGGGCGATGACACCCAGGACAGCTAGACCAGCGCCTGCCGCCAGGCCTTCGCCGCGGGTTCGGCGTGACGCCGATTGAAGTAGATGACCGACGGGCCGCCGCTCAGCCGCGCGCGCAGCGTCTGGATGCGCTCCCAGGTCTCGTCGGCCAGCGTGTAGAGGGCTTCCAGCCGCCGGACCATGGCGGCGTCCATCGGTCTGGCCCGAAGCTCGTCCTCCGCGTTGTCGGCCGCACAGCTCATGCGCTCGAGCTCGCGCTCGAGGAAATAGATGCGCGCCGCAATGCGCGACTCGTTGCGATTCATTGCCTGTCCCCCGCACCGTTTTCCTAAGGCGTCGAAGGCGCTCCGGCAAGGGGTGCTAGAGTGACGACGGCATGAGCACCCCGCTTTTTCCCACATCCTGGCGGCCCGCGCCGGCGGCGTTGCTGCCGGCCAATCCCGCGATCTACGACGGCCCCCGTCTCGCAGTCTGGGCGGCCATGGCCTATCTGGCCTTTATCACCGTGCGCAGCCTGATCCATCTGCTGCTGCCCGACGGCGGCGCACAGTCGATCGCGACCATCGACATCCATGTCGCCGGCGGCGCGAACATCCGCCGGGCGAGGCGCTGAACTGGTGGATCTTCCCGGTGCTCGTGCTGTTGCTGTTGATGTCGCTCTGTCCCGCCAAGAAGAATTGGCAGGGGGCGAGCAGAGAGTCTCGCGGCGGCTCAGTTGGTTGATTCAGAGGGTGCGCAGCCCATATTTCAGGACATCCCATGCCTGCCGCATCGCTCTTTCATCCGGCTGTCGCCGCGTGGTTCGAGACCAGCTTCGCCGCCGCGACGGTGGCGCAGGCTGACGCGTGGCCGCTTATCAAGGCCGGCCGCCATACGCTGATCGCGGCCCCGACCGGGTCGGGCAAGACGCTGGCCGCCTTCATGGCGGCGATCGACGATCTGGTGCGCCAGGGCGTCGAGGGCGGACTGAGCGACGAGACGCAGGTCGTCTACGTCTCGCCCCTCAAGGCCCTGTCCAACGACATCCAGCGTAACCTCGAGGCGCCGCTCGCCGGCATCCGTGCCGAGCTCGCGCGCCGCGGCCTGCCTGACGTAGACATCCGCGCCTGGGTGCGTACCGGCGACACCGCGCCGGGCGAGCGCCAGCGCATGGGCCGCAGGCCGCCGCACATCGTCGTCACCACACCGGAATCGCTCTACGTGCTGCTGGGTTCGGAATCGGGCCGCAAGATGCTGGCGACCACGCGCACCGTGATCGTCGACGAGATCCATGCCATCGCCGCCAACAAGCGCGGCAGCCATCTTGCCCTCTCGCTCGAGCGCCTGTCGGCGCTATGCGGCGATCGCCCGCTGCGCGTCGGCCTGTCGGCGACCCAGAATCCGATCGAAGACGTGGCGCGTTTCCTCACCGGTGGCGCCGATTGCGCCATCGTCGATTCCGGCCATCGTCGTCAACGCGACCTTGCCCTCGAAGTCCCCGACTCGCCGCTCGAGGCGGTGATGTCGATGGACGTGTGGGAACAGGTCTATCGCCGCTTGGCGGCGCTGGTCGGCGACCACCGCACCACGCTGATCTTCGTCAACACCCGCCGCATGGCCGAGCGCGCCACCCGGCGACTGTCCGAGCTTCTCGGCGAGGCCAATGTCGCGGCCCATCATGGCAGCCTCGCCAGGGAGCAGCGGCTCGATGCCGAGCAGCGCCTCAAGGGCGGCAAACTGCGAGCCCTGGTGGCCACGGCCTCGCTCGAGCTCGGCATCGATATCGGCGACGTCGAGCTGGTCTGCCAGCTCGGCTCGCCGCGCTCGATCGCAAGCTTCCTCCAGCGCGTCGGCCGCTCCGGCCACGCCGTCGACGGCACGCCCAAGGGCCGGTTGTTCCCGCTGTCGCGTGATGAGCTGGTCGAATGCGCGGCGTTGCTCGACAGCGTGCGCCGCGGCGAGCTCGACCGCCTGTCGATCCCCCACCAGCCGCTCGACGTCCTGGCCCAGCAGGTCGTGGCCGAGGTTGCCGCGCACGAATGGAGCGAGGACGCGCTGTTCGACCGGATGCGCCGCGCCTGGCCCTACCGCGACCTGTCGCGCGCCGACTTCGACGCCATCGTCACCATGCTGGCCGAAGGCTTCCACACGCGTCGCGGCCGGCGCGGCGCCCTGATCCATCACGACGCCGTCAACCACGAGCTGCGCGGCCGCCGCGGCGCGCGGCTGACGGCGCTGACCGCCGGCGGCACCATTCCCGACAACGCCGACTACCAAGTGCTGCTCGAGCCGGAGAACAACGTCATCGGCTCGGTGAACGAGGACTTCGCCGTCGAAAGCCTGGCAGGCGACGTCTTCCAGCTCGGCAATCGCAGCTACAAGATCCAGCGCGTCGAGCGCGGCGTGGTGCGCGTCGAGGACGCTCACGGCCAGGCGCCCAATATCCCGTTCTGGCTGGGCGAAGCGCCCGGGCGCAGCGATGAACTCTCGGTCTCCGTGTCGCGCCTGCGCGAGCAGGTTGCCGCTCGCCTCGCCGCCGATCCGACGGGCGCCGGCGTGCTCGCCTGGCTCAGCGACGAGCTTGGCCTCGATGCCGCGGCAGCCGAGCAGCTTGCCGACTATCTGCGCGCCGGCCATGCCGCCCTGGGCTGCCTGCCGACGCGCGACACGATCGTGATGGAACGCTTCTTCGACGAGGCGGGCGGGGCGCAGCTCGTGGTGCATTCGCCCTACGGCAGCCGGCTCAACCGCGCCTGGGGCCTGGCGCTGCGCAAGCGCTTCTGCGGCAAGTTCAATTTCGAGATCCAGGCGGCCGCCACCGAGGACAACATCGTCATCTCGCTCACCGAGGCGCACAGCTTCGCGCTCGACGATGTGCCGCGCTATCTGCACTCGGCCTCGGCGCGGGACGTGCTCATCCAGGCGGTGCTCGATTCGCCGATGTTCACCACGCGCTGGCGCTGGGTGAGCGGCGTGTCGCTCGCCCTGCCGCGCTTCCGCGGCGGCCGCAAGGTGCCGCCGCAGCTTTCGCGCATGGGAGCGGAGGACCTGATCGGCTCGGTCTTTCCCGACCAGATCGCCTGCGCCGAGAATCTCCCCGGCGAGCGCGAGATCCCGGACCATCCGCTGGTGCGCCAGGCGCTGGTCGATTGCCTGGGCGAGGCGATGGATGCCGACGGGCTCGAGCGGCTGCTGAAGGGAATCGAATCGGGCGCCATCCGCGTGGTGACGCGCGATCTCACACAGCCGTCGCCCCTGGCGCTCGAGGTGCTGACCGCGCGTCCCTACGCCTATCTCGACGACGCGCCGCTGGAGGAACGCCGGACCCAGGCGGTCATGGCGCGCCGTTGGCTCGCGCCCGAGCAGGCCTCGGAGCTGGGCCGGCTCGACGCCGCGGCGATCGAGCGGGTGAGGGGAGAAGCCTGGCCCGACGCGGCGAACGCCGACGAGCTGCACGATGGCCTGGTATGGCTGGGCTTCCTCACCGAGGACGAAGTGACGGCAGGAACCGGCTGGCACGGATGGCTCGAGGAGCTCGCGGCCGACAAGCGCGCGGCGCTGGTCGACGCCGCGGGGACGCGGGTCTGGATCGCAGCCGAGCGTCTGCCGCACTTCCGCGCTCTGTGGCCGGCTCTCACGATGGCCCCCGCCGTCGCCGCTCCCGCCGTTTACGACAAGGAATGGCCGCGCGACGAGGCGCTGGTCGAGATCCTGCGCGGCCGCCTCGAAGGCCTGGGACCGGTGACCGAGGCCGCGCTCGCGGCGCCGCTCGGCCTGCCGCCCGAGGCGCTTGCTGCGGCCTTGGCGACGCTCGAGGCCGAAGGCTTTGCCCTGCGCGGCCGCTTCACGCCGGACGCGCCGGCAGACGAATGGTGCGAGCGCCGCCTGCTCGCGCGCATCCATCGCTACACGATCAAGCGGCTGCGGGCCGAGATCGAGCCCGTCTCGGCCCGCGACTTCCTGCGCTTCCTGTTCCGCTGGCAGCGGGTCGCGCCCGACACCCAGGTCGAGGGTGCGGCTTCGCTCGACGCCGTCGTCGGCCAGCTCGAGGGCTTCGGCGCACCGGCCGCGGCCTGGGAAAGCGACATCCTGCCGGCGCGGCTGAAGGATTATCGTCCCTCGTGGCTCGACGCGCGCTGCCTGGCGGGCCATGCCACGTGGCTGCGCCTCGGTTCGCGGGCCGCGACAGGCCGGCCAACGACTGTGCGCACGACCTCGGTTACCCTGCTGCCGCGCCGCCACGCCGCACCATGGCGGGCGATGGCGCTGCCGGCTGACTCCATTACCCGGCCCGGTTCCCAGGCGCAGGCGGTCACCGATTTCATCGGCGCCAACGGCGCGTCCTTTTTCGACGAGCTGCTGCAGCACTGCGGCCTGCTGCGCTCCCAGCTCGAGGAGGCGCTGGCCGAGCTGGTGGCGCTGGGCCTGGTCACGTCCGACAGCTTTGCCGGCCTGCGCGCGCTGCTGGTGCCGTTCGCCGAGCGCAAGCCGGGCGGCACCCGCCGCCGTCGCGCCGCTGCCTCGGCAATGGAGGATTCCGGCCGCTGGTCGCTGGTCCGCGTACCGGTCGCCGCCGCCCGCAGCTTCGATGCAAGCGCCGTCGAACATGTCGCCCGCGCGCTGTTGCGCCGGTACGGCGTGGTGTTCTGGCGCATGCTGGAGCGCGAGGCGTCGTGGCTGCCGCCTTGGCGCGAGCTGCTGCGGGTCTATCGTCGGCTGGAGGGCAGCGGCGAGATCCGCGGCGGCCGCTTCGTGGCGGGCTTCACCGGCGAGCAGTTCGCCCTGCCCGAGGCGATCGGCACCCTGCGCGAGGTGCGCCGCCGGCCGGCATCGGGCGAATGGACGGCGGTCTCGGGGGCCGATCCGCTCAACCTCGCGGGCATCCTGACGCCGGGATCGCGGCTCGCCGCGCTCGCCGGCAATCGCCTGCTCTATCGCGATGGCGTGCCGGTCGCGACCTTGGCGGGCGGCGAGATCCGCTTCGTCGAGCCGCTCGATGCCGCGACCGAATGGTTCGCCCGCAAGGCGCTGGTGCGCGGCACGGGACACGGCTCGTCTCTCGCCGCGGAGCTGGCCACGTTGCCCGACGTGGCGTCGGCCGGCTCCTGACCCTAGGCCTGGGCTGAACGCCACCGCTGTTCGATGGCAACTGCGGCCTCCTTCAGGCTGCGCAGGTAGCGCCGAGCCGCGACCTCGGTCGTCATCGCCGAGGTGAAGAACACGATGTTGAGGCTGCCGATGACCGGCCCGAGGCCGCCGATCGGCACGGCGATGGCACTGATGCCCTGCTCGGTCTCGCCGACGGACGAGGCATGGCCGTCGGCTCTGGTGCGCGCCAGGAAGCGGCTGACATAGCGGCGGTCGCGCGCGAGGTCGGCATCCTCGGACACCAGCGAGGCGCAGATCTCCAGCATCTCGCGCCGCTGCGCCGGCGTCGCGGCCGTGAGCACGGCACGGCCGAGCGCGCTGCGCACCAGCGAACGGCCGAGGCCGACCATCGAGCGATGGACCGAGAATGGGCTGAAGGAGTGCGTGCTCTCGCGGATCATCATGCGGCCGAGCTCGAAGACGGCGAAGTCGCTCGGCCACGAGACCTGCTCGAGCAGGCCGAACATGGGCGGCAGGGCGGCCTGCCGCGACAGGTCCTGCGTCGACAGTCCTTCGCTGAGGCGCCGCACCTGCGGGGTCAGGCCGAACAGCGCACTCTTCTCGTCGAACGTCACGTAGCCTTCCTGCTGCAGGGTCTGCAGCAGCCGGTAGCAGGTCGTGCGGTTGAGCCCGCTCTTGCGCGCGAGCTCGAGGGCGCTCGAGGGGCCGCTGGTGTTGAGCTCGCCGATCAGCGCCAGGCCGCGCGACAGGGCTCGGACGGACCGATGGATGGTCATGTTCGCATCGCGAACATTCCAGATTCCGGCATGGAAGCCAAGCCGGGCCCGGCCAAGGATGCCGGCTGGAGAGGACCAACCATGCCCATCAAGACCGGCCGGCAATACATCGACTCCCTGCGCGACGGCCGCAGGCTCTTCATCGACGGCAAGGTCGTGACCGACGTGACCGATTACCCGCCCTTGCAAGGGATCATCGGCACCATCGCCGCTCTCCACGACGACCAGCACGATCCGGCCCTGCATCATCTGTTGGCTTACAAGTCGCCCAAGACCGGCGAGCCGGTGAGCACGACCTATCTCGAGGCGCGCACGCGCCAGGAGTTTTCAGCTCTCGCCGGCTGCTTCCACCTGCGCGCCAAGCGCACCTTCGGCCTGATGGGACGACTGACCGACTTCATGTCGGCCTTCCTGGTCGACCAGGCGGTGGCGCTGCGGGCGCTGGGCAAGAACGAGGCGGCGGCCCGCGCCCAGGGCATGGTCGAGCTCTGCCGCGAGAACGACCACCAGGTCACCCATGCGCTGATCGACCCGCAGTCCGACCGCTCGACGCTCGATGCGCCGTCTCAGGCGGTGCAGGTCGTTGAACGCACGGCCGAGGGCGTGGTCGTGAGCGGCTGCCGTATGCTCTCGACACTCGCACCGGTCTCGAACGAGTGCTACGTCGGCCCCTACTATCCGCGCAAGGCGGGCGAGGAGAAGTTCGTGCTGGCCTTCGTGGTGCCGATGAATGCGCCCGGCCTCTCGATCCTGTGCCGCGAGAGTTTCCACCAGGGGCAGAGCGCATTCGACCGGCCGCTCTCGAGCCGCTTCGACGAGGGCGACGCCATCCTGATGTTCGACCGCGTGCTGGTGCCGCACGAGCGCATGATCATCGACGGCGACCTCGAAGCCTACAACGGCATGCTGTCGTCGCGGCCGGGTTATACGCCGATCCAGGCGACCATCCGCTCGACCCTGAAGCTGCGCTTCCTGGCCGGCATGGCGACGGCGATCGCGCGCGCCAACGGCCGGGACAAGCTGCCGCGCTTCCAGGCCGCCATCGGCGAGCTGATCGCCCTGGTGAGCGTCGCCGAGGGCATCCGCGCCGGCGCGGTCGAGGAGGGAATCCGGCGCGCCGAGGCCTTTGCCAAAGGCGAGACCAGGATCGAGGGCGACGGGCTGACCGAGCCCAGGACCGTCGGCGTCTGCGGCGGGGCGGCCATCAACTTCTTCTTTCCCTATGCCAACACCAAGGCGGCCGACGTGCTGCGCATCGCCGCCGGCTCGGGCGTGCTCGCCATGAGCGGCGCCGACTACGCCAATCCCGAGATCGGCCCGCTGATGGACCAGTGGCTGGTCGGGCCCAACATCGACGCCAAGCGGCGGCTGCAGCTGATGAAGCTCGCCTGGGACATGACCGGCAGCGAATTCGGCTCGCGTGCCGGGCTCTATGAGCGGCTCTACTCAGGCGACCCCGAGATCAACGCCCAGCGCTGGTTCAGGAGCGGGATCACCAAGGAGTGCGAGCAGCTGGTGCACGACCTGCTCGAGGTGTGATCGGTACGAGGCTCTTATTGCGTCTTCCCGACCAGCGGACACCCACCCTCGCTCATGGGCCGGAACGCCTCGTTGCCGGGCACGGTCGCGACCATCTTCACGAGGTCCCATTCGCCCTTGGATTCCTCGGGCGTCTTGGCCTGCATGAGGTACATGTCGCGGATGACGCGGCCATCCTCGCGGACCTTGCCGTTCTTGGTCATGAAATCGTTGATCGGCAGTTCCTTCATCTTGGCCATCACCGCCTTCGCCTCGTCGGTGCCGGCAGCCTGCACGGCCTTGAGGTAGTGCAGCACCGCGCCGTAGGTGCCGGCCTGGATGAAGGAGGGCGGCCGGCCGATCACCTTGGTGAAGCGGTCGGTGAAGGCGCGCGCCTCGGGCGTCATGTCCCAGTAGAAAGGGCTCGAGATCAGGAGCCCTTGCGCCACCTTGAGCCCGACGCCCTTCACGTCGGGAAACTGCGCCAGCGGCGCGCTGATCTTCATGCCCTGCTTGGCCAGCCCGAACTCGGCGGCCTGCTTGATGCCGGTGATGATGTCGTTGCCGCCATTGGCGAACATCAGGCCCTGGGCCTTGGAGGCCTGCGCCTGCAGGAGGTACGAGGAGAAGTCCGAGGTGTTGAGCGGATGGCGGACGGAGCCCACCACCTTGCCGCCCGCCGCCTTGATGAAGGTGGTGGCGTCGTTCTCGACCGCGAGGCCGAAGGCGTAGTCGACGGTGACGAAGAACCACGAATTGTCGCCGCCCATCTTGCTGATGGCATTCACGATGGTCTTGGTCTGGCCGTAGGTATCGTAGATCCAGTGGATGGAGTGCCCGGTGCACGCCTTGCCGGTGAGCTCAGACGTCGCCGCCGCCGTCGGCATGACGATGCGGTTCTTCTCCTGGGCGATGCGCACCAGGGCGAGGGCGATCGCCGAGTTGGGGATGCCGAGGATCATGTCGACGTTCTCGTCGTCGTACCAGCGCTTGGCGATGCCGACGCCGACATCGACCTTGCTCTGGAAGTCGGCGGTCACCAGCTCGATCGGCTTGCCGAGCACGGACCCGCCGAAATCGGCGATGGCGAAGCGCACCGCGGCGACGTCGCCCGGCCCGGTGTTCTCGGCATAGGGGCCGGACATGTCGTCCAGCACGCCGATCTTCACGGCGCCGTTCTGGGCAACGGCAGAAACGCCGAACAGGACGCACGCCAACGCTGCCGCCGCGGCGGTCCACACATATCGCATCATTTCCTCCCAAACGCGTTGTTTTGCCAAATCCTAGCACAAGCCCAGGCGGCGTGGTTGAATTGTGGGCCATCGGTTGGGGGGAACGAATGGAATACCTGTTGTTGGTGACGTGGTTCCTGGGCGGGAATTCGACCACGAGCTACCAGGTCGCTTTCGCCTCGCGGCAGGCCTGCGAGATCGCCCTGTCCGAATTGCGCAACGACGCGCGCCGGCTGGGCGCCTTCGGCGATACGGTGCGCACCCCGGCCGGCGTGCCGGCGACCGGCGGGGCGGTCCGAAGCGATGGCTCGCCCGCGCCGGTCCTGTCGGCGGTCTGCGTCAATCAGCGTTGAGGAGCAACGTGATGAACATCGATTTCACGGGCAAGAAGGCGATCGTCTGCGGCGGCAGCCGCGGCATCGGCAAGGCGATCGCGCTGGGCTTCGCGGCCTGCGGCGGCGATGTCTCGATCTGCGCCCGTGATCCCAAGGCCCTCGAGGAGACCCGGGCCGAGATCGCCAAGCGCGGCCGTAAGGCCCATGCCGTCAGCGCGGATCTGGCCAAGGGCGACGCGGTGCGCGGCTATGTGCGCAACGCCATTGCCGAGCTGGGCGGTGTCGATTTCCTGGTCAACAATGCGTCGGCCTTCGGCGCGTCGGACGACGACAAGGGCTGGGGCACCAATCTCGCCGTCGACATGATGGCGATCGTGCATGCGACGCAAGAGGCCTATCCGGCGCTAAAGCAGGCCGAGGGCAGCGTGGTCAACATCTCCTCCATCGCGGCCTTCCACCCCGCGGCGCGCCAGCCGCCCTACGGCGCCATCAAGGCCGCGGTCGTCCACTACACCGCCACCCAGGCCGCGATGTACGCCAAGGACCGCGTGCGCGTGAACTGCATCGGCCCGGGCTCGATCGAGTTCCCTGGCGGCGTATGGGACCGGCGCAAGACCGCCGATCCCAAGCTCTACAACGCCACCCTGGCCTCGATCCCGTTCGGCCGCATGGGCCATGCCGAGGAGATCGCCAACGTGGCGCTTCGCCTCGCCATTGGCCTCGTGGGTCACCGGCCAGGCCATCTCGGTGGCGGGCGGGCAGGGGTTGTAGCGGGCATGCGGGGCTGGGTTCATCACATCGATCTCAGCGTCTCCGATCTCGACCGCTCCGGTCCGTTCTACGATGCCGTCCTGGGCTTCCTCGGCTATCGCCGGGGTCACTCCGGCGCGACCTGGATCGACTGGGACATGGGAGCGCCGCATTGCGCGTCCTCCGTCGCCATCAGGTCGGCGACCAGCGATCGCGCGCATGACCGCGACTCGTGCGGCCTGCATCATCTCGCCTGGGTCGCCCGGTCGCGCGACGACGTCGATCGATTGCACGAACTGCTCGTCGCGATCGGCGCCACCATTCTCGATGCGCCAGCCGACTATCCGCAATATCGCGACGGCTACTACGCATTGTTCTTCGCCGATCCCGATGGGCTGAAACTCGAGTTCGTTCATACGCCCGCTTCGTCGTCCGCAGAGTGAGGTCATCGGGTTGCGGGACCCGCGGCGGCTGGTCCACTGTTCGCTCGGACTCTTGAACGATGCCGGAGGAAACCGTGGCACTCACGCTCAGCAGCAGCAGCTTCAAGGAGGGCGAGACCCTCAAGATGGATCACATCCTGTCGGCCGATTACGGCTTCGGCTGCGGCGGCGGCAACAAGTCGCCGCATCTCGCGTGGTCGGGCGCGCCGGCGGGGACCAAGAGCTTTGCCGTCACCTGCTTCGATCCGGACGCGCCGACCGGCAGCGGCTTCTGGCACTGGGTGGTGGTGAACATCCCGGCCGGCACGACCGAGCTCAAGCTCGACGCCGGCAATCCCAAGGCCGGCCTGCTGCCCAAGGGCGCGCTGCAGACACGCACCGATTTCGGCGCGCCGGGCTATGGCGGCCCGTGCCCGCCGGAAGGCCACGGCCCGCACCGCTACGTTTTCACGGTGTTCGCCGTGAAGCAGGACGCCCTGCAGGTCAACGCCGACACCTCGGCCGCCATCATCGGCTTCCAGCTCCACTTCAACACGCTCGAGAAGGCGACGCTGACGGCCAAGTTCGCGCGTTAGTCTTTGCCGGGAGCGCGCCACTCCAGTGGCGCGTCTTTTGTCGATCACACAGCCGATGAGCGCCACTGGAGTGGCGCGCTCCCGGCAATGAGGAAGACAGATGTCGACACCGTCGCCCAACGCCATCAGCTCGCATATCGCGATCCGGCCGGACTGGCTCGCCAAGCGCCGCGAGCCGGCGCTCGAGCCTGACCTGCCGATCGTCGATCCGCATCATCACCTGATCGACCGGCCGGAGAGCGGCACTTATCTGCTGCCGGACCTCCTGAAGGACATCGCCGAGGGCGGCCACAACGTGGTCGCCACCGTCTATCTGGAATGGCTGTCGATGTACCGCGCCGACGGCCCCGAGGCGATGCGGCCGGTGGGCGAGGTCGAGTTCGCCAACGGCGTCGCGGCGATGAGCGCCAGCGGCGGCTACGGCAAGCCGCGCGTCTGCGCCGGCATCGTCGGCCACGCCGACCTGACACTTGGCGCGCACGTGCGCGACGTGCTCGAAGCGATGATCGGGCTGGGCGGCGGCCGCTTCCGTGGCATCCGCTTCATCTCGGCGAGCCACCCGGACCAGTCCCAGTGGGGCGCGACGGCCATCCGGCCGGAGAACTGGCTCGGCGACGCACGCGTGCGCGAAGGCTTCGCGCAGCTGGCGCCGCTCGGCCTCAGCTTCGATGCCTTCATGTACCACACGCAGCTTGCCGACCTGCTCGACCTCGCCCGTGCCTTTCCCGGCACGCCGATCGTGATGAACCATGTCGGCGGCCCGATCGGGCTCGGCCGCTACAAGGGCAAGCGCGACGAAGTGTTCGCCGAGTGGAACAAGACCATCTGGGAGCTCGCCTCGTGTCCGAACGTCCACGTGAAGCTGGGCGGTCTCGGCATGCGGCTGCTTGGTTTCGACGTGCATGAGGGCGAGACGGCGCCGGGCTCCCAGCAGCTCGCGGAGCTGTGGCGGCCCTATATCGAGACCTGCATCGAAGCCTTCGGGGCCGACCGCGCCATGTTCGAGAGCAACTTCCCCGTCGACAAGGGCTCCTACGGCTACGGCGTGTTCTGGAATGCCTGCAAGCGGCTGGCTTCGGGCGCGAGTGCCGCGGAGAAGAAGAGCCTGTT
>Ga0081539_10004376_pt1 | contig 15705 bp, 12 predicted proteins | sample TabmetS4T2R2_FD_71023 | JGI IMG/M metagenome (GOLD analysis project Ga0081539, IMG submission 71023) | Tabebuia heterophylla rhizosphere microbial communities from the University of Puerto Rico - S4T2R2 | ecosystem: Host-associated > Plants > Roots > Rhizosphere ...
ACCATCACCGGGAGCGGCCCGACGGCCGAGGAGATCGCCAGGTGGAGCGGATCCGAGGCCATGGAGCCGATCCGGGCCTATGCCGGCACCCAGTCGGCCAGCGACGTGGAGGAGCGCGCCAAGCTCGCCGTCGACGACCTGGAGCGGGCCGGGGGCTTCGACCGCGCCAACCTGCTGGTGGCCACGACCACCGGGAGCGGCTGGCTGGACTCGGGCGCGATCGACAGCTTCGAGTACCTGACCGGCGGCGACTCGGCCATCGTGGCGATCCAGTATTCCTACCTGCCGTCCTGGCTGTCGTACCTGGTCGACCAGAAGAAGGCCCGGGAGGCCGGCCGCGAGCTGTTCGACGCCGTCTACGACCGCTGGTCGAGGCGGCCGGAGGCCGACCGTCCGAGGCTGTTCGCGTTCGGCCTGAGCCTGGGGTCCTTTGGTGGCGAGACGGCCTTCAGCGGCGAACACGACCTGCGCAACCGGACCGCCGGGTCGCTGTTCGCCGGCCCGCCCAACTTCAACACCCTCTACCGGGAGTTCACCGACCACCGCGACCCCGGCACCCCCGAGGTCGAGCCGGCCTACAAGGACGGCCGGACGGTGCGGTTCACCAACGACGTGGTGGCCGGGCCCGGGCCGGGCTCGGCGCCCTGGAACGGGCCGCGGGTGCTGTACCTGCAGCACCCCTCGGACCCGATCGTCTGGTGGAGCCCGCGCCTGATCTGGGACCGGCCGGACTGGATGGGCGAGCCGCATGGCCGCGACGTCCTCGACTCGATGGTCTGGATCCCGCTGGTGACCTTCTGGCAGGTGACCGCCGACCTCCCCCTGTCCACCGGCGTCCCCGCCGGCCACGGCCACCAGTACCACGTCGAGTTCGTCGACGGCTGGGCCAGAGTCCTCCAGCCGCCCGGCTGGACCCCCGACAAGGCCGAACAGCTGCGCGACATCATCGCCAGCGAGGACTGACCGTCCGGCCGGCTACCAGGTCGGCTTGTCGGGCGGTCCTTCGTCGGCCGGGTCGGAGGCGGCGTGGTCGGGCTCGGACGGCGGGTGCCAGCGGGCGACCAGCTGCCGGGCTGCCCGCGCCTCGTCGAGGCGCCCGACCGGGGCGGTGACCGGTGCCTGGTGCAGCGGGTGGGGGTCGGCCTCGGCCTGGGCGGCGATCTCGAGCATGGCCTCGGCGAAGCTGTCCAGGGTCTCCAGGCTCTCGGTCTCGGTCGGCTCGACCATGAGGGCCTCCTCGACGATCAGCGGGAAGTAGACCGTCGGCGGATGGAAGCCGCGGTCGATCAGCCCCTTGGCGATGTCAAGGCCGCGGGCCCCCTGGCCCTTCTGCCTGCGAGCCGAGAGCACGAACTCGTGCATGACCGGCCGCGTCGGGTAGCCGAGCTGGTAGGCCGGCGAGAGGCGCTCGAGCAGGTAGTTGGCGTTGAGGACGGCCCGCTCGGCCACCCCCCGCAGCCCGTCGCCGCCGTTGGCCAGCAGGTAGGCGAAGGCCCGGACCAGGATGCCGAAGTTGCCGTTCCAGCCGTGCACCCGCCCGATGGAGCGGGGCCGGTCGGTGTCCCAGCGGTACCCGTCCCCGTCCTTCACGACCACCGGGGCGGGGAGGAAGTCGGCCAGGTGCTCGGCCACGACCAAGGGGCCGGCGCCGGGCCCGCCGCCGCCGTGGGGGGTGGCGAACGTCTTGTGGAGGTTGAGGTGGACGACGTCGAAGCCCATGTCGCCGGGGCGGGCCTTGCCGAGGATGGCGTTGAAGTTGGCCCCGTCGTAGTAGAGCTGGCCGCCGACCCCGTGGACGAGCTCGGCCACCCGGGCGATGTTGCGCTCGAACAGGCCCAGGGTGTTGGGGTTGGTGATCATGAACGCGGCCACGTCGATGTCCAGGACCTTCTCGAGCGCGTCCAGGTCGACCAGCCCTTCGGGGCTGCTGGCCACGGTGGTGGTCTCGAATCCGGCCAGGCGGACCGAGGCCGGGTTGGTGCCGTGGGCGGCGTCGGGGATGACCACCCGGCGGCGGGGGTCGTTGCGGGCCTCGTGGTGGGCCCGGATGATCAGCAGCCCGGTGAGCTCGCCGTGGGCGCCGGCGGCCGGCTGGAAGGTGGCCGCGGCCAGCCCGGTCAGCTCGCACAGGGCGTGCTCCAGGCGGGCCAGCAGCTCCAGCGCCCCCTGCACCTGCTCGGCCGGCTGGGCCGGGTGCAGCCGCGCGAACCCGGGCAGGGCGGCCGCCGCCTCGGCGATCTTGGGGTTGTACTTCATGGTGCAGGACCCGAGCGGGTAGAACCCCAGGTCGACCGCGTAGTTGCGGTGGGCGAGGCGGGTGTAGTGCCGCACCAGGTCCCGCTCGGACACCTCCGGCAGCCGGACCTGCCCGGTCCGCCGGAAGGCGGCCGGGATGGCGCTGCGTTCGTCGACGTCCGGCAGCCCGTCCCCGTCGGGGAAGCTCGAGGCCCGGCGGCCGGGCGAGGTCCGTTCGAAGATGAGCCGTTCGGGCTCGGCGTCGAGGTTCCCCGCCGCCCAGGGGACGGCTTCGAACGGGTGGTGCTGCGGCCTGGCCTGGGGGGACCCGTTGCCGGTGGCGTCGGTCACCGGGCCACCCCCTCGTCCTCGCGCTGCCCATCGCCCGCACCCGCCGGGCCGCCCGCGCCCCGTTCCCCGCCCGCGCCGAGGTCGGCGAGGACGGTCGCCATCGCCTCGGCCAGGCGGTCGATGTCGGCCTTGGTCCGGCGCTCGGTCACCGCGACCAGCAGGCCGTCCTCCAGGCCAGGGGCCAGCCCGGCCAGCGGCAAGCCGGCAAGCAGGCCGTGGTCGACCAGGCGGCGGCTGACCTCGGCCGGGTCGGCCGGGAGGCGGACCACGAGCTCCTTGACGAACGGCTGGTCACCGAAGGCGAGCCGCACCCCGGGGATTTCGGTCAGCCGGTCGGCCGCGTAGCGGGCCGCCCGCAGGCACAGCCGCCCCAGCTCCTCCAGCCCCTGCGGCCCGAGCCAGCTCAGGTACACCGAGGCGGCGATCGCGTTCAGGGTCTGGTTGGTGCAGATGTTGCTGGTCGCCTTCTCGCGGCGGATGTGCTGCTCGCGGGCCTGGAGGGTGAGGACGAAGGCCCGCCGCCCGGCGGTGTCCACGGTCTCGCCAACCAGCCGGCCGGGCAGCCGCCGCACGTCCTCGGGCCGGCAGGCCAGGAACCCGAACGCCGGCCCGCCGAAGTTCGGGTGGTTGCCGAGCCCCTGGCCCTCCCCGACCACGATGTCGGCTCCCAGCCGGCCGGGAGGCTCCAGCACCCCGGCGGTCAGCGGGTCGAAGGTGACCAGCATCCGCGCCCCGACCCCGTGGGCCAGGTCGGCCGCGGCGGCCACGTCCTCGACCACCCCGAAGAAGTTGGGCTGGGCGAGCAGGACGGCGGCCGTCTGGTCGCTCGCCTTGCCGCGCACCTCCTCGAGGTCGGTGTGGCCGTCCAGGGCCCCGACCTCGACCAGCTTGATGTCCAGGCCCCGGCTGTAGGTCTCCAGCAGCTCCCGGACCCGCGGGGCCACGGCCGCGCTCACCAGCAGCTCGCTGCGCCGGGTGGCGGCCACGGCCATGGTGGCGGCCTCGGCCACCGCCGAGGCGCCGTCGTACAGCGAGGCGTTGGAGATCTCCAGGCCGGTGAGCTCGCTGATCAGCGTCTGGTACTCGAACAGGGCCTGGAGCACCCCCTGGCTCATCTCGGGCTGGTAGGGGGTGTAGGAGGTGGCGAACTCGCCCCGCCCGGCCAGGTACCAGATGGCGGCGGGCACGTAGTGGTCGTAGACCCCGGCCCCGAGGAAGCAGGTCAGCTCGTCCAGATGTCGGTTCCGGGCGGCCAGCCGGCCCAGCTCGGCCGCGACCTCCTGCTCGGCGTGGGGCCGGGGCAGGTCGAGGTTGGCCGGGGCGCGTAGGTCGGACGGGATCGGCTGGAACAGTTGGTCGACGTCGTCGAGGCCGAGGGCGGCCAGCATGGTGTCGACATTCTCAGTGGTGTGGGGCTGGTAGCTCAACCGCTCCCCTCCTGACGCGCCCACCCGGCCCCCGGCACCTCGTCCGGCGCCTCCCCCCGGTGGGATCGACGTAGCTACTTGTCTACTTGGAGACTTCTCGACGAATCCACACGCCTGGCCCAGCAACCCCAGCCAGGGCGCGGCGATTGAACCACCGCCCTCCGAACCCCCGCAACGCCCCGCCTGGGCGGCGAACGGTCAGCCGGCGCGCCTGGCCGTGGCCGGGCCGCGGCGGTGGGCCCGCTCGGCCGGCAGGAGCACCTGGGCCAGCCGGACCAGCTCGGGGTCGGCCGGCAACGGCGGCACCGGCCGCGGCGGGTCCGGCACCGCCCGCGGCCGCCCCGCCGCCCTCGCCCGCTCCACGGCCCCACCGGCGGGCCGCGGCGGAGCGGCCGGAAGGGGCGCGGCCCGCACAGCCGCCCGAGTCCCGGCCCCGGCCGCCGGAGTCCCGGCCCCGGCCGCCCGACCTCCAGCGGTGGCCGCCGGAGGTCCGGCCCGGGCTCCCCGACCCCCGATCCCGATCGCCCGACCCTTGGTCCCGGCCACCCGACCTCGGGCCTCGGACGTCCGACCCTCGGTCCCGGCCGCTTGAGGTCCGGCCTCGGACGCCCGCGCCGGTTCGCCGCCCTCGGCCGCCGGTCCGGCTTCGGGGGCTGGCGCGGCCTCCTGCGCGGATCCGTGGCCCTCCGCCCCGGGGGGCGGGTCGACCATCTGGCTTGGGGGCTCGAGGCCGTACTTGGCCAGCAGGTTCAGGTAGTCCCGCTGGTAGAGCACCTTGATCCGCACCTCGGGGTAGAGCTCGCGCAGGCGGCGGACCTTGCGGTTCTTCTTGGTCACCAGGCGCTGGTTGAGGGTGGTGATCTCGATGTAGAGCTCCCACCCGGGAAGGTAGAAGTCGGGCCGGAACTGCTGGGTCGGCTGGCCGGCGGCATCCCACTCGATGGGGAAGGCGGTCGGCTCGTACTCCCACTCGACCCGGTAGAAGTCGAGCAGGCGCGCGAACTGGCGCTCGGAGTTGTGCGCGAAGGTGATCAGGTCGGCCGGCCGAGTCGCTCCCGCGCTGGTGGCCATGCCCGCGTCAGCCCTGGGTCCCCTGCGGTGCTGCTCGGGGCGGGACCCCGGCGGTCGCCTCGGCCACCGCCGGAGGGGCGTCGGCCGCGGCGGTGCCGCCGGCCGGCGCCTCGCCGGGGAGATGGGCGAGGTCGCCCTCGGTGTCGGCCCAGACTCGTCCGACGGCGATGCCGAACACGGCCTGGCCGTTGGAGAGGACGTCCACGACCTCCTCACCCGAGTGGCAGGCGTAGATGCGGTTGCCGTCCGACATGAGGGTGACGTCGGTGAGCGGCTTGCCGCCCGACTCCTTGCGCAGGTAGCCGATGGCGTCGCGGATCTGGCGCAGGGACACCCCGGCGTCCAGCAGCCGCTTGATGATGCGCAGCTCGACCACGTCGGTGAAGCCGTAGAGCCGCTGGGTGCCCGACCCGTCCGCCGCCCGCACCGACGGCGTGACCAGGCCGGTCCGGGCCCAGTAGTCGAGCTGCCGATAGGTGATGCCGACCAGCTTGATGACGGTGGGGCCGCGGAAGCCCGGCTCAGATCCCGCCGGGGACGAGCGCGCGGCCATCCAGTTCCTCCTTGCCGGATCCTGCGTAATTACAACGATGTGACGTCAAGCGTAGGGGTCCAGGTAGGCCACGTCAACGAGGCGAGCTCACCGTTATCGACCTGCGATCTCTCGACTTCCACCATAGGTGGAAACTATTCGAAATCCTCCGGGCTCACCTGGTCGAGGAACTCCCGGAACTTCTCCACCTCGCGTTCCTCGTCGTCGCTCTTGATGAGGATGGACGCCTCGCTGAGCACGTCCTCCTCGGCGAAGATGGGCGTGTTGGCCCGCACGGCGAGGGCGATGGCGTCGCTGGGCCGGCTCGACACCGAGAACTTGGAGCCGTTCTGGCGCAGCTCGATGGTGGCGTAGAAGGTGCCTTCCTTGAGCTCGGTGATCACGATCCGCTCGATGGACACGACCAGCTCGTCCAGAAGGTTCTTGAGCAGGTCGTGGGTCAGCGGCCGCTGGGTGGCCACGCCCTGGAGGGCGAAGGCGATGGCGGTCGCCTCGACGTTGCCGATCCAGATGGGCAGGAAGCGCTCGCCGTCGCGCTCCTTGAGGAGCACGATCGGGGTCTGGGTGGGGAGTTCGATCCTTACGCCGACGAGGGTCAGCTCGACCAACGCGAAACCCCCTCGGGCGTCGAACGTTCCTGGCGCCCGGCCGGGCGCCAGCCGCACTGCCCGAGGCTATCAGACGCCTTGAGCCGATGCGACATACCGAGCGAAGGTTGCATGCCTCCGGTCTTCACCCCGCCGGGAGGCTCCCCGCGGCATCCGGCCTGGCCACGAGGGCGAGCAGGGCCGGGTCGGCGCGTACCGCCGCCAGGTCGTCGACGGCCAGCAGCTCGCTCCGGCCCCGCTCGCGCTCGTCCAGGTCGAGGCCGTAGCCGACCAGGAAGACGTCCGGGACCTCGAAGCCGACATAGGACAGCGGGACGTCGACGATGCGGCGGGCGCGCTTGTCGAGCAGGGCGCAGACCCGCAGGCTGGCCGGCCCGCGGGCGGCCAGCACCCGGAGCAGGTAGGTCAGGGTCAGGCCGGTGTCGACGATGTCCTCGACCACCAGGACGTGGGCGCCCGACAGGTCCAGGTCGAGGTCCTTCTCGATGCGGACCACCCCGGTGTCCTCCGAGGCGTCGAACCGGGAGATGGCCATGAAGTCGACCCGGCAGGGCATGGCCGCGGCCCGCACCAGGTCGGCCAGGAACACCACCCCGCCCCGCAGCACCGACACCAGGATGGGCTCGACCCCTTCGTAGTCGGCCCGCAGCTCGACCCCGAGCTCGGCCACCCGTTCCTGCACCGCCTTCTGGTCGATCAGCAGCCGCACCGCCGGGGGCGGCTCGAGGACGCCCTCCGATGCAGGGATGGGTCGGTCGGAGGCGGAGGCGGCTGGCGCCGGGGCCGGTTGGCCGGCTGGGTCTGGTGTCAGGACCGGTTGGTCGCCGGGGCCGGTCATGGCGGGGCGCGGCTCAGGGACGGATCGATCGTGGGGCTCGGGGCGCCCGGTGGGACCGGGCGGGGCCGGACGATCGCGCCCACGGTGAGGGTGGCCGCCGCCGAGTCGGTCCCGGCGGCGGTGGACGGAGCGGCCGCGACCGTGGTCGCGGCGGTCGATGGGACCGCCCCTGGCCAGGTGGTGGCCGTGGGCCCGCCCGCCGGTATCGGGGCGAGCTGGGCGGGGGCGAGGCGCCGCCCAGCGGCCGTGAACCATGCCGTGGCCGCGCCCGGAGCCTTCGCCAGGCGGACCTCGTCGAGCTGGTCAAGGCGAACCAGGGCGTCGACGTCGGCGTTCGTCTGCGAATCGGGCGGCCCGCCGGCGCGCTCCGACACCGGCTGGCCGCGCTGGGCGAGCCGGGCCCGGACGTATCCGGAGAACCCGTACTCGAACAGGGCCCGCACGTCGGCGAAGGCGTTGGGCGTGCCCATGGCGACCGCGACCAGCCGGCGGCCGCCGCGGCTGGCCGATGCGACCAGGCACCGCCCGGCGTGGTTGGTGTAGCCGGTCTTGCCCCCGACCGTCCACCGGTAGGAACCGAGCAGCTGGTTCGTGGTGACAAATCGACGAAGTGACAAAGGTCCACCGGGGATGCGGGCCGCCCTCGTCGCGACCAGCGCCCGGAAGTCCGCCCGGCGCATGGCCACCTCCCAGAGCCGGGCCAGGTCGCGGGCGCTGGTCTGGTGGCCTGGCCGGTCGAGGCCGTACGGGGTCACGTAGTGGGTCGCGGTGAGCCGGAGGGCGGCCGCCTTTCGGTTCATCCGCCGTACGAAGGCCGTCTCGCTGCCGTCGACCGCCTCGGCCAGGGCCACCGCGGCGTCGTTGGCGCTCTTGACCAGCAGTCCGAGGAGCAGCTGGCGGATGGTCAGGCGCTCCCCCTTGCGCAGCCGCAGCGACTCCTCCCCCACCTTGGGCGGACCCGCCCCGATCATCACCACCCGATCCTCGTCCAGCCGCTCCAGCGTCAGCAGGGCCGTCATCACCTTGGTGGTCGAGGCCATCGCCCGGCCCACACCCGCGTTCCGCTCGAACAGCACCTGCCCGGTGGCCTCGTCAGCCAGGATCGCCGCCTTCGCCACCACCCGAGGCGGAGCCACCGCCACCTGCCCGGCCGCTGGCACCGCCTGCCCGGCCGCTGGCACCGCCTGCCCGGCCGCTGGCACCGCCTGCCCGGCCCCGGCCACTGCGCTGGCCCCGGCCCCGGCAGCGCCGGGGACCGGAACGGCACCGGCAGCCGGCCCCGGGCCGCTCAGGACCGCCGCGAGCGCCACGACCGCGACCAGGGCCCGCGAGCGATCCCACGCCCCCGCGCCATCCCACATGCGCGAGCGACCCCACACCCGCACCCGCGGGCGGCCCCACACCTGGATCGGCGGGCGGTCCCGCACCCGCCGAGCCCTCGATCTGGTGGGGCCGCTTCGGCGATTTATTGACATATTGCTAGGTCGATATGGGGATCTAGCAACAGGTCAACGGTGAGGGTCGCGGGTGTCGGCGAGCCCGTGGACGGCGGTGCGGAGGGCGAGGTCGCGCATGCGGCCGCCGAGCTGGGCGAGGGCCTCGATGGTGTCGCGGGCGCGGGCGCGGGCCTCGGGGTTGCGCTGGCGGACGAGGGGGGCGACCACCTGCTCGAACAGGGCCGCTTCGCGCTCGGCGAATAGCTTGTACATGCGCAGGTGGCGGGCTTCGAGGCCGTAGTCGGCGAGCTCGCGGGCGAGGCGCAGCAGGACCAGGTCGTCACCGCCGTACCAGGCGCCGCGCTCCCCGCTGCCGCGGGCGCTGACCAGGCCGAACGACTCCAGCTCCAGGAGCTGGTCCGCGGTCGCCCCGGCCGCCCGGCAGAGCTCGTCCCGGGTGAACTGGGCGTCCGAGGGCGGTGCCCCGAACATGCCCGCCGCCCCCCTCCCCGGCTGGCCCCCGGCCGACGCCGCGCCCGCGGGGGCCGCCGCGGCCCCGGCATTGCCCGCGACGCCCCCACCGGCAGCCCCGGCCCCGGTCCACCCGCCACCGACCCAGGCCGAGCCGGCGGCCCCGGGCAACCCCTCGGCCCCGGGCGATCCGGCAGCCCCGGCCGATCCGGCGGCCCCGGGCGATCCGGTAGCCCCGGCCGAGCCGGGCGCTCCCGCGGCCGGCCCACCCGCTCCGCCGTCCGGTGGCCCCGCACCCGCGTCCCCCGCGGCCTTGCCCTCCAGGCCGCCGACCTGCTCCAGGTCGGCAAGGCGCTGGCGGATGACCCGCAGGGGAAGGTACTGGTCGCGCTGGGCGCGGAGGACGAAGCGGAGGCGGGCGACGTCGTCCTCGGAGAACTTGCGATAGCCGGAGGCGGAGCGGTCGGGCTGGACCAGGCCGGCACCCTCGAGGAAGCGGATCTTGGAGACGGTGATGTCGGGGAACTCCGGCTTCAGGATCCCCAGCACCTCGCCGATGCTCATCGTTCCGGTGGCGCCGGGCGCGCCGGCCTGCCGGCCGGGGCCTGCGGCGTCTCCCCCGCCGCCCGGCCGGGATGGCACGTTGCGCTGGACCGGATCCCGCATGGCCCTACCCGCCACCTCCGGGTCGACTGCCGGCGAAGAACACCAGCTTGAACTTGCCGATCTGCAGCTCGTCACCGGCGACGAGCTCGCCGTCCTCGACCCGCTCGCGGTTGAGGTAGGTCCCGTTGAGGGAGCCGACGTCGTGGACGGTGAAGCCGTTGGGGCCGCGGCGGATCTCGGCGTGGCGGCGCGAGACGGTGATGTCGTCGAGGAAGATGTCGCTCTCGGGGTGGCGGCCGGCGGTGACCGTCTCCTTGTCGAGCAGGAAGCGGCTGCCGGCGTTCGGGCCCCGCCGCACGACCAGCATGGCGGTGTTCTCGCGGAGCTCCTCGACCGGGGCGAGGACCTCTTCCTCGACCTCAGCTTCGAGGTCCTGGGCGGCCAGGCTGATGGTGGTCGTGGAGTCGTCCGGCGTGCTGGTCAGGGCGGCCCCGCAGTTCGCGCAGAAGTGGGCCCCTTCGGGGTTCTTGTGACCGCACTGAGTGCAGAACATGCTGCCCTCCCGGGGCTTTGGCTTCGTTGTCAGCAGCGCGTCCGGCGGCCGGAGCCGGGCGAGCAGCATCGTTTTGGTCGGTGACTGTAGAGGAGGACTTCAAACAGGGTCAACGCGTGGCTGGGGACGGTCCTGACAACCTCCACGATACGGTGATGGTCAGGACTCGGCGACCAGGTCGGAGTAGGCGGCGGCGTCCATCAGCTGGTCGAGCTCGTCGGCGTCGGTCAGCTCGATCACGATCAGCCAGCCCTGGCCGTAGGGGTCGGAGTTGATCAGCTCGGGGCTCTTGTCGAGCTCGTCGTTGCGCTCGACGATCGTGCCCGTGGCCGGGCTGTAGATGTCGGACACCGACTTGGTGGACTCGACCTCGCCGAAGGTCTCGCCGCCGGTGACGGCCGTCCCGACCGCCGGGATGTCGACATAGACGATGTCGCCGAGCGCGTCCTGGGCGTAGTGGGTGATCCCGATGGTGGCCCGGTCGCCCTCGGCCCGGGCCCACTCGTGCTCGCTCGTGTACTTGAGGTCGTCGGGGTACATCCTCGTCCCTCCAGAGGTGGTCACGGCCGGCCACGGCTGGGGCCGGGCCGCTGGTAGCCAAGCACAGCCGTGCCCACCTTGCCAGAAGGGCGAACTGCGTACCGCCGAGCGCGCTCAGGCGCCGGGGGCGGCCCCCGGCTTGGCCGGCTCCTTGGGGCCGGTGCCGCGGCGGACGACCCGGACCCAGGGGACGTAGTTGGAGACGAAGCTGTCGCGGCGCACCACCGTGCCGCCCTTGGTCACGGTGCGGGAGACGGTCACGTCGAACCCCTGCGACCCGGCCTCCTCGACGACCTCCTCGCCCTTGGGCAGGGTCGGGTCGTCCTCGTACCTCGTCGGGGGGGCGCGGAAGTTGCGGGCGGCCGAGGTGCTGGCGGTCACCTTGTAGCCCCTGGAGGTCGACCAGAACGTGAAGGTCAGCGTGGACGGGGTGGCCCGGCTGGTGATGTAGATCCCGTATGGGGAGTCGTTGCGGAACTTGAGGTCGGTGCCCGGCCAGTCGAGGGTGGCGTCCCGGCCCATCGGGTAGTGGCTGATGTGCAGGCTGTGGTTGCGCCGCTCGATCACGGGCAGGCCGGCGAAGAAGACGGCATTGAACATGGTGGTGCCGGCCTGGCAGACGCCGCCACCGAGCCCGTCGACGATCTCGCCGTTCTGGATCACGTGGGCGGTGCGGTAGCCCTTGGCCGCGGTGCGCTGGCCGGTGGCCGCGTTCATGGAGAACACCTCGCCGGGGCGGACAAGGCGGCCGTGGACGGCGGCGGCGATCAGGCCGATGTTGTGGACGCGGGGGACGTCGCCGGAGTTGAACGTGGTGGTGAAGGTCGACATGACCTCCTTGACACCAAGGGCCTTGGCTTCCTTGGTGGTCAGCTCCGGCTGGGTGGCCGTGGTGGGCAGGGCCACCGACCGGTCGGTCCCACCGCCGGCGCCGGCCTCAAGCACGGCCGCGGCCGCCTTGGCGGCCACGACCTCGAGCCCGGGCGCCCCGGGGAGGAGCCGCACCGTGGAGCCGGTGGGCTGGAACCGGGCGTTCCGGGGCTCGGTGAAGGCGAAAGGTGCCTCGCGGCGGAGCAGCCGGTCCAGACCGGCCGGGTCCAGGGCCAGCTGGAGCTGGCCGGCGGCCACTTGGGCGCGGACGAGCGGGGCAAGGTCGGCCGGGCCCAGCCGGGCCGACCTCCCGCCGACGGTCACCTCGACCGGCGACTTCAGCAGGCCGGTCGCCCGGTCGGCGGCCGCCCGGGCCGCCTCGGGGCCGACGCTGGGGGGCCGCTCGGTGATCGGCAGGGTGACCGCCGACCCGGCCGGCGCGGCGGCCGCGCCCAGCAGCACCGCCGCCGCCCCGGCCCGGTCGATCGCCCGACCCGGCCGCCCCTCGACCACCTCCACGGCCACGGCGCCCGCACCGGCCGCGGCGCCCGCACCGGGGGCGGCGCCCGTGGTGGTCCCGGCGCCCTGCCCGGCTCCGGCGGCCCCAGCTCCAGCCCCTGCGCCCGAGCCGGCGGCCAAGGTCCGGCCGCCGATGCGCAGGGTGGGCTCGCGGACCTCGCTCCCCACCTTGGTGTCGAGCACGGCCAGCTGCTTGTCGAGCCGGGCGCCGGCCAGCCTCGCCTTCCACGGCACGTCGATCCTGCTGAACCAGCCCTTGAAGCGGTCGAGGTCGAACGGCCCGCCGTGGCCCACGGCCATGGCGGCGGCCACGGTCGCCTCCACGTCCAGCTCGACCCCGGCCCGCGACCTGGCCAGCCGCAGGCTGGCGTCCCCGGCCCGGAGGGTCAGGGCCGACGCCTGGATGTCCCGGGCCGCCACCCGCAGGCGGTCGGTGGCCGCCGCTCGGCTCAGGCCCGACAGCTCGACCCCGCCGACCCGGACCCCGCGGCGCACCTCGCCGGCGGCGGTGGCCTCGTGGACGGCGAGCAGCCCTATTGCCAAGACGAGCGCGAGCAGACCGGCCAGGGCCGGCCGCGGCACCCGGCCGAGTGGGCCGAGGGTGGCGGCCAGCCGTTCCGGCAGCCAGCGGGAACGGGCCGACGGCTGGGGCTCGACGGGCTGGTCGGCGACCGAGATGGTTGGCTCCTTTGGCATGCCGTCCGGGCGGCCAGACGGTGCGGCGCCGGGCCGAGAGCACGGGGAGGCGGCCCAGGCGAACGGGAAGCCTACGGCCCCGGCGGCCTGCGGGCAAGCCCATCCCGGCGCACTCGGGACAACTCGCTCACTCCAGCTCAGCAGCTCGGCGGACCAGGGCCTCGTACTCGTCGGCCAGGGCCTGGGCGGCGTCCTCGTGGCCGGCCTCGGCCCACAGGTGGGTGACCGGATCGACGGTGTCCGGGATAATCAGCGCCCAGTCGTCGTCCCACGGCCTCCCCGCTCCCCCGGACCCCTCCGACTGTCCGGGGGACCACTCTGGCGGTCCCCCGGATCCCCTCGGCGGGTGGAAGACCTTGATCCCGTCGGTGTCGTCGACCCGCCGGCCCTTGGTCGCCTCGGCGAGCTGGCGCATGACCGCGCCCTTGCGCTCCCAGGGGGTCGGGACCCGCCGCTGCACGATCGCCGGCTCGGGCAGGGCGTCCACGGCCCGGGCCAGGGTGGTGTCGTGGACGGCCAGCAGCTCCAGCAGCTTGCCGAACGACAGCATCCCATCGTAGGCGGGGTGCAGCACCGGGAAGACGTAGCCGCCGCCCTCGGCGCCGGCGAACACCACCCCTTCCTGCCGGGCGGCCTGCATGATGGCGCTGGTCGACAGCTTGGAGCCGTGGACCTGGCGGCCGTGGCGGGCGGCCAGCTCGGCGGCCAGCCGGGTGGTGGAGACGGGCACGGCGATGCTGCCGTCCCCCTCGCCGCGGACGATCAGGTCGACGAACAACAGCAGGGCCCGGTCGAGCCCGAGGATGGCACCGCGCTCGTCGACCAGGGAGATCCGCTCCCCGACGGCGTCGAACAGCACCCCCAGGTCGGCCCCGGCGGCGGTGACCAGCTTGGCCAGGCGCTCGAGGTCGGCCTGGCGCTCGTCCTCGGTGGGGGCGACCCGGGCCTCGTCCAGGTGGCCGCGGACGATCAGGCTGTCCAGGTTCAGCCTTGCCAGCAGGTGCGGCAGGACCAGCGACGCTGTCCCCCCGCCGGCGTCGATCACCACCTTGAAGCGCCGGTGGCGCACGACCGCGTCGTCCAGGCTGTGGACCAGGGCGACGGCGTAGTGCTCGACCGCCCGGGGCGGGTACCGCAGCTCGCCCATCTCCTGCCCGAACGCCCTCCGGAACTCCTCGCGGTAATAGGTCCGCTCGATCCGGCGCCTGGCGCCCTCGTCGACGTCGGTGCCGTCGCCGGCGAACACGGCCAGCTCGACCGACTGGCTGTCCTGGGGCGCGGTGCGCACGTACATGCCGCCCGACGCGCCCATGCGGGCGGCCGAGAACCGCACCGCCGGGGCCGGCGCCAGCTCCAGGTCCTCGCAGGTCACCCCGGTCGAGTTGAGGCCGGCGATGATCGCCCGCTTGAGGGCCCGTGAGACCCGGCTGGCGTCCCGGCCCAGGGTGACCCTCGACCCCTTCTTGAGGGTGGAGCCGAAGGCCGTGGCCACCCGCAGGACCATCTCGGGGGTCAGGTCGACGTTGCCGATGCCGGACACGCCCTGCTCGCCGAACAGCCCGCGGGCGCCCCGGCCCTCCCAGATGATGGACTTGGTGACGATCGCGCCCGGTTCGACGGTCTTGTAGGGATATACCTTGACATTAGGTTGAAGGATCGCACCGTGGCCGATGTCGGCGTTGTCGCCGACCACCACTCCATCCTCGATGCGGCCGCCCCGCTTGACGTCGGCGCTGCGCCCGACCACACAGCCACGCAGGCTGGTCGCGGGGCCGATGTAGGCGTTGTCGTGGACGATCGCCCGGTGCAGGAAGGCGTTGGACTTCACGATCACCCCGGAGCCGACCACGGTGTACTCGCGAAGGCGGGCGCCCGCCTCGACCTTGGTGAAGTCGCCGATGAGGACCGGCGCGGTGAGGACCGCGTCCGGGTCGAGCTCGGCCCCCTCCCCCAGCCAGACGCCCGGCCGGACCTGGAAGCCGCGCACGTCGACCTTGACCCGGCCGTCGAGGATGTCCTGGTTGGCCCGCTGGTAGGCCTCGAGGCTGCCGACGTCCTCCCAGTAGCCGTCGGCGACGAAGCCGAACAGCGGCGCCCCGCGGTCGAGCAGCTGGGGGAAGACGTCGCCGGCGAAGTCGGACGGCTGGCCATCGGGGATGTGCTCGAAGATCTCGGGTTCGAGCACGTAGATGCCGGTGTTGATGGTGTCGGAGAAGACCTGGCCCCACTGGGGCTTCTCGAGGAACCGCTCGATGCGGCCGTCGTCGCCGGCGATGACGATGCCGAACTCGAGCGGGTTGGGCATGCGCTTGAGGACCACCGTGGCCAGGGCGCCACGGCGACGGTGGAAGCCGACCGCCTCGTCGAGGTCGATGTCGGTGAGGGCATCCCCGGAGATGACCACGAAGGTCTCGCCGAGCATCTCGGCGGCGTTGCGGACGCTGCCGGCCGTGCCTAGGGGGGTGGGCTCGGTGGCGTAGGCCAGGTCGACCTCCATGTCCGAGCCGTCGCCGAAGTAGTTGCGGACCTGGCTGGCCAGGAACTGGACGGTGACCACGATGTCCTTGAAGCCGTAGTCACGGATGTGGCGGACGATGTGCTCCATGATCGGGCGGTTGCCCACCGGGAGCATCGGCTTCGGCTGGTTGGCGGTGAGCGGACGCAGGCGGGTGCCCTCCCCGCCGGCCATGATCACCGCCTTCACCGGCGGCCCCCACAGGGACAGCGGGATGCGGAGCTGACGTTTGTCGCCATGAGGATTTGGATCCTTGTCTCGTTGGCGCCCAGCCTGGACGCGTGCCGTGACGGCGCCTCGCCGGGGTCTGGGGTCGCCCGCGCCGCCCGAGCCCGGACCGGGTCGGGCTCGGCCCGCCTCGGCTGGCGGGCCCGCCCCCCCCCCCGGCTAGGGGGCCGGCCCCGCCCCGGGGGGGG